>Ga0156402_1116_pt1 | contig 79818 bp, 19 predicted proteins | sample RifOxyA3_FD_108045 | JGI IMG/M metagenome (GOLD analysis project Ga0156402, IMG submission 108045) | Lentisphaerae bacterium RIFOXYA12_64_32 | reverse complement strand
GCGCCGAACCGAATGACGCGTGGCGGGGCAATCGACATCCCCCCGTCCGGTACCGCGTTGGGCCTCTCAACTAGCTCAATTGCAAATGCCAAGGCCTGCCCCCGGCGCCCCCCGCTCCGCGCGTCCTCAGGCAGCCAGTCAAACCTTAGAACGTTTGTCTCATGCTCGCCGAAATCAACCTAAGCCATACCCTGAGCGCACCAGAAAAATGTAATATGCTGACAAGTAATAGCTAAGACTACGCAGGCCCCGCTCGAGGGGCCCCGCTCGAGGTCGTTAGCACACCTGCTCCTGGCCCGCGACCTGGGCTACATCTCCGAAGACCAGCACCGGGACGTGAAGCAACGAGTTGACGCGGTCTTCGCACCGCTGCACGGCCTTCAACGTGCCGTCACCAAGGAGGCTGGCATTCCGGCAGCCTTCATCGCATTGCTCACTTCCACCCTGGCCATCACGCTGGGCAAGTACCTGACGTCTCTGGCTTGAAAAGGTCCATGGTCCATGGTCCATTGTCCATGGTCCCCAGTTGCGCGTAGCGCTAAGTTCGTCAAGGAGTGCCACAGGATGCTCGTCCCCGGGGAGCCACGGGCTCGCGCCCGTGGCTACAGGCTTCCGCCCTCTGCGAGGGCTGAGGCGGAAGAGCCGTCATAGCCCACTGTTCACCACGGTTGACTTCGTACCCGGGCCGGCCGTGTCATGTTGTCGGGAGGAGATCCACCATGAGACCAGGTGCGAAAGGCAGACGGAAATCCCGGTCACGGTACGCCGAGATTGCGGCCGAGGGCGCTGCCGGGCAGCCGGATCCCGTGGCGCATGCCAAGTCCACGGGCTACTCGGAGCAGGAGTTGGACAGCGTCCCCGACGACGCGGTGGTGAGCCTGGGCTGCGGCAACCCGGTGGCCCGCGCCGAGCTTCGGGCCGGCGAGATGGTCTTGGACTTGGGGTGCGGTGCCGGCTTGGACGCGCTCCTGGCCGCGCAACGGGTCGGACCGAAGGGCCGGGTTATTGGTGTGGACCAGACGCCGGAGATGGTGCAGCGCGCCGCCGACAACGCCGCCAAGGCAGGCGCGCGGAACGTGGAGTTCCGCCACGCGGCGATCGAGCGGTTGCCGCTTGAGGACGGGTCCGTCGACGTGGCCATCAGCAACTGCGTCATGAACCACTGCGCCGACAAGGTGTTGGCGTTCAAGGAAGTGTACCGTGTGCTGAAGCACGGCGGGCGGATATGGATCTCGGACTTGGTCGCGGCGGGCGGGTTCTCGGACGCGGCGTTGAAGGACGAGATCTGGGGTGAGTGGCTGGCGGTCGCGCTGCCGAAGGCCAAGTATTTCCGGACGATCGAGAACGCCGGCTTCCGCGACCTCACGGTGGCAGGGGAAGCCACCTTTGCCATGGCGGAAGCCGACGCGCGGCTCAAGGGCAGGATCACCAGCCTGCTGCTGACCGCGCGGAAGTAGCGTCGAGTGTCGGGGGGGGGCATCGGACGGATCGGACGGATCGGGCACGTCCGACAGCCGCCGTGCAACATCTGACCGCTGCCGTTGCCGCGCCCGGCCCACATGCCGGCGCGCGTCGCTGTCAGTCACGATAGCCCGTCGCCAGTCCCCCGCATGATGTAGTTGCTCTGGCGGTTACGACGTGGGTTCATGGCCAGATGATGGTTGTATCCGACCGCAGTTGGTTCGAGTGCCGCCATTCATAGTGGGAATCGACGAAGAAGATGTTCGAACCGTTCGAGTGTCGGGTCTGGCGCAGGGTTTGATTGAGGGCCTGGAACGCGTTGCAAACGGTGTCACCCCTGAACTCCTGGGCAGGGAACGCGTACGTGAGCTGGTAGCACCCGCCTGAGGCCACCACCCAGTGCGAACAGTCCCCAAAAACGGCGGTTCCCGCAGGGCGCGAGATCTTGACGAGTTTGCGCATGCTCAGAACGCTGTTATACCCGTAGTGCCGCGTCAATTGGTCCCCGGCGTACTCGGGGCTGGCTTTGCGGCTTTCCATGGCCTTGGGGCAAGTCAGTACATCCCAGTTGCCGATGTACGGGTAGACGAGATAGCGCCACCAGTTCACGTTGCAGCCATCGCCATGGACACAGCCTCCGACCCCGGGCACCGCCAGATCCGGACGGAAGAAACCAGAGTGCATGGCAAGATCGTCGTACTCGTCAGAATACAGGGCCCACCCGGTGGTCAACTGCTTGATATTGCCGACACAGTTCGCCTGCTTTGCCTTGTCCTTGGCATTGGCCAGCGCCGGCAGCAGCATGGAGGCGAGAATCGCGATGATGGCGATGACGACCAGGAGCTCGATGAGTGTGAACCGTCGGGTTCTCATGGCAGACACCTTTGCGCGGCCGCATTCCTGCCTGGTGTTCCGCAACCAGATCAGTACAACTAATCTAACCATACACGGATCGGGTCTTTAGCGCAAGTCGTGGTTCCTCCCGGCCAGGGCTGTTTCAAGATCTGGCGCCGCGTCTCGGAAGGCCACGCCTCCGCGCACACCAAGTAGGGGCGGCCTGTCCTCAGGCCGTCCCCCCCCCCGGCGTGGGGACACGCCGGGGGTACTCACCGCACGCGACAGTCACGAATCTTGAAACAGCCCTGCCTCCCGGCCGTATGCGGCCACAGCGCGTCGGAGTCTGGCGCGCAGCCCTGCCAGCGGAGCCCGTGGCCGTTCCAGGTGCGGGGGGCGCTGTGCGTTCCGGGCGGCATCTCGACCGCGCCACCGGGTTGGTCGAACAAGGCCCGCCACTGGGCCACGATCTGCCCGCCGCGGGCGAGGTCATAACCGCTGGGACCGACGGTCCTCTGGCCGGGTTGCTGGGCGTCGGCAGCACTGCGGCGGTCCACGATGGTGTCGGTGAAGGCATTGCTGCCATCGTCGTCCTGGGCCGGCGTCGAGGTCATTGAGCCGGTCGGTTCGAGCGTGACCGCATCCTGTGTCGCGGCGGATACGGCGACCAGAATCACCTCGTCGCCATCGGTGTGCGTCTCGCCGGCAGGAACGTCTACCGTCGCGGCGGTCGCCGCCGGCGTGGTCGTGATGGTATTCGTCGCCTCGACCACCTGGCCTCGGCCACCCACGGCCATGGGCACTTGGCCGCGGCCGTCCCGGGTGTTCACCCAGTATGCGGCACCCGGATGCAGGAGTTCCCCATCGTCAACTTTCGTGAAGGTCCGGGTCTCGGAGTCCCACTTGAACCACGGCCAGATGACTTGTGCGGGATACGTCGGCGCGGAATCCGCAACCGGGCCTACCAGATTCCAGCCGTCGGTGAGTGTGGGCTCCGGGTCGACTGGGGTCGTGCCTGGGAGAGCGACCGTGCAGTCGGTGAGGCTATTCACGTACACCCAGTAGCCCACCTTTGCCGACAGTGTTGCGGCGGCGGCCTGGAAGCGCTGAATCGCGGCGTTCCATTCCCAGACTCTGCCCACCACCGGGACCCCGTCGAACACGGCTGTAAGCGCGGGTCGGTCGGGCGTGACCGGCAGCGAGATCAGGTTCCAGCCGGGCTTCAGCACCAGGTTGAAATGGACCGCCACGGTCACGGTTGCCGAGTCGGTCCCGCCGTGGCCGTCATCGACGGTGTAGGAGAACTGATCCGGGCCGAAGAAGCCCGGCGCAGGAGTGTAGCGGATCTTGCCGTCGACCAGTTCCGTGACGCCGTGCATCGGAGCGCCGACAGCCGTGATGGTGATCGGGTCGTTCTCGTAATCGCTGTCGTTGGCGAGCACCTCGATGAGCACCGGCGCATCCTGGGGAGTGGCGGCACTGTCGGCGACCGCCTCGGGCTTAAGGTTGTCGCTCAGGACAAGGGCGTCGATGGTGACTGTACTGCCGTTCCCCGGGAAGCCGATCAGATCGAAGTACAGCGTGGCGACCGTGTCCGCCGCGATCCCGGAGATGTCGACGGAGACCGTGAGCGGGAAGGTCAGGCTGGCGACGGCACCGGACGTCGTGGCACCGGGCACGGTCACCTGCGGGCCGAAGAAGACGGTGCCGTCGCTCTGGATGCTGAGGATCGCGTCCGTCTCAGTCTGGCCGGTCGCCGTGGTGCGGAGCGAGTTGGCGGACGCCGCCTCGAGCAGCGTGACCTGGAGTGCGTCGCCCGGGTTCAGCGCATTGGCCTGCAGGTTCAGGGCCGTGATCGTGAATTGCAGCCACCTGGCGCCCTGCGGGATCTTGAACGTCTGCGACGCATCGCTGAACAGCAGCGTGCCCTCGGTCAGCACGGCCGCGCCGGCTGTCACCGTGGCGCCACCGAACAAGCGCCAGCCGAACAGCGGGTCTTCGGCGTCCGCAGTGTCGAACCCACCGTTGAGCAGCCCGGTCGGCGGCGTGACAATGTCTTCGGCCACCGCCTCGTCGAACATCACGAACCCGCTGTACTGGCCGTTCTGCGCCGCAACCGTGTCGAAGGTCCAGGCCGGCTGCGTCCGGGCTGCGGTCCACGCGGCGTCGATGACGGCCAGGTCCAGGGCCGACGGCAGCCGCCGCACGGCCACCGGAATGGTGGCGTTCATGAGATCGTTCGCCGCGACAGCGCGACTCACGTGATCCTCGTCCGACGTGAGTTGGGCCTGCAGAGAGCCAGCCGTGACTGTCGGCGTGCCGGTCGTGTCCGTGCTGACCCGTTGGCGGAAGCCGCTGAACGAGTCGGTGAACCCGAGCAGGTGTCCGACCTCGTGGCAGAGCGTGCTGAACAGGTCGTAGTGGTCCGTCACGTCATTGCCCAACGTGTTGGCGAACTCCGAGCTGTCCAGCGGCGTTGGATCCACGAACCAGCCGTGGCCGCTGGCGTCAAGGTCGATGATGATCGACGCGGTCAACGTGTTTGAGGTCGTATCGTAGGACAGCACGCCGGCACTGGCGAGCTGGCCGGCCGGCAGGTCCTGAACGGCGTAGCGGATGGTCAGGCTCGGGAGTGATACGCCGACGTGCTGCCAGAGCGTCAGTGCCGTGCTCCCCAGCCGCTCCACCTGCGTGGCGAACGGATCCAGTTCGGGCGGCACGACGGTCGCCGTCGTGCTGGTGGACTCGCTGACGTCGTCGGGCAGGTCGGAAAGAGTGATCTCGACGTCGATTGTCAGCGGCAGATAGTTTCCGGGAGTGCTCTCGATAATCGTCTGCATGGTGCCGGAGACGCGGCCGGGCACCCAATCCGGATTGCCGCCGTTCGGGCCATACTTCAGGCCACTGGCGCGCATTTCGGATGGGCCTTCGTTGCGGAACAGGTAGCCGAGGGAGTCGACGATCCCCGGGTCCGTGAAGATCTTCTCGAACGCGTCGTATCCGTAGACCGACTTGATGGCGCTGGAGATGGCGGTCTCGACGTTACGGCTGATATCCATCAGCGACATGTTGCCGAGTTCAGGGAAACGTGTGGTCGTCAGTCCTTCCGGCAGATCCGGGTATTTGGAGGCCTTGCCGGTCTCGATCCACTGCAGCAGGGCAGAGTTGTCCGGGTCGGCGAGCATATCAGTGAAGGCTTTCTTCTGGGCAGAAGTCCCGTTGGCTTCAACCTGTGCGCGGATGAATTCCGTGGCGTTGAACTGCGCTTCCGAGATCACATCGAAATCCGAGCCTTTGGCGCGCGGCCCGGTCTTGGCATATTTCGTCGCCTTGAAGTCCATCCCGATGCCCTCGAATTCCTTGGCGGACATGATGCCGTCGCGGACCAGTTTTCCCGCCTTGTACTCGAGCCAGAGCACGCTGAGCTTGGAACCCTTCTGCCCGATCGAGGCGATCGTGTCGTTCCCGTATTGGGCGGCCAGCTTCATGACCAGGAGTTCCTGGCGAGTCAGCGCGCCGTGTTCTTTCAGTTCATTGAAGCTCATCTTCTCGACCTGGATCTGGTCGATCAGGAACTGGCGGAACTCCGACCAGTGGCCACTGCCGTCATCGTTGGCGTAGGTGAGAAGGTTCTTGAGCGCGACGGCGTCCGCATCGTTGTTGCGCAGTGCTTCGGCGAGGCCGGGGACCCCGTCCATGATGACTTCCACTTCGGCGATGCGACCGGGTTTGCTTTCCACGGCGAGCTCGGCCAGTTCCTTGCGGAACCACTTCGGGTTGAGGAGCCCCTCAAAGATGCGATCGCCCTTAGCGAGCGCCTGGTCGCCCGTGAACAGGTCGTGGATCAACCCCCGTGTATTGCTGCTCGTCTGCAACGGGTCAGCGGCCGAGGTGGGGCGCGCCTGTTCGGCGAGGCCCTGCGTGGACTTGACCTCGTTCGGGACCTTCGTCGTTTCCGTGTCGCGCAGGAGGTCGGCCGCCTTGCCGGGGGCGGTCTTCGGCGCCTCGTCGCCGGGGATCGGCGTCGCCTTCTTGAGTCCGGCGGGAACGCCCGCGGCCTCCTTGCCCATGCCGGTGAACAGTTCGCGCACGTCGGACATGGCCAGATTCTTGACGTCGGCGAACAGTCGCGTCAGGGCCGACTTGCCGGACTTCAGCGACACCCGGATCTCGGCCAGCGACAGTGCCCCGGGCAATTCGGTGAGCAGCAACCCGTCAATGCCGTTCAGCACCGGATTGACCTTCTCCGAGACGAACCCGCCTTCGTCCGTGAGCCGCGCCCCCAGCGGCTGGTCGAAGCCCTTGATGCCTTTCTCGGCCAGGGGCATGGCCAGAAGCATGACCAGGTTGGCTGTGTTGTCGATATTCTCCATGCTGCGATCGCCCTTCCACAAGCCGGTCACGCCCTTGTAGCCCTTGCCGATGATCTCGGGCGTGTGCATGAGGCCGCTGGGCATGGACAACATGCCGTAGGCAGGAATGAGCATCTGGGCCATCTGGTTGGCGACGTCGATGGTGCTGTTGACGCTGCCGATCCACAGGGTGTCCCAGAAGGTCCATTTCCCAATGATGAATCCCTTCTCGTCCTTCTGCCCCTCGATGCGTTCCTCGATGTCCTTGACGAAGGCCTGCTTGATGTCGCCGATGACTTTGTTGATCGGGTAGATCAGGACGTCGTACCACGGCATGTTCGGGGGCGGCATGAAGCCGAAGAACCAGTTGGCAGCCTCCTTCGACTGCTTGCTGAACCGGTGCGTGTTGAAGTCCCAGTTCGGGTCCACTTTGGCATCGTTCAGTCCCCACCACGCCTTGAACCGGTCCTCCATGCCGCGCATGGACGAGGCGTACATGCCGAAGTTGCCGGTGGGGTCGACCATGGTTGTGGGCTTGTTGCCGACGTATCGGTACATGTTGACATCGCGGCCCGAGAACCCGATCGGGTCCAGGCTGATGAATCGCGCCAGCCCCGGATCGTAGTAGCGGGCGCGGTAGTAGTACAGGCCGGTCTCCGCGTCATACTCGCGACCGGTGTAGAAATAGCGGTTCTGGATGGCGCTTCCGGTTCTGGCCGTGATCCGGCCGTAGGCGCTGTACTGGATATGGTCGACGACCGTGCCAGCCGTGCTGACGACGTCGGTCACGCTGCCGAGGTGGTCGGTGAGGAACCAGTAGACCGTGCCGGTGGCCAATTCCTCGGCCAGTGCGTTGTCGTAGCCGAGGCCATGGAAGTAGGTGACGTCGCGCTGGACGTTGGTCCGATACTGGTAGTCGGCGGTGATCTGGGTTGCCGCCTGCGGTGGGTTACCGGTGAGATCCAGCGTCCATGCCCCGGTGTTGTAGTCGATGGTGCCGGTGACACCGGATCCGCTCAACACCCCGTTGCGGTCATCGGTCAGGACCAGGGCGCCGGCCGTAACGACCGTAGTCCCTTTCCGGACGCGACCGTGCGCGAGCGTGCCGGAGAACGCGGTTGTCGTGCCGTCCCCGACCGCCAGCACTTCGTTGTCCACCGTCTGGGCCGCGTCGGTATACTCGATGATCACATCGCTTTGGTCATAGACGAAGTACCGGGTACCGCCGGCCTCGGTGTCGTTGGGGGTCTGGTCCACGGTTGTGCTGAGCCGACGGTTGAACGCGTCGTAGGCATACTCGATCCGGAGCGTGACGGTGCCGCCGGCGTTCTTGTCCTCGACCTTGACCAGGCGGTTGCGGTTGTCCCACGTGAACTCGCGGGTTTCGCCGGTGCTGTTCTTCAGGGTGCGGAGGAGGTTGCCTTCGTCGTCGTACGTGAAGGTGTACTCGCTATTGGAGAGCAGGCGGTTGTCGACGCCGACCTGAACGCCGGTCTGAGGATTTCCGCCCGGGCTCCAGTCGAACGTTTCGTTGCGGGCGGCGTCCGAGTACGTGGCGGCCGCCAACTGGCCGGTCGCGGTGTAGGAGTACGTCACCGAGCCGTCCACCGTGCTGTTCAGAGTGGTCAGCCAGCCGGTGGGCTCGTAGATGGGCATGGTCAGGGCGTGGATGACCTGCCCCAGCGCGTTGGAGTGTGTGATCGATGCGACCTGGCGGAGCGAGTTGTAGCCGATGCTCGTCGCCGCGACCGTCTGGGTCGCGCCCAGGTCCGCGTAGCGGTCGATGGCGGTGGCCGCGTAGTCGGTTGCGGCATAGCCGTAGCGAACCCGTTTCGGCTGCACGCCCGCACCGGACTGCTGGATGGTCGTGAGTCGGTAGTTGTTCGCGGCCGAGTACGCGTATTCGTTAACGAACAGCGTGCTGCCACCGACCTGCACGGTGAGCTTTATCAACTGGTCGAGGCCATCGTAGTCGTAGTCGAGACTGACGGTTGGAAGACCTTCGCGACCGGTGACGGTCGCGGTGTCGGGGCGGCCGAGGTCGTCATAGGTGTTCGCGTAGGTAGCGTTGGCGTCCGAGACGTCGGTCAGGTGGCCGGCCAGATCGTAGTCCGACGTGATGGTCCAGACCAGGGCGGCGGTCGCGTCGAACCATTCTTCCTTGGTGCGCAGGTTGAGCGCGTTGTACTCGTACTTGATGGTGCGGTTGTCGCGGTCAACGACTTGTTTGAGGTTGCCGGCGGTGTCGTAGGTGCTGGTGCGGGTCTTGTTGTCCGCGTTGGTTTCGGTCAGCTTGCGGTTGAAGGCGTCGTAGGTGAACGTCGTGGCGGAGCCGGCTGGGTCGAGCAGGCTGAGCTGATTGCCGGCCTTGTCGTAGGTGATGAGCGTAACCCCGCCGTCGCGCTCGGTGATGGTCATGTGCCGGCCGGGTTCGTCATACGTGTAGTCCGTCACGGCGTGGTTCTGGTCCTCAATCCAGTCCAGATTGCCCTTGGCATCGTAATGGGTCGTGGTGCTGTTGCCGATGGCGTCGGTGACCTTGGTGCGTCGATTGAGTTTATCGTACTCGTAGGTTTCCAGGAAAGAGCCTTGGGTGCGGGCGACCAGGTTGCCCTCGCCGTCGTAGGTGTAGGTCGCGGTGCCGTCACGCGGATCCTCGACACGTCTGACACTGCCGCGGTCATCGTAGAACGTGGTGACGGTGCGGCCCAGCGCGTCAGTGGTCTCGACGCGGCGGTTGTGGGCGTCGTCGCGGTAAACGTTGGTCGTGGTGAAGCCGGGTGCGTAGTCGGTCGAGGTTCGGGTTGTGGTCAGCAGCCGGCCGATGGCGTCGTAGGTGTACTCGGTGCGCACTCCGGTTGCATCGATGCGAGCGGTCACGTTGCCCGACTTGTCGTACTCGGTCCGGTCAATGGCCGGTTCGGCGGTGTCTGCGGCGCGGGTGACAACCGTGACGCGGCCGAGGGCGTCGTACTCGTATTCGGTCCGATACTGCCCGGCCCACGGTCCGATCTCGTAATCCAGGAGGCCGCTCTGCGGGTCGTAGCCGTAGTGAGTGACCTGCTCTTCCGGTTCGCCCACGGCCGCCGTGACCACGGTCACGCGATTGAGGTCATCGTACTCATAGACCGTCTTGTAGCCGCGGGCATCGACCATGGTGAGGACGTTGCCCAGGGAATTGTACTGGATGACCTGCCGAGTGAATTGGCTGCCGCCCAACCCGTAGAAGGCGATGACCTTGGTGACGCGGCTAAGGCCGTCGTAGACGTAGTGCGACGTGTAGCCGAGTTTGTCCGTGAGGTCGGTGCGATTGCCGGCGGCATCGTAGACGTACGAGGCGGTATTGCCGTACGCGTCCTCTTCCTCGAGCAGTCGACTGTTGCCGTCGTAGGTGAGCGTGGTGATGTCGTTTCGGGTGTTGGTGACGATCACCTTGTTGCCGGTGGTCACGTATTCCGTATGCGTGGTGTACGGCGTTCCGTTGCGGGTGAAACGTTCGTCGGTCAGGCGTCCGATGTCGTCGTAGTCGTACTCCGTGACGTTCCCCCAGCCGTCGGTGACGCCGGTGCGGTTGCCGAAGGCGTTGTACGTGTTGGTGGTGTGCAGATTTGCGGCATCGACCATGTCGACCATGCGGTTCAGGCCGTCGTACGCGTAGGTGGTGCTGAACCCGCGCGGATCGGTGTGTCGGGTGGTGTTCCCGGCCGCGTCGTATTCGAACGAATCCACCGTGGTCTCGGCGGTCACGCCCGGCGCCCGGGTGATCGAGACGATGCGGCTCAGGCCATCGTAGGTGTAGACCGTCTTGTAGGACGCGCCGCGCGGGGGGATGACTTCGGTGCGGTTGCCGGCTTTGTCGTACGTGTAAGTCTCGGTGTAGTCGAGGCCGCTGCCATAGGCCCAGGTGACGGATGCGAGGCGCCCCAGAAGGTCGTACAGTTCGTGCAGGACGTGGCCCGCGGCGTCGGTGGTGTCGCGTGTCCGCTGGGTGTCGTTGTACTCGTACGTGGTCACGGCCTGCGATGACGTGCCGGTGATGGGATCCTCGCCGATGTCTTGAGTCACAGTTTCGATCCGGTCGCGGGCGTCGTAGGTGTAGACCGTCTCGTAGTGTTCCGCGCGCGGGTCGATCGTCTTTACGAGGTTTGCCTCGTTGTACTCGGAGGTGGTGACTGCGCCTTCGGGGGCGCGTTCGGTCAGGCGCCGGTTCAGGGCGTCGTAGGTGTACTCGATGTAGTAGCGCGAACCGCTGGCACTCGTCTCTGGCTTGTAGATGAACTGCAGGTTGTAGACTTCGTCGTAGATGTAGTCGGTTTCGCGGCTCAGGGCATCGATCATCTTGACGACCCTGCCGGCCGAGTTGTAGCGGTACGCCGTCGCTCGCGTGTCGCCGCTGGCCTGGTCATGCTGGATGACCTGGGTGACGTTGTCGGCGGCGTCGCGGACGTACTCGGTCAGGTTGCCCTCGGCATCGCGCATCCAGGTGCGGCGTCCGGCTTCGTCGTAGCCGAATTCGGTCGTGTACGGTTGGCCGCTGGTCGGATTCTGGCGCGGGCCGATGACCTTGGTCATGTGGCCGGCTTGGTCGTACTCGTAGGTCTCTGTCGTTTCCTCGGCCGTGCCGACCGCACAGGTCAGGCTCTTGAGCCGGTTGTTGCGGTAGTACATGTACACGTTGCGGTACGCCTCGGGGCGCGGGTCGATGTATTCGACCAGGTTGCCGGCGGCATCGTAGATGTAGGTTTCGACGATGTCCTGAGTCCCGTCGTTGCGCACGATGCGCTTGCTCAGGTTGGCATCGTCATACTGGTAGTCGGTCACCGCGCCGTTCGTGCCGATGGTTTGATCGAGTCGGCCCAGGCCATCGTAGGACCACTCCTCGGTTGCCGTTTCGGGCTTGCCGACCGCGTAGGTTGCCTGGGTCACGCGGTTCAACCGGTCGTATTCCCAATCGGTCGTGACGTAGGCGTTGTCCCTGGGTTCGCGCTGTTCGATCCGGTTTCCGACCTGGTCGTACACGAAGTAGTGGATGTAGCCCAGGGCGTCCTTGATGTAGTCGTTTCTGAGGGTGGTGCTGTCGTAGTGGTACTCGGTGCGGTACTCGGTGCTGTCGGCGTCGCCACCGGCGCGCGCGTCCACAACCGCGACCAGATGGCCGAGGTCGTCGTACACGTACTCGGTCTTGTTCCCGTCGCCATCCGTCGCCTCGGACAGCCGGTTCATTTCGTCCCACGACTGCCAGCTCTCGTACGGTTGGCCGGTGACCGGACTCAGGCGCGGGCTGATAGTGTGGACCAGGTTGCCCACTTCGTCGTAGAAGTACTGAGTCACATTGCCCACGGCGTCGGTCATGCTGGTGCGGTTGTTGACCTCGTCGTACGCGAAGCGTGTGATGTACGTCGTGTCGGTGCGGTTCCCGAGCGCCCGTCCGTCGATGACCGCCACGACGTTTCCGACCTCGTCGTAAATCGTCTCGGTCTTGTAGCCTTCGCCGTCGGTTACCTCGATGACACGGTTCATCTCGTCGTAGGCAAAGCCCGTGGCGTAGCCGCGCGGGTCGATCTGCCGGATCAGATTGCCGGCCGCGTCATAGACGTACTCGGTCGTGCGGCCGTTGACGCGCATGAAGCGCGGCCGGTTCCGTTCATCGTAGAGTGTGATCTCGGTGGTGCGCGCCACGGCCGTGTTGGACGCCTCGATGACGGTCAGGACATTGCCGGCCTTGTCGTACGTGCGGGTCGTGACGTTCCCTTCCGGGTCGGTCTCGGTGAGCGGCTGGTCGTGGAAGTTGTAGGTCCAGGTGTAGGTCTGATCGTTCGATGTGTCGCTGTCCTTGCCCTCAGTGCTGTTCTCGACGCGGCGCGCGGTGAGCCGGTCCAGGTCGTCATAGGTGTAGTGAATGATGCCGCCCAGCCCGTCGCCCGGGCCGGTGCGGGTGATGACTTTGCCGCGACCGTTGTAGTCGTAGTGGGCCATGGTTCCCCACGGTCCGACCTCGTCGGTGATCCGGCCCAGATCGTCGCGCACGTACTCGGTGCGGTTGCCGAGGAAGTCGTAGAAGAACTTCTTGAGGTATTTCTCGTCGTAGACCGTGACGGCCACATAGCCGCGGGCGTTCTTCTCGTATTGGTACTCATACTTCGGATTGAAGACGACCTGGTTCGAGGTGGCGAAGGCGCCGTACGTGTAACCCCACTCAGTGACGGCGTCCAAAGCATCGGTGCGTGACAGGGCGCGGCTGCGGACGTCGTACGTGAAGGTCGTCTGGTGGCCGCGAGCGTCGATGAACACGGTCTGGTTGCCGTCCGCGTCGTACCGGTACTGCGTGACGTAGACCTCGCCCTGGCTGGTCATGTAGTTCCTGACCACGCAGATGCGGTTCATTGAGGTGAGCGGGTCGGTCTCGTAGAACGCGAACTCGGTCTTGGCGCCGTTCTCGTCCTCGACCTCGGTGCGGTTCCCGGTCAGGTCGGCATATCCATACTTGCGCTCTGAGCCGTCAGCGAAGGTGATTTTTGCAAGGCGTCCGTAGCTGTCGTACGAGTACTCCGTCGCGTTGCCGACCCCGTCCGTCGTGCTCTCGACCAGGCCGTTGGCGTAGTACGTCGTGGTGGTCTCGATGTTGCCCAACTGCGGGTCGCCGTGCACGGTCTGAACCACCGTGTCCCCCGAGCTGCTGAACGTCCAGTCCCACGTGGTCTGGCGGTAGACACCGTCGGACACCTGTTCGGACTTGGCGATCAGGACGTTGTCGTTAGCCGGGTCGTAGGTAAAGGTCTTGACCGACGTGCGACTGGTGCCGGGGCCGTCCGGATAGTCGGTGATCTTGGTGATGTTCTGGTACTCGTCATACTCGTACTCGACGACGTTGCCCAGGGCGTCTGTCTCGGTGGCAATGGAGCCGTGGTCGTTGCGCTCGAACTCGCGTTGCGGCGTTGCGGAGTTGATTTCGTTGCCGTTCTCGTCCGTCTCTTTGGAGAGCGTGAACGTGCCCTGGCCGGTCATCACGTAGATCTTCTTGTGGCCGTTGAAGTCGGTGAACTCGGCCTGAGCCATGTTCGTGACCGTGCCGTTCTCCACGCGGGTCAGATCGACCAGGCGCTTGGCCTGGGTCGGGTCGGCACACAGGGGGCGGCCGTCGTCATCGAGGCTAAGGACGAAGTCCTCGTCCGTGATGGGATGCTGCCGTGCCTGCGCCGGCATGAGAATGCAGGTGTCGCCGCCGGCGCGCGTTGCCGCCACGACTCGGCCCCACTCATTGTACGTAACCGACTCGTGGAACTGACTCGCCAGCGGATCGTTGCCGTCGTTGCCGCGCTTCTGGACCTGGCCGGTCATCAGCAGGGGGTGGGCGTCATCACCGTACGCGAAGGTGCGTTTGGACCCGTCCGGATCGATGATGGCGGTGAGGACCTTGTACGTTCCGTCGCTGTAGGTCCGGTCCTCGTACTCGAATTGAGTCACGCGACCGGCGGGGTCGGTCAACTTTTTGACCACGTCGGCGCCTGCGTAGTCGAAGACGGTCACGAGCCCGACCGGGTCCTCAATGCGCGCCAGTTTGTCGCCTTCATAGATGTAGGTGGTCGTATTGCCGTACCGGTCGGCCACGGTCGCCAGCTTATTGTCGGCGTTGAACGCGTAGACTGTGCCGTCGAGCAGGCGACGCTGGAACGTGCCGTCGGAGAGTTGCAGCAACTCCGAGTAGTCCGATGACAGTGCGGTGAACGGGTCGCCGGGGTTGGTGGGGGCCAGGAAGATCTGCTCGTTGCCGTTGCCGTCGACGAGCAGGACGAAACCGTCGCCCTGCAGGATCTGGTCGTAGCCTTCCATGCCCCAGCCGGCGCCGAACATGCCGTCCATGGACTTGACCACCGCCAGCGGCGTAGTCACCTGCATCATGCGGCCGGTGTAGGTCCGGTTGCCGTCATTGTTTTCCTTGTAGGTGTAGATGCCGCAGTCCAGGATGACTGTGTAGCCGCCGGACTCGTAATCGGCGGACGAGAAGTCGATCGGAATCCCGACGCCGTAGAAGTAGTCCGCGTTCGGTTCGGTGGGCAGGTCGAAGAACAGTTCGTTGCCGAGCAGCCCCATTTGGGTCGCCTGGCTGGGATCCAGGCCGGGGACGATGAGTGTTTGGTCGCCGAAACGCACCGTGACTCGCACCACGATCTGTTTGTTCTCGCCGGCGGCCAAGGCCTGCATGTACTGTTCGGCGATCTGGGCCAGGCTGAAGTAGTAGATGTACACCGGGTCGGCGCGAAGTGAATCGTAGTGCAGCGTGACGCCGCGCGTCTGCCCTACGGACTGGTAGGTCACAAGGCTGTGCTCCTCGTGGAACACACCGGTGTGCACCTCGGCCTTGGATGTCAGGCCGACGCCGACGGTCAGCGGGTCGTTGGGGAAACTGGCCAGCGTCGATTCCTGGTTGTACGGCGTGTAGGAGAGGAACACCGGGTCCCCGACCAGTCCCGGTTGTGCCCCCAACCCGCGCGGCAGGCGCCCGAGTTCGATCGGCGTGAAGGCGTTGACGCTCATCCAGCCGTTGAGCGGGTCGAGGAAGATCTGCTCCTTCAGCGGTCCCTCTTCGGGCACGCCGTAGAACAGGCTTCCGTCCTTGTTGTAGAAGCGCATGTCGCCGCGGCTGGCCACCAGCGGGTTGATCTCGTCGATCGGCAGGGTGGAGAGCGGGCCGCGCAGAAGACCGCTGAGGCTGTCGGGGATCGGTTCGGGGAAGGGGACTTGGTCGACGCCCACGCGCACGATCTTGGCTTCGCTCTCAATGGTAGACACGATGTAACGGGTGTCGAACGCGAACACGCTGTTCAGGGCCTGATAGGAGGCCAGCAGGGAGGCGTAACCCGGGCTCAAGACCAGATTGTCCGGGAAGCTGTTGATCACCGGACGTGTGGCCGCCACCAGGCGCGGCTTCTCATCCAGGCTGGAGAACTCACCGAGCGCGCCGCGGATGATGCCCACATTGCCGCCGGCCGCCAACGGGACCGGCTTGGCCGCCTGCATGGTCTGGCCGTGGTTGGTCACCAGGCCGTTCGAATCGTAGACGGGCGGTGCGGGAATCGTCTGGGTGTAGTAGACGTTGTACGCCAGCAGCGGCCCGAGGTTCGGGTTGTGTTTCGGGTCGTCCGCATTGTACTTGTTGTACCCGGTGATGAACGCGTACGCCGGGTGCTCGCCGACCGAGTCTTCCAAGGCGTTTGCGGGGAGGAAGACAACCCCTGACGCGTTGCTGACCCCGAAGACCTGGCGCGGTCGTGCTTCGGTCCAACGCCGGATCATGCCGAACGGACGGAGGTCGACATAGTTCAGGCCGACCAACGAAAGGCTCCCCTTCGCGTCCTCCGTCATGCGCAGCACGCCGAATCCGTGCGCGTCATCCGTACGGTCGACGAACAGCATGATGTCCGGGTCATCGGTGCCGGTGATGTCGTAGGGTTCCGCGCCGGTGGGGATGACGGAGAATGGGTCGGACGGGTCGAAAGGCCGGAGTTTCGGGTCGGATATCCGGTCGGTGTGGATGACGACGATGTTGCCAATGCCCCCGGTGAGTGAGGAGTAGCCGCCGAACAGGGTGCGTCCGGGCGCTGTGGCGTACAGCAGCGAATTATCGGCGTTCAAGGCCAGGCCGCGCAGCCCGAGCGGCGCGTACTGGGCGGGAATCGGGATGGTGCGGACGAGCTGATTGTAGGTGGGCGAGAACGGGTCGATGTCTACGACGTATATCGTGGCCCTGCCGGCGGCTTCATCGGAGATGTAGAGGTAGTGTCCGGCCTTGTCGACCACGGCGTCGAACGCGTGCACGGTCTGGCTGCTGTACTGCACTCCCGGCGTGCCCGGATCCTCGTCCTGCTGCAGAATGATGTGCTGCACGCCGGGCAGGCTCGGGTCTGTGTCGACTTCCTGCAGCGCCAGGGCGTCGATGAGGGCGATGCCTGGGCTGCCGGTGAGCGTGACGTAGGCGCGCGTGCCGTCGTACGTGGCGGCGATCAGGCGCGGTGCGAGCGAGCCGTAGTTGGCATCCTCGCCGAGCTGGATGCGGGCCACCTCGATAGGCTGCAGTTTCGTCATCAGTGTGCCGTCTTCGGCCTTGATCTGGGCTGTGTTCCAAGTATCGATCACGGAGACCGAGCCGCCGTAGAGGTTGGGGTCTTGCGTGTCGGACGCGTTGGCGGCGAACGCGTAGCGCGAGCTGGGCAGCAGCTTGACCGGGTTGCTGGTGAACTCCTGGCGCTTGAACGTGCCGTCCAGCGGCATGTCCATGGGCCGCGTGATCGTGATGTACGCCGTGCCGACCGCCACGCCCTGGGGGACCGGGACCTTCAGTTCCTGCTTCTCCGTGCCGTCAGCCAGGACTTCAATGACGCGGAACTGGACCCCATCGGCGTCGCCGTTGACCTGGATGTCCGTGCCGCCAACGGCCAGGATGTCGGCAGACGCGGCGTCATAGGAATCGCGCCCGCCGACCTCGAAGGTCACAATCAGGTGCTGGTAGAGGCTGCCGAGCTTGCCGCCGCCTGGGGCGTCGGGAGCCGCCTTGTAGGGGCTTGCACGGGTGAAGTCATAGCCGGTGAAGACCATGAAGGGCTTGCCGTCCTCGAAGACCAGTTCGGCCTTGCTGATGGAGGGCGAGGCGGTTTCGCGGGCGATGAACCGCTGCGGCATGGGCAGCGCGGCCACCTTGCGTTCGTCTTCGAGCATGGCGTTCCAGGCCACCTGCAGGTCAGTGACGAGGCCATTTTCATTCCGGCGCGTGGTGGTCGTGAAGTTGTATCCGGGCAGGACCGGGACGAGGAAGTCGCCGGCCGGGCCGGGGAAGACGTAGTACTTGGCGTTCGGGTTGCCGCCGAACATGACCTGCATGTCGACGGTCCCGAGTTTTGCGGTTTCGCCGATCTGCCCGACCAGTGCCATCATGCCGAGCAGTCCGCCGCCACCGGTCGAGAACGCCACCTGTGCGGCGTTGATGCTGATCATGGCGCTGCCGCCGTTCGGGAACGGTCCGACGAACGGCGCGGAGGTGGTGCGCATGGTCAAGCCGTCGGCGCTGACCACCGCCTGGTCGACCAGCACCCAGCTCTGTTCGGTGCTGCCGTCCGCGAGTTGGATCGTGGCCGGCTGGAAGAGCGCCACGATCTGGCCGGGGACGAGCCCGGAACCGCCGGCCACGGGGATCTCCAGGCTGGGCGGCAGCAGGAAGTCGTTGACCCCCGTGCCGGTCAGCTCAACGCCGCCCTCAAAGACGAACCCGTCTGGCAGTGCCGGCAGGTCGCCTTCACCCAAGCTCTGTACGCCGATGGTCGTTGCACCGTTCAGGGCGCCTGCCGGGATACTGAACACGATGCCGCTGCCATCCGAGATGATGCCGCCGTCCCCGTCAACGATGGTCTGCCCCACGGTTGGCGCGGAAACGAGGATGGGAACGACGACGCTCTGGCCGCCGTTGACGATCGTCAGGTACGCTTGCCCCGTTGTCAGGGCGGTGAACAGGCCGTCGGCGGTGATCGTACCGAGGGCCGGGGCGGCCACGTAGTAGCGGGTCCCGGCGGCTGCGGTCGCGATGTCGGCGACATTGGCGTCTTGCAACTCGCGCACCATGAACTGGCGCGTTTCGCCGACCTGCATGGCGTACGAGAGCGGGTAGAACTGCAGCGTGCGCGTGTCCGCCGTGCCGACCGTCACAGGAATCGCGCCGGTCGTGCCCAGAGCGGTCACGACGATGGTGGTCGTTCCCGTGCTGCGCGTCAGGACCTGGCCGTTGGCAGAGACCACGGCAACCGCTGGGTCCGTTGAAACGTACGTTGCGTAGTCCGCTGGCAGTGTCACGCTCTGGCCGTCGGTGAACAGCCCGGTCGGCGAGATCTGGAACGTTTGACCCACGGCAAGCACTGGGTCGCGCTGCGCGAAGACCAGGTTGACCAGGCCTTCGTTCTTGACGTCGACGGTGACCGCGGTCGTGGTGGTGGAGGTGAGCACCCCATCCTCGGCCGCGAGGTTGAACCCGGCCGCGGCACCGGTGTACCCGGCTGCCGGCGCGAAGAGGACCGTGCGGCCATCGTCGCCAAGGGTCACGGTACCGTGCCGGACATTGGAGATCGTGAATCGCAGTGTGTCGCCTTCCGCGTCGGTCGCCAGCAGGCCGAGGTCGATGGTGACGCGCAGGCCTGGCAGGGTGGTGACGGTCGTCGCGGTGACGGTGGGCGCCCGGTTGGCAACGAACCCGGAATTGCCTTCCAGGTAGACCTGGTCGGTGGCGTCCACGTCGCCGTCGCGATCGGCATCGGCGGCCACCACGTAGTTTCCGTCGCCCTGGGTGCTGCCCAGGGCCGGCTGGAAGAGCGCCAGGTCCTGTCCGTCCACGTCCGCGTCGCCGTCGATGTCACCGGGGAGGTAGGCTTCCAGGGCGAAGTCGCCCGCGGTCAGGGCGTCGTTTCCGGAGACCTCCAGCACGTAGAGCCCGCCGGCGTTGAAGGTGAACAGCGCCAGGCCGCGGTCCGTCTCCGTGACGTGATACCCGGCGGTGAGACCTTGCACCGAGGGCAGGCCAGGGATCAGCGTCAGCGTGCCAGCGGAGTGGACCTCGACGCCCAGCGTGAGCAGTCCAGTGCCCGAGGTGCTGAGTTCGCGCGCGCCGATGACGAAGGCGTAGCGGCGGACTTGAGCGGCGGCCAGCGTCCCTTCGGTGCTTACACCCAGGAACTGCCGCGGCGCGCCAAGGAACTGATCGATGGCCGCGGTGCCGGTCAACTCGCCTTGGCCGTTGTAGGTGAGGACCCAGCCGGTGCCGGACTGCGTGTCGACCAAGGCGGTCAGGTAGTGCGGTAGTGTCTGGCTGTAGCCGTACCATGTGCGTTGACCGGCGGCGAGGTCGGCGACGGTCTGCAGGTTGCCTTGCACATCGTATTCATAGAGGACGCGCGCCCCATCGGGCGTGCGCATGGTCGTCAGGCGTCCCTGGCGGTCCCACTGGAACCCGAGGCGTTCGCCGTTGGGCGCGACCAGGCCGCTGTCGCTCCAGATCAGGTCCGTGCCGCCGCCGGTGACGATATCGCGCAAGCCTTGGTCCGGACCGTAGATGTGTGTCGTGCCGTCGGTGGCTTCCAGGACGAATGCCGCGTTGCCGAACTGCCCGCTCTCGGGGTTGTATGGGACACCGGTCCCGAACTGGTAGTAGGCGCCCTGGAACAGTTGCAGGGCGGCTGTGGCGGTGTTCAGCGTGTAGTCGACTCCTGCGTCCGGCATCCAGGCCGGGGTGTAGTAGATCACGCTGCCCTGCTGCTGCAGCACGGGGCTGAAGGTGTAGGCGGCTCGGCGGCCGTCCGGGAGGTTGACGTACAGGCGGGTTCCGTTGGCGTAGGCGCTGTAGACGCCGAGCTCCTCCATGCCGGTTTGGGCCAGGTTCGTGGTGATCCGCGGTTCAGCGCCCAGCAATTGCCAGCCGTAGCCGGTCATACCGGCGGTTGCGGCGTCGAGGCTGTCGTAGCGGCGGATGAGCTGGACGTTCGCCCCGTTGAGCGTAGCCGACACGTCGGTGGCGGTCGTGGTGTAGTTGTCCGCTTTGAGTACCGTGTAGATCTCGACCAGGCTTGTCACGGTGGTTTGGCGGCCGCCGATGTCCGAGGCGCGCAGCCGCAATTCGTAGGCGCCGTTGGTCCAGTTCGCCGGATCGAGTCTGGCCAGCACAGTGTCGGAGAAGGACGCTGTGCCCATGGTCAGCGTGGTATAGACCGAGCCGCCCCAGGGCGCGATCTCAAGGACCCACGCGTCCAGGTTCGAGTCGGCAACGCTGGCCACGACGTCGGTGGGCGTCTGGAGGATGGCGCCGGCTGGTGGAAGGCTGATGCTGACCACGGGCGCGACCGTGTCGGTGAGGCTGCGCACCTTGAGGTCGGCGGTCGCGGTGCCGGTGCTGCCGTCCACATCCGTCGCGGTGGCCAGGATCGCGTAGTGTCCGGGGGCGCCGGGCGTGAAGGTGGCGCGGCCGAACGTGTCGAGCGTCAGCGGTGTGCCGCCGACCGTCAGAGCGAGAGACTGAATGTCGGCGATGCCTGAGGCGGCGACGTGGATGATCACCGACTTCCCGGCACCGACCGGGAAACTCGGCGTCAGTTGAATGAGCACATCGGGCGGGACGGGTTGCGTGGACGCCACGAGGCGGAGATTGCCGCGGGCAACCTGTTCGCCGTCGGAGACGGTGAACAGCACATCGTAGTCGCCGACCTCGGCGCTGGTCGGGGTCCAGGTCAGTTCGCCGGTGGTGGTGTTGAATGCTGCACCCGGCGGCAGATTCCGTGCCGCGTAGCTCAGGGTCGTGCCCGCGTCAGGATCGCTGCCGGCGACCGTCACCTGGAAGGCCTGGCCGACCACGGCCACGTGTCCGCTCATGGCGCCGATCACGGGCGGGCGATTGAGGTTGAGGATCTGGACCTGGACGTTCATCGTGTCGGTCAGTCCGGCGGGATCGGCGACCCCGAAAGTCAGGGCGTAAATGCCGGCCTGGTCGTAGTTCGGCGTCCACACGAACTGCACGGTCTCCTGATCGAACGTGGCGCCGTCGGGCAGGTTGCCGATCGCGTAGTAGAAGAGGCTGTCGCCGTCGATGTCGCCGGCGGTAACTGTGAAGCTAAGCGTTACGCCCTCCATGCCCAGGACTTCCGGGTAAGGCACGTACTCGGGCGCCTGGTTGGTGTTGGCGACCGTGATCAAGACGGTCTCTGCGCTGGCGAGGTTGCCGTCGGTGGCGCCGAATGTCACCTCGTAGGTGCCTGCCTGCGTGTAGCCCGGGGTCCAGAGGAACACGCCGGTCGTGGTGTCGAAGGTGGCGCCAGAAGGACTCTGGCTGATGGTGTAGGAGACGGTGTCGCCGTCGGCGTCGGTGGCGGCGAGGGCAATCTGCAACTGGCTGCTCTCGGCGGCCTGTTTGCTGCCGATCGGTTGCAGGACGGGCGCGGTGTTGCTGGTCCGGACGGTGATCTGGACGACCGCGTCGTCGGTGAGGACATTGGCCGGTTCGCCGTTGCCGCTGTCGTTGACGTGCAGCGTGACGGTGTGTGTGCCGATCTGGTCGGCGGTCGAGGTCCAGCGGAACTCGGCCACACCGTATACGCCGGTCGCCGCAAAGGTTGCGCCGGTCGGCAGGTCCGTGGCGCTGAACGTGAGGTCGTCCTGGTCCAGATCAGAGACTTGGACAGTGAAATACAGCTCCTGGTCGACGACGGCCACTTTGTCGGCAACCGCCAGGAACTCCGGCTGCGCATTGTCGGACTCGGCGGTGAACACGAACTGCACCGATCCGGTCAGGACGGCATTCGGGTCGCCGTTGCCGTCGTCGGTGGCGGTGACCGTGAGGGCATAGTTGCCGCGGTCGGCGAGGGACGGGGCGAAGTCGATGAACCCGGTGCCGTCGCCGTTGTCGGTCAAGGTTGCGAAATTGGGCAGGCCGGAGACGCCCAAGACGAGGGATGCGCCGCTCAGGTCGTCTGTGTCGGTCGCCGTGATGTTGACGCGCAGCGGCGTCCCTGCCGGGGTCGTCTGGTTGACAATGTCGGCCACGACCGGCGGGGCATTGGCGTCGTGGATTTCGAAGCGTGTGGTCATCTGCGCGGTGGTGGGTGTCCCGGTGCTATCGCCATCGTCGGTGGCCGTGAAGGTGATGTCGTAGATGCCGGCTTGGTCGAAATCGGGCGTCCACGTAAGCAGCAGTGTGCCGGCGTCGAACGCCATGCCCGCGGGCAGCGCCGTGTGGGTCACGGTGATCAGGCTGGCCGCGGCGCTGGTCTCGGTGTCCAACTCGATGTCGGTCACGATCTGGGAGATCGGTTGCATTGGGTGGTCCGGATCGTAGGCCGGGATGCGGATGGTCAGGGCCTGACCCTCGTAAATGACCAGGCGCTCGAGGTCGTCGAAGTAGACCTGGCCGTTCACGTTGCTGACCAGGACTGTCATGGTCTTGGAGTCGGTGTTGCCGGACGCATCCTGGGCGAAGAACTGGATTCGGTACGTGCCGTGCTGGTCGTACTGCGGCGCCCAGGTGAAGAGCCCGGTGTCCGGGTTGAGGTAGGCGCCGGCGGGCAGCAGGGGCGCATAGTAGCTGACCGCATCGCCGTCCGGGTCTGTGGCGCTCAAGCGGACCGCGACGCTCTCGCCCTCCAGGATGTTCCGGTCCACGGGTTGGGCGAGGACCGGGGCCTGGTTGCGGTTCGTGACCAGCACTTCGAACGTGGCGACGCTTCGGCTGTACCCGTCCGAGGCGTAGACCGCGACGTCGCTGTAGCGGCCGGCGTCGTCTGCTCCGGTCTGCCAGCGCAGGGCGTTGGTCTGTTCGTCGAAGACGGCTCCGGGCGGGAGGTTGTCGGCCCAGTAGATCAGCGCGTCGCCATCGGCGTCGTACGCCCCGAGCGCAATGGTCAGCAGGCCGCCTTCGGTGATGGTCTGGTCGGCAATGGGCATCAGGACGGGTGCGGAGTTCGCACCTGCTACGCTGACCGTCCAGACCTGGCGTGCGTAGCCTCCGAGCGGGTCGTAGGCGCGGACCTCGAAGGTGACGTTGCTGCTGTCGCCGCGGTTCGGTGCCCAGGTGAGCACCCCGGTGTTGGTGTCCAACGCCGCCGCGGCCGGGCCCTTGACCAGAGCGTAACTCAGAGTCCCGGATTCCGGATCCGAACCGACGACGGTGTAGGTGTACTGAATGCCCACGGTAGCCGTGCCGGGCGCCGCCGGCGATGAGAGGGTCGGCCAGCGGTTGGGTTCGGCCAGTTCACCGAGGATCCTTGGCTGCAGTCCGCCATAGAGGGCCTGCACGTTCGAGAAGCGCACGGTACGCAGGGGCGTGGTCTGGCCGGCGGGCAGGCCGCCGCCGGGTTCATCGGGGACGAGGTCGACGTACGGGTGCCCCAGGTCGTCGTAGCCGTCCGGGTTCAGTATGACGAGTTCGCCGGTGGCCGTCACGCCCTCGAAAACGACCCGCAGCGGCGTTGAGACGGCATGTCCGAGCGTGTTGGTGACCGTGATGTCGAAGGAGACGACGCCGGTTGCATGGTTGATGCGTGTGTTGGCGAAAGTCGCCGGCAGGTCGGCGCTCAGGTCTTGGAGAACGGTGAACTGGAAGGCATAGGTCTGTTCCATGGCCCTGCCGGTCTCGGCTGTGAGCGTGGCGGCGACCTCCAGTCGGTACGTGTCCATGGGCAGCGGCTCGAACCACAGCAGCGCGGTGCGTGTACTGCTGTCGTAGGTGATGCTGCTGACGTCAAGGTCGACCGTGTTCGTGAGGTCGCGCAGTCGATAGTTGGCGGTGTTGGTGACCGTGCCGGCAAGCATGCTTTGGTCGAACGTCAGGGTGACGGACCGAATGGCGGTGGTCAGGTTGGCGGTGTTGCCGGGGGTCGTATTGACGACGCGCGGCGCGGTCACCGGCGTGAGTGTGTCCACTTGATGGCTCTGCGTGACGTAGAGCCGGCCGTCGGGGCCGACGTGCAGGAAGTCGCCGCGCGTGCCGCCCGTGGCGATTTGCACGGTCTGCATGGAGACCAGGTCGACCATGGTCAGGCCGCCGCCTGTGGCGTGACTGATGAAGAGGAGATTCTCCAACGGCGTGTCGGGCTGGCCGAACGCGAGGCCTCCGGACTCCTGCGCCAGGTCCAGCATGACCTCGGCGCGGCCGCGGCTGTCGAATCGTACCACCTGGCCGCCGTCGGGCCACGTTGTTCCCCAGAGCTTGCCGTCAGGCGCGAGGGCCAGCCCGTGGACGCGGGTGTCCGAGAACTCGGAGAACGTCGCGGTCGCGGTGTCGAATTTCAGGATGCCGGAACTGCTCGAGACATAGAGCTGAGCGGAGATCGGGTCCGCCGCCAGGCCGAGCTCGATACCGTCGGCATAGCGGGCGAGGACTTGGCCGGTAGTCGGGTCGAGTTGGACCAACGGCCCGCCGCCCGTGGTCGCCCAGAGCTGGCCGAGCGAGTCAAAGGCCATGTCGTAGATGGGCACGTCGAGCGTGGCCAGCGGCGTGCCGGCAGTGCCGCCGGTCATACTGAACACGTAGATGGAACTGCGGCCCGTGCCGCCGCTGATGTAGACCTTGTCACCATCCGGCGAGAACGCGATGCCGAGCGGGCCGATGTCGGCGCCGGAGTCCGGAATGCTGCGCGCGAAGACCTGTGCCGTGAACGGCTCGAACACGGTCTGGAACGACGGGGCATTGGTCTTGCTGAGCTGGGCGGGCACCTGCAGCAGCGCCTGGTTGAACAGCGCGTTGGTAATCGGTTGCGGCGCGGGGGTGACGACCGGCAGCGGCGCAGGGGTATCCTCTGGTTCGGTGGGCACGCCGCCGAGGTTGACGATCAGGCGGTACGGCGGGAGTTCGACCGCGGCGGGAGCGGTCTCGAGGTTGCCGGCGTTGTCGTAGGCCAGAACGATGAAGCTGGGAGTCTGCCCCGCTTTGCCCTCGTAAACGGCATTCGTATCAGTGGTGCGGGACAGGTAGAGCTCGTACGGCTGGTCATACAGGGACATGAACACCGTATACCCGGCCACACCGGAACCGGTGGCGTCGTCCGTCGCCGACCACGCCAGGTTGTACGAGCCATTTCCGAGGTCGGTGACCGTGAGGCTGGAGACGGGCGCCGTGGCGTCTAGGACGCTGGTCACGGTGTTCGAGTCCAGCGGTGCGCCGTCGTCGTAGTAGGCGCGCACCGACGCTGCGATCTCCGTACCGGTGGCCGCGTCGCTCTTCGCCTTGATGGTGTAGCTGACCAGGCCCTGCTTGGTCATGTCGGTGTTCGGGAACAGCAGGCCGATGCTCGGGTCGCGGATGGCCAGGCCGGTCTCGGGATCGATGGCCTCCAGGTCCCACAGCGCGACGCGCGTCAGGCAATCGACTCCGGCGGTGACGCGCAGGACAAACCCTTTCGCCTCGGTGAAATCGAACTCGCCGCTGAATGCGCCGCGGCCGGACGGGATGTTGACCAGAATATCGCCGATGCGGATGGAGCCGAGACGGAAGGAACGTTCGTCAAGATCCGAGTCCAGTTGCTGGAAGATCTGCACGCGTTGCACGACATCGAGCGAAGAGGACGGGTTCTCGAACGTGATGCTGTAGGGCAGGGCGGTATTGGCCGGGACGAAGTTCTGGTCGCCGTACCCGGTTGGGCCGGTCAGGGTCAGCGCGCCGCTCTGGCTGCCGATCAGGCCGAAGTAGTCGTCGAACCCGACCGCGTTGACCTGTTCGATCGGTTGCCAGGTGGCCTTGCCGACCGTGACGTAGAACGCTTCGTAGTGGGTCGGGTGCGATAGGCCGAGGTCGAACTCGCCGGCGTCCGGCGCCTGGCTCGAACCGGTGGCGTCCACGGTGTGGCCGTACCACTCGCGGACGGTCTCGAAGAAGCTGACCAAGTCGCCGCCCGCGATGATCTCCTGGCCGGCTTCGCCCCCGAGCAGGCCGGCGTTGATGGCCGCCATCAGACTGACAAACTCGGGTTGCAGCCGGATTTCCGGCGGTTCGTCCTCGGGCCGCAGCAGACCGGCATCGGTGAGTGACGCGAGATAGACGTCGGCCCAAGTGCCGGCATCGGATGCGGCGTTGGCGAGGCTGCGTGGGGCGTCCACGTCGGCGAGGATCTTCTCGCGCAGGGTTGCGGCGACGTCGCGCTGGTACGCGATGTATTCCTCGGAGGTCATCGGTGTTGCCGACGCCTGGATGTAGAAGGTGAAACTGAGGTCGTCGAGGAAGTCCGGCGGCAGACGCTTCAGGAAGTCCGGGTCCTTGGCCAGGATATCGCGCAGTTCCGGGTAGGTGTCGGCCGTGAAGCTGATGGCCGCGTAGCCCTTGTTCACCAGGTCGTAGGTGAAGCCGGGCGCCATCAGCTTGCCGTTGATGTTGACGATCGAGTCGAGGCTGGCCCAGGGCACATCCGCGACGCCGGGTTCGCCGGCCAGATTGGTGCGGAAGACCAGTGGTGTCCACAGCGTCGGCGGGTCCTCGTACAGGTCCGGGTCGATGTAGTTCGCCTGGATGCCGACGTCCTTCTTGGGCAGGTTCGGCATGCCGAACTCGAAGTGCACATAGGGGGTGTCCACGTTGGTCAGGCTGTAGAGGCCGAACCCGTACCACCCGACTTGGCCGAGTTCCAGGTGCGACGGGCCGCCCATGCCGACGGTCAGGTCGAGCGGCAGCGTGTCCTCGACCAGGTAACGGTAGGGGAGGCGCGAGACCTGGCCGTCCGGGTTGGTGACGTGCACATCGTACAGGCCGTGTGGCGCGTCGCGCAGGTCGAAGGTGGCGATGATTTTCGTGGCGTTTACGATCTGGTAGTTCACCGGTTCGTACTCGGCGAATTGCGGCCGGATCAGTTTCACGATCGCCGAGGCGTCAAACTTGGCGCCTTCGATGGTGAAGGTTACGTAGCGGCCGTCGCCGCCCACGTCCGGAGACACATCGGTGATGCCGAAGGGCAGGACCCGGGCGCTGAGCGTGATCGGAATGTCGGCGCCGGGTTCGCTGACGCCACGGACCATGATGTAGTACAATCCGGCATGCGTAAGCGGGACCCGTGCCGTTTGGTCGGCCCAGAGGTGTCCCTCGAAGGCCGCGTCGTAATGGATCGAGTTCGGGAGTGCCTCGTAGCGGACGTACAGTTCGTTCTGGGCGCTGTCGTCGCTGCTGTCCAAAGTGACTTCGAGGGTTTCGCCCGCCGGGACTTCGACGCGGTACAGCAGTTCCTCGCCGGTCGAGAGCGTGTCATTGGTCGCCACGTTCAGGTACAGCGTGTCCACGGTCACGTTGATGGTGTCCGTCGAGGGCAGCTTGTTGTTGGCGTTGTTCGAACCTTCGTTGATGTCGTCGTAAATGTCCGTGCGCACGATGACACGGTAGTTGCCGGGCATGGCGGTCGGGATAACCGCCGACAGGCTGGCCGTGTAACTGGCACCGGGCGCCAGGTCGCGGTAGATCGGGCGCATCATGCCGGGCCGATTGGGGTCGGGTTCGTACTCGACGCGCCCGAGGAGCTTGTCGCCCAAGTCCCAGACGGCGTCCGCCGAAAGGTAGAGCGAGTCGGCCCAGTACCCCGTGGCGCGCTCCTGGGCCGTGGGCATGTTCTTGGCCGTGTAGGTGATGGTCACCGTGTCGCTGACCTTGGCGCTGCCCGGAACAGTGATCGAGGTCACCTGCAGGTCGGCGGGCGGCGGCAGGCTGATCAGCATCGGCACTGAGGAGGGCGAGGCGTTGTTGCCTTCCTTGCTTCCCTCGTAGACGATGCCGCGCGGGTGGTAGACGCCCGAGGTGTCGCTGCGCGGTATGTCGGTGACCACGAACACGTAGTAGGCGCCGGTCAGGCCGCGCGGTACGTTGTAGGTCTGCGTGACGCTGTACGAGGCGTTGACGCCCAGCACGCCGGTGTGGTCTGCGCTGCCGAGATAGTAATCGCTGCGCACGTCCAGGTACTGGTCGCGCGAGAGGTAGATCTGGTCGGTCCAGTAGCCCTCGCGGTCCGGAATCGTGCCGGGCCCGAGATTCTTGACTACGTACGTGACGTCGAACCGACGTCCGACGATCACCTCGTCGGGCCGGGTGATGCTGGTCACCTGCAGGTCGGGCGAGCTGGCGCGGTTGACCGTCAACGGTGCGGACGTGATGTCGTTGCCCTCGCCGCGATACTCGTTGACCAGGCCGGCACCGCCGCCGCCCAGTCGCGCGTTGCCGTCCGTGCTGGGGTACGGCATGACGACGCCCAAGGTGCTGCGGTAGTAGGACGAATCGACGTAAATCAGGATGTAGAAGCTGCCCTCGATGTCATCGGGCAGACGCACGCTTGCCGTGGCGTCGTACGTGCCGTCCACGCCGACGATGCCGGAGTGCCAGGCTTCGCCGATGAGTTCGTCGTACACATCCAGGGATTGATCGCGGGAGATGTAGATCCGGTCAACCCACCGATTGACGCGCGTGGCGCGCGTACCTTCGTTGATGACCGTCCAGTTGACGGTGACGGTGGAGCCGGAGTCGGCCGTGGACGGCGAGGACAGCGAGGTCACCCTCAAGTCGGGCTCGGCATACGTGACCATCAGGTCGGTGGAGGTCACGTTGTTGTTCTTGACCGCGTCGGTCGGGACGCCCTCCCAAACGCGCTGGGCGTAGCTGTTGGGCCAATCCGGGTACGCGACGGGATTCGCGGCCTTGTATCCCCAGTAAGGGTCCGGATTCCAGTCGCAGAACACGTAGATGTAGCGGCGGCCTTCAATGCCCGCCGGCAGCGTGACCGTGGCTGTGCCGGTGTAGCTCTGGTCCGGCTGCAGCGGCGTTGTCGAGCCGTGCGCGACGCGGCCGAGGAGCGTGGCCCGCGAGACGTTGAACGTTGCGTCCGGCGACACGTAGATGTAGTCGTACCAGCTCTGCGTGTTCTCAAACACCGCTGTGTCGCCCTGGTTCTCCACCGTCCAGGAGATCGAGATCGCGTCGCCTGAGAAGGCGCTGGCGGGCGCCTGCACGCCGGTGACCACCAGGTCCGGCGCATGGTTGGTGATGGTGCAGGCCGCGGCGCGGGTGTTGTTGGTTGTGTACGGGCCTTCCCAGACCTTGGTCCAGGACGTTTGCTGGCCGTTGCCGGTCAGCACGTAGATGACGTCCGAGTAGGAGAGGCGGTTCAGGTCGGACTGGCTGGCCTGTTCGAGGCTCTTGCCCAGCTTCTCCTCGGCACGGTTGACGATGCCGTCCACCTGTTCGTTGAGTTCGAGCAGGAACCGTTCGTCGGTGGTCATGATCAGGCGCGGGTCGACGTTGGTCTCGACAATGATGTAACTGCCGTAGGCCGAAGGCGGCAACGTGAAGTTCACCGCCTCGGTGTAGGACGCGCCGGGATTCAGGGCGCCGGTGTGCGGCCGGCCGAAGACCAGGTACTCCTCGCCGCCGCCGCCGTGCAGGACGGAATCGGTCGAGATGTAGACCACATCCGCCCACGAATCCTTGTTCGTGACGTTGGTGCCGTTGTTGGCGACGGTCCAGGACACGGTGATCTTCTCGCCGTTCTGCGCTGCGGTGGGTGCGGTGACCGCAGTGACCTCCAGGTCCGGCGGCGGGTTGTAGATGACGTTCAGGTTTGTGGCCTCGAGGTTGCTGCTCTCCATGTCGTTGGGCAGGTCGGGGTTGAGGTTCACATCAAACGCCTGCTCGTAGACGTTGTCGTAGGCGTCGCTCCACACTACGATGTAGTACTGACCGGAGATGTACTGCGGCAGCGTTACGGTCACCGTGCCCTGGTAGCTCTGACCGACATCCAGCGCGCCGCTGTGCCCGAACGAGCCCAACTGCCAGTCGCTGTTGGCGGGGTCCTCGGGGTTCGAGCGCGGGCGCCGTGTCTCGCTGTGGCTGAGCCAGACCGTGTCGGACCAGGACGCCGGGAAAGTGATGCCGGCGCCAAGGTTGGCGACGGTGTAGCGGACGGTGATTTGCGAGCCATCGAAAGCCTCCGCCACGGTGTTGACAGCGGTCACGACCAAGTCGGGCGGCGGCACGGGCAGCACATCGACGGCAATGGCCGAGTATGTGGCGTTGTTGCTGTTGTTCGGCCACTCGTCGACGGCATCGCCGATGTCAGCCTTGACGATGACATACATGTTGCCGCCGGCGGTCGCCGGAATGGTGTAGTTGCCGCTCGAGGCGTAACTCTCGCCGAGCGCGAGCGCGGAATCGTTGGCGAGCGAGCCCAGCAGCAGGTCGCCGCCGTCCCACTGATTGTTCAGCGACAGGTAGACGCCGTCGGTCCAGCGCGAGCCGCCCGTCGGGGTGGCGCTGGTGCCCAGGTTGGTCACGACCCAGTTGACGTCGATCACCGCGCCGGCAGTGACGGAGGCGGGCGCCTCGAGTTGCGTGACCTGCAGGTCGGGCCGCGGGTTCAGCGTGACGGTCAGTGCGGGGTCCGCATACGTCTTGTTGTTGTTCTCGTTCGTCTCGACGACTTCGCGGCTCGCGTCGGTCATGACGTAGACGACATAGAGGCCCGAGATGTGGGCGGGCAGGCGGACGTGCTCGGTGCGCTGGTAGTTGTAGCCCGCGGCCAACCCTTGCGTGCGGCGGTACGTGCCCAGGACGGTGGCGCTGTTCAGATCGCCGTTCGGGGCGAGCAGGACCTGGTCGTTCCACGAACCGGTCGCGGAACTCGGCCCAACGTTCAGCACTGTCCAGGTCACGTCGAACTCGCTGCTCTCGCTGGCCGTCGAAACCGACGGGGTCACGGTGGTGACGCGCAGGTCCAGGGCGGGCGGCGGAATGTAGGTGATGGCAACCGTGTCGTCCGAACGGCCGGTGTTGTTGCTCGTGTAGATGAACTCGAACGGGCCGGACGGCCGCACGAACACGTAGTAGGCGCCGCTGGCCAGGTCGGTCGGCAGCGTCACGTCCACGACGCGGGTGTAGCTTTCGCCAACCGCGAGGAAGCCGACGTGGCTGAAGTTGCCGAGCGAGCGGCCATTCGAACCGTCGGCGTTGAGCGAGACCCAGACGCTGTCGGACCAGTCGCTGGTGCTCGTCGGGCCGATCCCGGTGTTCTGGACGTTCCAGATCAGGCTGAGGGTCGTGCCGGTGTCAGCGGTCGCCGGCGGTATGACCAGGGTGGTGACCAGGTCCGCATACGGGATGGTCATCACGTCGACCGGATGGCCGGCGCTGGCGACGTTCGCGGCGGTGTCCGCGTACTCGTACACCAGGCCGGTCGCGTCCGCCTGGACCAGGAGGTAGAATCGGCCCTGGAGCGCCGCGGGCAAGGTGATGACGCGGTTCTCGACCCGGTACTGCGTGCCTGCCGGCATGGGGTCGGAGTTCGTGCGTTCGTCGATCAGCAGATCATTGCCACTCAACGTTTCGTCGGTCGACAACCACACGCGGTCGACCCACGCGCTGACCCGTCCGGCACCCGTGCCAACATTGGCGACGGTCCAGGACACGGTCAAGTCCACGGGATCGCCAATCACCAGTTCCTGGACGGTCACGTCCTGAAGCGTGAGATCCGGGTAGGTCGCGAGCGTAACGGCCAGGGCCGGAGAGGCAGCCACATTGTTGCTCTCCCCGGTGCGTTCCTTGACGGTGTCGCTGACGTCCGTCTGCACCAGAACGTAGTAGGTTCCGGATATGCCGTCCGGGAGGGTTACGCCCTTCTGGCCGGCGTAGGAGCCGCCGATCGTCAGGGCGCCGGTGTTGGCCAACTCGCCCAGCAGCACGTCGTTGACGGACCAGGTTGGGTCGCTGGAGAGGTAGATGCGGTCGGTCCAGCTCGTCGGCGTGGCGCCCGTGCCCTGGTTCTGTACGGTCCAGTCAACGGCCAGGGTGTCGCCGGACTCGCGGCTGTAGTTCGAGAGGACAACGTTGCCGGGGAGCAGGTCGGGATGGGTCAGGTTCACCGTGCTCGTCGACACGCCGGTGTTGTTGGTCTCGGCATCGCGTTCGTAGATCTGGTACGTCGCATCGGTGACGACAACGATGTAGAACACGCCATCGTCGCGGTTTGGCAGGGTCACGGTCTGCGTCTGGGTGTAGCTGCTGCCGGCAGCAAGGTTGGCCTGGCGCACGACGTCGCCCAGTTGCGTGGCGTCGCGCAGGGTGCCGTCCGCGGACAGATAGAGCCTGTCGGTCCATGGCGCGGTGGCGGCGTAGCTGCCGTTGTTCGCCACCGTCCAAGACACTTCGAGCGGCTGCCCGGCACCGCCGGTGCCAGGAATGGTGACGTTGGTGACTACGAGGTCCGGGACGGGTGAGAGCGTGACCACCGTGGCGTTGCCGCTGGCACAGGTGTTGCCCAGGCCTGCAGGCGCCTCGGGCGCCTGACCCAGCACGTCGGTCTCGACAAAGATCCAGTACGTGCCGGCGGTCATGGTCACCGGCAACTGCACGCTCTGCACCTGGCCGTAGCTGGCGCCGGCGTCCAGCACCCCGCTGTGCGGGAACGTGCCCAACGTCTGGTCGTTGCCGAACACGGCGTCGTCGGAGAGGTAGACGCGGTCCGACCAGGCGGTCACCGTCGTCGCGGACGTGCCGTTGTTCTCGACGCGCCAGGAGACTGAGATTGACTGACCGGTCATGGCCGAGGCCGGCGACGTCACCACTGGGATACTCAGGTCCGGGGCCTGGACCGTGATGGACACGGCACGGACGTTGTTGGTTTCGTCGGCCTCGACCTGGCCGTTGGTCGCGTCGGCGACGAAGAGCAGGTAGACGCTGCCGGCTGGGCCGCTGACCGGGAGGGTGATATTGCCGTTCAGGGTGTAACTCGCGTCATTGGCCAGAGGCGAGTAGTCGGCGGCGGATGTTGTCAGCAGCAGCGTATCGTCAGCGCCGAGAACGTTGTCCGTGGAGAGGTAGACCTTGTCGGACCAGAGGCCGCGGGCCGGGTTGCCATCGTCCGTGTGGTTGGTGACCGTCCAGGAGATGGGGATCGTCTGCCCCCAGGCCGCGGTGGCTGCGGAGCTCGATGTGGTGACGGTCAGGTCCGGCGGCGGTTCGGTCGAGGCCACGTTCACATTGACGTTGTCCAGGCCCCAGCTCTCGTCCCCCGTGCCCTGCAGATTGAGCCCCGCGAAGTTCAGCACCACAGTACCGTCCCGGTGCTCGAACGTGAAAACCAGATGGTAGACCGCGTCCATCGCAGTGCTGTTGAAGGTGTAGCCGAGGGTGTTGCTCTCGGTCGCGCCGGTGTAGGTCGGGTTGGCGGCGTCCGGGTACTCGCGCGGGAAGCTCTGGAGTGTGCCGGAGTAGAGGGCAAAGGTCGAGTGCAGCAGCGTCTCGCCGCCGGAGATGCTCAGGTCGAAGATGTCCGGCCCGGTGCCGGTGGCGTTCCCGTCCCACGACTGAATGACGTACAGGTCGAACGCCACGGTCACGTGCGAGTGATCGGGCAGGCCGCCGACCGTCAGCGTCACGGTTTCGTTGCCGAACCGCCCGAGGAACTTGCGGCCGCCGGTCGGCGTGGTGTCGGTGCTCGTCGTCGACCACTGTGTGCCCGCCGAGGTCTCGAAGTCGTTGGTGTAAACCGAGCGGTCCTCGAGCGCCACGGTCGTGCCAGCCTTGATCGTGTCGAACCGGGTCGAGTCCGCCGCGACCGCGTGGACCAGCAGTTCGTTCTCGGCACCAACGGTCAGGGCCACGCCCGGGGTGGCCTCGACTCGCAGGACCGTGGCCCCGGTGCTGGCGGCAAGCGACCCGGTGCTCCACCCGGCGCCGGTGATGGCCGCGGTGATCTCGGTGCCGCCGGTGGCCGCGTCAAAGTACCGGATCGTCCAGTTCGAGGCGCCGGCCGTGCCTGTCAGCGTGTAGCTCTCCGCGGCGGAGGTGTAGTTCTGCACTTTCACGAGGTAGACCGCCGTCGCCCCGGCAATGACGCCCTGGCTCTTGGTCTGGTCGGCACCCGTGTCGTTGAACACGTCATACCCCGTGTAGCCGGGCTCGCCTTCTGCGGAGTTCGCAGTCACCAGGTCGGGCGCGATCGCTTTGACCTCGATGGCCGCGGCCAGTGTGTTGTTGGTGTTGCTGATCTCCCACTGGTCGTCGTTCTTGTCCGTAACGACGATCACGTATTTCGCGCCCGGCGTGGCGGTCTTGGGAATGGCTACGCTCTTGGTGAGTTGGTACGAGGCGCCAATCGCCAGCGGCGTGTAGGAGGCAACACTCTCGGTCGCCAGAAGCGTGTCGCCGCCGTCGAGTACGGCGTCCGTTGAGAGGTAGAACGCGTCCGTCCAGTCGTTGCTGGCGGTCGCATGCCCGGAGTTGGTGACTGTCCAGGTGACTTGGATCGACTGGTCTGCCACGCCGTACGCCGGCACGGTGGCGCCGGACACAACCAGGTCCGGCAGGTACTGGACGAACTCCGCCGAGAAGGCGTCCGCGGTTTCGCCGTTGATCAGGTCCGCGTCCTGGTTCATCAGGTTGCCGGACAGGTCGGTTATGCCTGGGCCCAGCACCAGTGTGTAGGCGCCCTCCAGGGCCTGGCGCGCGAATGAAATACGATAGACGGTGGAACTGACCTTGGTGACTTGCGTAACGGTGACCGTACTGCCGGTCGGCGTGGTCAGGACCACATCATCGGTACGGAGACTGTCGGCCATGATCGCGCTGTCAAAGGTCAGGTCAATGCTGTCAAAGGCGGTATAGACCTGCTGCGAGGGCGACATGCTCAGGATTCTGGGGCCGGACCTGTTGATGGCAAACTGCGCCACCAGGGCCGCGCTCATGGGGTTGCCGACCATGTCGGTGATGTTCGGCCCAATGGTGGCCGTGTACTGGCCGTCAAGCGTCTGCGCGGCGAAGCCGATCTCGTACTGGTCGGCGGCCAACTGCGTGACCTGAATACCGCTGATGGCGGCGCCTGCAGGGTTGAGAATGGTCACATCAGCAGGGGTGAAGGTGTCCGAACTGATCGCTTCGCTGAAGTACAGAATGAGGGTTGAAACGGGTTGGTATACTTCCCCGGTGGGTTCATACCCGACCACAAACGGCGGCACGGTTTCCTGGGCGGTCGACGCAATGTAGACGGTGCCAACGCCGCCGTTGCCCGCGCCGCCGGTACCGCCGGTGGCCGTGATATTCGACTGCGACAGGGTCAGGGCATCCCAGTAGATCACGGCGATGCGGCCGCCGCCGCCGCTGCCGCCCAAGGCGTACCAGTCGACACCGTTGCCGCCGTTGGCGGAAATGGCGCCTGTCCCTTCAAGCGTGCCAACTTCGAGTTTGATCCCGCCGCCACTGCCGCCGGCGTTCGCGCCGTTCCAGCCGCTGCCGCCATCGGCACGGATCGCGCCGTAGAGCGTGATGCTGCCGGCGTTGATCCGGATCAATCCGCCGCCGCTGCCGCCGTTGCTCCAACTCGTGCCGCCCCCGGAGCCCAGTTCGTTCGGGTCCGTGGACGTGCCGTAAAGCGCGTTCGTGCTGCCGTTGCTCGAACTGCCGTAACCGCCGTAACTGCCGCCGGCCTGCAGTTGCGCGGCGCCAACCGTCGTGTTCCCGTTGGTTCTGCCGATCAGGTAGCCGCGATTCGAGACGTCGATCCTGGACGTGGCGTCGATGTAGAGCTGGCCGGCGACGGTCACCAGCAGCGAGTACTGCGCCGAAGCGGTGGTGTACTGATGAGTAAGGACCGCGCCGTTCAGGAGCTCAATCTGGTTGGCAAGAATCGGCATCTGGTGTTCCGGCGCCGCCGTCACGCCGCTGCCGGAGAGGATCAGATGGTCCACGGTGAACGCCGTGTCCGTGCTTACGCCCAGGGGCGTCCACACGCCGGTGGCGGCGGCGTGGCTGTCCAGGCGCAAGACACCTTCGCCGTTGTTGTTTTTCACATAGGCGGTGCCCACCCCCGCAGCCCCGGCACCGCCGGTCCCGGCTTTGGCACTGACGTTGTTTGCCGTGTCAAACCCGTTGAGTGTGTCGTAGTCGATGGCGATGCGGCCGCCGCCACCGCTGCCACCCAACGCATACCAATCCACGCCGTTGCCGCCGTTGGCCGAAATCGTGCCGCTGCCGGTCAGGGTGCCGACGCTCAGCTTGATGGCGCCGCCGCTGCCGGCGGCGTTCCCGCCAGCCCAGCCGCTGCCGCCGTTGGCGAGGATCTGCTCCAGGACGTGCCGCCGCCGGACCCGAGTTCGTTCGGATCGAGATAGCTGCCGTACACCGCATTGGTCGCGCCGCTGTCGGAACTGCCGTACCCGCCGTAGCTGCCACCGGCGTGGGCCGCTGCCGCGCCCGACGTGGTGTTGCCGAACGTGCGCCCAATCAGATAGCCGCGGTTCGAGACATCAATCATAGCAGACGCATCGATGGTCAGATCGCCGGTGATATTCAAGCGCAGACCGAACTCCTGGGTGGCGGTGACATACCGGTGGGTCAACACGGCGCTGTTCTGCAGCGTGACGTCGTTGGCGGCCAGGACCATGTCGTGCTCGGGCGCCGCCACGACGCCGTTGCCGGAAATGACCAGTCTGTCCATCTGGAGCACCGCGTCGGAGCTGATGCCCAGTGGTGTCCACACGCCCGTACTGGCGCCGTGGCTGTCGAGCCGCAGCACGCCACTGCCGCCGTTCTGCTTGAGATAGACAGAGCCGACGGCCGCCGCGCCAGCGCCGCCCGTGCCACCGTGCGCGGTCACCTGCGTGGTGATGTCGAATCCGCTCGCGTCATTGTAGTAGATGGCTATACGGCCGCCGCCGCCGCTGCCGCCCAAGGCGTACCAGTTGACACCGTTCCCGCCGTTGGCCGAAATCGTGCCGCTGCCGGTCAGGGTGCCGACGTTCAGCATGATGCCGCCGCCGCTGCCGGCGGCATTGCCGCCAGCCCAGCCGCTGCCGCCGTTGGCGAGGATCGAGCCGTCAAGGGTCGCGGTCCCGGTCACCGTGATGCGCGCCAGGCCGCCGCCGCTGCCGCCGCCGCCCCAAGTCGTGCCGCCGCCGGACCCGAGTTCGTTCGGCTCCGGATAGCTGCCGTACACCGCGTTGGTGGAACCGTCGTCAGAACTGCCGTAACCGCCATAGCTGCCGCCAGCGTGATTCGCCGCCGCGCCCGCGGTCGCGTTCCCCAGCGTGCGCCCAATCAGATAGCCGCGGTTCGAGACATCAATCGTCGAGGTGGAATCGATGATCAGGCTGCCGGTAATGGTCAACGTCAGCGAGTACTCCTGCGCCGCCGTCGTGACCCGGTGGGTAAGAATCGAGCTGTTCCGAATCTCGACATTGTTCGCCTGAATCGGCATCTGGTGCTCGGGCGCGGCCACGACGCCACTGCCGGTGATCACCAATCGGTCGACCGCGAATGCGGAGTCCGCACTTTGTCCGAGCGGCGTCCACATGCCCGTCGCGGCGCCGTGGCTGTCAATCCGGAGCACGCCTTCGCCGGCGTTGTCCTTCAGATACACGGTGCCTACCGCGGCAGCACCCACGCCGCCGTTGCCGCCGTTGGCGGTGATGTTCGTCGAGGTGTCGAAGCCGTCGATCGTGTTGTGGTACACCGCGATGCGGCCGCCGCCGCCGCTGCCGCCCTGGGAGTACCAATCCACACCGTTGCCGCCGTTGGTCGAGATGGTGCCGCTGCCGGCCAAGGCGCCGACGCTCAGCATGATGCCGCCGCCGCTGCCGGCGGCGTTGCCGCCAGCCCAGCCGCTGCCGCCGTTGGCGAGAATCGAGCCGTTGATGGTCGCGGTACCCCCGACCGAGAGCCGCACCAAGCCGCCGCCCGAACCGCCGCTGCCCCAGGCCGTACCGCCGCCAGACCCGAGTTCATTCGGATCGCGGTAATCGCCATACACCCAATTCGGATCACCGTCCGCGGGGTCGCTGCCGAGCCCGCCGTAACTGCCGCCGGCCATCCGAGTGGCGGCGCCGCTCGTGCTGTTGCCGTTCGTCCGGCCGATGAGATAGCCGCGGTTGGACACATCGATCGTCGAGGTCGAATCGAGGGTCAGGTTGCCGGTCACGGTCAGAAGCAGTGAGTAGGCTTGCGTCGCAGTGGTTGTCGGGTGGGTCAGCATGGCGCCGTTCAGGATGTCGAGGCGGCCCGCCTGAATCGACAACTGATGCTCGGGCGCGGCGACGACGCCGCTGCCGGTGATCACCAGCCGGTCCACCGCGACGGCGGAGTCCGCGGAACTGCCGATCGGGGTCCAGACGCCCGTCGCGGCGCCGTGACTGTCAACCCGGAGTTCGCCTTCGCCGGCGTTGTCTTTGAAGTAGACCGTGCCCACGGCCGCCGAACCCGCGCCGCCAGTCCCGCCGTGCGCGGTGACCTTCGTCGCGGTGTCAAACCCATTGACTGTGTCGTAATAGACAGCGATACGGCCGCCGCCACCGGACCCGCCCAGGCTATAGTAGTTCACGCCGTTGCCGCCGTTGGCGGAAAGCGTGCCGCTGCCGGCCAGGGTCCCGGCGCTAAGCCTGATGCCGCCGCCGCTGCCGGCCGCGTTGTTGTTAGTCCAGCCGTCGCCGCCGTTGGCCGAGATCGAACCGTTGATCGTGGCCGTGCCGCCAACCGTGATGCGGGCCAGGCCCCCGCCCGAGCCGCCGTTGCTCCAGGTCGTGCCGCCGCCGGAGCCGAGTTCGTTCGGATCGCTGAAGTCGCCGTAGGTCGCGTTGGTCGCACCGCTGTCCGAACTGCCATAGCCGCCGTAGCTGCCCCCCGCGTGGGCCGCCGCTGCGCCGGACGTTGTGTTCCCCAGCGTGCGCCCGATCAGGTAGCCGCGGTTCGAGACGTCGATCTTCGAGGTGGAGTCAATCGTGAGGTCATCCGTCACCGTCAAGAGCAGCGAGTAGGCCTGCGTCGTGGTGGTTGCCTGGTGCGTCAGCATGGCGCCGTTCAGGATGTCGAGGTTCCCCACCTGGAGCGGCATCTGGTGCTCGGGCGCTGCCACCACACCACTGCCATTGAGGACAAGCCGGTCCACCGTGAATGCGGAGTCCGCAGACGTGCCCAGCGGTGTCCAGCGTCCGGCCGTCGTGCTGTGGCTGTCGAGGCGCAGCACGCCTTCGCCGGAGTCGTTCTTCAGGTAGACGGTCCCGACCGCACCTGCCTCGCCCCAGCCGCTGCCGCCGTGCGCGGTCACTTTGGAGACGTCGAAGGCGGCGTCCAGCGTGTCGTAGTAGATGGCAACGCGACCGCCGCCGCCGCTGCCGCCATCGTGTGTCGTATTGCCGCCGTTGGCAGAGATGGTGCCGGCCCCGAGCAGTGTTCCGACCGTGAGCTTGATCGCGCCGCCGCTGCCGCCCTGGTGCGCATTGCCGCCGTTGGCGAGGATCGAGCCGCTGAGCAGCGCGGTGCCGGTGGAGATCCGGACCAGGCCGCCGCCGGCGCCGCCGCTCTCGGTCGCGCCGCCGCCGGTGCCCCAATAGGCCGGATCAAGATAGTCGCCGTAGGCCGAATTGGTGGCGCCGCCGCTGGTGCCGATCGAACCCAGGCCGCCGTAACTGCCGCCGCCCATGGTCGTCGGCGCGGTGCTGGTGCGGAAACCGACGCCGCGCCCGGCGATCTGGCCCATGCCGGAGACGTCGATCTTGGACGTGCTGTCGATCCAGAGCAGGTCGCGGATGGTCCAGGCCATCTGGTACGCACGGATCGAGGAGGTGGCGGAGTGCGTGAGGGTCGAGCCGGCGAGCAGTTCGACGCCGCCGAGGCTGCGCGTGCCGTCGAGGAGGACGCTGACGCCGTAGACGATCAGGTTCTTGCCGTCGTAACTGGTGTCGAGTTCGCCGATATTGGCGGCGGTTGCCACCAGCCTGGCGACGAACGCGTCGTCCGCGGCCTCGCCCGGGGTGGCGTCATGGTCCTGGTTCATGGCCTGCCCGGCAGGGTCGCTGAGGATATTCGGCCCGACGGAGAGGGTGTAGATGGCCGCGCCGGTCAGGCCGCTGAAGTCCAGCTCATACCACTGCGGGCCGAGCTTGCGCAGCGCCACCAGGTTGATCGTTGCGCCGGTGGCATCGGTGAGCTGGACATCGTCCGCCGTGAACGTGTCGTCCTGGACCGGCTGGCTGAAGACAATCTCCATCTTGTCGAAGGGGTGGCCGGTGCCGCCGGTCGGGACCAGGCGCGTCACCCACAGGCCCGGCGTCAACGACCCGACGAGGCTGAAGGAATCGGTGTAAATGTCGAGTTCGGGCGTGCCGTTGGTGCCGTCGCTGTTCTGGTCCATCTGGTTGCCGGCCAGGTCGCGGATGTCCGGGCCGAGCGTGAGCGTGTAGTCCCCGGCGGTGGTGAGCGGCGTGAAGTTGACCGCGAAGCTGGTCCCGGAGCCGGTGATGCTCAGCGCCGTGCCAAGGTCGGTCCTGGTCGACCCGGTAAGCCACGTGTCGTCAACCGTGAAACTGGCCGGATCGACCGCTTCGGAGAACGATGCCGAGCTTTGGAAACAGGGCAGGAGCAGCACCTGCGAAACGGCCGTGACCTGCGGCCCGTGCGTGTCGATGGTCATCTGCAGGCTGCTGGAGACCGCCTCGCCCACCCACGGCGTGAACTTGGCGTTGACCGTTGGCGTGCCGTCGGCATAGGCCGTCGAAGGCGTGAACGAATACGTGCTCGGCGCATCGACCACGAGGCTGGTGTCGAACGTGCCGTCGTTGGTGAAATCGACCTCGATCGTCCCGGGTTTGTTGACGGTGACGTCGAAGGTCGGGCTGGTCACGTTGGTGAGGTTGTCGGTGGAGGAACTGCCGGAATCACTCGCGGCCTGGAGGTCGGCGGTCACGGTCGTTGCGGTGACCGCAACCGGCAGAGCGCCGCTGGTGTACCCGGCGCCATCACCGACCTCGTTGCCCGCCACATCCGTCACACCACCGGCGCCAACGATGGTCAGTTGGTAGAACTCATCCGTGAAGTCCGAAGCGAACGTGAGCACCGCCAGCCCCAGGCTGGCGTTGTAGCTCACGCCGGTCGGCGCGCCGATCAGCACGTCATCCCCGTTGCCGAACACGCCGTCGCCTCCGCTCGACGAGAGCTGGTAGTTCGCGACGTTGGTCCCGGAGGTCTGGTCCATGCCGCTCACGTCATTGAACAGCACCGTCAGCATGCGGCTGGCGATGGGCGCCGGGTTGGTGCTCCAGGCTGGCTGCGTTCCCGCGGCGCCGCCCAGGGTCGCGTTTTTCGCGTTGGCGGTGGCGTCGTATGCGGTCGAACCGGTGCCGCTGTCCAGTCGGTAGTAGGCCATCAGGCCGGACTCGGTTCCGGTCAGGGTGTGACCCATGTCCGCCTGAATGTCTTCGGCGGCCCGGGCGGTGTTCCAGATGCGGATCTCGTCGATGCGGCCCTTGAAGAACGCGCCGCTGCCCAGGTTCGTGCTGTCGGCCGCGCCGAAAGCGTAGTACTCGCTCGAGAAGACGCTACGGATCCCGGACGAATCGGTCGCGGCCTCGACGCCATCCAGGAATCCGTCCAGGACCTGCGTCGTGCGATTGTAGCGCAACACCACCTGGTGCCACTCGCCGAAGTTGACCTTGCCCAAACTGACAGCCGTCAGGTTCCAGACGCGCACCTTCACTTCGCCGGTCGAGAGAATCTCGATCTGGCTGTCGTGAGACGACGAGTTCGGGGTCGCGGTGCTCAGTTCGGACGCGATCACGCCCGCGCTGGTGGCGTTGAACCACAACTCAATCGTCATTGAATTATCGGTGAACAGGCTCTTGAGGTTCGGTGTGACCAGGTAGTCGTTGGTGCCATCAAAGGACAGGGCCGTTCCGGCATAGACGCCGGTCACCGTCGGTGCGGTGAAGTCGACGTTCAGGGCGGTGACGTAGTCGTCGCCAATCCCGTCACGGGTCTGGTCGAGCGGCAGGCCGTTCGCGTCGCGCAGGCAGGTGGCGCCATTGCGTGCCGTCAACTGGTACAGCCCTTCCGGGAGTGCCGACGCCAGGTTCAGTGTGATCTCGGTCGTGCCGTCGGTGTAGGCCGGGGTCGCGGTGATCTCGGTGTCGTCGCCGCCGCCCACGGCGCGGTTGGCGCCCAGCGACAGCAGAGTGTAGGTGGTTGCGGAGTTCGCACCGTCGGCGACCACCGGCCCGGATAGCGTCAACATCAGAGCGGTCAAGTTCTGGTCATTGGTGTTGCCTGACGGTGTGATGGCTGTGATGTACGGCCCGACGACTTGCGTGGTCAGTGTGCCGGTGTACACGTTGCTCATGGGACTGCCGACCGTGTCGGTGACATCCGGACCGACGTTCAGCGTGTAGGTCCCCAGCACCGTCTGCGAGGCGAAGTTAACGCGGTACTGGGTGTCGCTCAGCTTGGTGATCGACGTGATCGTCACGGCGCCGTCGGGACCGGTCAGGGTGAAGTCGGTGGTCTGAAAACTCGCCACGGCCATCGACTTGCTGAACGTGACGTCGATGGACTGGACGGCGCGGTAGTTGACCGTGCCCGTGGGCGACATGTCCGTCACCTCCGGTACGGTCGTATCGAGGGTGAACGTGCCCTGATAGGCAGGGTCTCCGACGGCGGTGGGGTCAAGCCGCAGCGTCACGTTGTCCACGTCCTGACTGGCGCTCCAGCCGGAGGTTGCGCCGGTGAACCCGAAGTACATCTGCGCCGGCACCGCGCTTGTGGCTATGTGGGTCGAGAGCTGAACACCGCTGCCGTTCGGCTGCCGGAGCGTGACGGTCACCAGGTCGGTGCCGTCAAATGTGACCAGGACATGGAACGTACCCGTCCCCACAAAGCTCTGCGGTACCGCGGTCATCGTGTTCTGGAACTGCCCGTTCCAGTCGATGGCGATGTGGTTGTTGTTCGTGTCGTAATAGGTGCCGCTGCCACTGTTGTAGACGTCGAATTCCACCGCGAAGGACTTGCCGGCGAGATTGCGGTAACCCAGATTTGCCCCAGTGCCGCCGATGGCTGTCGCCTGGTCGGAGACAACAAACGTCATGCCCTCCGCTGCGCTTCCGGAAGCGGCGAGGGTCAGGTCGAACTCGACTTCAAAGGCGCCCGCGGTTGCAGGCGTCTGGAAGAAGACGCCGCCGGTCTGAGAGCTGGAGTTCGGGGTCAGGCGGAGTACGCCGCCGGCGTTCCAGGCGGCCGAACCGATCAGGTTCATGTCGACGGGTTGTGCGCTGAACGGTTCCCACGACACCTCGGACGAGCCCTGGTCCATTGCATTTTCGTAGACGTCGGCGATGTCGGGACCGACCGTGAGTGTGTAAGTGCCGTCCAAAGTCTGCGGCGCGGCCAGCGTGATATCGAAGGTCCTGGCATCCACCTGCGCGATCGGGTCCTGCGCCGCCAGCGCCACCGCACCGCCGGGCCCGGTCAGGGTCACGTCGTCAGCGGTGAACGTACTCGGGTCGATGGCTTCGTTGAACAAGACGCGGATGGTCGAGACGGCCGTGTTTGTCGTGCCGCGCGGGTCAATCCCCGCCACGCGCGGGCCGACGTGGTCAAGCAGTATCTGGGCCGCGTACGTGTTGTTTGTGTTGTCAGTCTCGCCCTGCGTGAGAGTGCGGTCGGTCACCAGGATCAGGTACGGGTTCCCAGTTGCCCAGGCGGGAATGGTCACTGTCTTGGTGACGGTGTAGAATCCGGCCGGCGCGAGTGGCGAATGCGCCGCGGCGTCCTCGCTCAGGAGCAGCGTGTCGTCCGCGCTGAAGGTGCCGTCGACCGAGAAATAGACGCCGTCGAGCCACGCCTTGGTGGCGTCGTAGGCGCCGCTGTTCGTGACCGTCCAACTCACCTCGACCTGGTCCCCGGCGTTGGCGGATGTTGGGACCGTGCCGGCGATGGTCAGGTCCGGGGCCTGCACGGTGACGATGGCCGTGTACGTGTCGCCGACTTCGCCGGAGGTCCCGTTGTCGTTCTGATCCATTTGGTTCCCGACCTGGTCGCGGATGTCCGGGCCGAGCACCATGGTGTAGACCCCGGGCAGGGACTGAGCATTGAAGGTGACGGTGAAATCCGTGCCTGCCCCGGTGACGGTGGTGATCGCGCTCAACAGGTCGGTGCTGCCGGGACCGGTGAAGCTGACCACGTCCGCCGCGGTGAACGTGGCGGCATTGATGTCGCGGCTGAACGTGAAGGCGATGGACGAGAACGGCGAGTCGCTCGTGCTCGCGGGCGTCTGCGCCGTCACCCTTGGCCCGGCCCGGTCAACCGTGAAGGTCGCCGAGAACGCACTCAGTGCATCGCCCGAGACGCTGGACGCCGCGCCTTCCGCCAGCGTGACGGTGTACGTTGCATCGCCCTGGTCCGCGGCGGCGATGTCGAGCAGCAGGCTGTCCCCGTCCACGATGCTCACGCCGGTCGCGGCAATGCCGTTAACCGTGAGCGAGGACGCGCTCACATTGTCGAGGCGGATGGGCTGCGAGAAGTCGATCCGGTAGGTGGCAGGGAACGGGGTGACTGTCGCCGCATTGGCTGGCGAACTGGCCGTGCCGGTGAGGACTGCGGACGTCGCACCCGTCGCGCCGGTGACGGCCAGGACGTAGTCGCCCTGGCCGGCGGCACCGGCGACCTTCACTCTGTGTACACCGGTGGTCGCTATGGTGTAGGTCAGAAGCGCGTTGCGGCCGTCGGCGCCGCTGTTGTCGTCAAAGGCCACCTGAGTCCCGGACGAGTCGAACAGCGTCAGGCTCGGGTTCAGCGTGTTGACGGGCTCGCCGGCATCGTCACCCGGCGTGGCGGTGGAGATGGTGACGACGTCCCCGGCCGTGGCGGCGAACGAGTAGTAGTCCGGGCCCATCAGCGGTGTGGTGGTCGTCAGGACGACGTCAAGAACGTACGTGCCGGTGCCGCTGCTGTAAGCGTCGGCACGGATGTAGTACTCGCCGGCGTAGTTGCTGTTGGCGTTGCCGAAGGTGTAGGTGATGCGCGACCAGTACCCGGGGCCGGCATCGTCGTCTGCGGCAAGTTGCGTGCCGGAGCGGTTATACAGGTATAGGTATGTGTCGTTCAGGGTGCCGTTGCCTTGGTCGATGACGATCGAGTCGCCGGGCGAGGCTTGAATCACGAAGTAATCCGCATCCGTGCCGGTCGAGATGCTGCCGGTGGCCTGGCCGGTGTAGGTGTTGCCGCCGGTCGCGGAAAAGCTCGACGTCATGTCGTTGGCCGTCGCAATGCTGTCATTCGGTTCGTTTTCCGTCGCTGCACCGCCCTTGAGCGCCCCCAGCACCACCAGGGAGTCGCTGTCCAGCCCGCCTGCGCTGTCAGGACTGCTGTTGGGCTCCAGGTCAAACGTCGCATCGCGCGTCACGAGTAAGTTATACACGACGCCCGTCGTGCCGCGGACTTGCACCAGGTAGGTTCCGGTCGTCGGGGCTTTGAAGTTGCGGATGAATTGGGTGACGTTCGATGCGCCGGTCATGCCCATGGCCAGCAGGTTGTCGTTGGCGTCGTACAGGGAGATGCTCACGGTGCCGCCGTCCAGGGCGTTGACCGCCATGGTGGCACGTTGATTTTCGCTGAGCGCGAACGAATAGTAATCGTCGCTGCCGCCGTTCGTCGCGCCGATCACCGCCAAGCGGTCGGCCGTGGTCCCGAGCGCGAGGGTACTCTCACCCATGCTTTGCGCAGTGCCGGGCGTGTCGTTCGCGGTCCCGCCCAACTCCTCAGACTCCAAGGCGGCATTCAGCCACAGGTCAACGGTGCAGACGCCGGTTCCGGCCTGGTTGCTAACCTTCAGGGTGTAGACGCCGGTGGTCGCGACCGCGAGGTTCTGCAGAACCGCGGGTTGACCCGCAGCACTGGCCGTGACGGCGCTCAGCGACGCGCCGGCCGGCGAGAGCAGTTCGAGACCTGGCTGAAGCGACAGGTCCTGCGGTACGATGGAGAGGCTGACTTTCTGACCGGCATCCAGGCTCAGCGTGTAGTAGAATGCCCCGACGTCGGCGAAGGTCGGGGACACGCTCTTGTGCCAGACCAGCGACCCAGCCGGGGTGACCTGGTCGAGGGGGGCAGGGAAGGCATTTCCGTAGTCGATGGACACGTCGTTCAGCACCGGAGTTGCGGACACGTCCGTCGTACTCAACTCGACGCGCCATTGCACGTAGCGGTGCAGGTCGTTCGTGGCGTTGATCAGAGTATCGGTAACCGTGTAATAGTCAGAGGTCGAGGTCGGGCCGTACCAGGTTGCCGCAGATACGCCCCCCGCGGTGTCGGCGGAGCGGAGCTGGAAGCGTACCATGGTCGCCGCAGGCGTGGTTGCGGTCCACCGCAGTGTGAGGTAGTCGGCGGTGTCGCTGGTCGTGTCGAACACGGCCGAGACGAACGTGCCGGGTGTGATGTAGACGTCTTTTGCCGCGGACGTCTCGGCCTGAACGGTCACCGTCGGGGCGTCGGTGACGAACTGGCGCCGTTCGCCGAGCGCTTCGATCTCCGGTTGCGTCAGGACACGGTTGTAGATCTGCAGCTCATCCATGGCCCCGGTCCAGTAGCGACTGCCGCCGCCCCAGCGGGCCAGACGCAGATACTGATTCGCATAGACAGCCGTGGTCTCGTTGCTCACCGCAGAGTCGACAAGCGCTCCGTTGACGTAGAGCTGGTTCGTGCCGGTGCCCGAGTCTCGAGTCAGGGTCACGTACTGCCAGGTCCCGGACGTGAGAGCGCACAGCGCGCCGCCGCCGCCGCCGGCCGCCGGACCGAACACGTAGTTGTTGGTGACCGAGACGTTCTGCTGCAACTCCCAGTTCTGCGAGTCGGTGTGGTTGTTGTCGATGAGCGTGGCGTAGGCGGTCTGGGTCGCGGACGGTTTGACCCACATACCAATAGTGAAATCCTGGTAGGTAAACCACGAGCCCAGATCCACGTAGTCGTTCGTCCCGTCAAAACTCAGGTACGAGCCGGTGCCGAAGGACACGTCCGCGCGCGCCCCCCAGCCGCCGCCGTCCGCCGATTGCCAGGTCGGGCCGCTCTGCAACGTGCCGGTGTGGCTGTTGCCGGAACTGTCGGTCAGCGTGGTCCCGGTTCCTTCGTCCATGTGGTACCAGGCGACCAACCCGGCCCCCGCGTCGTTCTTGCCGAAGGTGTTGTCGAAACTGGCGGCGTCCGTGGCATCGGGATTGCCGAAGTGGAGATAGATCGTCTTGGCGCTGCTGGCGGCAAGCGTCGGGACGTTAACCCAGATGCTGGCCGTCTGCGCCTCCGCGTCCCATGCTTCCGTCCAGAACGACAGCGGCGTGGTATCGTCCGTGTCCATGAAACGGATATCGTCGCCGTCGGCCTGGGTTCTGGCGAAGTCGAAGTTCACGGCGCTCAAGATGACGTTGAGCTGATAGCCGGACAGAGCGTCGCCGTAGTTATGGATGGTGAGTTCGCGGCGGTACGCGAAGCTGAATCCCGTCAGGGTCAGCGATGCGTCGGAGCCTGTCCCCGATACGGACACGTTGGTGAGGGTCCCGGCACCGAAATCCGTATCGGTGGTCTGTTCCCAGATCACGAACGGGTCGGTGTCACGGGAAATCTCTGCAACTGCAAAGGCAAAGGAGTCTCCGCCAGCCGTCGGACCGCTGGAAGCGGGATTGCTGTCTGACGGTGTCGAGGGGAAACCAAATGCAACACGGATATCGGCCAAATTACTGCCCGACGTCAGGAGGTTTTGGATGTCAGACCATTCCAGACTCAGTGTCACCGGAGGTGAATTGGACGCGTTCAGCGTTTCGGTCAGTTGTGCGGTGAGAGTGGCATGGCCCGTCAGGTTTCCCCGGGTGAACTCGCTGGCTGGGCGCGTGGCAATGTCCTGGAGCAGGAGCCGGTCATGGCCTGCCGGCACAAGGAAGGTCACTTCACCCGCGGCCTGCAAGACAAGGCTTGGGGCGCCGGCGTCGAACTGGGTTGCACCCAGCGTGCCGGTGGCCGGACCGGCCTCGTCGACGGTCAGAGAAATGAGAAGGCCGGAATGATCCGGGTCGATCGCCAGAGCCGCCTGCGGATCCTGTTGCCCATCCCCCAAAATCCGCAGCTTCAGGGACCAGAGCCCGTTGATCCGAACGTCCCCGGCGAATGCGAACTCCGCGTCCCCGGTCATTTCGGGGGTCAGTTGGAACGGCGTCTCAGTCGAGAAGTTACCGTTGACGCTGACGTCAAGGCTGAAACCGCCGTCACCGTCCGTGGCGCAGGTTGCGTCCACGCCGGGGCGGGCGTCGAGAGCGGTGGCGAGGTCCTGTGGCGACTGGAAGTTCTGGGTGCCGAGCCCCGCAAACAGGTCCTGGATCTGGGCCGCCGGGTTGTAGAGGTCCGCAATGCTTTGCCCGAGGACCGGAATCTGCTGGTTGAGCAACTCGGCGCTGGCGCCTGCCTGCACGATGACATCGGGAATCTGCTGCAAATCGGCCGCCGCCGCATCGAGCGGCGTTTCGCCGGACAGCAGGAGCCGCGGCTCCAGGCTCTCCAGAGAATACAGATTTTTCGGGCCGACCTGTTTCATGGTGTGACGACAAAACACCCCTCCCGCAGAAGTGCGGGGCAGGGATTAGGGATTAGTATTTAAGCTAAGCATGCCAATCTACGACGAGGCGCCGGAATTTGCAAGTACGATTTCGGGGGCGCGTGGTGATGCGTCCGTGGCTCCCAGGCGGCAGGCCGCCCGATCATACTGGGCTGTTGCTGCGGCGTCTTCGCCTGAGTGTCGCTCCCGCCCGCTGGGCGGGACGGAAGTGGCAGCGACGCTTCAGCGAGCGGACGGACGCACGGCGTTGCCATCCGCACGCGTGCTGACGCGCCGAGACACGCGCTGCCACACGTACTCCCACCCCGCCAGTAACATGCGGCGGGTGGTGTTCGTCGTCGGCCGGATGCCTCGATCGCGTTTTCCAGGCCCCGCAGCAAGAGCACCCAAGAGCCGCGTGCAACGCGGCCGCTAAGCCGTGGGCACCCGCTCGCTATCGGCTGTAGTGTCGGCTCTTCAGGCCGATCCCTGCCCCCCATGCAACAGGGTCTCGCTACTTGGCGGCCGGCGGCGGGGGCAGGCGTGCCGAGATCTGTGCGGCTTCCATATTCATGGGATCGGACTGCAGGAGGCGGTTCACCGCGTCGCGCGCGGCGCCGGTGTCACCGGCTGCTGCCGCACTCCTGGCCAGTCCGAGCAGTGCCGCGACGTTCTTCGGTTCCAGGGTGGAAGCTATGCGGTACTCGCGCACCGTTGCGGGCAGTTGTCCGGCCAACTCGTTTGCTCGGGCCGCGCCCAGGTGCAGTTTCGCGTCATACGGGTCGAGTAGGATGGCCTGGCTGTAGGCCTGGGCGGCCTCGCCGGGTTGGCGCAACCGGTCGCAGAGTAGTTCGGCCAGTCGGCGCCAAGCGTCGAGGCGGTTCGGATCGGCCTGCGTCAGTTCCCGCAGGATCGCGACAGCATCCCCGGCCTGTCCGGCGTCTTCGTACAGTCTGGCGAGGCGCAGGTGCGGAGTCCGCGCCGTGTTCCGGAAGCGCGGGTAGATGCGCGCCGCCGCGGTGTACTCGGCGACGGCCGTGTCGACATCCTGTGCATCTTCCGCGATACAGGCCACGTACAGGTGGGCGAAAAAGTCCGTCTTGTTCGCGGCGATGGCTTTGCCGAAATGCTCCCGTCCCGCGGTGGTGTCCTTGTCGCTGTCGCACGCGATGATCCCGAGGATGGTGTGGGCGCGGGCCAGGTTCGGGTCGAGCGTCACGGCACGTTCCACCGCCTCGCGCGACTCCGCGAACCGGCGCGCCGCCAGTTGCACTTCGGCCAGGTTCAGCCATAGCGCGGCGTTCATCTCGTCCGTCTTCAGTTTCGCCGCGATCTCGGCCGGGTCGGTCGGGCCCACGTACACGGGCAGCGTGTACAGCGCCGCGCAGGTCCGGACGTACGCCAGGCTGTCGCGGTTCAGGTCCGCCATGCTCCGGCCCGTGAGCACGGTGAGCGCCTCCACCAGCCCCTTACTATCCGCGAGCCGCTCGAGAAATCGGCGTGGGAAGTCGTTGCCGAAGGTCTCGCCCAGGTAGCGCATGACCAGTGCGGCGTGGCAGTAGCTGAGCGGCACCTGGCTCGGGAAACTGGGCCGGATGAAGCCGGAGTCCATCTCCTCGATGGGCAGCAACTGGTCCTTTGCGACCGCTGTGGCCAGCAGCTCGTCCCACTCCGTCGGCATGCTCTTCATCTCCAGGACGCTCAGGCCCTCGGTGACCCAACGCGGCACGGTGTAGACCGTCTTCTGCAGGGTCACGGCGTGCGCCATTTCATGCCGCAGGACCGATTCCCAGTTGAACTTGCGTTCCTCGCACACCTGGCCGGACCGCGGCGATGGCAAGGTAACGACCTGGCCGAAACAGACGCCCAGCGCGCCGAAGTCCGGCAACCCGGTGATGCGCGCCGAGAACTCGTCATGTGTTTCGAGGATCAGCACCAGCAGCCGGCCGTCGTACTCGCGCGCGCCCTTCGGCTCAAACCCGTACCGCGCGGCCAGTTCCTGGTACATGGGTTCCAGGACCGGCTCGATGTACGGCCACAGGAGCGCGTCGTCCGAGCGCCCGAGCTTCAGCACCATGTGCGCGGTGTCGTGCCGGACGTAGGCGTGCTGCCGGATGTCGCGGTCCAGTACGTGCAGCAGGTTGTAGGCCCAGACGTTGAACTCGTTCAGCGCGAAGGCGCGCTCCAGGCTGCGGTAACCGGCCTGCTCCTCACCGAGCCGCAGCAGGTTGGCGCCGGCCAGGTAGTGCCCCTGCCAGGCATCTGGATCCGCGGCGATCGCCTTCCGCGCCCACTCGACCGCCTGGGGGAATTGGTGTCTGCACTCGGCGATCTGTCCCAAGGTCACGTACGCACCGACATAGCGCGGGTTGAGCTTCTGGATCCGCGCCAGCGTCGCCTCGCACTCCACCGCCGTACCGTGCCGTGCCTGGTACACCGACAGCAGCGACAAGGCGTCCAGGTCGGTGGGGTTCGTTGCCAGCGCGGCGTCGATGGCTAGGCGGCTCTCTTTGGGTTTGTCTTCGACTTCCAGGATCGTGGCATTCAGAGCATGAGCAAGCGTCAGGTGCGGATTAGTGGCCAGAGCCTTCCCAATCTCGTCCACCGCCTGGGGGTAGCGCCCGTCGGCGATGTAGATCTGGGCGAGGCCGGCGTGCGCCAGGGCGTGTTGCGGGTTGCGTTTCAGGGCCGCCTCGAACTCCTGGCGGGCAAAGCCCCAGGCAAATAGGTCTGTACAATGGAAGCCGGCGCGGACGTACGCGTCCAGGTATTTGGGGTCGGCCTTGTGTGCCTCGTTGTAGGCGCGCCAGGCGCCGCGCGCGTCCTCGTCGGCGACCGCCGTGGCGACCGCCGTCAACGCGGCGGCTGTGGTCGCACCGTTGCGGCGGTAGAGGGCGAAGAAGAAATCGATCTGCTCCGCCTTGGCCTTGCGATCCCCGCACAACTCGGCGAGTTCGAGCCGTACCAGCCGTGCCTCGATGTGTTGCGCGTCGAGCGTCAAGGCTTCGAGCACCGCGTCGCGCGCTTCGTCGTCGCGCCCGACAGCCATCAGCGCCCGGGCCTTGAGCACGAGCGCGTTCGGGTTTGTGGGGAACGTCTCCCGCAGCCGTGCGGACTCCGCCACCGCCTCCGCGTACCGGCCGGTCTCGAGGAGAGCGTGGACGAACAGTCGGCCCGTCTCAAGCGCGGCGGCGCCGGTCCCGTTGCCGCGCAGTTCCCGCAGCGCCGTGACCGCCGTTTCGTAGTTGCCGCGGTTCAGCGCCTGCGCCGCGGCAGCCAGGTCAAGCTCCGCCGCGCTGCCCGCCAGGCCGCCGGCCAGCAGGACCACGGACATCGTTCGCAGAATGTGCATCATCGCAGCCATCGCCACCATGCCTCTGCACTTTCCCCCTGAACACCGAACACTGAACACCCTACGTTGTGCTTCTTTGCCTCACGCACCTTTACACCCGGCGACGGGTTCAGCCCGCGAGGACGCGGGCGCTCCAGGGGACAGCCCGGCACCCACACACCCACACACTTCCCCTTTCCCCCTCAGCTTTCAGCCTTCATCCCTCTTTTTCCTATCCTTCCCCCGCCGACATCCGCAGCCGGCCTGGGAGCGTGACGTGCAGCCACACCGTCAGTCCGACCAGGACCGCCGTGGCCAGCCAGGGTAAGAGGTCCCTCCACTCGCGGGACATCATATCCCCGGCCACGCCCAGCACCAGGAAGTTGACGACCACCACGGTGCCGAAGGTCAGTCCCACGGCGCCGCGCCGGGTCACCAGTGACATGGACGCGATCCCGTAGAGGAAGAACACGAACAGCGCCAGTACGTAGAAGGTCCAGGGCTTGTCGGCCATGTCGCCCAGGATGTTCCACAGGGCACCGGGGTTCATCAAGGCGCCCAGTGCGAACATCGCCAGTTCGGGAAGCACCGCCAGCAGGTGGCCTGACACCTTGTGGCACGCCAAGCGGCCGGGTGACATGGGCAGGAGCATCAGGCCGGTCAGGGTCTTGGCTTTGATCTCGCTATCGAACACATTTGCAGCGGACAGGACTAGCACGCCGGCCAACACCAGAAGCGAGGTTCCCATTATCACGCTGCCGACGAACTTGGCGTCGATCTGAGTCAGGTTGCTCCACGCGTTGTTGGAACCGTGGGCCATGAACGCCACGGCCAGGATGATCAGTGGCTTGACGACGGCCGACACTCTTCCCCCCGCGGCGAAATGGAACTCCTTCCACACCAAGGCGCGCCGCCACGTTCTGCCGGGCCGCACCAGGCGCCGGACCGACATGGGCGCCTGCTGCACCGGCAGCCGCTTCGGTGCGGTCTCCGCATCGTCGCGCGAGAACCGGTCGAAGCACCGCCAGGCCAGCAGGAAGAACACACCACCCATCAGGATGTTGCTGACTACTTGCACAATGACACCGAGTCCGCCGGACCCGGTCCTGAAGGCTTGGCCCAGGGCGTAGAACAAGGTCGTGTGCGTGAGGAATTCGAGGCCGGCCAGGATCATTCGGTCTACCGCTCGGAGTTCGGCGGTGGACACGCCCATGGTTGTGGCGGTCGCCTGCGCCGCCGCCTGCATGGCCCCGTATGCCAGCCACGGCCCCAGCAGCAGCACGAGGAGGAGCAGGAACGCCAAGCCCGACGCGTTGCCGTTGCGTCGGCACATGACTGAACAGAAAAGGCCGATCCCGCTCAACAGGACCAGGAACCCCAGAAAGCTGCAGTAGGTCGCGACGATCTGCGCCAATGAAACGCCTCCCAGCGTAATGGCCAGAACCGTGAAGGGGAGCTGCACCGCCAGCAGCGCCACCATCGTGATCAGGCGCGTTGTCGACTTGCCGAGCAGAATGGCGAGCGGGCTCAGCGCGGTCATGCGCAGCAGTCCGAGCGTGCGTTCCTCCTTCTCTTCGGTGATGGCCGTGGCGAAGTAGGACACGCCGACAAAGGTGATGAGGACGAAGTTCAGCGCCGTGACCTGCGTGAAGAAGCGCAACCCCGGCGCACCCAGGATCAGCGCCAGCCCCTTCGCGCTCAAGATCTGTAGAAACACCATACCGAGCAGCGCCAGCCGCAGCAGGTAGGTGCGACCAGCCCGCGCGTCATGGCGCAACTCACGTGTGAACAGTGCCAGAACGGGATGTTTCATGGGGTATTTCAGATTGATGATTGCTGATTGCTGATTTTTCCCGGTGCGCCTAAACTCCGGGGTACGCCAACGCCCTTGAAAAGACGCCCCGTGCGATAACCCGACCCCACCGGCCTCGCGCCGGTGGTGAAGGAGGACGGTTGGCTAAATGGCCCGCCGCCCCCTCCGCATTTCCCTCTTCTCCGGGCGGACCGCGTCTGCGGTCCGCCCGGAGAAGAGGGGGTGGTAGACGGCTCGGCTAGCCGTTGGACCTGCTTCACCACCGGCGCAAGGCCGGTGGGGTCGCCAAGCCGTCCCTACTGCACAGATCGGCGAAAAGTGCATTGTCACGCCCGCAACCCCTACACCGGGAAAATCAACAATCCGCAATCTGCAATCTCCTCCTGTTCTCACGGCGCCACGCCTGGGGTCGTCAAGTCCATGAATGCCTTTTTCAATTCGACGGTTTCGCGTTGCCAGGTCACCACTTCGGCACCGCAGTCCAGCACCGCCTTGAGCACGGTGTTTGGCCTGAGGCGTGCCGGATCGAACTTCAGCCGATAGTGCGGCTTGCCTTCATCCTTGTCGACGGCGAGCATGCCGTCCAGGCCGCGCAGGAGCGTTTCCGGTTCGTCGTTGGCGACGGACAGGTGCAGCACGTAGTGCGCCGCCTGATCGGTCTGCGCGGTCAGACCCTCGACCGGCCCGGCATAGCGCACCGCGCCGCGATCGATGATGGTGAAGCTGTCGCAGAGGTCGCCCAGTTCGCTGAGGATGTGCGAACTGATGAAGATCGTCTTGCCCAGGCGCCGCAGCTCCTGCAGAATGTCCATTAGCTCAATGCGCGCGCGCGGATCGAGCCCGGATGCGGGTTCGTCGAGCAGCAGCAGGTCGGGGTCATTGACCAGCACGCGGGCCAGGCTCAGGCGCTGCTGCATGCCGCGCGACAGGGCCTGCACGAAATCCTCCTTCCTGCTGGTCAGGTCGGTGAGCGCCAGCACGTCGGTGACCGTCTTGTCGCGTTGCGCCAGATCCAGGCCGTAGGCGGCGGCGAAGAAGTCGAGGTATTCGAACACGGTCATCTGCCGGTACGAACTGAAGTGGTCCGGCATGAACCCGATCCCGCCCCGAACGTCCTTGTAGCCGCGCACCACGTCGCGGCCGAAGATCCGCACCGTGCCCGACTGCGGCAACAGCAGCGTGGCCAGGATCTTCAGCGTCGTGGTCTTGCCGGCCCCGTTCGGTCCGACAAAGCCGTTGATCGATCCGCGTGCAACCGTGAACGTGATTCCGCTCAGCGCCTGCTGGTTCTTGTACGCGAACGCGAGGTCTTTGACCTCGATCGCGGGCTGGGTCCCGTCGGTCCAAGGGTTATACGTGATCGCGAGGTCCTCGCCCTCGGTCGCGGGTTGGGCGTCGTTGGTCATCGGGCTGTCTCCTGAACTGCGTTCATCGCCACAGGTCCGCATGGTACAGTGTGTAGCCCTGCTCGCGGCCGAACACGCCGCCGGTTGCACCGAAGCTCTCCGGACTGCGTGCGAACACAAACACCTGAAAGCGGTCGGGTGCCATCGCCGCCGCCTCGTTCGAGAAGCACCAGGTGAAACTCTCCGTTCCGCCCTGACTCCGCGCCATGAGCAGGCCGATGAGGCGCCGCAGTGCCTTCTGCACCGTGGCATCGCTGGGACCCTCCTCGCGCCAGTTTCCCGTTTGCCGGACAAACTGATCTTTGTAGAGCGAATCGTTGTTCACCAGTTGATCGACCGTGCCCCAGGCGGGCATCGACGCCTCGAGCCGACCGTCCAGGGTTCGTGCGAGCGGGTACACGTTTCGGCGGTGCACAACCCACATTTCGACCGGGGCAGGCGGGAACGCCGGACCGGGCGCCAACGTGAGCGCCTCCAGCGTGTCTTCGCCTTTCGAGGTGATCACCTGCAGGCCAAGGTCGGGACCGGGCATGGCACCGCGGTGCAGGAAGGATTGTTTCGAAAAGACGGGGATGTCGGCCAATGCCTTTCCGTCCTTGCCGCTGCAGATGGCCGCATTCGCCCCCTCGTAGTCCTGGGTGCTGGCGTAGAGGTTGTGCGTGGCGGAGTGCGCCAGCGCGTACTGGGCGCCGCGCGTGACAAACGCGGTCAGCCACTGCGTGACGTCGTAGCGCCCGGCATCCAGCGCCCGCGCGTATGTCAATGAATACATGGAACCCCGCTCGCCATAGCCCTGGCGTCCCACCTGGGCGAACGCGGCGCTGAACGCCACCACCAGCACCAGCAGACCACCGAGCGGCAGCCAGTGCCCTTTCGCCTTGCGGAACAGCAGAAAACTCACCAGGGTCACGAGCAAGGCGTAGACAGCGGTGAGCAACTCGATAAGGTTCCAGTTGTGTGCCGGCAGCACCAGGCGGTTCAGGGCGGGAACGAGGTAATCTTCGACTCGGTGGAGCAGTATCTTCTTGCCGCGCGTCAGCGTGGCGGCGCGTGCCTGGATCTGGTGCTGAACTTCCTCGAGCGCGGCGTCAACCGGCCGGCCGTGCCGCAGCACGGTTCCCGCACCGACATGGAACTGGTCCAGCGGCGTATTCAGGCAGTCCAACTCGCTCGTGAACCGGGGCGCGTTGCCGTCCGGGCCCGCGATCAGGTGCACCGTCCCGCCGGCCAGCAGCCAGTCGCGACAGGCGCGGCGGCGTGCCTCGTCCCAGCGCGGCACGTGGTCCAGCGCCAGTGCGTGCAAGGCTTCGGCACCCGCACCGCAGGTGGGGAACAACGATTCCGGGAACGTCTTCAGCTTCAGGTCGCGGCGCAGCACCGCCTCGGGATCGACCAGGTGCACGGTGGCCGGCGGCCCCATCTCCGGTCTCTTGAGCGCGAACTGCGCGTCGGCGCGCGTGCCCCAGGACACACTCCAGTCGCCCCATTCGTCGCCGATGAACGGGTAGAACTGCACCCAGCGGCTCGTACCGGGCGAGAGAAAGCACGGCTGGATGTACTCGGCGCCCTGTCGACTGACCGGGCCGGTGCCCTTCGTCAGGGAGAGGACACCTTCGAACGGAGCGACGCCAGGATTCACAATCAGCACGGAGAGCGGCACGAACCGGCCGGGAACCGCCTTGCCGTCGAATCCCCAAATATGCTCGACGACCTGGAGCGTCGGTGCGGCCGCCGCCGCACCCGCGGCCCAGAGCAGAAGACAGAGAATGGCGACGCGCGCCTTCACGTGTGCGACCCGACTCCCTTCGATTCGGTGCCCGAGTTGCCAACTTAGCCGTGCAGGGCGGCGGCTGCAACCGGGGCGGGGTCCGTGCTCGACTCAAACGTGCGATGCCCCGCAAAGGGCTGCGGCCCCTGTTCGTAGTACCGCCTTTAGGCGGCCCCCGGTCCCGTTGGCCACGCGCAACCCGGACCGCGTAAAGGGCGTGTCGATTTAGCCACCTCAGATGTGCAACCACGCCCAAAGTGGCCGGACCGGCTCGGTCCGGCATGCGGGAGCGAGCCGCTCCCGCCACTCTGGAAGGCCTGCTGCCGCACTGAATCGACACGCCCTAAACGCGGTACTACATGCCTGGCGCCACACCCGACGCTCAGCGTCGCCCTCTCGGCTCACGTCCGCCGCTCGGCCGGCCCGTCCGGCAGGCGCCCGAGATAGTGGTCCGCATACTTCAGGCACCGCCAGCGGAACCACAGGAGGATCAGGACATACACCAGCAGCAGTGCGGGAGCGAAGGAAGGGAGCGCCTTAGCCGACCCGTATCCCGTCTCTCCGTACCCGGTCTCAACAACCCAAAGCATGGCGGCAGGACTGAGTGTCAGGATGTTCCACCCCAAGTCGGTGGGCCAGTCGTTGCGCTGCAGCAATCCGGCGGCGAGCACGACCACGACCGGCAGCGCATTCCACACTACCACGGTGGTGAGTGTCGCGAACATGGCTGTCAGTCGGTTCCGCAGTCTGAGGCTGATCCACAGCGCGCCCCAGGCGAACATCGGCACGTAGAGCAGCGCCTGCAGCAGTACGATGAGCGCATCGCGCGGTCCGGCCCAGGCGGTGCGTTTGGCACCCTCACACCAGACTTCGAGCACCAGCAGCGTCGCCAGCGGACCGATGAAGACCAGGGCCAGGCGCCACACGCCGCGCATCTTCTGGCGCAGAATCTCGGCGCCGCTCAGCGGCGTGGTCAGCAATGCGTCGAGCGTGCGGTGGAGCCGTTCCGAACTGATGGTGTTGACCGCCGCCATGCAGGTGGCCAGCACCGCCAGGCCGCACAGCAGCAGCACGAAGAAGGTGAATGCCTCACCCTCGTCTCTGGACGGCGCCCCTTGGGAGACGACGAACAACCCGACGAGCAGAATGGGCGCTTCCAGGAGTACGAAGATGCGGATCAGGTAGCGCAGTTTGCCCAGCGACTTCTTGCTGACCTCGCGCCACGCGACCGGCTCCAGGTGCGGAAGCGTATCCGGTTCGCGGATTAGGACGACACCCCAGTCCACCATCGGGTCGACCTCTTCCCACACGCGCAGCAGCAGGTTGCGCGGCCGCACGAACGGGCGCCGGTGCAGATACCGCCGCGCCAGGAGCAGAAACACAACGATGGACACCAGCACCGGAACGCTGCGCAGCAGGGCGCTCACGAACGCGATTTGGCCGCCACCGAATCGGCTTCTGGCGCTCCAGTAGAGGTATTGGACCGGAGGGATCAACGCTATTTCGGCCTCATCCGGAATGTGGCGCAATCCCTCGATCCCAAGGAACTCCGCACCCAAGCCACAGCCCATTGGCACCGCCAGATAGACTGCCGCAATCATGACGTACGAGCCGATGAACGCGCCCACCACGCCGCCTGAGTACGCCGAGACCATCAGGGCGATGGCGCCGACCTGCAGGCAGGTCAGGATCAGCAGGTACGCGCCGGTGCAGATGTCCGTGACCGTGAGCCCGCCCAGTGAGTACGCGATGGCCATCAGCGGCAGCGACGCGAGCAGCATGGTGAGCATTGGGATCAGGCGGCTGAGGTACTTCTCGATGAGGATCTCACCCGGCTGCAGGTCGGTCAGAAGCAGCAGGGCCAGCGTGTCGCGCTCCTTCTCGTGCGCGATGACCCCGGACATGGAGGCGGGCAGGAAGATCAGGATGGCGGCAAACTGGCAGCCGACGATGATCTGGAACGCCTGCGCCCCCAGGCCGAGCATGGAAAAAGGGGAGCCGCCGCCCTGGCCGGGCCGGAGGGCGGACAGGCTCCAATCGTAGTAGCAGTAGGCAAAGATGGCGAACAGCGCCAGCGCGTAGACCACGCGCACGACGTAGGTACGCTTCCGCACCGCCAACTCAAGCAATTCCTTGGCGAGCAGCGGGAACGGTTCTTTGAGGCGTAAACGCATCACGCGGTTCCTGTGTGTCGGGTGTCGGGTGTGGAAGGTTGAGGGTTCAGGGGCCGGGGGTAGAGCAGAAGATCTGTCGGATCCGTCGGATCGGACTGATCGGTCGGATCGGGTGTTGCTCTTTCCCTCGACACCCGACCCTCGACACTCGTCCCCCTACGCTGTTTTTCCCTGCGTCAGTTTCATGAACACGGTCTCCATATCCATGGCTTGCGGCTGGAACATGTACAGCCGCGCGCCGAGTAGCCAGAGCTGTTCGGCCAGACCCTCGACGGGCAACTGCTCCTCGCGGAGCTGCACCGCGAGGCGGTCGATCTCGGCCGTGACCGAGGCCACACCGTTGATCTGCCGGATCTTCTCGAGCAGTTCGTCGGTAAGGTTGGAGATCTGGACGTGGATCGTGCGGGTCAGTTCGAGGGTGCGGTAGATTTCGTCGAGAGAACCCTGCGCCACCATGCGCCCGGTCTCGACAATGCCGATCCGGGTGCAGAACTGGGCCAGTTCGTGCAGGATGTGACTCGAGATCAGGATGGTCTTACCCATGCCCCGCAGTTCCTTGAGGATTTCGCGGATCTCGATGCGTGCGCGCGGGTCCAGGCCGCTGGCCGGCTCGTCGAGCAGCAGGAACTGCGGGTCGTGCAGCAGCACGCGGCCGAGACTGAGCCGCTGCTGCATGCCGCGTGACAGCTCGTCGACCCGTGCGTCACGCTTGCCCTCCAGGTCTGTGAGCTTCAGCACGTCGTTGACCACGGTTAGGCGTCGGTCCAGGCCGATGCGGTGCGCTGCGGCGAAGAAGTGCAGGTATTCCTTGACCGTCAGGTCCTCGTACACGCCAATGTTGTCCGGCATGTAACCCATGATGTGACGGATCCGGCGCGGGTTGGCCGTGACATCCGTCCCGTCGATCCGCGTCACCCCGGCGTCCGGTTTGAGCAGCGTGGCCAGGACCTTGATGGTGGTCGTTTTGCCGGCCCCGTTCGGGCCAATGAAACCGAACACCTCGCCCTGCGGGATCGCGAACGAGATGTCCTGCACCGCCACGGTCTTGCCGTAGCAGACCCGCAAGTTCTCGACTTCCACAAACGGCATGAAATGCCTCCAAAGTCCTGGGTGTCGGGTGTCACTGAGTCACTGAGTCACTGGGTCACTGAGTCACTGGGTCATTGGGTCACTCTGACCTCTGAGTTGCTGGCAACGCCCGCCTTGGACTTATCTGCTCTCGATCCGTGGGGGCGGCGTCACCCTGTCGGTGCGGTATAGTCGCCGGTACGCCACGTAGTCGTCGCCCTGGCGGCTCACCACCACGACCACACGCTCGGTCGGATCACTCGGGTCGCCGACGCTCAGGTCCTCGAGGCTGGCCGTAGCCAGCGGCGAAACTTGCGATGCGACAGAGAAGAACCCGCGGCCGGAAGAGGCGCGAACCATCCCAAAGAACCGACCGATGTAGGCCATCTGGGAATCGGCGGACGGACCGCCGTGCGTGCGGACGGCGTCGTCGAACCGGACCAGCTTGCCGCCCTCCCGCCATAGGAGCAGGAATCGTCCCAGTTGCCGGGCGCGTTCAGTGGGGGAGATATCCCCAGGGAACTGGCGGTAGTAGGGAGGTTCGGACTGTGCCGACTCGGTGGGGCTCGTGGCCGGCGTTGCCCATTCTTTCGCGGCCAGCGCCTCGACCGTTGCCCAGTCCGGGCCGGGGACGGGCGCGGCGGCGTCGAAGGACAGCGTCCGGTTGACCTGCGGAGCCCACTGGCGCAGGCTCTGCACCACATCGTAACTGACCGGCAGTCGGCCGTTGCACTCCGGCACCCCCGCCTCGCTGCCGGCATATCTGCCCCGGTACCCGGGCCCGTAGTACATCTGCTGCATGTCCTGCTGCACCACTGGCGTGAACCATGCATGCCGTACGGGCGTAGTGACCGTCTGGTTCCCGGCCGTCAGGATGACTTCGAGCCGGGTCGAACGCAGGATTTCGCCGCGTTCGTCGACATCGACGACGACCAGGGCGCGGCGCGAGTCCTTGGTTCCCAGGTAATGCCGTGCCAGCAGCACGGTCAGGGCCGTGAAGCCGACGCACAGCACGGGGAACAGCACCCACGTCCAGCGCTGACGCCGCAGCCAACCGAGGAGGTAGTAATCCCCCGGCCCAATGGCCAACGTGAACAGTAAGAGCAGCAGCACCGTGATGCCGAACGGCATGACGCTGAGTGTCTCCGGCAGCAGACCGGGGAGAAAGTACTCGGTGGCCAGGGTTCGGGGGGCGAACGAAGCGCTGCCGTAGGGATCGTAACGGTCGGAATCCTTGTCGGGAGGCGGCTCCCAACGGCCGGTCTGCAGGATGGACTCCGTCTGGTCGGCGCGGACTTTCCACAGGAAACAGACCGCGCAGCGCCAGTCGGCGGACGTGTACACGGCCGTGTCCCGCGGTTCGGCGGCCATGACCACGGCCCGTCCCAGCCCAACGCGGGAGAGCCGAATATCGGACGCGTCGTGGTCGGTGGGCGAGCCGGCTGGCACTGCGTCTGCGTCCTTCGCGCCCGCCGCCAGGTCGCGAAGGAACTGGGCCTGGTACGGCTTGCTGCCTGCCGGGCCGGGAAACACGCAGACGCTGCCGCCGGCCCGGACCCAGCGCAGGACCGCGGCGAGCTGCTTCTCGCGCATCGCGGCGAACCCGGCCGGCCGCAGCGCGAGCACATCGTAGACGCACAGGGCCAGCGGGTCGGCGGCCAGGTCCTCGGGCGTGAGTCGGGCAAGCGTCGTCGACAAGGTCATGCGGCGGGACTTGTCCTCCGGCATGAACGGGTTCAGCCGCAGGTTGAGCAGCAGTTCGGCTGGCTCGCCGACCGTGCCGGTCGCGCTTTCAACCACGCCCATGACCAGCGAGCTCTCCGTCGGTAGGGGAAAGTTCAGGGCGAACCGGCCGAGCGCGATGGTTGTCTCTGCCGTCACAAACCGCAGTTCGACTTCTGCTTGGCGGTTGTACGGCTGGTGCGCCAGGGGCGGCAGCATGGTCCGGTAGGTGCGCTCGCCCGTGGTCAACGCCAGGGGTTCGCTGCGGTTCGAGCCCAGCACAGCGGCGTTGTCGCGAACGGCAAACTCAAGGCAGCCTTCGAGCAGGCGTGTTCCGTCCCAGCGCAGTGTGACCTCGACCTCGACCGGCGCCGCATTGCGGCCGCGCATAATGACCTGCCGCACCGACGCGCGCAGGGGCGGCGGCCCAGCGGCCTCGACGCACAGCGGCACCTGCACCAGGCCGACCAGCAGAAGGCAGAAAATGGACCGACAACTCATGACGCAGTGACTCAGTGACGTAGTGACGCAGTGACCCATAACGCGATGCCCTGATCTCCGGCCGTCACCCGGCGCGGCGCTGGTAGTACCACCATTCGCCGAGCATGACGACAAACGCCAACAGCGACAGCGCGGCCCAGAGTGGCTTCTCCGTCTTCACGCTTGCGGACTCCGCACGGACGGTCAGGTTCTCGCTGAACTCGATCTGCTCGACACTGGCCAGGCCCGTCTCCGCCGCGCTGAGCAGGCTGGCGCCGACCGGGACCTTGCCGCCGCCACTGACCGCCACCGTGTAGCAGCCGGCACGCGGCGCGGCCACGCCGGCAAGGTTCCCGTGCGTGTCGGCCGTGGCGGTTGCGCTCACGCCGCCCGGCCCCGTGATCGTGCACGCCGCCCCGGCTGTCACGGTGGTCCTGGCCAGTACGCCCGTGCGGCCGGCTTCCACCTCGGCCACGCCGGCGTGGCGCATGGCGACCTGCACCAGGTTCGCGACCAGGATGGGGAACCCGATCCGGTACGGCAACGTTGAGCGGTCGGTGTGGAACAAGCATACGAACGTGAGGCCGTCGGGCGTTTCTCTGCGCAGAATCAGCGGTCCGTGCGGCCCGTGTGCGAGGATCGCGTAACCGAGATTCTCGAACTGACTTGTCTGCGTGCCGGGCGCCGACTGCGGGTCCTCCAGCACGATCACGTCCCGGAACTGGACGTGCTGCAGCAGCGGGCTGTTCCGCTCCCAATCCACCACCTCGATCGGTTTCGGCTCGACTCGCACCAACGGCTTCAACTCCTCCGGCACGCATCCGATGTAGAGGCTGGTCCTTGCCGTTGGCCCGGTCCCGGGCGGTTCGTCGCGGATCACCAGGTCGCAGGGCTCGCCGGCCGCGGCAGACTCGGCGGCAAGCTCGACATCCGGAATGGCGGCCAGTGCATGCCGGTAGGAGGCCAGGTGCCCCGGCACCTGGGCGCGAATCGGGCGCGCTGCCGGCAGGTGCAGCCAGACGGCATTGTCACTCTCCATCGAATCGACGCTGTCCGGTGTCAGCCGGACTTCGATGTCTGACGGTTGGTCGCCCTGGACGCGGAACACGACACGCTGCGAGTCCTGGCGCGACACCGAGACACGCTCGCTCGCGACCACGGTTTCGCCCTGGCGCAGCTCGAGCTGGGCGCCCGTCGCCGTCTCGCTCGAACCCTCGACGCGGACGAACACGTCCCACCGCCGCTCCGGCGCGCGTTGGGCGTTCAGGGACGTGATCCCGAGGTTGGCACCCGCGGGTGGCAGGCGCTGGTAGTTCAAGTTGAACGACATCTCGATGTCAACGCGCGGCGGGAGGTTACCGTCCGAGAAGAGCAGCACTTCGTCGAAGGGCGTGCTGCGGGCCAGGGATTGCACCAGGCGCAGCGCTTCCTCGATATCGCTGGGTACGTCCTCGACGGTGACCTGATCGAGCGCCTCGCGCAGCAGCCGCCGGTCATTGGTGAACCCGGTGCGCTTGTGCGCACTGCGCGCAAACGTGACCAGGCACAACTCCTGGTCCGGCAGCAGTCCGTCGATGAGTGTCTGCACTTTCTCCCTGGCCACGTCCAGGCGCGAGACGCCGTCCGGCCGGTCGAGTGCCGCCATGCTCGCCGAGTTGTCGATGAGCACCGGCAGGCGGTGGACGCGTGCCTGCCGGCTGCGGAAGTACGGCTGCATGGCGGCGATCACGATCAGCAGCAGGAGCAGGATCTGCAGGAGCAGCAGCAGGTTGCGCTTGAACTTCTGGAACGGCGAGTTAACGCGCCGGTCCTCGAGCACTTTCCGCCACAGGAACAGTGACGGCACGTCGTGCCGCGGCCGCCGGAGCTTCAGGAAATAGAACAGGATCAGCGGCAGCAGAAGGCTGAACAACCAGGCGCTCGAGAGGGCGTAGAAACCGAAGAGTTTCATCGGACCCACCCCCGCCTGCGCAGCAGGTCGAACAGGACCGCGTCAACGTCCGCCGCGGCGCTGATGGTGACGAAGCGGCCGGCGCGCTGACGGCACAGCGTCTCGATGTGGCGCTCGTGGTCGGCCCGGTACTCCTGGTAGAGCCGGAGCAGGTCGGCGTTGCAGGTGGCGTCCAGGGTGTCGCGGGTCTCGCCGTCGACCAGCCGGATGTCGCTGGTCACGTCCGGGTCGATCTCGGTCGGGCCCAGGACCTGGATGCCCCACACCTCCAGGCCGACGCCGAACAGACGGTTGCCGGCGCGGCTCAGGTCGCCGAAGGTGAGAAAATCAGAGAGAATCACGGCCACACCCCGGCCGGTGTGCCGCCGCAGGAACGCCTCCAGGCCGACTTCGAGCGGTTCGGCACCGCCGCCCTCGAGACCCTCGACGGCCCGGAACAGCTTCATCATGCTTGCGCGACCGGTGCACGGCGCCAGGACCTGCGCGCCTGCGGCCGAATGCCCCAGGGCATAGACGCTCACGCGCTCGGTGCCGAACAGACCCATGATGCCGAGCGCGGTCGCCAGGCGCCGCGCCATGTCCAGCTTATCCTCGAAGAGCATGGATGTGGAGGCGTCGACCAGCAGCACGACGTGCATTTCCTCTTCCTGGCGGTAGAGCTTGAGGTACGGCCGGTGCAGGCGCGCGAAGATGTTCCAGTCCACGAAACGCACGTCGTCGCCGGACACGTAGTTACGGTAGTCCGAGAACTCGATGCTCGTGCCGCCGCGGCCGGTCACGTGTTCACCGCGGCGCTTGTCCGTGAAGCGGCGACTGCTGTTCAGCCGCAGCCGTTCCAGGCGTGCCACTGCCTCGTTGCTCAGCAACGGCGTGAGTTGGGTTGGGCCGGTCAACACGGGCATCGGGCGCAGGCTCCTGTCGTGTCGGGGGTCGGGGGGCATCGGCCGGTTCGACCGCAGTCGACCGCAACCGACTGCAATCGACCGCAATCGATCGCAATCGGATGTGACCGAACACTTCCGTCTCGTGTCTTGCTCACGGCAACAGCTCCGGGGTCCGGGCCGGTTTCAGCAATTCGGCGATGAGGTCGGCGACGCGGATGTTTTCCGCCTGACCGTCGTAGTTCAGCAGCACGCGGTGCTGCAGTGCTTCGGTCGCGAAGTACCGCACGTCCTCGAACGAGACGTGCACCCGGCCTTGGGTCAGGGCCCGGACCCGGGCGGCGCGCAGCAGGGCCTGGCTGGCGCGCGGACTTGCGCCCCAGCGCACGTACTTGCGCACGGTCTCGGACGCGTATTCCGAATTGCCGTGCGTGGCCAGGACCAGACGCACGGCGTAGTCGCGGATCGGGTCGGCGACCACCATTTTGTCGAGAACGTCGCGCAACGCCAGGAGCCGCGCCCCGTCCGTGACTTTCGCGATCTCGAGAGGACGCCGAACAATGGTGCGCGCCATGACCTCGTTCATTTCGGCACGGTTCAGGAACGGTACGCTGACCTTGAGCATGAACCGGTCAAGCTGCGCTTCGGGCAGCGCGTAGGTGCCCTCCTGCTCGATCGGGTTCTGCGTTGCCAGCACGAAGAACGGCGGCTTGAGCTGGTGCGTGGTGCCGTCCACCGTGACGGACATTTCCTGCATGGTTTCGAGCAGTGCGGACTGGGTCTTCGGGGTGGCGCGGTTGATCTCGTCAGCGAGCAGCAACTGGGTAAAGATCGGGCCGCGTCGGAACTCGAACTGGTACCGGCCCTGCTGGTCGGTGGTCATCACCTTGGTCCCGACGATATCGGCAGGCATCAGGTCGGGCGTGAACTGGATGCGCTTGAAGTCCAGGTCCAGCACGCGGCTGAGCGCTTTTACCAACTCTGTCTTGCCCAGGCCCGGCACGCCTTCGAGCAGGACGTTGCCGCCCGCGACCAGCGTCGTGATGGTGCACTCGACCACCCGGTCCTGCCCGACAATAACCTTGCCGACCGCTTCGCGAATGCGGTTGACGTCGTCACGGAAGCCTTGGGCCTCTTCCTGCAGTGCGGTCTGTTCGATCATGGGGATGTCCCTCCTGTCCGTTTGGTCGCCCGGCTGAACGGGTGACGCAGTGACTCGATGACGCAGTGACGCAGTGACGCAGTGACGCAGTAGGCGTCCGGTCACTCATTCTTCTTCTTCTCGTCGCTCCACTTCTTCTTGCGCGCCAGCAACCGCTCTGTCGTGGTCTGCGGCGGCGCGGCCCTGCCGTCGGGTTTCTCCTGGGCCGGGGCCGTTGGTGCCGCCGGGGGTGCGCCGATGGGGCGCGGGCCGGGCGACACGGATTCCGCGCGCCGCTCCGCCGCGCGCGCGGCGAGACGCCGCTCCGTTTCGGGCGCGGTCGGGAACTCGATCGCCTTCTTGCGCTGCAGCAGCGCGCTCAGGGTCTGGCCGGATTCGGCCTGGCGACTCCGGAATCCGAGCCAGCCGCGAATGACCTGCCAGTCCAACTGCACGCGGCGCACGCCCACGTCGAGCGGCACCAGGCACGCGAGCAGGACCAGGAACCAGGCCAGCACCGACCGCGAACTGGAGCGGGGGTGTCGTTCCTTCGGGAACATGTCGGTGCCCTTTTCCTCACCCGAAAGCACGCGGCCGCCCGTTTCCGCGGCGATCTGGCGCAGCGCGATCGGATCGGACCGGAACCGCAGGTACTCTGGCGAATACGGGACCACGAACCCGCCAATGGCCCGCTCGTTGCGGCCGCCGCCCACCGCCGCGGCCGCGACGCGATACCGGCCCTGACCCCAGAGCGGGAAAAGCCCTTCGTAACGTTTCGCGCCGGTCTGCCGCAACCGCACGTTCTCCGCCCGGTTGCGCGGCCCGGTCACGCGTGCTTCGACTTCCAGGAACGAGTCGCCGCGGGAGTGGTCCTCGATCAGCACCACGCCGGTCGTGCCGGCAGCGTAGGTCACCAGGTGAAGGTTGGTCTCCTGCTCGAGACGCGAAATCTCGATCATGAGCTGTTTGACGAAGGCCACGTAGCGGTCCCAGGCGACCCAGGCGGCGCCCCAGTTCGGCGACAGGTCGGACGTGAACGCGGCTGCCTTCCCGAGGCCGAAACGCCAGACGACCAGTACCGGCTCGAGGTCTTCCGTGCTGGGGCTGCGCAGGATGGTCGTGGCGCGCGGTTTCGGTGTGGTCAGCACGTACCCGCGCAGTTCGGGCAGCGTGCCAATGCCTTTGAGCACAGGCGAGGGGATCTCGACACGCGGCACGATTACTTTATTTTGTATCATACTGCGGCGCATAGTTTTAGCCTCTTTTATGAAGATGGACGGCAACTGGTTCGGGTCCTGCGGGCAGTAGTAGCGGCCGCCGGTCGTGCTGGCGATCGTGCGCATGATCGAGATGTCCACGCCGCCGTGCGGGAAGATCGCCACCATCGAGACGCTGATGTTCTGGGTTACGAACTCGTTGACCATTTCCGGGGGCGGCGGCGACGGGTCGCCATCTGAAATGATGATCATGTGCTTGGCGGCCGCGTCGCTGGCTTTGAGCGCGTCCAGCCCCATCCTCATGGTCCTGACGAAGCTCGGCATGTCCCCGATTTCGGCTTGGTTGATGAGTTTGACCAGCCGTTCGTAGTCGCTGACCGGCGAGAGCGGGAAGATCCACTTCTCGCCGCCCTGGTAGCCGTAGGCCAGGATTCCCGCCTCGTCCTGCGCGCTGAGCACACGAATGGCCTCCTTGGCGACGCGCTTGCCCCAGGTGTTGCCTTCCGGGAATTCGCAGGTGTGCAGAATGATCACCAGCGCGCCCTTGGGCAGGACCTTCTTCTGCGTGATGTCCATGGTGACCGGCAAGGCTTCCTCGATCGGGCTGCGGTGGTAGCCGCCGGGGCCGAAGCTGTTCGGGCCGCCGATCATCAGGAAGCCGGTGCCCTGGTGGTAGACGGCATCGCGCAACGCCTGGAGCTGCACCACGTCGAACGCATCGGCCGGGACATTGACGAACACGATGCAGTCGTGCGGCATGAGCGACAGCGCATCGCGCGGGAACTCGAACGCAGTCTGGACCTCGACGACACGCTCGGCGTCCTTCAGAGCTTTCTCCAGGCTCTGCCACTCGCGCGGATCGCCGTCGGGGTTCGTGACCAGAAGGACCTTGCCCTCGCCCTTCAGGTACAGGTAGTCGATGGCCGTGTTGTTCTCGGCCCAGCCGTCCTGGCCGGGCGGGGTCTCGATGGTGGCGACGTACTCGTAGTAGCCGGGGGTGCGCAGGTACAGCGGCAGTGCGTACCGGTTCTTGCCCGCCTCGAACTCGACCGGTTGTTCGCAGATCATTTTGCCGTTTTCGTGCAACCGCAGTGTTCCCGTGCCCTTGCCCAGCGCGGACAGGATGACCGAGATCTCGTACGTTTCACCGAGCTTGACGGTCTTCGGCAGTTCGAGTTTTTCCAGCCAGACTTCGCGGTCGAACGCGTACTCGATGGGCAGTACGTCGACCGGGACGCGCCGTGCCTTCAGGTCTGCGAGCACGCCGGCGTAGTTGCCTTCCGTCTGCGTGCCGTCGGAGATGAGCACGATCCGGCCTTCGTTCTGTTCCGGCAGCATGGCGGCGGCCAGCGACAGCCCTTTCTCCAGATTGGTCGCGTCGCGCGCCAGGCGGCAGTTGACGGCCTCGAACGGAAAGGTTGTCCGGGGCGGCAGTTCCACGGCCGCATCGCGGCCGAACACGACCAGGCCTGCTTCGTCTTTCTCCGGTTTCTCGGTCACCGTTCGGGTGATGAACGTCAGTGCCATGTCCGCGGCCTTGTCGCCGACGGAGTCGGACATGTCCAACGCGTAGACGACCGACAGCGCGTCGCTCTTGCGCACGGCGCGCGGGTCGGCCAGCAGCATGATCAGCACGCCGAGCAGGGCGAAGCGGGTCAGCAGGGCGATGAGCGACCGCGCGCCCGCCAGGCCGCTGAACCCGGTCACGTGCAGCCACCACACCCACGGCAGCGCCAGCGTCAGCAGGAACGCCTTGCGATTCGAGAACACCAGGATGTCGCGGGCGTCGAGAAGGGCGCAACCGCCGAGGAACAGGGCGAGGAACAGCAGCAGCGGCAGCACCGCACTCCGGCGCACCGGCCGGCGCGGCGGCGGAAACACGTCTAGAATGAGCCGCTTCAGAGCCATCGGTTGTCTGTCACGTGTAGTCGGTCACATTCGATTGCGGTCGATTGCAGTCGATGCTCCTGAAACCTGACACCTGAACACTGAAACCTCGTGCGTTCTGCTCACAGCCTCAACTCCACGATGCGGCGGTTGCCGGTGTCGGCGACCAGGATGCGGGAGGTTCCGTCGCAGGCCAGGCCCCACGGCGTCAGGAACTGGTCCATGTCCGTGCCTGGCGAGCCGAAGCGGCCAAGCAGTCGTCCATCCAACCCGAGTCGCGAGACACGGCCGGCGCCCCATTCGGCCACGAGCAGCGTCTGATGGGCGTCTATCGTGATGTCATAGGGGAACTGCAGGCCTGCGGGCGCGCCGGGGACCTCAAGGACGCCCACGAACGCGCCGCTGTCGGTGAACGCCTGAATTCGGTGATTGGTCGAGTCGGCGACGTAGACCTTGCCCGCGTGCCAGACAATGCCAGCGGGCCGCTGAAACTCGCCCGGCTTGGTCCCGAACCCGCCGAAGGCAGCGAGGAGCTTGCCGTCGGGTGCGAACTTCTGGATCCGGTCGTTGCCGCCATACTCACAGACGTAGAGGTTCCCCTTGTCGTCCTCGGCCAGGGACACGGGGTACACGAATTGGCCCGGGCCGGTGCCGTACGTGCCGAACTGCCGCCGCAGGACCCCGTTGCGATCGAAGACGACGACCCGGTGATAGTGTGTGTCGGGCACGGCTACGCAGCCGTCACGCAGGACGGTGAGATCCTCGGGCGTGCCGGCCTTCGACTCGGGCATGCGCCACTGCCGTAGCAGTGTGCCGTTGCGGTCGAGAACGAGCAGGCGCGCCGCAGTGTCGATGGTGAAGATCTCGGTGCCGTCTGCGGAGAGCGCAATCCCGCGCACCGCCGGAATGCGCGTACCGTCTGACGGGACCGGCCAGGCGTGCGACTCGCGCACTCCCAGTCGCGGCGTGTCGCTCCGGTCGCAACTGGTGCTCAGGCCGGCGCCGCAGAACAGCAAGAGGAAGGACAGCAGCGTTCTGATGGTGACGCAGTGGCCCGGCGCCAGGCCGGGGCCGGCCGGGCGATGGTGGAACACGCGCACCTGCCCTGTCTCGCGGTGCTCCAGTTCGACGTCCGCCACGGCGCCGCGGAACTGCGAACTCCGCACCACCAGGGAACTGTGCTCGACGCGGCAAATCTCGACCTGCTCCGGTCGGAGGCAGACAGATAGGGTCTCGCCAGACCGCGTGAACGCGGCACTACGAACGGGAGCCACAGAACCGGGTGGAGGCGGGCTTGTAGTTCCGGCTTCAGGGTCTGTCGATATATTCAGACCAAGAGCCCGCGAGGACGCGGGCGCTCCAAGTTTCGTGCTCAATCCGAACTGGAGCGCCCGCGTCCTCGCGGGCTGTCTTGGTGCTGCATCGGTTAAATCGACACGCCCTTCAGGCGGTTCCGGGCGACGTGCTGCTGCCTCACCGTTCCCGAGGCAGGACGAGCCCGGTATCGCGTTCATCCCTAGCCACAGCGCGACTTCGTCGCACGTCAGCCAGTTGGCTTCGCCCAGGCAGCGTGCCAGCACCTCGGAGGGCGGGCGCCAGTAGAGGTCCTGCACCGCGCCGGCGTAGAGCAGCTTTCCGTCCGTGACACAGAGAACGTGCTCGGCTTCCGCGAGGACCACATCCGGAGCATGCGTGGAGAAGACCAGTGACGCGCCGGTGCTGCGAAGTTCGCTGCGGATGACACGCCAGTACGCACCGCAGCGCGCCGGGTCCACGCTGGCGAGCGGTTCGTCCATGATCAGCACCGCGGCGGAACTGGCCAATGCTCGAGCCACGGCTAGTCGCGCCCGTTCGCCGTGCGACATCTCGCCCGTGTGCGAGGCGGCTTTCTCCCCGATGTCGAACGCGGCCAACACGTGTTCGATGCGCGCCGCGCCGTCGGTCTCCGCGCCCGGCATGACGGCGCGGAGGTGTTCGCGGGCGGTCAGGTGCGGCCACAACCCGAAGTTCTGCGGGACCCAATATGCGGCCAACGCCTGGCCGCCAGCGGTCGGACTCGCCGTGCACGTGCCGCGGTCCGGCGCCTCGAACCCGATCAGCAGGTTGAGCAGCGAGGTCTTGCCGGACCCGGACGGCCCGAGCACTGCCGTTACGCCGTCAAGGATCTCGACGCAGACATCGGTCAGGCGTGGTGCGCCGGCGCCATCCAGGCACACACCGTCCAGCCGCCAAAGTGCGCGTCGCGGTCGCGTCGCGGGGACCGGGGGGGCCACGTCGTCGCCACGTGACGACGTGCGGGCACTGGGAGCCGGGTTCGGCACAGCCGACTTCCCGCCCTGCGCGACCTGCGTCTCAATGGATTCTGTGACTTGAGTACTCACCGAATGCCCCCCGGCTCAAGCCAGAACGGGGGCCGGCCCAGGCTTGTAGTTCCGCCTTTAGGGCGTGTCGATTTAACCAATGCGGCACCAAGACAGCCCGCGAGGACGCGGGCGCTCCAGTTCGGATGCCGCACGAAACTTGGAGCGCCCGCGTCCTCGCGGGCTCTTTTTTTGGCTAAATCGACACGCCCTTTAGGCGGTCCGGCTTTCGCGTGGCCGCGGGAACGGGGACCGCCTGAAGGCGGAACTACGAACGGGGAACCACCCGCGGCACGCGCTCGGGGCAGAGCTTCCTCCTTGATCTGGTGGCATAAGTTAATTGGCATCAGGTACTCACCTTGGATCGAGTCATTTCCCGTGTTCAACCGCGGCCCGGCCTGACGGTCGCCACCCGGCTGCCCATGGCCACACGATACCGGCGAGAAGCAGTGTTGCCAGCGCCGCGGCTAGTGCCATCGCAACCATGGCCGACAACACCGGCGTCTGGCCGTAGTGCATCAGGTTGTAAAGTCGCACCGACACGCAGGTCGCGCCCGGCGGCGCGAGCATGGCGGCGAGTGTGAGGTCGAAATAGGCCATGATGAACAGGAAACACACCAGCCAGAGTCCGGCGCGGCCACGCAGTTCAAAGACCAGGCGTCGCCCGTGTGCGCGGACCGTTTCCGGCGCTGCAGCGGTCAGGAGTTCAGCGGCGTGCAGTGCGGCCGCGGGCTCCGACACACGGCGCAGGACTTCCAGCACCAGTGCGAACGGCAGCAGTGCCAGGCAGAGTCCCAGCAACAGCGGCACTGGCGTGGCGCTCAGTACGTGCAGGCCCGGGCATTGGAACAGGGCCAGGGCCACCAGCCCGAGCAGCAGCGTTCCGAGCAGCCCGGGCAGGGCCACGGCGCAAAGGCACGCGAACCGTTGCCCGGAGAGGCGCATCGCGTCGCGCGGCAGGAGCGGGCGTGTGCCGACCAGTGCCAGTACCACCGCGGTGGCGGCCACCATGATGCTGACCGCGATGTCTTGCCACAGCACGGGCGTACGCAGTACGGTGGCCAGTCCGATGCCGACCGAGCGCAGCACGATCCCCGCCGGGACAAGGGTTACCACGATGACCGCCACGACCAGGTAGGCCAAGGCGCCGCCGCGCAGCGCGTGGCTCACGCCGCTCCGCCGCTTTCCCCTCGACCCTCGACACTCGACCCACGTCCCACCTTCTGCGGACACCGCACGGAAGAGCAGGGCCATGAGCAGGATCAGCAGTGCGGCTTCGATGAGGAACGGCAGGGCTCCAAACCGGAGCGATTCGCCGAGGGCCAGCCCGCCGGTCTGTGCGTCGAAGACCGACACCGTCCAGGACTGAATGTAGAGCAGGGCGGCCATTTCCGTCTCGCTGAACGCCAACAGGAACACGAGGCCGCTGGCGACCGCCCATGTACGGGCCGGCCCGTGCAGAGCGAAGGCGAGGCGTGAGGCCAGACCGCGCCAGCCGCGGCGCGTTCGGGTGACGAGTCGGTGGCAGAACACGGCCTCGGGCGAGACCGGGGCCGGTGCAAATGCCAGCACCAGGACACAGACCGGAACCAGTCGCATCGTGAGCAGTCCCACGTACAGCAACTCCTTCCAGCCCGGATGCCGGACCAGAGCCAGCGCGGTGTTCGAGTACGCGTACCCGACCAGGAGCACCGGGGTGACGAACGGCGTCACCAGCAGTGCGAGCAGCCAGCGGCGGCTGCGCCCGCCCCCGACCAGCGCCAGTTCGCGGACGCAGGCGCTGAGCAACCCGGCCGTCAGCGCCACAACCAGCGCCCGCAGCACCGACCAACCGCATTCGTCAAGCAGAGGCATTTCGTGGTTCCGTGGTCTGGGCCATCTTTGACAGCGCGCCCGCCGTGGCTCGGCGCGTCCCGCGCCGAAACCGGGTGCTCGGGCCGGCTCTGTCCGGTGAAGTTGCTGGCGCGAAGACGGATCCCCGGTCGAGGGCCTCGGGCCGGGACGGCCCCGAGCACTCTGCTGCGGTCCCGGAGGTCCCGCGCCACGGCTGTCCTGCGTACCGGCTGCCGCCAGGTCTACCTTCCGCCCACGTACTCCGACTTCAGCCAGGCCAGGCAGGCGCGGCGCGCCGGGGCCAGGTCGGTCAACGGGTAGCCGCTTGCCACCCACTGGCTGAGTTCCTGCACTTCGGCGGGCAGTTTGTCCGGCGCCACCGGGCCGAGCGGCACCTGCCGCGCCTGGCACCGGGCCAGGGCCAGCTCGCACTCCTCGGAGAGCAGGAAATCCACCAGCTTCTGTGCCGCGTCGAGCCGCCGCGTGCCCTTGATGATGCCAACGGTGTTCGGAATGCAGATCGTCGCGCCCGTGTCCGTGCGCACCGGCAGCAGCGCGACGGGTTTCCCTTCATCCTTGGCGACGAACGCGTCATCGCTATCGGTAAAGCCCAGGTCACAGGTGCCTTCCGCGACCAGGTTCTTGACGGTCGAATTACCCAGCACCTCGCAGATGCGGCGTTGGCGCAGGTCACGGTGCCACGCTTTAAGCTTCTCTTCGCCCCACAACTGCCAGAGCACGCAGTACTGCGTCAACGTCGTCCCAAAGAGGGGCTTGGCGATGGCGACCCGCGACAGATCGCCGTTGAGCGTCGTCGCCACCGCATTCGGGGTCGGCGTGGCCTTGGTTGTGTTGACGATGTAAACGCGCAAGCGTCCCGCGAACCCGACCCAGCGCCCGTCCGTGTCCTTGAACGCGGCCGGGATCCGCTCGAACCCGGTCCCGCGGTATGGTTCCAGCAACCCCTGCTCGGCCAGGTCCAGCGTTCCGAGCAGTTCGTTGTTCCAGAACACGTCGCAGTGCGGGTGGTTCTTCTCCCGCAACAGCAGTTCGACCAACCCGAGCGATTTGGTCGCCTCGGTGTCGAACTTCACGGCCACAGGAATGCCGGTGCGTTTCGTGAAATCGTCCAGGACGCTCTGCGAGTACACCGAGTCGTGCGCACAGTACACGACCAGTGCGTCACGACGGGAAGGCCACAGCAGGCAGCAGATGGTGACGAGAAAGGCCGCGCCTGCACCGGCGACCACGGCCATTCCCTTACTTGGGCGTTGGCGCATCGGTACCCTTTCCAACGGAATCGAAATAGCTCTGGATCGCTGCGTGGTATCCGGGCGGCACCTGTTCCTGAAGTATGGCTTCGCTGACGCCCTGCTTCACCTCGCGGAGCTGCTCGCGGTAGTCCACGACCGCCTGGCCGGGTTGCGACAGTTCCTTAGTCTTCCACTCCATCAACGTCTTGCCCGCTCTCAGCGCGGACTTGGATTTCTCGCTCTGGAACGCCGTCACTTGGCTGTCGTCTTCCGGCGGGCGCCCACCCTCACCGATCCCTTCCCCGCCCGTGCCCTGGCCCTTGCCCCGGCACTTGCCGCAACCCTTGCCGCCGCAGGCCTTGCAGTTCTTGGCCATCAGCTCCTCGTACAGTTTGGCATAGTCCGCCATGCTTTGGCAGCCGGCCATCCCCTGGCCGTCGAGTTGGCCGAGTTCGTTCAACTGCTTTGCCATCTGCAGTGCGTTCAGGGCCTCCTCCATGGACGCGAGGTCGCCGAGCGAATGCGCCAGCGTGTCCATCTCCGCGCCCGCCAGGTCCAGCGAGTCCTGCAGCGCATCCATGGCCTGCTGCGACAACTCCCCGGTCTGGGACTGCGACATGGCCATCTGCTGCTGGGCCCGGTTCAGGGCCGAGCACAGCGGTTTCGAGTTGGCGTTGTTCTCCACGAACGCCGTCAGCGTCTTCAGGCGCCGCGCCAGTTCCGCTTTCATCTGCTGCTTGGCGGCGGACTCCGGCATGGCCGCCAGCTTCTGTGCCATCTCCTGCAATTCCTTCACTTCGTCCTTCAGCCCCTGCACGTTGCCTTTCTCAAGTTGCCGTTTCCAGTGCCCCGGCTTCTGCGCATCACCGCCGCCGAACTGCTGTTCTGAAGCCGCGCGGTTGAAGGCGTCCTGCAGTCGTTTCTCACTGAGTTGGCGCCAGAGCTGACCGAGGTCCTTTTGGTGCTCCGTGAGCTGTTTGATGTTCACTTCCTTCGCTTCCGGCTTCATGTTGTTGAAGGCTTTCGCCAGGCCATCGATTTCGCGCTGTGCTTCCTCGGAAAGCCGGGCTTCCGGGGTCTGCTTCTTGCGCACCTCGTCGGCGCGCAGTGCGGTGGCTTTGCGGCTTTCCTCGATCCACTGCCGGCGTTGCTGCTGCTGCGTCCGTGCCGCCTGTTTCCCGAACGGGTCGAACTGGGGCAGGAACAGCGCGCCCAGCAGCAGGACCGCCACGACCAGCAGCGCGGTTACGGCGCGGTGACCACAGCGCAGCGACACCACGGTGGCAGGCCGGACGGTCCGGCTTTTCTCTTCCGTCTGGGCGAGCACCAACGTTTTGAATTCGCCGGGCGCCGTGCCGCTCAGGGTGAAGGTCAGGAACAGGTCGTGGGTGTGCAGGCAGGCGTCGATGCGGCGCGCGGCGTCGACAGAGGTGGCGCGTGGGTGAAAGAGCACGGCCAGCAGCAGCGCGCTGGTGGGCACTGCCAGCACGGTCAGGGGCGTGAACCCGTCGGGGGTGAGCGCCAGGATGCGCGAACTCAGCAGGATCAGGCCGTAAAGTGCTGCGGTAAAGAACAGGAACACGTAGAAGCGTGCACCGATCCCGGCCAGGCGCAGCCGGAAAGCGACCTGTTGCGTAAGTTGATCTGCCGCGCCCCGCCGCATGTCGGTTCCTCGATCCCCGCGCTGCTCGTCCAGACATCGAACGACCAATTCCAGCATATACCCTGATGCGTCACGCGTCAACGAGACCGGGGGGTGATGCGTCAGTCCTGGGTGGAACGACGGCGCGCTGGCCCATGCGTGAGACCCCCGTGGCCTTGTGCCACGGGTGAATCGGGTTCGCCCGCCAAACGTGCGCGTCCTTCCTCTCTTCCCTTTCCCCCGTCCGCCGGCGGCGGACGGGGGAAAGGGAAGAGAGGGGACGAGGTGCGGTGTAGTAGCCAATGAACCCGTTCACCTGCCACACGAGGTGGCAGGGGTCTATGCTCCACCCTTTGCTGAGAACCCGTGAAAAAATCGATCTTGCGAGGCGTCCATTCCCTCACGGTCGTGGCTCGGATATGCGTGTCCGCACTCCGAGCCGCGCGCGTCAGCAAGCGGTCTCCCCGATTTTTTCACGGGTTCTGACGCATTACCCCTGATTGGGCTGCGTTCTTGCCGAGTCCCGTGGATTGCAGTAGAGTGAGTGTTGGCCGGGGACGATGATGGACGGGCCACCACCCATCCTTGTCGCGATCCTAATCCCGATCCTCGTCGTGAGACTGACCGAGCAACGACAAGGATAGCGACGAAGATCAAGACAAGGATAGCGATGCAGATTCCGGATTCCGCCCCGACAGCAAGACGAGCGACGAAGACATCGGAAAGGCCAACAAGGTGGCCGTAGCCGACCGAGTACGGCGGCTAGGCCCGGCGTTCGCACGCGAGTCTGGCCTGCGCAACCAGAGCGCCTGCAGTCGTTTCCGAGCGCACCCAGGAGGACACATGCATAACACTTTTTGCCCCAGCACGCTGCGCCTTGCGGCCGGCTCTGTTTTGTTGGCCGGATGCCTCGTCAACGCCACGGCACAGGAGAGCACGGCATCGATGACGAACCTGTTGCAGAATCCGAGCTTCGAGTTTCACGCGTTCGAGAACCACCGGCTTGGGCGCGCGGTGAGTTACACGTCGGGCAACGTCGCGTTCTGGAACTGCAGCGCCTGGGGCGACATCACTGTCACTCGCGAGGCGCATGTGGACCCCGCCATTCGCCCGGCGTTTTCGACCGGGAACCTGGTTACGATCCAGCCGGGCAAGGCGTTCTGGCAGTTCTTCACGCTCCCCGAAGCGGGTCTGGCGCACGGCGAGAAAATCAGTCTGTTCGTGTACGGGAACCAGGCAGAGGCCAACGCGCTGCAGGCGCGGATCAAGCTGCTGAAGATTGACAGTGAGGACGGCACGTGGTGCCCCAAGGCCGACTTCAAGATGAGTGACGACCGCACGTTCCCGCGGCACGCGCGCGGCGAGCTGGTCGTTGCCAAGCAGTACGAGGTGGCGTCCGACACGACCGGTGCGGTGGAACTGAGGATCGACGGTGCGGAGATCGTCGGCAAGTTCCACACCGATGCGGACTCGCACTCGGACGACATCAACACGATTGCGATCCAGGTCGAGTTCGCCAACACGGGCAAGAAGCCGGTTTGGATATGGTCGCCGTGTCTGAGCCGCGCGGCCACGGCGCAGGCGCGCCTGCCGGCCGGGCGCGAGATGGTCCCGATGTATCGCTATCTGCCGCGCACCCTGCAGAAACTGTGGAAGGGCGAGGCGGTTCACATCATCCTCATGGGCTCGAGCATCGATCGCGGCAGTGCGAACCCGCCCATGTACCTGTACGACGAGGACCCGGCGTCGGCGACGTTCAAGCAGCCGTTGTCGGACCGCGTGTTTGAGCCCGAGCGAGTGGGGCGCAAGGACCTGGACGGCTACGTCGGCTGGTGGCAGCACTACTTCAACTACGCCGGCCGGCTCCGGCTCGAACTGCTGCGCAAGTTCAACCTGCCGGTCAACAAGATCTGCCTTAACGTGATGGCGTGCGACGGGTCCTGCGTCGGCGAGGCGCACTCCGGGCTGGCCGCGTACTGCTCGCTGGCGCTGCCGCCGGAGGAGAACACGAACGGGCACGAGAAAGGCAAGACGTGGCAGGAGCTGTACCCCGACCTGTTCGCGCGGCCGGAGGGGCCGCGCCCGGATCTGGTCATCTTCGGCAGCGGCGCCAACGAGAAGACCGACACGCCGGACGAGGTCGCGGTGTTCGAAGGCATGATCCGCTGGTTCCAGCGCCACTACCCGCAGACGGAGTTCGTCTTCAGTCAGTTCCAGAATGCCGGCGGCTACACGCCGAACCCCGGCGACCTGCAGGCGTTGGGGCTGCGCTACCGGATTCCGTTCCTCGACTACGGCAAGGTCGGCGATGATCTGACGCGCTGGTGCAGCCGCCAGGCCTTTGTGCCCAAGGACGGGCATCCGCAGGCGGTGTCGCACTTCGTCTGGTTCAAGGCCCTGGAGAAAGCCTTCGAGTGCTGGGATCCGGTCATGCCCGGCCAGGTGCAGGTGCAGTTGCCCGAGCGCCTGCACGTCAACAGCTACGGCTGGGAAGGCGACATGGTCACGTACGACGAAAAGAGCGGCCGCATCAAGGGCGGCATGTTCGTGTTCGACGACACGGTGATCAACTGCTGGGCGGACTCGGAGGACGGGAAACTGGTGCCGTACATCGACGGGCAGAAGCAGGACTCGCGCGGCAAGTCGCCGGGGCGCGATGTCCGCAACTCGGCGTTCCGGTTCGGCCGCTGCCGGATCGGCGACCGGCACATGCTCGAGCTCGAAGGGAAGAGCGCCCGGCTCACGTTCGTCGACGCCAAGGTCTGCCCGGAGCGGCGGTTCGTCGGCATCGACAGTCCGCAGTGGGTGTTTGCCGACAAGGCGGAGGTGGCGGAGTTCAAGTCCGAGTTCGGCGCACCGTACGGCGCCAAACAGGTCGTGCTGCCGCCGGGCAAGGCGGCGGAGATTGAGGTCATTGGGACTGACGTCTCGATCGCGTACGTGGACGCCAAGGACGGCGGCAAACTGCGCCTGCTGGTGGGCGGTGTGGAGAGGTTGGTGCAGCCGGTGAACCTTCCGTTCGTCGCCATTGACAAGACGGAGTGGTTCATGGAGAACCGCAAGGGGATCCTGGGGTTGGGCTTCGGCGTGCATACGGTCCGGGTCGAGGCCGTCGACGCGCCGGTGACCCTGCTCGGGGTGTTCGTCTATGACAGCCGTCCGAACCGCGCCAATGAGCGGCGCCTGTTCGGCCGCGCCGCGCCGGGCGAGACAGTCAGCTTCAGTCTGCCGTTCAAGGCCCGGCCGGTCGTCATCTGCCACGACGGCCTGGCGGTGAAGCCGGGTGATGTGGCGTGCGACAAAGCCACCTTCTCCGGTCAGACCGCCGGCACCTACGAGGTCGTTGGCGAGTAGGCCGGGGGCGCGGCCAAGGCGACCGCTGCAGTGGC
>Ga0156402_1055_pt2 | contig 80498 bp, 40 predicted proteins | sample RifOxyA3_FD_108045 | JGI IMG/M metagenome (GOLD analysis project Ga0156402, IMG submission 108045) | Lentisphaerae bacterium RIFOXYA12_64_32 | reverse complement strand
ACCTGTTCCGGTTTGTTGATCGTTGGTTCAGACTCCGTGGTTTGTGGGACGAGTGTCGGGTGTCGAGTGTCGCGGGGAAGGCGTCCCTGAACACCGCCCCCCTCCCCCTTGCCCCTTGCCCCGGGCCCGGTCCCGTGTCCCTTGGAAGACTGCGGGAAACGAGACGCCAAGAAGATTGTAGCCGCGTCCGGCCAGCCACTCGATCTCCTTCATGTAGGATGCCGACACGGTGACGACGGGTTCGTCACCGACTACAAAGCCCTCGGGAAGAAGCGCCTCAAGCTGATCCCGGTTCGTGAGGAAGCTGACGGACACCGTCGTTGTTTTCGGTGTGTCCTTGCAGGCGTAGCGTTGCCCGGCCTCGCCCTGCCGGGGCCCAAGGCTGGGTCCGAAATGCGTCGGCATGCGGTAGATAGAATCGGGTCTCAGGCGGTAGCTCATGCCGTATCCCTCCCAGAGAGCGAGCATCACGCGTCGGACGCTCGCCGTAGCGACTTGCTCCTTTCGAACAGGGATACTCTGCCCTTGGCATTGGAAAAGCGCAACCGCGGCTTTCGTTTTGACCCGGGAAAAAGGGAGCAACGAGGTCGGAATGATGGGGCTCGCGAGGGGAAAAGTCAGAGCCACCGGTCCTGTAGACCCGGACTTGATTCTCAAGGCGCGGGGACCTGCACATCGGGGCGGGGCGGCGATGTCCGGACCTCGGCAGACGGGAATTGCACCGCAAGCATCGCCCGCAGACTAGCATAGAGGAAATCAGCATAGTGCCTGTGCCCGCCCGGCGAGAAGTGGGTATCCCAGTGGAAGTAGACTTGCGCAACGCCTTTCCCGTCGAAGTAGTCGCCGGGATCCAGAAACACGATGTCATGTTCCTTGCACCAGGCTCGGATCCGGGCCTGGAAGACCCAATCCTGACTGCGGGTGGAGAATTGGCAGCGGTCCGGAATCGCCGAGACAACGACCGTGATCCCCTCGGCCAGGCAGTGTTGCACGAACCCGCTCACGTAGTGGAACATGCAAGCGTACCCGTCCCCCGGGTCCCAAGGCTGCTGAGTTCCGGGGTGATCATCGATCACATCGTTCGGGAAAAGATTCAGCACAGCCATCCTTGCGTTGAAGAGGCGAGAGTACTGCTGGATCAGACAGCAGGACTCTCGTGCGCTGTAGCCTGATATTCCCAAGTTCAGCGCCTGCGCCTCAAACCCATCGAGCTGCATCTTGCGATTGAAGCGCGCCACAAACGTGTCCTCCGGTCGGACCCACACGCCCTCCGTGAACGAGTCTCCACAGAACAGTATGGACGGCTTTTCCGGGTCCCGAGGCTGTCCGGTGCCTTTGAAGCCGTACTCGTTCGCTCGGAAACACACGTCCTTCACGACCCGGCATCTTGCCAGGGCACGGGACGCTCGGTCATCCACGGGCAGATACCACTTCTGGTAGTTGAAGCCAGTCCAGACGGCGCACTGCCGAACCTCCATATTTGGGTAGTACAAGCCAAATGACTCGCCTTGAATTACCACGGTCCGATACAGAAGACTCGACATGGCAACGCCTTGAACCTGATCTGGCACCTTTGCGCCTCTGCTCTCGGTGATGGCCTCCTGCAGTTCTTTGAAGGCTCGGTATTCCGGGGTCTGATGAATGGCTGCCATCCTCTTGATGTATGGAGCAACCTGCCTGTCGGGGCAGACGTTCTCTGCCCACCGCACATAGCCCCATAGGACGGCTTTTCCCAGGCAGACAGCAACGACCGTCGAAATACCAATCGCGGCACACTTGAATGCTGTCCTGTTCTTCTGCATGGCTTGGATGGCAAGATCACCCTGCTATAGGCGACGGTATCCCTAGGGCTTTCGGGCGCACACCGCCATAATCTCGGTTCCCACGCCGGGAGTCAAAACGCAGACAACGAGAATACGGCATATGAGATGCCCGAGAGGATGGTCAATGACTTCTGCCTTTCCTGCGAAACGGATCACGACCAAGTGCCCCGCCCGAAGCGTTGTCTCCTCTCCGGCGTCCGGAGATCATAGGGGCTGTGGCGGGGACAATCGGAAAGGCTCCAACTGTCGCATGCCGCGGATAGCACCCGCAAACTCTTCTGCAAAAACCCGATGAGCCTGCGCATTCGGGTGCTGTTCCCACTCGCTGACGACCATTTCCTGCCCGTCGCACCTCGAGAAGTACGCTCGGCACGGCACCACCGTGATACCCGCTGCGACCATCAAGTCCTCCACTGCCAGGGCCAGGTCAGAACCTGCCCCGTGACACTTGGGGCGCTGCTCCAGAACCATCGCCACGACAGGCGGAAGCCCTCGCTCCAAGACCATGGCGTTGAGCAACGCCGCCTCTTGCGCGTAGGACGGCTTCCCGGCATCGAAGCTGGCCAACGCATCTTGGTAGAAGTCCTTCTGCAAGTGCAATCTCAATTCCGCGTTCTCCAGTTTCTTCAGCAGGAAGGGGTATACGACCGTCTGAGTTCCGAAGAAGTCCGTGATACCGCTCAGCGGCCGCACCTGAACGAGTTCCTCGTCACGCGCAGTCTCCACCGAGAAGTCGTTCAGGCAAATGCCGTATGCCACCAAGTCGGGGTCCAGAAGGTCGAGGTAGTTGCGCAAGAGTTTCCGAATCTGAGGCAGGCTCAACCCACGCACGCCAAGGTTCAACACCTCGACCTTGCACGTCGCGCCCAGCAACTGCTCCAGCACCGCAGGGTATGCCTTCTCCGCGTCCACTCCTTCGCCATAGGTGAAGGAGTCCCCCACCACGACAATGCGAAAGACACCAGGCCGCTTCCGCTGAAACGGCGCCGTCCTCCGCATGCCGTTGATGTCATTCACATGCAGAATACCGTGCCAGTAAAAGGCCAGTTCCGCTCCCTCCACGTGCGCGCGGCGCCAGGCCCATGCCGAAGGAATCGCCCGAAGCCTGCTGAAAAGGCCCCCGCTATCAGCCGGGACGCACTTGTCCACGATCCGCAGAGCCGCTTCCGCAACGGCAAGCGTGGCAAGCACCGCAATCGCCACGGTTACGACCCGATAACCGCCGACAACCACCTTCTCTCGGTCACGCTCCGAAAGTTGCAGAAGGCCGCGGAGCAGGAGAGCGAACAGCAGAAAGCAGAGAGCCAGATGCCCAAACAGCAACACCCCGGAAGACAGGGGTAGCAGCCATAACCCGAAGATGCAGAGACAGGCGGAGCAGGTGGCCCCCTGCACTGCCTTCCCGGCCAGCACGAGGCCGCGACAGAAGAGAAGAGCCCCGGCAAGAAGGAGCAGAACACTGCCTGGGAGATAGACCCTCCCAAGCATTGCGCTGACAGCCAGGCAACTCAGCGTCGGGACCAGCGTCCTCCACCTCTCCATGCCGAGACACTCCGTTTGCGCGTAACACCAAGTGGACCTGCAGTTGCCGTGGTCAACCCCCGCAAGATCGCGGCGAGTCGTGAAGTTCTAAGTTAGGCCCCAGACCGCCGGAAGTCAACGTTTTTCGACAGTGCGCCGGTTGGCGGTTGACGGGAGCCCAACCTCCGTTTACCTTCCTGATTGGTTGCTTGAGACCGGGGAAACCGAGGAGTACCGCAACATGAGACTCACCGCTGAACGCGCGTCGCTGGGGTTGTGTGCCACGGTCGCGCTGGCCATGTGCAGTGCCGCACCGGCGCAGACAGCACCAGAGACGAGCCTGGTGCTGGTCCGAGACGGACAGCCCGTGGCGACGCTCGTCATTGCCAAGGACGCGACGCGCGCGGCGCAGTTCGCCGCGTACGAGCTGCAGTGGCACTTCCGCAAGATCACCGGCGCCGAGGTCCCTATCGTTCGCGACGACGCGGCCGTGACCGGGACGCGGGTGCTCGTCGGCGAGAGCGCGGCCACCGTGTCGCAGGGACTGACGAACGCCAGCTTCAAGTCGCAGGACTATCTGGTCCGCTTCCTCCCGGACACACTCGTGCTGATGGGGCGCGACAAAGACGACCGGGGCGAGGTCAAGTACAACCCGACGCCGAGTCCAGCGGAGATCGGGACCTGGCCGAGCATCTGGGACGAGCAGGGCACGATGTACGCGGCGTACGACTTCCTCGAACGCGCCTGCAACGTGCGCTGGTTCAACCCGACCGAGACCGGCATGGACTGCCCATCGACGCCGACACTGACAGTCACGGGCACGGAAATCCGGCGCGCGCCGTTCTTCCGCTACCGCTACGCCTCGTACCACAGCAGCGAGAACTACGACGCGTACACCGCGCTGTGGCCACGCGCGAGCGACGGGTTCAAGCAGTGGGAGGCCACAGCATTCCCCGACCTGCACGCGCGCTTCCAGGACCAGGGCCAGTACACGCTCGCCAAGCGCGGCTGGGTGCAGCTTTTCCGCTTCCGCATGCGCGACGGCGGCGAGCTCTGCCCCGGCAACCACTCGCTCTACGGCTACTACGACCGATTCTGGGAGCAGAGCGCCGACCCCACCAAGGCAAAGCTCTTCGAGGGGCAGAAGCCGGACTGGTTCGCCAAGGGCTGCGAGGGCAAGCCCCCGCAGATGTGCTACGCCAGCCGCGGCCTGATCGAGCAGGTGGCACAGGACGCGCGCGACTTCTTCGACGGCAAGGGCACCAAGCCCGGCGCCGTGGCGGCCGGCAACTACTTCTGCGTCGAGCCGATGGACAACTCCGCGTTCTGCAAGTGCCCGCAGTGCCAGGCACTGCTCACGCCGCCACCGCCCTTCGACCCGTTCTTCTCGAATGGCGGCCACAGCGACTACTTCTTCAGCTTCGTCAACGAGGTGGCCAAGGACGTGCGGAAGACGCACCCCGACAAGTGGATCGTGACGCTCGCGTACATGACGCATGCCGCGCGACCGCAGCACGTCGTGCTCGAACCGAACGTGCTGGTGCAGTTCTGTTTCGCCTGCAACCGTCTCAACTTCGACCGCGCCTCGTACGAGCACGAGATCGACCTGCTCAACGAGTGGGTCGCGAAGGAGAAGCAGCGGCCGCTGTACCTCTGGCTTTACTACACCTTCCCGGTCGAGATCGCGAACAACGGCAAGTTCCACTGCTTCCCCGGGTTCTTCGCGCACGCCGTCGGCGAACAGTTCAAGCTGTTCCAGAAGTGCGGCATCGGCGGCATGTTCCACTGCGGTTACGGCCAGGAGGTCGAGGCGTACCTGACCTACAAGCTGATGGACGATCCGGCCCGCGACGTGGACGCGCTGCTGGACGAATACTTCACACGCCTGTACGGCAGCGCGGCTGCGCCGATGAAGCAGCTCTACCTCGCCATCGAGGAGACCTACTCGAACCCGCTCAACTATCCGGAGTCCGTCGCGTCCCGGAGCATTGAGGGTCACCACCACCAGACCGAAGAGGTCGCATGGGGCTACCTCGGCACCGAGCCGCGCATGGCGGCGTTTGGCAAGTTGCTGCAGGCGGCCAAGGACTCAGCCAAGACGGAGACGGCGAAGCAGCGCGTCGCGCTGTTCGAGAAGAGCACCTGGGACTACATGGTCGCCGGGCGGCAGCTCTACATGGAACATACGAAGGCGAAATACGGCGGCATCGGCGCACCGCTACGCGTGCCCTTCGCGAGCGGTACCGCACTGAACGGCGACGCGACCAAGCTCGTGCGGGACGAGACCGCGGTGCTGTTCGGTTGGCGCTCGCACATGGGCGAGCGCACCCGGCGCAACGTCGAAGCGCGGTTGCTGACGGACGACACGCACCTCTACGTGCAACTCGAGGAGAAGATTGCCCCGGAAACGCTCAAGAGCAGCGATGACGTGCTCGCCGGTGACTGCTGGACCCTGACCCTGGCCGCCAAACGCCAGCGACCGTACCGCGAACTCGCGGTCGGCCCGACGGGCAAGATCGCGTGTCGCGAGTTCGGCGCCGACGCCAGTGCCGCGCCAACCCCGTGCGACATCGGCGCCGTGGTCGTCTCGGATGTGGCCGGGAAAGACCGATGGACGGTGAGCCTCGCACTGCCGCTCGAAAAACTGTTGCCGGGCGGCGTGGCGTCCGGCGGCACGTTCTGCCTGAACCTGGCGCGGCGCGCCCCGGACCGCGGCGACGAGCCGGTCTGGATCCCGACCTTCGCCGAGTTCAGCGACCCGACGCGACTGCGCGAACTCACCTTGGACACGGCCGGGAGTATCCCGTTCGGCGTGCCGACCGAGGCCGACCTCAGCGCCCTGGCGACCCAAGACCTGGTCGGGCTCTGGCGTCTGAACGACGGCACCGGCACGGCGGCGAACGACGCGTCGCCGAACGGGCTCAAGGGCACGCTGGCCAACGGCGCGAGTTGGGTGGACGACAAGGGCCGGCCAGTCGTGCGCCTGGACGACCGGCGCGGCCAGCATGTCGAACTCGGCAACGCGGACGCGCTGAACCTGACCGGACCACTGACGCTCGAGATCTGGGTCAAGTACGAGCTGTCGGAGGTTTCGTACCCAGCCGTCTTCGGGAAAGGCTACGAGGCAACCGGCGCCTACAGCCTGCACCTGCGGCCAGGCCTCACGCCTTGGTTCGAACTGGACGGCGAGGACGGTGTCCGGAACATCTACAACCCGACCGACATGTCGCTGGCACCCGGTGTGTGGACGCATGTTGTCGCGACCTACGACGGCGCCATGATGCGCGTCTTTCTCAACGGCCGCGAAGCGGGGGGCGGCAAGGAAGCGAAGCTCAAGGTCCGCAAGACCGCCGAACCGCTGCGTATCGGCTGGCTCGGCTCCTACGGCTACTTCAACGGCTGCGTGCGTGACGCCGCGATCTACAGCCGGGCGATGTCCGCCGGCGAAGTCTTCGCCCGATACAAGGCGGGCCGGTAGAGGCCGGCCGCCACATCTGCGTGCGGCACAGCGGCACGTAGACACCTTGCCATGTCCGCCTCCGCAGCATACTGTAGACCAGACTTGTTTTCGCGGTTTTCGGGCCTCAGAGGGGGCATGGCGCAGATGGAGATATGAATGGACGTTGCCTACTCCGTCAACGGTGTACCGATCCGGCTGACCTACGAACGATGGTATCATGTCGTAGAGAACCACGATGAACTGGCAAGCCATTTCCACGACGTCCTTGATGCAATAGAGACTCCGGATTTCGTGGTTCGGGCAAACCGGGGCGCTCTCAAGGCGGTGCGGAACCTCAGTCGGCGGACGTGGCTGGTCGTCGTCTACCGCGAGGTGACGCGGAAAGATGGGTTTGTGGTCACGGCCTACCTGCTCGATGCAAGGCCGAAGGGAGAGATAGCATGGCGACGACAGTAACGACATCAGCGCAGGAGTTGGTCGCGAAATGCACGGCTATGGCGTCCGACCTGTTGCGCCTGTCGGCCCAGCATGTGTGGGTCGACTACGACGCAGAGGCGGACGTGCTCTACATGAGCTTCCGCAGGCCACAGCGTGCAACCCGAACCGTCGAACTGGACGAAGACACACTCGTCCGCAAGGACGGCCAGACCGTCGTCGGCGTGACGATCCTCAACGCCAGCACCCGGGGACCGGGGGGCATCGTCCGTCGCGCACCCCGGACGAAGCACCGACGAAGAACGGGATGCGTCCGGTGAGTTCCGGTACGGCTGCGAGCACCTTTTTGGTCCCGATACCGCCTACAGCAAAGCGGAGAGGACGTTTCCCCTTGGGGCATTCGGGTCACCTGCCCCCATTCGCACGTTTCCATGACCGTCTTCTGTAGATGAGCGTACGAAGACAGGTCTGCCCCGCGGCCCCTGGGGCCGCGCACGGACGCCGGACCGGTTCCAGCCGGGACCGTGGCGTCAGTCCCGGACCTTGAAGACCGTGCTGACCCGGCGCGAGGCTTCTTCCTCAAACAACTCCTTCACGCGCTCGGGACTGAGTGCCTGCCGGTAGATGCGGAAGTCGCCGATGAGGCCGCGGAACGGCTTGTGGGCGGAAGGGATGGAGATGGCGGCGGCGCCGCCGTTCAGCCCTTTGCTCATGGTTTCGGGAATGGGATGACGGCTGTCCAGCGCGCCGTTGATGTACCAGCGCAGTTCGTGCGCCTGGCGATCGGCGACCGCGACCAAATGGGTCCAGGCGTCGGTCGCGAGGGCGGCGCCGGTCTTCCCGCGCGCGCTCTGCCCGGCGCCCCTGCCTTCCGCCAGTACCAGTTCAGCCTGGCCGTTGTCGAGAACGTTGATCACCCACCAGTTCTCGGGGAACGCCTCCTTTCCCAGCAGTCGCACGTCGTGTCCGTCCAGCTTCAGCCAGAACGCGAGGGTGAAATCGTCGTTCCCGAAATGCAGGTGCTCGGCATCCGGGATCGTGACCGCGCTCGGGGTGCCGGTGGCCAAGAAGCAGGTCCCGAACTCGCCGGTGGCCCACTGCCCGGAGACCTCCGCGTCGTGGCCGCGCCCGGAGCCGTCGCGGGCCAGCATGCCCGCGCCTTCATCGAAACGCCAGCGCCCCACGAGCCCGGGCTCCTCGGCGACTTTGACCGGAGGCAGCGCGACCTGCGATCCCGCCGCTGACAGCGGGGTGCCGGCACGGCCCGGGGCCGCGGTCCAGAGACAGACCACGCGGCCGTTCGCCAGGCTCAGGACCAGGTTCCCGGAGGCGGCGGCCATGCCGTCCCAGACGGGTCCACTGGGCAGCGGCATGCTCTGGAGCACCTTCCCGTCGGCAGGCGACACGGCCAACAGCGTGCCGGCCGTCTTGCCTTCGAGCGCTGCCTGCGACGTTGCGGAGCTGCCGGGAGGGCCGGCAACAAACAGGAGGTCAGCGGTGCGCACCATCGCCTGGACCAGGATACGGAGCCGACTCGCCCATGTGAAGCTGATCTGGTTCTTGCCGCTCCGCGCCATCGTGAGTGCTTCCTTGGCCGGCATATCGAGGGGAGCGTTGATCTTCTTCGGGGCGGCGAACAGGGCCCAATACCCGGCCCGCCCCGTCCACTTGCTCCACGGCCCGCCGCTCAGGTCAGCGCCCATGGTGTCGTAGCTGTTCATCCCGTAGCCGAAAACCGCATCCTCGTCCTCAACGAGGATGCGCCCGGACGGGTAGATCGCGCGATTGAGCTCCTGGTCGTAGAACGCGCCCTGGTGCGGCGACGTGTACACGGGAGCGTAGGTCCACAGGAGCCGGGACGTGCTGTCGGAATCGAGGAAGCCCGCCGGGGTGTGCAGGTGCGGAACCCGGCCTTTCTGCGGCTTGCCCTCCAGGTCCAGGATCTGGTGGCGCATGAAGATCCGTTCGCCGTCGCTCGACAGGACGTCGTTCAGGAACCCGTCCACGCTCTCCTCGTCCATGGTCTCCGAACCGTCCGGCCCCAGCGTCGACAGGACCGTGTTGAAACGCTTGCTTCCCGTCTGCGGGTCCAGGCCGTAAAGCCGAATGCCGCCGTCGAGGTAGGACGACTTTCCGGCCGCCACGTAGACGGTGTCGTTCAGCACCATCACACTGCCGCTCACCGGCCAGACGGATTCCAGTTGTCCGTAGGAGACGATGAGCCGCTCCTCGGGACAGGCGCGGAACCGCCAAGCCAGTGCGCCGTCCGCGGCGCGAAGCGCGTGCACCGACCCGTCGCGGCACCCGCACAGGACCAGGCCCTGGTAGACGGTGGGCGGGGAATCGATACGGGCGTCGGCCGTGACCTGCCAGAGGACCTTTCCCGTACCGACGTCGAGAGCGTAGAGCGTGTGGGCGTCGGTGCCAGCCACATAAACCCGGTTCCCGGCGACCACCGGACTGGTGAGCGTGCCGCCAAGATCCGTCTCCCAGCCGAGAAGCAGGTCGGTGCCGATCTTGGTCGCGGTCCGGCCGGAACGTGCCGTGTCGTGCCGGTAGGTTGGCCAATCCTCCGGACCCGAGTCATCCGCGTTGCCTGCGGTCTGGCCGAAGGCGGGGCCGCGTTCGAGCCTGGCCGACTCCGGAATCTCGGCCGCACGCGCCGGCACGTCGCCGTTCAGCGCCATGAACCCGGAAAGCTTGGCACGGATGTAGCAGGCGCAGTTGTGCGGCGGCACGTACAAGTGGCCATTGGCCGGGAGAATACCGTAGTAGCAACTCCCGCGGATCCAGTGTTGCCCTGTCACATCACCGGTCTCCGTGTCCAGGAACTCGATGCCCGCCCTGGCGGCGATCACTCGGTTGCCCACGACTTTCATTTGCGCGCAGCGATGGTGCTGGAAACGGTATCCGTACTTGCCTTTGACGCGCTTCTTGACGTCGCCGGTCAGCAGGTCGTAGGCGTTGTAGTCGATGTTGTCATCGCGCGGGCTCCACAGGTTCATCCCCGCGTCCGGGCCCCAGAGACAGCCGCCGAAACCGAAGAGATCGACGGGCACGGAGTAACCGGACGGCGCGAATTCCTCAGAGCGCCAGAGCTCGCGACCGTCGGACGCCGAGACCACATTGAGCCGGCACCCGCCCGCAAAGGCGACCACATCCCCGTACATGACCAGCGTCGGCGCAAACTGGGGCGCGAGCCAAATCGTCCCCTTCTCCGCCCCCGGACGATCCGAGTCGGCCGAACTGTTGAAGACGACCTTTTGGCCGGTGGGCGGTGATGTCCACCGCGGCGACCCGGTCTTCAGATCCAGGCTGCGCAGGGCGTTGCCGTCGTGGTAAACCACCTGCTTTCCGTCGGACGCCAGGGCCATCGGCAGAACCCTATCCGCGGCGTGCTCCCAGAGGATCTTTCCCGTGCCGGCGTCCGCGGCGACGAGACGTCGGCTCCTGCTCTGGGCCGCACCGCGCCGGACATCGGCGGCCGTGGCAGAATTCACCATTGCCACGACAACGCCGTCGGACACGATGAACTCCTCAGCCTTCTCGGTGCCGTCGAGCGCCCGGATCACCTCGCCGGTGGCCGCGTTCAGGACACTGACCGGCGCGCCGCCGCCCAGTGTGGCGTACACCGAATCGCCCACGGCAACCAACAGGCGGTTCACCTGGGCCGGCCCGACTTTCTTGCCGCCCTGCGCACCGGGCCAGTCGGGCAACTCGTGCCGCCAGAGCTGAATGCCGTTGCACGCGTCGCGCGCGATCAGGGCCCAGGTCGGGGGAGTGACGGAAAAATTCGCGTCGTCGAGGATGTAGAACAAACGCCCCCGAGCCGAGACTAGGGCGCTGGTCTTCGTGCCCCGGTTCCAATGCGGCCATGCCTCCCACTGCAGGGACCGCGGCGGCCCGGCCCGCTGATCCTTGCTGACGGCGTTGCCGGTGGCGTCGTAGCGCGCGTGCGACCACTCGTCCACGTCGGCCGGCCACGGCTTCCGATACGTGGCGAGCGTGCCCGCGCGCCGCACCCTGGCCACGCCCAACGGCGCCAGGACACGCTCGACCTCGGCCTGATCCAGCGCAACCCGTTCGTCCAGGACCAGGAGCAGATTCACCATCCCGTCAGCGTAAGGAAGACGGGGGCCGGGCCACGGCGCAACGGAAACCTTGCCATACATCCCCGCAGCCCGGATCTGGCTGCGCACCTGTTCGAGCGCGGCACTGTCCGGCACGAGCCCGTGCACCAGCGCGTTGGGCACGTTGCCCAGGGAGACGGCCAACGCCGCGTCCGCAAGCCCGACCTGCACGATCAGGCCGCCGAGGAACCCGCTGTCGGCCAGGATCTGTTCGGCCGTAGGCTCCGCCGCACGGCCCGAAGACAGCGCGATGACGGCCAACGTCGCCAGCAGTGAACAAGGAAACGACGCCGCGGAAAAGCGCCTGGTGTGCATCGACATGCTCCTTTCGATTGCCGGAGAACGGTCGTGCCCATTGGCGGGAAAGTCAAGTCGGCCGGCGCTCGTGCGGCAGGTGAACAGGTTCCGCGGCTAACGACGTTGCTGCCCGCGCCGCCAGGCCCGACACGGGACGCCAGCGGCCGGTTACCGGATCCCGACGGCCGGCTCACGGTGACGTGAACAGCAGATTCTCATGCAGGATCGAGGCGAACCGGTGATAGGAAAGGACCTCTATTCCGTCCGCAGTGCGAAGGTCCGGAGTGTCCGGGCAGACCACGATCTGTCGCAGCAGACCAGGGGGTGAGCCGAACGCGCGCAACCCCTTGCACCACGCCTCCTGGAAAAGGGCGCCGGACTTGATTTCGATAGCAACCATCTGGTCACCCTTGACAGCCAGAAAATCCACATCGACAGCCCGCCCGGAATTTGAAGCCCAGTAGAGCAAGTCGTTGAACACACGCCGGTAGCTGCGATAGGCCAGCAATAGAAAAACGCAACCGTGGCTTGCGGTTATCCCGGATAAAAGAAGGCGGCGCGAGCGCAATGGCGGGGTTCGCGAGGGCGACGTCTGTCACACTGGTCCTGCGGACACGGATCGTCAACCGCCTTCGCCAAGCCTTCCGCCGTCGCTCAGACTATGGCGGACATGCCGGCGGGAAGAACCCAGCATTCTCCGGCCGCAGTGGCTCGCGCGTCCCGCGCCGAAGCGGGGTGCGCCGGCCGGTCCCCGGCCGAGGGCCTCGGGCCGAGACGGCCCCGAGCACCCTGCTGCGGTCCCGGAGGTCCCGCGCCACTACCCGCCGCTGCGTACAACCGCGAACAGGCGCATCCTAGCGCCCATTGCACAGCCTTCTCTCTCTGTAGATTTACCCGCACAGGTCGGTACGTTTTGCATCCGCCTCCCGGGATGGCATATTCCGCTTTGCTGGACGCGTGGCAGTATGGGGGCACCATGCCGGAGATCTTCAAACCTCTGTTCAATCCCAGCCTGTTGAAAGGCAGGATGGCGGGATATGCTCCGGAATTCACGGACCAGCAACGTGCGGCGGCGGCCGACTGGGCCAAGACGGCTGCAGACCCTGCCTTCCTCGACCTCAACGAGAAGCCCCTCCAGCGCCCGTTCCTAGCCGACATCTTCGGACGGTTGCTCGGGTACCTGCCTGTTGCCGGTCATCTCGATGCCTACCACCTCAAGGCCGAGTCCGCGTCGAGCGAAACCAAAGGCGGGCGCACGCCCGGCGGCCGGCTCGGGTTCATCACCTCGGGAACGTTCGCCAATGCGAACTTCGCGGCGCCGTTCCGCGCCTGGCTCCCCACCGTCGCCCGGTACCGCACGCTCGTGAACTTCGGCGAGAACCAGCCGTTCGCCGACGCCGAAATGGTCTTCCCGACCATCTCGATTCTGGAGAAGGCCGCCACGCCCCAGCCATTCCGCGCCTACTTCATGCGCGGCGCCATTCCCGACTCGCTCGCCGACGCGGTTGCCACGGAGGGCATCGACTGCGACGCGAGCGTGTTCGCGCGCGCCGAGTGGCGCTTCCAGCCCGCCGCGGTCAGCGCGCTGTTCGACCGCATCATGGCCGTGGGCCGGCCGCTCGACGAGGTCGTGGGCGGGCGCATGTACCGCGGCGTGCTCACGGGGCTGAACGAGGCGTTCATCGTGGACCAGGCCACGCGCGACCGCCTGGTCGCCGCCGACCCCGGCTGCGCGCCGCTCCTGCGCCGGATGCTACGCGGCGAGGACCTGCGCCCGTGGTACCAAGAGGACGAGGGCCGCTGGCTGATCTTCACTCGCCGGGGCGTCGACATCGACCGGTTCCCGTCCATCAAGGCCTATCTGGAGACGTTCCGCAGCCAACTCGAACCGAAGCCCACCGATTGGACTGGCGTCGATGCCTCGGGACGGCGGATCGAATGGCCGGGTCGGAAGTCCGGCTCCTACAAGTGGTACGAAATCCAAGACTCGGTGGACTACTACGCCGTTTTCGACGAGCCCAAGATCCTCTGGCCGGACATCGCCAAACGGCCACGGTTCTCGTGGGACACGGACGGCGTGTATGTGAACGACACGGCCTTCGTGATGCCGTGCGAAAAATGGTTGCTCTCGGTCCTGGCGTCGCGCGTGACCTGGTTCTGCGTTAGCCAACTATCGACGCCGCTTCGCCTGCGTGGCGGGCTCTGGCAATCCCGCTGCAAGGGCCAGTTCATGGGCCGCCTGCCCATCGTCGTGCCGGACGCGTCCGACCGCGAGCGCCTGGCCGCGCTGGCGACGGACGCGACGGCGGTCGCGCGCGAGCGCTACGCCCTGCACGAGCGGGTCCGGCACCGGCTGCTGACCGATTTCTGCAGCCCCGCCGTTTCGGGTCAGAGTCCCGCGTTCACGCGGAAGCCGGAGGGAGCTTCAGCGACCGACTCCGTGTCCCTGGCCCCGGCCACCGCGGTGCGCCCCGCGCTCAACACCCGGCTCACCGACTGGTGGGCCCTGGACTTCGCCGCGTTCCGCAGCGAACTGCGCAAGGCGCTGAAGGCCACCATTCCGGTGTCCGAACGCCAGGAGTGGGAGGACGCGCTCGCCGGCTGGAAGCAGAACCACGCCACGCTGACCGCGCGCCTGGTCGCCATCGAGACCGAGATCGACGAGCGGGTGTATCACTTGTTCGGCCTCGCCCCCGCCGACGTCAAGCTCCTCGCCGAGCACGCGCACCAGGCCATGATCGACTACCCCTACGGCGCGGTGTGAACGGGATGCCGGCCCGAACCGGGGCGGGATGCGGCCCAGGCTCGTGGTCCCGCGTTCACGCGGTCCGGGGCGCGCGGGATGAAGGCCGGTGCCCGGGAGAACGCCAGAGGCAACGCCACAGGAGAGACTGCGAATGCCATTCACGAAAACCGATGCAGGGACTGTCTTCGAGTTTCGGGACGGGCCGTTCCGCGCCTCCCGCTGGACGGTGGCGGCCAGTGTCTGCCAGGATCTCACCTGTAGCTGCCACCTCCTGACCATGCACTTCGTCGCGGACGGGACGACACCGGCCGTCGCGGGGCGGCAGTGGCGAATCTCCCTGGACATGGGCTCGCGGAAGAGCGGCTCGACCGTGTCCGTGGCGGACTTCAAGTTCGCCGATACAGTCCGTGACGACCTCGACGCTGGGGACTGGTCTTTCCTGGAAGCGCTGTTCAACGGCCTGAAACAGCAAGTCTACGCTGGCCTCGACCTGACTCAACAGCAGGTCCGCTTCAAGGTCGCGGCCATCGAGAACACGGCCTTGATGGTCGCCTACAATGAGAAGTTCCCATTTCACAATCGCATCCGGTTCGATGTCGACGGACACACCTATGTCGGCGTCGACTTCCACTGCGTGCGCCCGGACTGCCCCTGCTGGACCGTGCACGTCGCGTTTGCGTACCTCAGTCCGGGCCAGTCCGACGGATTGCTCAATGGCACCGAGGAATTCGTGGTTGGCATGGACTTGGAGAAACAGACGTGGTCACTCCTCGAGACGAGAGTGACGCCGACCGTGCCCGTTGCCACGGTCGTGAATGCGTTCCTCGGGCGGTACGGCTACGCGCTGCTCGTGGAGCGGCGCCGCGTCCTGCGCGTCCTGTACGAGAAGTGCCGCGGCAGCACGCGAGCCACGGCGTCGGTCCGCACTACCCCGACGGTGGGTCGGAACGAGCCCTGCCCGTGCGGGTCGGGGAAGAAGTACAAGAAGTGTTGCGGGCGGTGATGTCTATGGACCCGCCACTTCAGGCGCTCGGAAAGCAGTGGTTCTCCTGGACTGCCTCGGGGTACTGGGCCGTCACGATCGCGAGCGGATCTGGTACAAGTCCTTCTCGCGTATTTCCGCGGCGCGGCGGGCGACGTCGTCGAAGTCGGTGTTAACGGCGAACATGCGGCCGTTAATCTCCGGGCACAGGATACGGAGCAGGCGCACGGACGCTTTCGCGCAGTCTTCGGGCGGGCGGTACCGCTTTTCGTCGACGATCCGGCGGAGCTCGCCGATCCACTTCTTGCCGCCCGGCGTGTTCAACTGCGGCTCCCACATCTCGGTGTAGACCGAGCCCGGCCCGATGCTAACCACGTAGATGTCATACCCGTCGTGCTCCAGTTCGCGGGCCAGCGTGTCCGTGAGCCGCATGAGGGCGGCCTTGGAGCAGCCGTACCCCGAGGCGCCAGGGAACGGGCCGGAGGAACCGCCGCCGTTCATGTTGATGATCGCACCACTGTTGCGCTGCATCATGTGCGGCAGTACCGCTCTGCAGAACAGCGCCGGTCCCAGCACGTTGACGGTCACATCCCGCCACCACTCGTCCAAGTCGACCTCCCACAACGCGCCGATCGCCGCAAAGCTGGCCGCGTTGTTGAAGAGCACATCGATCTGGCCGAAGCGTTCGAGCGTGCCCGCGACAACTGTGTCCACCTGGTCCTTCCTGGTGATGTCAGCCGGGATGGCTGCGGCACGCCCACCGTTTTTCTCGATCAGGGCCACGGTCTCGCGCAGCTTCTCTTCGCGCCTGGCGCAGCACATGACATGGGCGCCCTGCGCCGCAAACTCCATCGCGATGGCACGCCCGATCCCGGCGCTCGCACCCGTGACGATGGCGGTCCTGCCGTCCAGTTCCATGGTGAGCCTCTCCGTGAAGTCAGCTTCGGCTTGTGCGACTCACTCGCGCATTTCTTCTTCCGACCTGTGCAACAAGGGTCCACATCTGGAGCGCTGAAGGCGCGGCCACATACCAGCCCAGGGCAACGCCCTGGGAACGGAGCGGAAAAGGGGTTCTAGCCCTGAAAGGGCGAGACATATTCTCGACGCCGATCGCTGCAGGCGGGGTCATGTCGCCCCCCTTCAGGGTGCAAATGCGCGGCTGGGCTTGTAACCCAGGGCGTTGCCCCTGGGCTGGTATGTAGCGCCCCGTTGGGGCTGAAAACCGGCTGGGCCTATTGCACAGGTCGTCTTCTTTCATACAGGATTCGCCCCTCCGCGAAGATCGTCCGCAGGAATCCGCCGTTTCCGACTGCGCGGCGGTTGACCTCGCAGGGTCGCTTGACCATTAGGTCGAGAGGAAAAGCCCTGGGAATTTGGAGCCGCATCTTGATCGCGGTATCGTCGGCGTCCTCGACGTCGTCCATCACGACCAGCAGGTCAACGTCGCTGTCCTCGGTGGCATCGCCACGCGCATGCGACCCGAAAAGGATCACCTGCCTGGGCCCAAACACCCCGGCCAGTTTCCTGACGTACTCCCGAATGTCTGTGTCTCGGATCATGCTTTTGCCCGCGGTACTCCCGCCTAGGGAATACCATAGCATGTGTGTCCGTGAAAATCCCCTGGTTGTTTGTGGCACGCTTCGTGCCTGGGACTGCCGATCGCCGCGCAACGGTGGTGCTACGGCTGAGGCGGGGCCGGCGGGGTGCCGACTGCGCCCCGCCACGGATCGATCCAGACCGGACTGGCCCAGCCCACTTCGCCGTCGGTTTGGATGACGCGCACGTAGTAGAACGCAAACGGGTGGGCGCAGAACGGCGCCGCCGGCAGCCAGATGCTGTCGAGCGGCGCGGTGTCGTCCCACGTCGCGCGCATATCGGTTTCGCCGGCGCCAGGGATGGAATGCACCACACGGTTGTTGCGGATGATGTCGAGCCGCGCCAGCGCAGCGGTGCCGTGGAACTCGACCGCCAGACGTCGGCAGGACGCCAGTGCCGGGCTGTCGCGCAGGGATAATTCCGCTCCGAAGGGTTTGCCGTCAAGGCTGAAGGACAGCAGCATTCGCGCGCCTGTCGTGGCCACGACACGTCGCTGGTACAAGGCTTCGAACACCGCCTCGCGCGTGAGTGCGCCGGCCTCGACGCTCATCAGACCTTGCTTGTAGCCCCAGGCGAACCGCACCTCGGTGCCCCAGTGCCCGTTGTGGTCGTCGCCGCCGGACGTAAACCCAACGCGCCAGCCGAGCGCCAGGGCGCGCTGCACGGTGCCGTCCGGGTATGGCGCTGGCGTCGCCGCTGTTTCCGGGACCGGGTTGCCGTCCTCCTTGGAGCACTCGTAGCTCCCGCGGACCTGGAAGATCTCGACCAGTCGTTCGTGCTCGGGGCTGTGATCCTTCCAGTCGCAGAAGTTGCCGCCGTGCCCCGTGTGGTGCGGAATGACGATGGCCCTGGCCCGGTTCCGGCGCAGCGCCTTGAACAGGTCGGGCGGGGTCGGATGCTCGGTGTCGTCGGAGCGGTACATGGGCTGGTCATCGTCCAGGTAGTAGACATTGCGGTCGCCGTCGCCGTTCTTGCGCCACTTGGCCCATTCGTAGCCGAGGAACGTGACAAACTCGCGCGGCGCGTGCCAGCGCTTCACGGCCGCACAGGTGGTCTGCCAGTACTCGTCCGACGTTTCCCACAGGTGGTCGTGATCTCCGGTGGCGCCGAAGTCGAGCCCGACCTCGTTCCGGAGTTGGTGGAAGTACTGCTCGAGCGTCCCGGTGCCGTCGGACATCTCCGTGTGGCCGTGGATCATGCCCCAGTAGGCGGGCGACGCCGTCTCGGAACAGACGGTCGGATTGCTCAGTGCCTCTCGGCCCGACGCCGTGTCCCGCACCGTGACCCGGTGCACGCCTTCGGTCGACAGCGCGACCCCGGCGCGGACACAGGTCGAGTCAAGGACCTGCTCGGTCGTCGCACGGAGCGGCGCCCCGCCGAGGGACAGCTCGATCGGCCCCGGAGCCTGATGCGAGAGATTGCCGAGTACGTCTTCCGGCCGGATGAGAAGCGTGACCGGCGCGCCCAGCCGGGTCGTGGCTGGCGCAAAGACGCGGAGGTGGTCTGTGGCCCCGCCCAAGACATGCATGGTGCAGGCAGCCACTATGCGCTCGGCGGTTCCCGCCGCCCACACATCGCCTCCGGCCCACTGCGGCGTCTTCCCTTCGGCCTGTTGTTGGGCCAACGCATAGAGAACAAAGAACTTGTTCAGCAGGCGATCCGGACACGCCTTGATGCCCTTGCCGCCACCGGCGCAATCGCCCAGGACAACCGTCAGAGTCTGCCCCTTGCGCAGGCCGCCCGCAGGAACGGTGATCACATACGTGCCGGGATGCGTGTCCGGCGCCAGAGACAGCGTGGCACCGTCATCCAGCCGTGCAGAGAGATAGCCGTCGCCATTCGGGTTCGCGGTCTGCGCACCGGGGAAGTTGCCCTTGTTGTTCCGACCGCCACAGACTTGAAGCTTCAGTACAGCCCCCGCCGGCACATCCTTCGCCAACCTGAAGGGAAGCCGCCACGTGCCGCACTCATTGGCAATGGCAAACGCCGGGTCCGCATGCGTGACCTCGATGCTCTCGGGGATCCGGATAGGCCGCGCCCAGGGCGGCATGTGAGGCGCTGTCGGCCTGACCATGAAGTGATTCCTTTGCGACCTGTGCGGGTAAATCCGGCCCCGGCACCGTTCGTCGTGGTGTCGCAGTCCCGGTCCCGCCTGACAGGCGGGATCCGCCGGGCAAGACACCATCCCCACGCCAGACCGCCGCAAGCGCTCTGCCGTCACGGTCCGGGCAGTACGCCGCCGGTCCAGCCCCAGGTGCCGGAACGCACGCACGCCAGACGCTGGATACCGCTCACCCGTGACCACTGGACGTGACCGTCGGCATACGCCGTGTTGGTGCCGAGATTGTGCTGATCCCGGACCCGGCCACTGAATGGCGCCAGCCAACTGGCGAAGTAAGTCTGCCCATCGAGCACACCCCAAGACGTCTCCATGATCATCACGGTACCGGACACGCCATAGGTCATCTTCTTGAAGTAGGCGTCGGTTGCGCCGTAATACCACCAGGGCATGCCGTACGAGTTCTCTATGCCATACGTAGGTGCAGTCTTCGCGGTGAAACTCGGGCAATAGAACACCTGCTTGTCGCCGACGTGCGGGTAGACGTAGTTCGCCCAGTAGCGCCACGTGCCGATCCAGGGCGGCGGCGGCAACCCATCCCACCACGTCCCCGGGTAGTAGCCGTTGTCGTCCTCGTACATGGCGCACCCCACCGCCAGTTGCTTCATGCCGGACAGGCAGGTCATCTGCTTCGCCTTGTCCTTGGCATTGGCCAGGGCCGGCAGCAGCAGGGATGCAAGGATCCCGATGATGGCGATGACGACCAGCAACTCGATGAGCGTAAAACGGCGGCGAAGCCTCGCCGTGCCGCGAACGGCCCGTTGCTCACGTCCACCTGCATCGAACGGGGACGGGAACTGAATGGCTCTCACGGTTTGCTGCCTCATTTGACGTCCTCCGGAATCACTTCGATCGCGTTGCAGAGCCGGGCGGAGGCGTCCACGCCTTCAGGAATCGAGAATTCGATATCCAGAACGCCGTCGTCGACCTGGACACCTCCGAATTCCTTCACCAGTACGGCGCCGAAATCGGAGTTGCAGGCCGCGACAATATCGCACCCGTTCAGGACCCGTGTCTTTTCGATGTCCACGTTGATCACGAACACACCCGGCTTGAACCCGGGCTCGTATCCCGCCTTAAAGTACATCCTCACGGCGTATTTTCCCGGCTTGACCTTGAATCGGTACGCGTCAAGATTGTACGCCTCGGTCCTGAAAATCTCAGGATCGTCCTCGCTCTTGACCTTGTCGACATTGCGCACGACGTTCTGGTGGGTGCCGTCGTACCCGTAGTTGCCATTCGCGAAGCTCTGGTCCGGGAAGAACAGCGTGCCGGATTTCGAGCGGTAGAAGACGTACGCCTCGCCGCCGCATTTCACCGCGTACCGGCTTGCCGCGATCATCGTCATCTGCTGTTTCAGGAAGCCGTCGACCGCCATCTGCTTGACCTTGAGCAGCGAGTTCATGCGCTTGGAGAACGCGAGCCGGTGCGCCTCGCCGTATTGCCCGGCGTCCAGGGCCGTCTGGATCTGGTCGATGCGCGACTTGTACTTGGCCGTGTCCTCGCCGGACTTGGCGACCGCGTCCATGGCCGTGCGGAGTTCGCTCAGTTTGGTCTTGTAGAAGGCGGCCACGGCGTCCGGGATCGACACGACCTGCTTGGCGACCTTGACGTCGCCGCCAGCGATCCGGAACGAGCGCAACTGGTATGGCTTCAACTCGATCTTGATGCTCCCTTCCGCGTCGGCGCTGAGAGACTCGCCGGTTGAGAGGTCTGTGACTTGGGCGGTGGGCGCGAGGGTCAGTCCGGCGTTGGCGTCGCTCCACAGCAGGTTCGCCAGGTAGGCATACGTGCCGTTTGCAGTGTTGAGGTATCGCGCCGTGACCGGGTCTCTCATGCCCTCGACGTCCTTGAACGGGAGCGCCGGCAAGGCGCAGTACGCCTTGGCGAACTCGCGCATCTCCTCGTCGCGCCCCCAGGACCCGAGCGGCTGTGCGCCGATCAGGATCCGCTGCGAGTCAAGAATAGCGACGGAGTAGACCAACTCCTTGAGGAAGTAGCGCCCGAACGGCTTGATGTCCGCGTTCTGGAAATACGCATTGTAAACATCCTGCTTGAGGGACTTCCTAAAGCTCTCGTAATAGGTGGGATAAGTGTTCGAGTAGGCGATGCCGCTCTTGCTGAACGGCGCGAACTTCGCAACGTCGTAGATGGTCTCGTCGACGGTGGATTCCGGGTGGGCCCAGAACATCTCCCAGCGATAGCTCGTCGAGTGCCGGGTCGGGACCACATACACGTCCGGGAGCGCGGCGATGGCGTCGATGTCGAGTCCGGCGTTCTCGTAGACGCACGCCTTCGTGTCCAAGCCCTCCGAGGTCTCGTCCTCGGTGCTGCCGCACAACGGCTTGCCCATGATGTTGATGTAGAGCTTCAATTGGGGGTTCACCGCATGGACCGCAGTTTCGATCTCGCGGATGAGTCCGGTGGTCTTGTCTGCACGCCATCTCAGCCACTTGTCCTTGGCCGGCCCGGTCAGGAACGCGAAGCGCGACTTGAACTTGCCCGCCGGGTCTTGGGGAACCTGAACACCCGTCTCCTGGGTGAAGCTCGCGACGGTGGCGTCGCTGTAGCCGTCGTTCAGGCCGAGGCTTAGGATCCCGGCCCAGATCTCAATGCCGTCGAGCCCGGGGAGAGTGCCGTACCTCGCGGCCAGGTCCGTGATGTGCCAGAGGAGCATTCCCTTCACCTCGGGGTTCAGGAGATTCGGTTTGGGCCACTCGGCCGATTGGGGCAGCTTGCCTGCCGAACTGATCGAGAAGAGGTCCTTCCTGACGAACTCGTCCTTCCGGTCCGGCGTCTTGGTCAGGTCGGGCAGGGTGTAAAGGTTCACGATCGCGATGAAGCTCATGCCCCGCGCGTTGAGCATCTCGATGAACGCCGGCACCTGCCCGTTCCTGAACGGCAGGCAGCCGTTGCCGTAGACTCCGGCCTGGGGGCAGAACGTGTAGTCGTAGCGCAGGATCGGGTACGACACCGCATTCTGCCCGGTGTAGTCGAAGTAGTCGCACCACCGGTCCAGGACCTTCTCGACGCGCTGGATGCTGGCGCGCTCCTTCGCGTCGTCATAGTTGAGCATGAAATCGACGGTCTGGTCCTCGTCCATGTGCCCCAGGGCCCGGTGCGGCATGCCGTGCGGGTACTCGATCTTCAGCTTCGGGAACCGGTCGCCGTCGAGCGGCAGGATCGTGACCTTGGCGAGCGCGGCCGGGTAACCCTTGATCATGGTCCTGGCCTCGAACAGGTAGCTGTCCAAGCCCGGGTAGAACAGGTATTTCGTGCTCTGCATCTTTCCCGTGAGCGGGTATTCGTTCCCGCTCTGGATGCCGCCCTCGAGCCGGTCCCGGTGCTGCGCGGAGGTCGTCTTCGGGTACATGTACAAACCCATGGACCGGGGCACGTCGTCGGGCCAGTCGATCTGAAGCAGGACCGGCTTGCCGTTGCGTGCGGTTTCCGGGAACGCGATCTCGAACCCGATCCGGTCGCCGTTGTTGGCGCCGGCCTCGAGGTAGCGTCCCAAGGTCGAACTCTTCACTGTGCACTGTCCTTCGCGCAGCACGCCCGAGTCGTCCTCGACGGCAAAGTCCTTAATGAAGAGCGGCGCACCGGTCGTGAGCCCGGCATCGGTCGGCGGCAGGGCCGGCTGCGGGTTGTACACCGAAACGAGGAAGGACTTCTGCACCGTAGCGCCGTCCCGGGACACTCTGCACTTCAGCCGGTAAACGCCCGCGTTCAGGCGCCCCACGGGGAACTCCAGCTTCTGGGGGGCATTGACCGTCGCGGCGCGGTTATTCGAGAGCAGGCTCTTCCCGGATTCGTTCTCGCAGAACTCCATCGCGATAGCGACGGTCGCCGGAGTCGGGGCAATGCTACCCACGGCGGGCCGCGCATAGGTGCCGCCTGGCGCCAGGAGCAGTTCGAGTTTCTCGTCCATCCCGGCGAACAGGACCGCGCGGTCGAGGATGACGTCCACGGGCATGACGCTGCGGTACTCGCGGACGACCTCGTCCTCGGCGATGGGGCGCCGGTAGATCTTCAGTTCGTCGACGGCGCCATCCGCGTTTCGCTCCGTCGGGATGTCCGCACCCGAGCCGACACACACGGTCTTGATGCAGTCCAGATCGAGGTTCGTGAACCGCGACGTCAGTTCCCACGCACTGCCGCCGTGCCGGTACGGGATCCCGTCGACGTAGAGCCGGGTCCAGCCGCTGGCTTCCCAGGCAAGCGCGATGTGGATCCAGTCGCCCTTGAAGGCGTAGTCGCGCATCCGCCGGTTGATCGCCACCGGGGCCATCTCCTTGCGCGGCAGGTCGACCCGAAGCCATTCCCACAGCCAGACATTCAGCTTCGTCTTGCCGTCGGCATTCTGCCCGGTGAGCAGCGAGCGCCAGCCGCGATCCGCCATGCCGTCGCGATTGGGCTGGAACCAGAAGGAGACGGTGCCGCCCTGGCTGCTGAACAGCGTGCCGGCGTCGTACTGGAGCAGCGGCGGCGACTTCCTCCCGTCGGCATCCGTCGGCACTGCATTACCTGCGAACACAGCCCTGCCCTTCACCCCATCCACGTAAGAAATGCTCGACTCCTTGCTCGGGCGTATGGCCTCCCCGACAGCGGAGCTTGCGTCTGTGGCGCCGTCGAAGTTGGCGTAGAAGTCCGGCGGTCCGCCGCTTCCCGAGACGACCGGTTCTCCCGCCCCCTCGGCCAAGGATTCGGCTCGGCAAGAAGACACCTCAATGTCCAGATTGTGGCTGTAGAAGCTGATGCCTGCCACCGGCGGCACGTCGCCTTCCTCGGCCGTGAAGCTGCCGACCAGCTTCCCGTCGATATTCGCCTCAACGAACTGGCCGTCGACGAGGACTCTGAACTCCGTCCATGGCGCATCAGGCCCGACCGTCAGGGCGGGCGAGATCGGGCCGATCGTCTCGTTGTACCTGTCGGGCAGGCACCGGTTCAGGGCGTCAGCGCGCGCGTAGAGCATCAGCCTCTTTCCGTTGGCCCCGATCAAGAGCACGCCGAAATGGTGGTCGGAAGCCGGGACGGCCACCTGCCGGGCCTTGAATGCGAGAACGAACCGGGCGCACACCAGGTTGTCGGCAACGTTGTACGTGCACACGCCATTCCCATTGGCGCTGATCTTCAGGACGCCGGCGTCGATGCTGCAATGGCTCGGCAGTTTCGCGTCAGTCTTGAATGGTTCGTCGATGATAACCCCCGCCTGAGCCGTGACAATGGCGAGTCCCAGGAGGGTTGAGACGACGCGCAGGTTCATGAAGGCCATTGCGGTTCTATTCATGTTTGCTCTCCGTAGGGCGGTTGTTCCACCGTGTCACTCTGCGGGACTCCGCATACTCAACGCCCGGGCGTGGCAGCCGACATCGCGCAGGAAGTGCGAGGTGTGCGGTTCGTCGTCATCGGCGGGCCAGGCACGACTCCATGAAGCCGGCCATGTGCTCAATGGCCTCCCGGCTTTCGGGGAGCCCGCGGATCTGAAACACATGGACCATGCCCGGCCAGACTTCGAGCGTCACCTCAACCCCGTCAGATCGGGCCTTGGCCGCCACGCGAACGCTATCGTCACGAAGCATCTCATGCTCGCCGACCTGGATCAGCAGGGGCGGGATGCCGGTGTAATCGCCAAATACCGGCGATGCGAGCGGGTTGCGGCGATCCGCCCCCCCAAGATAGAGGTCCACGAACACCGGCATGCACCGTGCACTACAGATGGGATCGTCTTCGGACCGCATTGATTCACTGGCCAGCGTCAGATCAGTCGAAGCCGACAGGGGCATAGCCGCTACCGGCAGTGGCCGATGGCGGTCTCGCAGCGCCAGTAGCGTCGCCAGGGTCAAGCCGCCGCCGGCCGAATCCCCGGCAATGAACGTTGCCTTGGCAGGCGCCGGGCCGTTCGGCCCGGATGCGAGCATCCACTCGTGGGCGCAGACGCAATCCTCAATCGCCGCTGGGAAGCGGTGTTCCGGCGCGAGCCGATAGTCGGGCAGGAGGACGGCGCACTTTGCCGCCGCCGAAATGTCGGCAGCCAGGGGAAGGTAACTTGCGCCTGAACCGGAAACATAGCCACCACCGTGCAGATACAGAAGCCGCAGATCAGGGTCGGCGCCGGGCGCCATGACCCATTCACAGAGCATGCCGTTAATCTGCCTCTGGATACATTTGACGTCGCTGTTGGCGGGCGCTTGGCGCGTCGCCATGCCCTGGCGCAGTCCGTCGAGGTTGAACTCGTTGCCCACGGCGCCGAACGCCGGCCTCCGACGCAATTCCTGTAAGTACTCGCGACTTTCCCGTGACGGCATCAGGTGTCTCCTATTTGTGCTGCGCACCGAGCAGGTCACACGCCGAAGTGCGAGACTGAGAGCCTGCCGGTGTACGCCCATGCCGGGCGTGATTCGGGGCCGCAACTCGCGGTTGGGCGGGTGCCCATCCTTACCGACGCACCCCAGGTTTTACGCATATCTGTCTGCCTTGAGGGTATCCCCCTCCTCCGCTCGGAAAGCCGTCGCCTTTCCTGTCACTCCTCCGTCATGGTGAAATCGTCGAACCAGATGGTTCCGTCGTCGCCGCTCAGGGTGACAAGCAGGAGGCGGCATTTCGCCCAGGCTTCAGCGTTCGGAACCGTAAAGCGCAGTTCGAGCTTCTGCCAGTCCACGCCGACCGCCGCCTGGGCGCTCTGCGGCGGCACCAGGAATTCATTCGCGTCGTTCTTTCCCTGGAATGCGACCTTAACCGAACCGGCGGCCTCCCGCTTCGCGTACACGGTGGCGCGGTACGTGCGTCCGGGCTGAGCAGGGAAGCTCTTTGTGAAACAGCAACTTCCCTGTGCCTGCATCTTCAGGCTGCCCGGACTGCTTCGCCCGACCTGGTCGTCGCGCGTGAACTCGCTCTTGGACTCGGGCGCTTTCCACGATCCCCAGACCGTGCCTATCTCGTCCTGTACCGGATAGAAGGCTTTCGGCGGGAAGGCCACGATGCGGAAAGACCGCGACGGGACCTTGATGTTGAACTTGCCGGCGACGACGTTGATGTCGGCGCCGATATATTCCTCGCGCGCGGCGAAATCACCCGGCGCGATTCTGCCGACATCAAGGGTGGCGTTGCGCGGCCGGATGTCCTTGTTGGCCAAGATCAGCACGCGCCGCTTTTCCGGGCATTCGTACCAGGTGACGCGGACGTCGGCCTGGGAACTGGTGATCTCCTGCTGGTTGTAGTAGAGGTGTACGCGGGTCTCGGGCGACTGGACACCATACTTCTCCAGGGCGTCCCACACCGTTTGGACGGGCGCCCCGGCCGCGTAGTCCTGGCACGTCTCCACGTCGTGGGACAGGAGCATGGCCAGCATGGCTTCGGTATAGGGGAACGCCGCCGGTTTGAAATAGTCCACATTCGCCTGCCCCAGGGCGGGCAGGAAGATCACTCCGGTGCCCAGCACATTGCGGTTGTACTCACTGCGGTAGATGGCATCGGAGAGTTCGTCCGTATACCCGAATGGATTGCGCTGTAACAAGGTGTTGTGCTGTTCGCCTGGGAAGAAGTAGTCCGCCAGGCCATGCAGGAATGGCATGTAGGAGCGCTGGGCGTGCAACATGACCGTCCGGTGTTGGGCATGGCAGAAGCGGACGGTGCGTTCTACCAGCTTGCGTTTGCTCAGCAGCGCAAAGGTCTTGATGGTGCGGCCAAAGTTGTCCTTGAAAGCGCAGCCGTGCGTTTCATTGCCGCATAGATTTGACCCGCACAGGTCGTAGTAGATCTGCCAGACGCGGTCGCCGTAGGGGTGCGCCAGAAGCTTCTTGATGTTGCCCAAGTAGTAATCGTTGATCATGCCAGCGTTGCAGGCGGGCACCGTGAAGTGATATTCCGTTTCATACTTGCCGTCGCCCAAGGGTTTGAGATACGACATCTTGTAGATGTAGTCTCCCGGAATGTCCCAGTATTTCCTGAAATACACGGCGATATCGCTGGCATCGGTCAGCGAGTTGGCGGCACCGTATACCGACACCGTGTTGGGAACCTTGCTCTTCAGGCGGCACGCCAGATCGGACTCGTGCGGCTCATACGTGAAAACGCCGGTCAAGCCTTCGCCGCCGTTCATGCTTAGGTGCGGGGTATCGCTCCGACTGCTGTCGCCGAAACGGATGAGGCGGTTGCGTATCGGCAGCGGCCGGGTCGGCGTCGCGATGAACAGGGCTTGATAGGACGTACTCTCCGGCAGTTTCACCGCGTTCGTGACCATGGTGACCGAGCACTGCCCGCTGGCCTTGTTGACAAAGAACACCGGCCGCGCCGGGTCATAGACCCAGTTGGCGTCATGCGGCATGGCATAGGCGAAACCGCCCTTGTCCTCGGAAACCAGCCAGAGCTGGGTAACCGTCAGCCAGCCGCCGCCGGTCGGATACGGGAACTCGAATTCCGGACCCTGGCCCTCCTGCAGGAGCGGCGTCAGCAGGTACTGGCAGACGTCCGCCCGAACACGCCAGTCCAGCCGCATCGACTTGATCTCCGGACTGCCCTTGATGGTGAAATCACACTTGATCATGCCGTCGAACTCGACCGTGGTTGCATAGTCCAGCGTGAAATCCGCCGCCTTGCCGGTCCCGGTGAAGGTCACCGTGCAATTGCTGCGGTGTGTCGGCCCGGCCTGGTAGCTGATCTCCGCCATGCCCCGGGGTGTTTCAACGATGAGTCGAGGACAAGCCTCCAGCAATGACTTGCCGTAGGCGCTGACCTCCGTGGGCAGGGGGCCATCCCCGAATTGGTACACACGGTTCCAGAGCGTGACCGAGTGGTCCTGCACCGCAAAATCCTGCCAGATATCCGGCACGACATCCTCGGCGCCAACGCCGTTCCCGGCAAAGGACAGGTCGGGCCGGACAATGGAAGCGCTCACCTTGTCCTTTCCGCCCAGACTGGTCTCCAGACGATACGTTCCCGGCTGGTCGACGCCTTCGATGATTCTGCATTCGCTGTTCCGGGAAAAAGTCCATTGGCCGCTGGCAATGGTCTTATCCCCTCGAGTCAAGCGGTAATCCATGGCCAGCTTGCCCTGAGTCAGGAGGGCCAGGTCCGCCTCTGGCAAGGCCGAGAAATCAAGTTCGGCTTCCAGCCGATCGAGTTTGTCAATCGGCCCGGTGTTCACTCCATTCAGTTTCACGTCATAGGCCTGGACTGTGGCGGCGGACTGGTCCAGCAGGAGTCGCGCATACTGATTCTTGATCTCCAACGGCGAGCAGGCCCGGGAGAAGATTTTCAGGTCATCGACCGCGACGTCCCAGGTGTGGTTGTCTTCATAGAAGCGGCTCTTGACGCCAATGAAGGAGTCCCTCGCGTCCGGAATCAGTCCGCTGGTCTTGTCGGCCTTGTCCGGCAGCATGGCCTCTCCGGCAGGTTCGCCATTCAGGTAGATTGCCAGTTTCCTGGCGGTCCACGTGACGGCGAGTTGGTGCCATTGGTTCCTCTTGATCCCTTTCCGGGAGACCTGTACCCGTCCAACTTGGCCCCACCCTTGCGGCGGTTCGGAACTGCGCCAGTCAAAATAGACCGTATCGCCATATTCATAGAGCTGGTATTCGATATGGCGGGAGTCCTGCTTGAATAGCATGTGGAGCAAGGCAATGTTGCCGCGCTTCTGGCCGTCGGTCGTCTCATCGCCGGGTGTGTACCCCAGTGCGTTCACCCACAGGGTCATACTGCCCTCGTGGGGCGAGGCGTTGCCCAGTGCGTCAAACTTCAGGTCTTCGCCGGGCTCCGGCTTGAAGCCCTGCTGGGTGTCGAAGCCGACGCATCCTCGGAGCCCCAATGCCACGTCCTTCATGGTGGTGGAAATCGGGTCCCCCTTGGCAAGATCCGCGTTCACGCCGCGTGTGTCAAAGGTCACGGAAAAAGTCAGGTCTTTGTCTTTCAGCTTCTCCGCCATCGGGACTTCCCGATACACTCCCGCGGCGCCAAGCAGCACTGGCATGCCCAGGAGAATCACGAGCAAACGGCCTTTCAGCATGAGTTACTCCGTTGCTTGAAAGAATTCGAAGTCGTCGAAAAAGGCCTGTCCCGATGCGGCGTTGGATACTCCGAGCGTACAGAGCAGTTGTGCGGCCTTCTCCCATTTCCCGGTTTCAAGGATCTTCACGCTAAGTACCATCCTCTTCCAGCCATCGCCTGGCACCTGCTCACCCTTGAGGACGGTGCTTTGTACGCCGGTGCCGAGGAAATGTTTCTCTTCATCCTGGCACTGAAAGCCGAGGGCTATTTCACTGTCCGGGGCCATGTCTTTGGCTCTGACATATACCAGCGCGGTGTAGGTCTGGCCGGGTTTGATCGCGAAATGCCGCAGAAAGCAGCAAGCCGCGTTGAGCGGATTATCCGGCCCCACGGCGATCTCCAAAGATCCCGGCGCGTTGTTGCCCAACTGCTGGTTGTGCACGAATGTGACAAGCGCGCCTTCGGCCTTCCAGTCCGACCATTTGCCTGTGGAGAAGTCGTCCGCGAAATCTGTGCCGGTTCCAGCCCACGCACTCATGCTGATTACAGCGGCGATCATAACGCCCAGCGGCCAGTTTCTCATGTCTTGTCCTCCCGTAGCAGAACGCGGCGGAATAGCTTACCGCGCACCCTAACCTAAGGTACGCGGTTCCTGTCGCGGATAAAGGGTAACATATTGCTATTTGCGGGACGCTCTTGCCGACGCCTCAGATCGTGGCACGGGGACACAGCGGCTTGGGCCACGCTATTGACCATCGGCGTTCTCAGCACCCCAAGCCGGGCTGGACCAGGCCATGTCCCCGCGCTTCGTCGCGACGCGGACGTAGCAGAACCGGTCGGGAGCCAGTTCGCCCACGTCGACGACGGCTTCTATTCGTCGCGAGTCGGCCTCGGGCTGGACCCGCTCAATCTCGCCCTCATTGCCGATGATGGCAACGTTCAGGATCCCCGCTTCGCTCGCGGCGCGGATTGCCAGCCGGCCTCGCTTCTTGTCGCCTTGCGCTTGCCACTCGGTGTCCAGGTAAATGCGGCTCAGCGTCGTGGCGTAGGTTCGGCGGCCCTTGATGGAATCAAAGATGGCGTCGCGCATCAAGCACGGTGCGATGCATGCGGTAAGGCCTTGGGGATACAGGTCCGCGTAACCTGCGACGTCAGACTGACGGGCATGCAGATCGTCGCCCGGGCGCCCGTCGTGGATGTCGCCGCCGCCCACGAACCCGAAGCGATAGCCCTTCCGCAACGCGTCGATGACGTGCCGGCCCTGCACCTCCCCGTCGCAGGCCCGAATGGGCCGGGGATTGCCTTGAGCCGCGGGACACTCGCTGCTGCCCCAGACGGAGTACACCTCGACGGCCTTCTCGTACGTGGGATTCCAGCCCAGCTCCCAATCGCACCCCATGACCTTGTTGGCACTGTGGTGCGGGATCGCAATGGGGTCGAGCTCGCGCAGGTTGTCCAAGGCGGCCCACAGCTTGGGCAAGGTGTCATAGCGCGGGTCCGTGCAGCGCAGGATCGGTCCGTGGTCCGCGCGATAGTAGATGTTGCGGTGGCCCGGCCTGCTGTTTGTCCACTCCTGACCGACGAGCGTGACGAACCGGCCGGGGGAGTTGTGGTCGTTGGTCACCGCGATGAAGTAGTCCCACTGCCGGTCGGTCAGGGCCTCGACGTGGTCGCTGATGGCGCCGAAGTCGAGAAACGCCTCGTCGCGGGCAAAGGCATAGAGTTCCTCTGGACAGCGGATGCCGTCGCTGAAGAACGTTTGCCAGTGCGGGTCGCCCCAGTAGATGCGTTCAACCGGCGGCGCGGGCGTGACAAAGACCGGGTTGGCCCAGCACTCGAGCCCGGAGGCTGGGTCAATGACTCTGAGGAAATGGAACCCGGGCTCGGTCCAGCGGTACCCACCGAACCGGCCGACGGGCCGCCGGTCACCCGGGAACACGCCCTGCTGCAGGCCGTCGAAGGTGATGTCTTGGGTGCCCGACAGTGCGGCGCCGCCGTCGAGCCGCAGCGTTCCCTGCCATTCGGGCAGGCAGTTGTCGAGATACTGAATGCGGCGCTCGGCATTCAGGTTGAAGGGCCCGCGCAGTGCGGGCTTAGGCGTGTTCCACTGCGCCGCACTCGGGATGGCCCGCACCGGACCGGTGAGCTTGACACTGAGCCCGAACTCCTCGCCCACCCCCATCCGGGAGGGAATGATGCACAGCATGCCGTCTGGGTTCATCTACCGCTCCTGCGAGGACATGAGGTTCTACGCTCCTGCCAAGACGGGCGCTCGGGACGAGAGACCCGGTGCGCCGCCGTGGGTGCACTTGTGACGCAATGACTCGGTGACGCAGTGACTCAGTGACATGGGACGAGGACCAGAATACGACAAACAGGTTGGTCGCAGCGCGCCAATAGGGAAGCCCAATGCCACCGACTCAGGCCTGGCTTCGTACGACGTCGGCTCGTAGTTCCGCGTTCACGCGGTCCGGGGCGTGTCGCCCCAGCGAGCGGAGACCTACCGCTCCTCGCCCTCTCGTTGTCCATCGTCCACGCGCTCCTCAGTACTGCGACAGAACCAGAGGCAACGGGTCCAGATTCCGAGTCAACCGCCGCGTCAGCCGCCAGAGCATCTCATCCCGCACCTCGCGGAAGCTGCCCTGCAGGCAGTCCTCGCAACCGACGTAGTCCTGGAAACCGTACCGTTCCTTGCGCGGGTCGGGCGGGATCGGGGCGAGGCACGCGGCGTCGGCGAACGCGCGCCAGTCCAGGATCGGCGTTTCGGATTTCAAAATCCGGCGAGTGTAGAGTTCGGGCGTCAGGTGCACCTTGCCAAACGCGCCGGTGCGGTAGCCATGGCGCTGGAACAGCTCTGGCGTGGTCGTCTCCTGCGGGGGAAGGATACCCATGCCGCGAATGCCGATCGCGGCAGGATAGCGACCGGTGAACACCGAACCCCGCGACGCCATGCAGACCGGGCTCTGACAGAAGGCATTCTCGAAAACCACACCCTCCCTGGCGATCCGGTCCAGGTGCGGAGTCCGCACCGCCGGATGCCCCATGCAACCGAGGCAGTCGGCGCGATGCTGGTCGGTCATGATCCAGAGTACGTTGGGTCGTGCTGCCATCCCGCTGCGTCCTCATCTTGTGAATCGTCGGCGCCGCACGCTCGATACGCGTCTGGCAGAGCGCGGGCCCTAAGGATGGCAGCGAGTGTTCCTGCCGGTCCCCAATCGGTACTCTCCATGGATTCCCATACGTCAACAATATGCGTCATTCATGGGGCGTGCGATTGACAATTATTGCTTTCCCTATCCACTTGTTGCGCACCAATACCACGCTGCACGAGGATTCAGCACAGGTAAATGCAGCCATCCTATTTCGCGCCCGCTGCCGGTTCCGCAAAGCGAGTTTTGGCGGCCCCTCCCGGTGCGTGCGCGGCATCCCGTCCGCCGAGACAGACCACGGCGCCGTCCATGGCGGCGAGGTAGAGCCGCCCGCGTGCCGCGATCAGGCCGTCGAAGACGGGCGGCGAGTCGAGCGGGTACTCCTTCGCGGTTGTCCCGTCGCCGGGCTTGACGGAGAGAAGACTCCCGCCTTTCTTGCCCAGGAACGCAGCTTCGGCATCGAGCAGTTCCTGGGGCGCGGGCTGCCCGGGCTTGAGCTGGGCGTAGACTTTCTCCTCGTCCATGGCCGTCGGCGGCCCGGCAATGAACAGCGCCCCATCGGTCAATGCCATGGCTCGAACGTGGATCGGCAGATCCTGCGTCCAGAGGCGTGCGAACTCCGCACGCGGCAGCGCGCCCGGTTGAGCGCCGCCCTCACGGCCGGGGATCGGCGTCGACCCGGCATCCTTGCTGGCCGCGAACAACTCGTACGTCAGCGCTGCCGTCCAGCGGTAGTTGTCGGGCTTCATCCCGTAACCGTATACGGAGGAGTCGTCCATGGCCAGGATCTTGCCGGCGGGAAACTCGCGTCCGGAGAGGTACCAGCCTGCGGCGCCGGACCGGAACCGCGTGCCGTAGATCCAGTAGGCACGGTGCCACCACGCATCGTGCAGGAACCCGTCCGACCCGAACAGGTGCCGCTCGCCGTCCTCGCGCGGCGCCAGGGTCTGGCGGTCGAACGCGAGCTCGCGGAGGTAGACGATGTCACCGACAGCAGACAGCACGTCGGGCAGGCCGCCGGGCATGTCGATGCTGTCGCCCATCGCACCCCAGGAGAACATGTAGCGCTTCCCGGCCTGCGGATCATTGATGTCGGCGCAGAAACGCCCGTTGCGGATGCTCAGGCTGTAGGGACCGTTCCAGAACGCGGAACCGCTTCCAAGAATCATCACGGCGTCCTTGCCGCCTTTCGGCATGGTCTCGGGTCGCACCCACACGGAGAGGGTGATCGGACTGGCGAAGTTCAGGTCGGCCGGACTGCCGCACTCGAGCCAGGCGTCCGTGCCGTTGAACTGCAGGGCGTGTCCCGTCCCGTTCGGGACCCATTCGGCGCCGATCACCTTGCCGTCGTGTCCGTTGCCCGAGCGGTCATGCGCGATCTCACCCGTGCCTTCGTCGAACGTCAGGTGCACGGCCAGCCCGTCGTTCAGCGTGTCGCCCCCGGCGCGTGCCGGACCGGGTGCTGCCGCTGCTGGCCGCTCAGACTCGTAGATCGCCTTGACTTCCGCGAGGGAGAGCGCACGCCGGTAGATGCGCACGTTGTCGATCGGGCCTTTGAAGAACCACTTGTCGAGCTGATGCCCGATACGCAGGCCTTGGTAGGTGGACTTTCCGTCGGCAACGCTTGGCTCTACCGACTCGCCGCGGCCATCGATGTAGCCGGTCGCGGTCTTGCCGTCCCAGATCAGGGCCACATGCACCCAGTCCTTGCCGGGCGTGAACTTGTCTCCATCCTCCTGACCGGTGATGCTCTGTTCGCGAACGAGCTGCCCGGACTTCAGATCCAGCGCATAGAGACGCAACCCGCCGTCCAGGTAGGCGGAGCGGCCGGCGACGCAGTACGCCACACCGTCCTCAACGAGAATGCTGCCATGCACCGGCCACGCCGACTCGAGCCGGTCGTTGTCGACGACACGGCGTTCCGTCGGGCCAGGGCCAGCGCGGAAGCGCCAGGCCAGTGCGCCATCGGTCGCGCGCAGGCAGTAGACCCAGCCATCACGGCACCCAAAGACCACCCGCCCCTGGCTGACCGTGGGCGGCGAGTCGATTCGCCCGCCGGTCGTGAACTGCCAGGCGTCCTTCCCATCGGCGGCATCGAGAGCGTGAATGGCATGGTCGTCGACAGCGGCCACGAACACACGGCCATCCGCCATGACCGGGCTGCTGAGATGCCCGCCGATCACGGTCCGCCACGCCGGACTCAAGTCCAGACTCGGCACCGTTGTCCTGGCTCTACCGCTGCGCGCCGGGTCGGAGCGGTAGCTGGGCCAGTCTTGTTCGTTTGTGTTCGCGGATGCGAGGTCGGCGGCGGCGGCAGGACCGGTTTCCAGTCTGGGCGCCTCCGCCTGGGGTGGCGCAGCGGCATTCACCGCCGGGGCCAGGGCCATGAACCCGTTCAGCTTCGCCTGGATATAGCAGGCGCAGGGGTGCGGCGGCAGGTACAGCAGGCCGTTGCACGGCATGATGCCATACTGACACTCGCCGCGCGCCCAGTTGTTCCGACACGCAGCCCCCGTCTGGATGTCGATGAACTCGGTCCCGGTCCTGGCCACGAGGATGAACTTGTCCGTGGCCTTGTTGCGATAGCAGCGGTGATGGTGCACGGACGTGAACGCCGCGGCCGTGGAGAGATTGCGCTTGACCTCGCCGGTCATGGGATCCAGCCCCTGGGTGAAATCCTCCGTGTTGCGGATCTTCGAACTGCCGACCCAGACCAGGCCGTCAATCACGAACAGGTCGCCCGGCGCCCGGTGCGTATCGTAACTCTTGCAGGACCAGAGCCGCGCGCCCGTGGCGGCCGAGAATGCGATCATCTCGCCCGGCCCGCCGGTGTAGTACAACGACCATGTCGGACTGTGCACCTTCGATCCGGGCGGCGGCGGCACGACATCCGCATTCCGGTCCTCGCTCAGGACGACGTCACCGTAGGCGACCAGCGTGGGCGCTGACCATGTCGGACGCGTCGCGGGCGACGGACGCGGGCTCTGCCATTGCTCCGCACCCGTCTTGGCGTCGAGACCGATGACGGCGTCCGGCGTCTGGTAGAAGACGCGAGGTCCGGTCACTGCGAGCGTCATGGCGAACATATTCAAACCGGGCTTCTTCCACAGCACGTTGCCGGTGGCTGCGTCGACGGCCATCAGGCCGCGCGCCGGTTCCGGGGTTCGAACCACGGCCCAGGGCCGGTTCTTCACCGGCGCCGGCGGTGCTGCCGCCAGATCGCCCACGACGAGAAACAAGGTCCCGTCCTGCCACAGCACTTCCTCGGTGTTCTCCGTTCCGGCATAGGTCATGACCGTAGCGCCGGTAGCCGCGTCGAGGGCCACCAGGGGTGCGGGATAACCGAGCGTGACATACACCTTGTCCCCCACCGCGACCAGGCGTCTGGCAATCTCCGGCGGCCCGTCAAAGAACCCCCACAGGTGCGGGGCCCAACTTTCCAGTGGCCGTTTCCAGAGTTGCACGCCGCTGAACGCGTCGTGCGCCACCAGCGACCAGCGCCCGGGAAAAAGAATCGACGCCGGCAAGCCTTCGTCGGCAATGTAGAATATCCGTCCACCCGCCGAGACCACAGCGCTGATGCTGGCGAGCTTCTCGTGGTGCCGCGCAAACGCCGGCCCACCGAGCCACTGCAGGCGTTGCGGCGGCCCGACCACGGTGTCGTGAGCCACGGCGTTGTTACTGGCGTCGTGCAGGTAGTGCGTCCATTCGTCGAGTTCCGCCGGTCGCGGCTTGATCAACGTCCGCCAATCCTTGCCCTGCTTCACATACGCGACGCCGTTCGGACACAGGACCCGCATCACCTCGTCCTGCGTCACCGCCCCCAGGTTCTCCGCGATCAACAGGTTGACCAGGTTGTCGGCATACGGCAACGCGGCCGCTGTCCAGCGTTCCGCAGTGACCTTGCCGTGGATCCCGAGCGACCGAAACAGGGCGCGAGCCTTGTCGACATTCGCCGCGTCGGCGTCCAGGCCGTGCACGACAACCCCGTCCCCCTCCCCCAACACGGCCGTCACCTGCCCGTCGCCACAGCCGAGGTGTACGATCAGGCCGCCCCGAACACCCGTGGCCGCCAGCGCCTGGCGCGCGAACTCCTGGGCCGCGGGATCCGCGGCCCAGGATACCCACGGCATGAAGACGCACCACCCCAGCAACGCGATCTGAGTCAGGAATCTTCCCGCGACGGTCGTCCATACCTGGCGTTGTCGTCTCATCGTCATTCCTTTCGGCACTGGCCACGGTACTCCACGAGCGCGGTCCAGCGGTTGCAGTTACCGCTCGGTTCGCCGATCGCATGAAAGAGCTCACCCGGCGTGCCGCCGCTGATCGCGATGGTAACGCGGACCGGCGACGTGACCACCACGTCCGCGCAGGTGTTCCTGGCGCGATGCAGTGCCGACACGTGCCAGGCGCCATCGTGCGCCAAGACCTTCTCCCCATTGATCCACACCGTCGTCGCAGCCGATGCCTGAATGACGAAACGACGCTTCGAGTTCCGCGAAATGAAATCCTTGCATTCGAACTGCGCCACGAGCACGCGGTTCTGCCGCGCATACGGTGCGAGATCGAGGAAGTGAGAGGCAGCTTCCACGCACTGCGCAGCGGCGGGGCGCACGGGTTCCTTGTCGGCGATTTCGCGAAGGTCCCAAACGCTGAACGGGATGGTCATGAGCAGGCCCGCCGTCAACTCCTGCACAACCCCGTTCACCTTGCACAACACGCCGAGCTGGGACGAATACGGGCGCCAGGCGTGCTCTTCCGGCATCGCGGTGAGCGACATCGACACGGTTGCCTTGGGCTTGACCGTGACGCTCAGTTTCGTGCGGCCGCCAAGCCGCCACCCGAGCGGCGCACGCAGTTCAATGGCCGCCTTGATCGCCCGGTTCGTTACGTTCGTCACGACCAGCCGGAAACGGCCGCGCTGGCCGGGTGCGACCCGCACCGCGGCCGGGTAGTCGAGCCTGACGTGGAGCGGGTAGTCGGCCAGCACACTTGCCGAGTCGGGCACAGACAACGTGCGCAGGGCGCGTCCGGTGGCTGCAGGGTAACGCTCGAGGCAGGCCAGGCGCGATTTCGGCCCCTTGACCAGGCGTACCGACGAGCCGTAGTATGACAGCGCCTTCTGCGCCAAAGTGCCGGTGATGTCGGTGAGCTCATCCAGCGTTGCGGGCGCCGCGATGCCCGTGATGTAGCCGCCGATGGCGATCTTCTCGCCGATGGGCTTCTTCCACTCCTCGCCGATGCCCTGCGGGTTGATCAGCCCCAGGATGGCGCCGAGGGTGGCGCACGTGCAGTCGGCATCGTAGCCGCAGTTGACGGCAGCCAGGATCGAGCGCCCGAAGTCGCCGCCGCCCGCGTACCAGCCGAGCACGATGATGGCCAGGTTGATCGCCACGTCGGTGAAGTTCTGATGACCATGCGACCGGTTGAGCCGCTCGAACACCGCGGCGCGCTCAGGCTGGCGCGCCCATTCCTCACGCACGAAGCGCACGGCCCGCGCCACCCGGCACTGCGCCGGGATCGCCTGCAGGCCGGCATCGATGAGGCGCTCCCGATCCGACTCGACGAACGCGAGACTCTCGATGGTGGCCAGGAACTCCGCCGCGTACACGCCTTCGCCGGCGTGGTCCGAGCGGGCATCCTCGCGGGCAAAGCGTTGCGCCAGACCCGGGTCGCCCGGGGCCAGGCAAGCCCAGAGCTCAGTGCGTATGGCCGCACCCATTCCGGCAGTGAACCCATTGTCATAGGCGCCGCTCAACGGCGGTCGCAGACCTTGGTCAAGGTTCCGGATGCACACGCCATACTCGTCCGGCCACGCCTGGATGTTCGCGGGCCACGCACGCGCGAACAATGTCCCGGTGATGGGGAACCCCGATTCGCGCAGTCGCGCCAGCCACACGAGCTGCAGGTCTAGGTCATCGTTCTCGAGCATTGCCGTCGGCACGGGATCGTAGTAGGTCAGTTCGCGCGGCGGAGTCCGCCCCTCCCACGGCCCGCCGAGCGTGCCGCCGATGGACTTGCCCAGCCAGCAACCGAATACCTTGGTTCGATACGCGTCATACGTGATGCTCGACATTGCGCAACCTCACTTTCAGATTGACATGGACTCTGATTCGGCATCAGGGCATTTCCGCCTTCGGCGGTGCCGCCCGTCCAGGGGCGCCGAGTCTCTCAGAACCTGTGCAATAAGGGCTTGTGCGTGTCTTCGCCTTCGACTGGGCTCGGCGGACCGCCAGGTTTATTGCACAGGTGGATTCCTTTCTTGACACCTTCTCACTCGAAACGGTTTTTGCCGGCACCGGGCACAGCGTCTCAGCCGCCGACCCAAACCGGGCTGGCCCAGCCCACGTGCCCGTCGCGCTGGGTGACGCGCGCATAGTAGGCGCCACCTGTCGAGGACGCATCTTCCCACTCGAGTTTGACGGCATCGGCGGCGACCTTTTGTGTGTGAACCACCTCGCCGTTGCGGAGGATCTCCACGGTTGAAAGCGTCGCCTCGCCGATCGCCCGCACGGATACGGCCTGCTGTGGCCGCGCGGCGGTCTCGCCGCCCATCAACGTGTCGTTCACCCGGAGATCGATGAGCATTCGCGCCCCGGTTGTGCCGTAACACCGGCGGGCCATGAGCGCATCGAAGAGGGCTTCGCGCGTCAGCGCCGGGGCCAGCACGCACGCCAGCCCGCCGCCCTCGAACGTGCGGTTACCCTGGCCAGGCCGCCCGATGTGATTGTCCGTCCCGCCAATGATGCCCATGCGCAGTCCGCGCGCCAGCGATGCACGGTAGGCGGATTCGTTGCCGTCCTCCGACGAGCCCCAGCCGCTGTAGATCTCGATGAGTCGCTGGGCCGGGCCATCGGTCACGGACCAGTCGGCGGGGGACAGGTACTTCGGGTGGTGCGGAATGGCCACGAACGGTTTCCCGTCCTGCGCCAGGGTCTTGTACAGGTCGGCAGGGTTGCGCCCGCGCGGGTCATCGGCCGGCACGCATAGGCCGTCGCCGCCGCGATAGTAGATGTTGATGTGCGGTTTTCCACCCCACTCGTACCCGAGCAGGGTTACAAACGCGCCGGGGTTGTGGAACCGTGCCGCCGCGTCCTTCGTCATGGCCCACTTGTCGGACGCGCGATGCACCATGCTGGGCTGGCCCTTCTCGAAGTGGTCTGAGATGGCGGCGAAGTCCAGGCCGAGCACGTCGCGGGCGAACAGGTACGCGTCGTCGAGGCTGCGAATGGCGTCGCTCAACTCCGTGTGCGTGTGGATTTCGCCGAAGTACACGTTGTAGCCCTGCACCCACTCGCCTCTGACCGAGGGATTGCTCCGGCCCGCGAGGCCGTCGTTGCGGTTCGTGGCCACGACGCGCCGGAACCCGTCGCCGGTGTCCTCCGTCGCTTCGTGGGCTGCCACCGGCAGTTCGGAACGATTGAGGGCCGCGTCGATGGGGACAACGCGTGCGGCGAGTTCGTCTCCCGCGGAGCATGCCGGCACAGTCACGCGGTAGCGCTGTGCCGTGTCGCCCATGACCCGCACAGCGGGCAACGGCAGCACGGCCGCGTAGTCCTTGTTGCCCTCGGCATCGACCGCCAGGTTGAAGAAGTAGGTGCCGCTGTAATCGATCGGCAGGACGGGTTGCCCGCACGGGTCGCCAATGACGATGGCGAGTTGGTCGCCCGGCGCCAGAGGCGCGTCCAGCACCACCACATCAATGACCGTGTGCACGGACCCGGCGGTGGTGATGGTGCCCTCAATACGGCACGCGCCCGTGGCACGCGCGGTGATGTGACTGCTCACGTAGCCGGGGTAGGTCTGCGGCGAGTGCCGGAGGAAGAAAGTCGTGCAGTCGCGCTCCTGCGCAATCCCGCCCCAGAACTCGGGCAGCAGCAGCGTCACGTGCCCGCCCACGGCGATCGCCTTCTGCGGTACAAGCGTGATCGTCACGGTCGAACGCCGGCCGGCGAAGACCGCGTCCGGCGTGGCGTGGGCCGTGGCGGGGAACGGCGTCTTGTACAGCAGTTCGCGCCAGAGCGTCCGCACCTCGCCGCGCGACCAGACGCGGTAGTGCGCGTCATCCGCCAGCGAGGTCGTGATCATCGTCGGCATCATGCCGAAATGCGTGAATACGGTGCGTTTGCCATTGTCCATCGATATCCTCCGTTGGCGTCGGTATCGCGCCGCAATATGAACTCGTTCTGGAACCGCCGCCGAACCACTTACGGGAGTGGCTCGGCGCGTCCCGCGCCGAACTGGGGTGCGCCGGCCGGCTCTGTCCGGCGAAGTTGCCTGGACGAAGACGGATCCCCGGCCGAGGGCCTCGGTCCGGGACAGACCTGCGCACCCCGCTGCGGTCCCGGAGGTCCCGCGCCACTGTCGCTCCGCGGTGGGCCGTCCTCACCGCACCACGGTCAGCGCCACCAGCCCGAGTTTCAGCCCCGCGACATCCTGTTTCGCTGTCATCTCCACAGACGCGATCGGGTCGTCGGGGCGCGGGTTGACCCATTCGTACGCCTGGATGTTAACCGGTTCGCCTGACTTGGTACAACCCTCCCAGGCCAGGGTTGCGTCCCAGGTCTGCCCATAGAGCCAGGGCATCCACGGGTTCTGGCGCGGCGCCCGCGACAGCCAATGCGTGATGTTTCGGCCGTCGATGGCGACGTCCGCGGTCTGGCCGCTGGCGTAGGTCACGTGGTACTGGCCGTAGGCTCGCAGCCCTACGGCCGGTTCGTCCACCGCCAAGGCTTGCAGGAAGACCAGACTCCGGGCCGTCATGTTCACGGGGATCTTGGCGCTGGTCGCTTCGATCCCCTGCCCGGTCTTCGCATTGCCGACCACCACGCACTTCTCGCCGATCTGGTAGTCGACGCCAAACAGCCGCTTGGCCCCAGCCGGCGGTGCGACCAGGCCGTGCCGCATGCTGGCGCCGAACCACGCATTTTCGGTCCCTGACAACGGCCGGTTCGCAGCCGGTTCCAGGCTCACGGGTGCGAAGTTCGCCCCCGCGAATCCGGATGGCCTGTCCTTCCTGATGATCGACGCAGCCAGCACGGCCTCAGGCGACCACGTCAGGTGGTCCGGATCCGGCATAGCCGTGTCCCAGGCGCAGGCCACGCTGATCATCGAGTCGGCGCCGGGCGACCGCGTCGCCAGGAACCCCCAGTCCGTGACCAGGACGCCCATCTGGTTGATGGCGTGGATCCCCTGCGTGATCCAGTAGTTGTTACCGGTCTTGTGCCAGGGACAGCCGATGACCCGGAACCCCTTTTCCGCAAAATACGCCAGGGACGGGTAGGTCTTGGCGTTGCAGTAGTGCCAGTCCGCGATGATCACATCCTTGCGGATCTTGTCGGCCGCGGGCGCGACATCGAGCCCGCCATAGTACGGGTTGCCGCTGTTGGCCGCATCGACACCGAGCGGTTTCCACCGTTCTCCGTCCAACAGGAAATCACCCCAGATCAGCGTCTCGACATGGCGCTCTGCCAGCCAGCCGGCAATCTTGTTGACGTCGTTCGCGAACAGATCGGCCGGCGGCATCGCCTTGCAGGTCGGGCACAATGCCATGCCCTTGATCTCGTCGTGCCCAATGTGCAGGCGCCGGCACTGGGTCGCCTGGACGACTTCGTTCAGAAGGTCGAAAACGAGTGCATAGCTCTCCGGCTTGTTCGGGCAGTAGGCAAACTGATCCATCGGCTCGTTCTTGCCCGTGTCCGGGACTTCGGCGATCTCGGGGTGCTTCCGGACCAGGTCCCCCACCTTACCGTACGTGAACACGGCCGGAATGACCTCGAGATGGAACCGACGCGCATACGCCGAGATCGCGGCCAGATCCTCAACCGGCAGCGCCTTGTCGGACGCCAGTTCCGGGTGCGATTTCCACTGGAGCAGAGACCACCGCACCTCGAAGGCAACGGTGTTCGCCTTGAAGTAGGAATAGGTGTTGCGGATGAGCCGCCGCAGTTCCTCCGTGTTGGCCACCCGGTCCGCACCCTCGACGTAGAAACCGCGGAATTTCATATCCGGCCAGTCGTTGATCGTCACGGCCGGGATCTCGGCGCCGCCAGCGCCCTTGCGCAGGAGCTGCCGCAAGGTCTGCGCGCCGTACAGAACGCCCGCATCGTCGCCGCCGGCGATGAGCACCATCGTCGGCGTGACCGCCAGCACGTAACCCTCGGGGCCGCATGACTTCTCTTCGACGTCGATCCCCAGACGCTTGCAGGCGTTTCGGACAAAGGCGTCCCGGGACCAGACCCCCATCACCAAACCCGGTTTGCCCGAACCTTGCGTCGACGCACGCTTCAGGTGCAGGAACGAGAGTACGGCCGGCAGCCCCGTGGACTCAGGCAGCGGGTCGGTCCGCGCCACACTCACCCCAAACCGCGCCAGGTCTTCGGTCAGGACTTCGAGGGCCGCGTCATGAGTGGGGGCGCACACGACGTCAAACGCCTGCGGCACGCTGAACACGCCGGGCCCTCGCTGGTACGACTTGGGCGCCGGAATGACCACGCCGGCCTGCGGGTCAAGCCCATTCTCATCCAGATTTGCCGCGACGTCACAAACCTTGCCCGTCAGCCAGGCGGCGCGTTGTGCCGGGTCGGCGGGCAGCTCACTTTCGGCAGACACGGCACCATAGCGGCGGAGCAGGGAGGTGAGATAGGACGACGTCTTCTCGGCGAACAGGCCGTCGATCTTCGCCGCGTAATCCGGCTTCGGCAGGAACCGCACCTCGATCGACAGCTTCTCGGTCATGCCCTCAGCCGGAACGTCACTCGCCTGATTCAGGAACGAGAACGTCTTCTTCTCCTCCGCGCCCCAGGCGCGGTCACAGACCGAGCGCAGCCCCCACTTGCCCGGACCGCTGGAAGTGAGGGTGAAGACCCAGTCCCCGTCCGGAGTGGCAAGCGTGACACGGTCGACATCGATCGTGGCCCACTTCGCGGGGTCCAGGACCAGCGGCGCCTGGCCGTCCCGCTTCACCGGCGCACCGGCGAATACCGGCTTGCTGATGAACATGTCACACACGGCGTAGCACGCACCGGAATTGGGAAGGATTTCGGCAGTGATGTCAACCCGCATGCCGTCCGGAGTGATGGTGTAGACCTGCTCCACCTTGGCGGCCGGGTTCGCCTTCGACGTCATCGTTGCCGTGGTGCCGGACACGGAGACCGCATACCCCGGCTCGTTCGACTTCGGGAACACCGGGTGCCAGTCTTTGTCCGCGAGATAGAAACTGAAACCCTCGATGATCGTCTGCGGCCCGCAGAGCAGCGCCATTTCGTTGCGGAGGCGGAACTCGCCCGCCATGTACCCCGACTCCACCCAGACCGCGCGTGCGTCCAGGCACAGAAGCAGCACTCCGACGCCGAGAAGCAGACTGGTTCGTTTCATGTCCGTACTCCCTTGCTCCGATCGTCCTCCGGTTCCGCACCCACCCCGCCGCCGCGCCACTCACCAGCTCGAGTGGCCCCAGAGGTCGCCCTTGTTCCCCATGATCGCCCCGTAGGGCAACCACTCGGCATGGCCGTCCAGGAAAAGGCAGACCGTTCCGTTCGAATGGCGCGCCCATAGCCCGCTTGCCGGTACGCAAACCGTACAGGACATGGACCAACTGCCCTGGAGCACCCCAGCGTTAATGACGCGGGCATCGCACTTCGTCATCAGTTCCGCGGGGCGTTTGAACTGGGACAGGGCCCTCTTGTTCGTGGCAACGTTGGGAATGACATGGAGGTTGTCGCCGTAGTCCATTAGAAGGGCGTTGGGATGATGGTTGGTTTCCGACGGGCAGTGCCAGATTTTGCCTGGGGGCGCCGCCGTCAGGGAACCGCCCAGGTAGCCGGCAAGCAGTTGCGGCAACCAGGGTTGCCCGAAAACCACAGGCGGACCGGCGCTCCAAGCGGCCATGTGGGCCGGCAGTTGGCCGTCCCAGTCGTCCACGTAGTGGAGGATAGCCAATCCCATCTGCTTGAGGTTGTTCAGGCACTCCACTTGCCGCGCCTTGTCCTTGGCCTGGCGTAACGCCGGCAGCAGCATGGACGCCAGGATCGCGATGATCGCGATCACCACCAACAATTCGATCAACGTGAACTTCCGCCCCGTGTGCGCCGCGCTTTTCATCGCCAGAATCTCCTTTTTCTGATTCCATGAACGCCTACCCGTCACGCCCTCTGCCGGCATTGACGTCTCCAACGGCACTACCTCGCCGGGACTCTCGATGGCCGCGCCGCCTTCTCCTCCCATTGAACTCGACCCTTTCGCAGACGCGCCGTCCACGTCTGAGTCCCGCCTTCAGGCGGAAGTGGCAGGCGAGCTTGAGCGAGCCGATCCCCGGCCGCTCGATCGAGCCGCGCCGCGGCTTTCGCCTGAAAGGCGGAACTCAGGCCAAGACGCACGAGTTTCATGCCGGAATGATGGGGCGGTCCGCCGCCCGGGAACCGCTGACGCCGAACGACAATTCGCACCACAGGTTCTCCTTACTCACGCGGTGGCGCCGCGAAGCCGCTCCGCCCGCTGGCGCTCCGCAACACATACCCAAGCGAGCCGGATCGGGCCTTCCCATCACGAATAGTGACGCTTTTCTGAAAACCCGGCGCCCGAACAATCAAATCTATCCCGCACGTGGGCTCAAAATACTCACCCGTATCGACCCGTTCCGGAGCCGCGTTCTTCCACTCGCCTTCCAACACAACCGGGGCGATAACCGCTCTTCGATGGATCCCGTCCTTGCCCCAGATCCGTAACTCGCCGGATACTCCGCTTACCTTCTCCGTTGTCTTGAGTGAAAACTGCACATCGATGCACGTATGCATTCCGTCAGCTTTGGCGTCATCATGTACTTTGCCTGCAACTAGAGCGACGCCAATATCGGCCTTCTTCTGGAAAAGCGCGCGCGCGAAATTCTTCTCCGCCGTTGCGCCAACCGTCATGGCTAGATGTCGATAGGTCTCCGGGAAGAACAACTGACTCGCTTTCTCTCCGGAATCGACATCATCGACACCGATGGCCATGTGGAAGCCGTTTCCCACCGCCGCGCTGGTCTTCAGGCATTCGATCGGAACCTTAATCTCCGCGGTCCAATACTTCATGTCAGGGTGAAGGGGATCTGGTTTGTCTCCGACCCGGGCGGCATATTGTATCTTCGCCTTGTTGTAACTCCCGTACGACTCGACGGCCGGAATGCCGTCCCGGTCCAACGAGAACACGAATTGGTCCTTGTCGATCCAGAGTTCGATGGCGTCGTTCTGATACAGTACACCGCTGGCAAATGAGAGATTGTCGTCAAATATCTGGACCGCAATGGTGAGGCCTGCCGAATCCCATGCAGGCGCCCAGTACGCAATTACATCCTTGGTCCCGCTAATGCCCTGCGTTCCGACCTTTCTGTTGTAGTAGCTGTGATCAAGAATGTCGGCGATCGTCATATCCCATTCGTCCAGCTTTCCGTCGATGATCACGGGACGCTCCCCCGGCGGGATGCCGACGGTCGTCAACATGGCCGCCATATTGCCGGCGCCAAACGTCTCTATTTGCTTCATCTTACATTCGAGGTCATCTTCCAAGCGGTCGATCTTCCCGTAGACGTCCTTCAGATCGCCGAGCGACGCGCTGTATATTGCGGCAAACGGCACCTTCGCAAGATCGTACCGATCATATCCCCCCCGTATGTCCTCCCTGGCCGTCCCTATCCAAGTCCTGCATTCCTTCGCAATCCCGTCGACCTTCTCGGCGTCCTTGCCGGTCTCGGCTATCCAGGACAATTGCATCAGGCAGGAGTGTATGCGTTCCAGGTGCTGGAACACGAATGCATACTTGAACACCGACTGATATGTCCCGTAGGACCTGGCGTTGAAAACATTCGGCCGCCCCCAAAGAGTTGACAGTGCGACGCTGGCCCTGCTCAATTGCTCCGCCACGGTGGCGGAATTCCTGGCCCGTCTGTCAGGCGGAACGGTTGCCGGTCCGCCAAGCGCGTCCATGTTGTAGGTTCCGCCGGCGGCATAGGCCAATGCAAGTGCATCGCCAACTTCAGGCCCGAAATACAGGCGGCAGGTCCGCGGTACCAATATCTCGCCGACGGGACCGTCGAGGTCGTTTGTTCGCTCCCACTCACCCCACGGGATTCCATTCACCGACATCACGCCGTCGCTTTGACTCAGAAACTGGTTGCCGGGTGCTTGTGTATTCCAGGAATACTCTGCCAAAATGCCTAGCTGTACTCCATGAATCGGGTGCGTTGAGGTGTTGCAGTTGTCGTAGTAGAAGTCACCGTCGTTGTTCTCAAACAAGAACGATTTCGCGGTTCTGGCGGTTGCACCGACGAGCCTGTTTCTATGGAATGAGCTGTTCTGTATGTAATACGCCATCGCTCGGTTGGCCGCCGCTTGCCTGATTCGCTGCGCCGACTCCATGGAGCCCTCCCGCCAAAGCAGGAGGATCTCGCCGGACAGCTTCTCATTCAATCGGGCGACCGTTGCCAGTTTCGCGTGGTAATCGGGTGAATCCTCCATCGCACCCATGCCGTAGGGATGCAGGGTGTAGATCATCGTCGCTTCCGGATTGCCGGCCTTTACCGCCGCGCATACTCGATTTGCTACGTACGCCTGAGCGGCTGCGATGTCTTCACCCCAACGCTTCTTGTCATTGTCCGGCAGTTTTGACCACAGGTGCGGGATATCCGGCGAATGGAAGTCATACGCCTGTGGCCCGATTATCTGCACCATTCTGGTTATCTTGTCGCAGGCGCGATCGATGAGCGTGTCGTCGCTCCACGTCGTATACACATGTTGCCACGCAAAGCAGTCCTTGAGTTGCGGCAATGTGGCTTCCTCGCCCTCGACTCCCATCGCTACCACCATATTGCAGTACAACTTTATACCCCGCTTATTCGCGAGCTCACCCATTTGTCGCAACAGGTCCGCCCGGTAATCCAGTGGGTAATCGGTCAGCGGCTGAGTCCTCAGAACCACAAAACCGCGAGCGTGATTATACTTCAGGCGCGCCGCCTCACGTATGCCTTCCTCGAAGAGTTTCCACGCCGCCTGTTGCGTTGCTTCATCCCTGCGGGCATCGAGCAACATCACAGTCGGGACGTAGAGCGTTTCGCAGACACGGTTCTTGAAGTCCGGCCAGTCGATGATTCGAGCGATGCGAACCGAATCGTTCGTGATCAGATAGGTGAGAGTCATCGCGGCCCAGTATGCGCCCTGCTCGTCTTTTCCGGCTAGAACAACATGGGTCATTCCTTCGTGTCGTTGTGGAAAAATGGCATACCCTTGCGCCTCCAAACCGGCCACGTCAATTCCTGCCGCTTCGCAATAGGATTGTAGTCGCGGGTCATCGGTGAACGTCCCGATGAGGATCAGGTTCTTTGTCGAGTCCTCCGTATTGATGATAGGCACCTGGATCGTGGTCTTGTCGTTGATGAATTGCTGCAAATCCTGCGCGGCGGTCTTTATCCTTTCGGAAGAAGATGCCCCAACGCAAATCGCCAGAGACCCGTTGATCGGTATGATCGAGCCATCAACACTGATTCGCTTCGGACAGGGAATGATGTCTATGTCTCTCAGGTTCTCCCATTCGGGAGCTGCACTGGTTTTCAGTTTCGGTAAATCCTTGTCTGGTAATATCTCATCGCCACCGGTCGACAGATGTGATATGCCGAGAGCCAGGAGCGCCACTTGAACAGTCATCAAGATCCGGTTTCTCATTTGTTACATCTCCTGCAGTTTGACCACACGCAGCATTTCCTTCGCGTCGCCAACAACCGCCCATAACCACACCGGAAACGGCATTCTGAATATGAGATCCGAACACACCGTTCATCACAATCGAGAGCGTAGGTCTTTGGCTTGTTCCGCGTCCGCTGACGCTTCAGGTCGGCTGTCCTCAGGGTTCGGCAAGAATGCGCCGTGTGCCTGGAGTCTCCTTCGGAGTTCGTCTGTATCCACAGCGCGCACATCCCCGGAATCAACGGCCGCCATCGCCGCCGCAATGCCCGCGGCCTCACCTGTGTTAAGGCAGCAAGCCATGATGCGGACGCTTCCGTTAGTTTGGCGGTCGGTGGAGATGCAACGTCCGGCGACCAGCACGTTCATCAGGCCTCTTGGGGTAAGGCACCGATACGGGACGCCAAAACTCTCACCCCGGTTCAGGCCTCGCGTGGCGACTCGGTTCCACTCCTTCAACTCCGCAATACTCTTCTTGGTGAGTTCCTGGTTCTCTTCCCGGGAACGATGCACGTCAATGCCGTACGCATTGCGGCAGATCTCATCCGGGAAACTGCGGCGGGCGATATAGTCATCGACCGTCAAGACATAGTCGCCGATGATGCGCCGAGTTTCCCGTACACCGAGAAGGCTGCCGGTGGCGACGAGTACCGCATCGGCAAAGGCCGGATGGTATTCGGCAAAGGCGTTGCGGTATTGCGCCGCCATCTGGCGCCCCTGCAGAAGGGCACTGGACGTGCTGGCGGGGTCCGTATTGTCCACATCGAAGACATGCCCCGTGTTGAAACCGAATGTGCGGGGTGCAACCTTCATGTTGCACGAGTGCAACTCGACAATGAGAGGGTACTTGTCCGATCGCAAAGCTTGCCATACGGGGCTGCCGGGATCGTAGAAATGGATCCGCGGTCCTTTCGCCAGCGCGGCCTCATCGACATTCGAAATCATGAAGCAGTGCGTTGCCGGCTGCAGACATCCCGACTTATCGCCTTTCTCGAATGGGGCGCCAGCCCACGCGGCAAGGTCGCCGTCGCCCGTGCAATCCACGTACACCTTTGCCCGGTAGGCGCTGAGCCCACTCTTGCTGGAGACGACGATGGCATCCGGCACTCCTTCAGCCGATTTCTCCACGGTGCAAAGCGGGCAATGGAACAGGACCTTGGCGCCGGCCCCGGTGACCATTTCGTCGTAGACTCGTTTGAGCAACTCGGGATCGATGGCCGGAACGGTCAGTGGGCTCTTCTCCATCTCCGCCCTGAGATGCGGCATCTGGTCGCGAAGGGCGCAGTGAACACGCTCCGCCAAGCCGCGGGCGATGATCTTCTCCCGATCGTCGTAGCCGCAGAACCAAGGTACGAGGCCCGACGTTCCCATGCCGCCAAGGACGCCGGTCGCTTCGAGGAGCAACGTCCGAGCGTTTTCCCGCGCGGCGGCCGTTGCCGCGGCACATCCGGCTGGACCGCCGCCAACGACAATCACATCCCAGGAATCATCCAGTGGTACGTTTCGTTCTCTCAGTACGTAGTCAGACATGTTTACCCTCCTGCTCAACCCATGCTGCCCTTTGTCAGTCATGCTTCGTTCATTCCTAAGTTGACACTACCATCACGGCCGACGAGCTGGTCCAGCCGCAGTATCCCGGCGGACACGGCTACCTTTGGCTTCGGCCCATTTCTCATTCTTGGCGACTGCTATTTGACGGTTACTGCGGTTCGAGTGCCCGCTTCGTTGGCGGTTAGCGTGAACACCAACGGGACGTTCTCTCTCGCGTGGCCGGCGTTCAGCTCGAACGGGTCTGATTGCCACGCCTTGCCCTGACGCAAAATTCCCGGCACACCGGGAAGGGTTCCGGACTTGAGGGGTTTGCCGTCGTCGTCGAAGGCTGCGAAGCGGACGCGCAAGTCTGTGAGGTCGACCGGAGCACTGATGACCAGACGTGCATGGATGAACGAGTCCGTGCCCAGTTGCATGGTGCGGTCTTCCTTGCGCAGGTCGACGAGTTCGAAGCGGACCGGGCATGTTCCAGCCAGTCGCGCGGCGGCGAAATCGGTGAGCAGTCCTCCTGCGGCAAGCGGCTTGTAGGTCGTCGGGAAGACCAGTTCGGTCGTTTCCTGCTCCCCGTCGTCCCGGTCGCAGAGCCCGAGCGCCAGGCAGAACGTGGCATCGAGGTCAGGGCGAACGCGCGTGGGTTCCCATGGCAGTCGGAGTTCGGCGATGTAGCCTGGTTTCCCGTCCATGTCGGCGGGTCCATGGGTGAGCAGGGAGAAGTCCGGGGCCAGACTGTGGGCGGCCACGGGCCGGATGGCGATCGCGGCGCCCGCCGGAGGAAGCCCCGCGTAGGTTTCGATCTTCGCCGCGCCATCCGGTCCCGTTCCCGCCGCGTAGTGATTGCCGTTCACCCAGAGATGGAGTGTGTCCCCGGTGGTGCGCGTCCCTTGGGCAGCGGTGGGCGCGACGTCATCGACGACCTTGGCCAGGACGTACAGCCATGTCTTGTCCCACGCCATGTAACAGACGGCCGCCGCGTCTGCGTGAGGCGCGGGCCGGATGGCCGCGCTTTCGGCACAGGTCTCTGTCGTGATGAGAATCGGGTTGAGGAGTGGCCACTCGGCGGCGTCTCCGTCGATGGCGAACTCGCGAGCTGTCTCCGGAACGAGAACCTGGCGACGGCGTGCGCTCGACGCGGCGGTCGTCACCAAGACCTCGGCCTCTTCACGAACGAGCCGGAAACCGCCCACGAATGCATCCAGCTTCTTCTCGACATCGTCGCGTCTCTTGTAGCCGTCCGCGAGCAGCAAGTACCAGCCTTTCCCTTCAAGTTCATACCGTTGATACGCTTCACGCAGCTTTTCGCGGTGCTTCTCGATCAAAACCAAGCCCTGGATTGCGGACTCCGCCGCCGCTTGCGCCGCCACGCGCTTCACGTCCCGATCGATCGCGTTTCTGGCCTCTTCCAGCTTGGCATCTGCCGCGAGCTTGGCCGCCCGTGCGCCGAGGATGGCCCGCAGGTCGGTGTTGACCTTCAGCATCTGCGCATACACCGGGTACGTGTCGACCTGGCTGCCCGGCGATTTCTGGAACAGCTCTTTCCGGCCCCACAACGGCGCCAGGGCCTGGAACGAGCGGTCCGCGGACTCCGCAAGCGCGGCGGCGATGACCGGATCGGAGGGCCAGTAGCGCTCGGCGACGAGCGGCGCGTATCGCAGCGATTCCGCCAGGGCCGGCGCTGCAGCGTCACCGTAGATGAGACGGCAGCAGCGTTCAACAAGATCGTAGTTGAACGCACGCGGGTCGAAGCGCCCCTGCAAGTAGGTCCAGCGCGTCCACGGCGAGCCGTCCGGCGCCAGCACGCGGTCGCTCACGTAGTCGCCCACCACGCCCGACGCGGGCTCGCTGGTATCGGCGGCGGGATCGGGCTGCCAGATCCCTGATCCAGGCGCGGCCACGTTCCAGGCGTATTCCGCGAAGGTGTAGCCGGAGACATCCAGGACGGGGCGTGTGTGTACCGTGAGGCAGTCGAGAACGGCATCGGCGGCGTGGCCGCGCCACGCGCTCTTGACGAAGGCCATGTCCGGGGCCAGGGCGCGCGCGCCCCAGAATGTTTCGGGCGACCACCACACGCAAATCGGCTGCCGGATGTGGCGCCACCACGAGGCGAACGCATCGCGTGTCCCTTCGCGCCGCGAGAACAGGACGTCCTCCGGCAGCAGGGCGGAGAGCCGCTCGAAGTACTGCCGCGTTCTGGCGTTGCCCGGGTAGTCGAGGTTCATACCGTACGGGTAGTTGACCAGGTCGAGCCGGCTGGATGCGGACTCGCCGTGGACGGCCTGGTACAGGCTGTTGCCGAAGCTGGCATCGGCCGCGGCCCGGTCGTCGCCCCAGCGTTCCCGGCACGGCGCGGACCTCTGCGGCCAACCACCCTCGAACATGTCGGGATAGTGGAAGGCCCAGTCCGCGTTGCCGCCAAGGCGCCGGACTTCATTCCTGAGCCGGTCCATGCTTTCCCGGATCAGGTCGTTGTGGGACCAGGACATGTAGTAGCCGCGCATGGCGGGCACTGTCGCGTACTTGGGGTCGTGTTTGTCGCGCGCCTCCCATCCGACGCTGGTGAAGTGCAGGATGTGAAAGCGGACCCCGTAGCGTTTCGCGTAAGGCAGGAGTTGCTCGAGCATTGTCAGCTCGCGTTCGCGCAGATAGTCGGTCAGCGGCCAGGGCATGGGAGAGACCGCGTTGCACTTCAGCAGGGCCGCGCGCCGAACAAACCGCTTTGCCGTCTCGACTGCCGTGGCGACGGATTGCTCCGTGTCGTCGCGCGGGCCTTGGAAGCCGCTGGTGATACGGCGCTTGAAGTCAGGCCAGTCGACCACCGTAGCCGTGCGCAGCACGACGGCGTCACCGTCGCGCGACAGCAGATGCCGCAGTGTGATGCAGCCGTAAAGCGCGCCGAGCGGCTCGCGGCCCCACACGAGTACCGTGTCGCAACCATTCAACCGGCACGGGGCAATGACGTAGCCCTGCTCCTCGTCCCAGGCGCTAACGCCCTGGTACTCATGCTCGACGTTCGGCATGGGAAGGTCGCCCGCACCATAGCCGATGAGAACCGCCGGGCCGGTCAGCGCATTGACGGCGGCCGCTGCATCGGGAACGGACACAGGTGGCGCGGCGGCGCCGCCGAGTTCGGCGATCCGCGCGGCGATTTCCGCCGCGCCGGTTTCGGCATGGTGTTCCGCGTCCGGCACGAAGAGGATTGACGGCGACTCCGCACCGCACGTCAGGACGCCGGTGAACTCGATCCGCTTCGGACACGGAACGATATCGACCGTGCCGAGGTTCTCCCACTGCGGCACGGGCGGAAAGGGCTTCTCCGCCGCGGTCAGGCCGGCGGCCAGAAGCAGGCATGCGGCGGCCGTTGCGGCCACGAACCGGCCACCACGCCCCCGACGCTGACCGTCGAGTGTCTGGTGACGAGTGTCGAGTGGGGGAAGAATGTGGGAGGCGTGCTCCCGCCTTCGTTTCGGGGCAACTTCGGCGTGGCAAGCCGCACGGCGACTCTGGGTCGTGGGGGTCGAATGACGGGGCCGCTGCACACCCGCTTGAGACTGAACGATGAATGCTGAACGATGAATGCTGAACGATGAATGCTGAATCCAGAACTGAACACCGAACACCCGGTCCCTAGCCCCGCCCTCTGAACCTTGACCCCTGAAACTTTGCATCAGAGCGCTCCCTGTCTTGTGTCGACCAGGATTTCCACGTCATCGAGAACGTACGGCGCCCTCTGGCCTTCGCCGTCCTGCCCCTGACCCAGGCGCAGTTCCAGCGGCTCCGGCGGCGGTGCGGACCAAGTGCAATCCTCGGTTGCCAGCTTCACGCCGTTCACGCTCAGGCCCATGCCCTTCTCGGCGTCCCACGCCGCTTCGATTCGCGTCCACTGCCCGCGGGTGAAAGTCTTCAGGTCACAGGACACGGCGTGCGTCCGGCGTTCAGCATCCCAGAGGACAAAGAGGAACGACCAACCATGGTTCTTTCGGATCAGGATTGCGCCCTTGCCCTGGGTCAGTTTGAGAATGTCCGCCGGGCGCGCATCGCCTTGGGACCAGAGCGGTTGCAGCCACAACGCGACCGTTCCACGTGCGACGAGCTGTTGTGACGGCAGGACGAAAGAGACGGCGTCTTGCGGTTGCTCGGTTCGCAGGCCCGGCCCGGCCTTCCCTTCCGTCGTGGGCTCGAGGCAGGACCAGGCTGGCCAGGGCGCCGGCGCACCTCTGATCAGATCCGCACTGACATCGGGCCGGGAGAATCGGTTTCGGAAGATGACATGCTCCTCGGCCGGAGTCTGCTCGATGGCCGCTGGCGCCACGGCGGTGAGGCACGGATACCGCAGGCGCAAGCCCCCCTCCGCTTCGGCATCCACGACGCTGAAGTGGAATTCAAGTCTTATGCTTTCCGCTTGCGGAGGTACGGCGATGAAGAGGTCCTGAAACACGTTGCCGATCAGCGCGGCATGGCGCGAGAAGGGGATCGGACGCGGCTCGTGGGCCACGCCTCCGGATGTGAATACCGCGGAGACCTGACATCCGGGCTTGCCGATGAGTGTGAGGGCGGCGGTGAACCGGAGCGTGCCGGCGTCAGGCGGAAGGCTGACCGGACCGAACCATACTTTCTCTTCCTTGATGCCGGCCATCAGTGTTGCGCTTATCCCCGCGCCGTCCTGGTCCCGGTGAACCTGGATTCCCGGCCCGTGGCCCACGTTGGGCAGTGGTGCTCCGAGCAGGTTTGACACGGGCTCAGGAAGGCGTGGCAGCGGCGGGGCCGCCAAACTCCGCGACGTCAGGCTCACGAGCCATGCGAGACCGAGAGCCATCAGCCACTTCTTGCTGCAACAGTTCGATTTCATCCCGGTCCTCCTCGGCCACTCGGCGGCATTTTCCGCATACTCGCCCGGCGCGGCTGTCGGTTGCGGGGTGCGCGCCGGGCGACCCCCACTTGTTAACGGCCCGGCGCTGCCCCTGTCTGCTGCGTGACCTCGATCTTGCGGATCGACCCGGGAAAAGCGAGCCACTCCCTGACACCGGTGTCCAGGTGCGGGGCAAACTGTATGCCGAAACCGATGGGCAGATCCGGCAGCACGAGCTTGCTGCTCAGCGTGGTCGTCACCGGCTTGTCGTCGTTGACCTGGATAGAGGCGGTGCGTTTCCCCTGCAGGTTCGGGGGCGAGAACGCGATCTTGGCCGCGTGCCATTGTCCTGGGGCGACGGGCCGCGGGGATACGATACAGAACGGCTTGCCGTCCGCGACGGTCTTGCCGAACAAGGCGATCCGCCGCTGAGTGTCCATCAAGACCCGGAACCCGGACACGACGTGACCGTAGCCCAACAGGACGGCCCACTTGTCCTGCGCAATGGCGCCGTCGACCTGGAACTCTACCGCGAGATCCACACCCTCGGCTTGGATGGCATCCCACAGCCCGGGGGCCGGATAGCCATAGACTGCGTTGGCCCAAGTACAGTCCAGCGCCCCGGCGACCGGTTCTTGGGTCGCCGTCGGGCCCCGGAGGAAGATCGTGCCGCCGTAGCGTCCGGGGGCGGTGAACAGGCGCCCCGCCATGTCTTGCGGGGTGGCTTTCGAGAAGTCGGCGAGGTACAACGCCGTAGTCGCCGTATCGCCCGCAACGGGCGGCGGGGCGGCCGCGATGACCAAGGCGCCCCGCTGGAGGTTCTGTACCAGGTACCCGTTCTCTTTGATCTCGTAATGGACATCCAGATCGAACATCTGCGGCCACTCGCCTAGGTTGCCCGGAATCCGAATCTCGCCCCGTAGAGAACGGCTTTGGACATCAAAGTTCAGGGGGCTGGACAACTCGGCGCCGCCGCCGTTTGGCACGACGCGCGCCACGGCATGCTCGGGCACGACATCAGGCGGAATTGGCGCCTCAAGCACGATATGATCCGCCGGGGCCTGAAAGACGCCGGCGTGCTGCTCGTCGCCGGCGCGATCTGTCGCGCGCCCCGTCATCCGGTAACTCACCGCAATGGCGGGTGGTTTGAATTCTGGGTTCGAGAAGTAGACGATCGAGTTGACGATGCGGTAGAACAAGTGCCTCACGGGCGACGAAAAGGACGTATGCCAACTGGTTGCCATCATGCCGCCGCATTTCCGCGCCGCGGCATAGCGGCTGAACTGGGCAATGTTCTCCTCGGTGAACCATGTGGCGCCCCAGACATCCTTGAAACCCATCGCCTGAAAGTAATCCACCGATGGAAATTCGCCGTCCTCTTGCGGGCCGTAGTACCAGTCGGCGACAACAATCTGTTCGCGGTGACGCAGGTGGTTCATGGCGGTGACGGTGCTGACTCCAGTCTCGCCGAGGAATTCGGCGTATAGGGGATTGGTCGTGGGGGCCAGCCGGGCGAACCTCGGATCGTGATCGAACCCGACCACCCCGTGTCCCGGCTGGGCCAGTCGCGGCGAGAGCAACATGTCGCCCCAGATGATCGGGGTGATGCCCCGCTCCAGCAGCAGGTCAGTGGCGCGATTCAGGCACTGGGCCAGCAACTCCGCTGCGGTCAGCCCCATGGGTTTGGCGGCGGCGGCAAGTTGATCGACGGGAATTTCGTCGCAGCCCAGCAACCAGTACCGGGGCCGGATTTCAGCGATCAGGTCCAGGCCCCACTGGATCATCGCCAGATCGATCGCCGCAAACGCCTCGCGCCCATCGGGAAACTTGTATCCGGCATTGAGCAGTCCGGCCCTGAAGCGGGTGCCAGGCACGAGTAGTCCCGGGTGCTGCTCGGCCAGTTGCGCGAGGATGCGCTGCTGTTTGGCGAGGATCTTGATTTCCATGACCGGCTCCAGCCCGACCCGCCGTGCATGCACGAAGAGTTGCTTGAGTTCCTCGTCAGTACACCTCTTCAAGGCCACCAAACCCGGGGTCGGAATCGTGTACGGCGCATACTCGCCACCCAGACCGATCACGAGCATGGTGTACCCCCGCCTGGCCAGATCGTCGATCAGTTCGTGATACCAGTCCATGGATCGCGATTCCGGGTGGAGGCTCACATGGAACGCACGCACGCCGAAGGGGCTGTGGCGCGGCGCCGGCTCTGTGGCCGCGGCAACCGCCGTTACGCCCAGGATCGCCAGCCGCAGTCCTGGGTCCCGGCGCGTGACCGCCAGTTCCAGGGAAACGACGGTCTTGTTGGGATGAGGGTTCACCCATTCGCAGGCTTGCAGGTTCACGGCCTCGCCGGATCGCGTCAGGCCGCGGAACGCGGGCCTGGCGCCGAAGAGCTCGTCGTATCCCTCGCGCCAGTGCCAGGCGTTCAACCGAGGTTTGTAGGTGCGCCAGTCGGTGACATGAAGGTTTTCTTTCAGTTCCATTGTGGTGCTGGCGCCGTCCTGGTAACGCGCCGTCATTCGGGCGACGGCGACAAGCGCCACCGCCGGCTTGCTTACCGTCAGCGCCGTCAAGATCAGCAGACTGCCGGCACACTGGCCGATGGCGATGCTGGCATCGGCTGGCACATCGGTGCCGCCTGGCGCTCCCAGAAGGATGCATTTGCCCGACCCGTCCGGGGCGGCAGGAAGAAGGAAGTCCATTCCCGAGAGAGTCTGCTTCCCGCCACGAAGCATCCGCAGGTCATGCGCCGGTCCCTCCCCGAACCAGCTTGTCCGGTCCTTGTCGTCCGTGCAGGTCACGCGACGGTTGGCCTGAGCGGCAATATCCAACGGTGTGAAGACCGCGTCCAACGCGTCGGACGGACGGCGGGGCCGGAACTGGTTCGCCAGGACCCGGGCTGGGACATAGGGCAATCGGTCGAGCGCCGGACGGCCGGGGGTCCAGGCGTATTCGGCGCCCAGCACCGAGGTGGCCGCCACGGACATCGTGTACGCGAGCCCCCAGTCGGTGACCATCATGCCCAGCGCCCCGGAGGTCTTCACTGTTTCGGCCAGGTAGTAGTTGTTGATGCTGTCGTACCAGGGACAGCCCAGGACGCGAAACCCTTTGCCCACAAAATAGCTGACTGTCGGAAACGCGACGGCGCCGCCGAGCACGGCAGCCGGCACGGCGGTCTTCGGCGGCAATGGACCGTATTGCCAATCGGCGACGATGATGTCTTTGGGGATGAGGTCGATGGCCTTGTCGGTCCCGTCGGGATTGTCCGCGGTCGTAGTCCCTTCGGCGTAGTTGAAGAATGGCCCTTTGGTGCGCCAGTCCGTGTGGAGGAGCATGTCGCCCCACATGATCGTCTGCACGTCCCGGGCCTTCAGCCAGTCGTGGATAAGAATCACATCATCGGCAAACAGTTGCTTGTGAGACTTTCCCTTGCACCGGTCACAGACCCCGATGGGGCCGGTCTCGTCGTGCCCGATGTGGAAATAGCGCGGCCGGGTGGCATCGATGACCTCCTGCCACATGTCGAAGAGGAGCGCATAGGTGGCGGGATTCGAGGGACAATAGGAGTCGTTCCAGTGGCTGTTGGCATCCGTTGGCTCGGCAATCTCAGGATGCACCTTCCGCAAGTCGCTGACATGCCCGAAGGCCTGAAAAGAGGGAACGAACTCCAGAAAGTGGTCGCGGGCGTATTGGGCGGTCCGCCCCAGCTCATCCATGGTCACCCCTTTGCCGGACGGCGTCATTTCCGGGTGGCTCTTCCACTGAAAAAGATCGTGCCAGCCCCCGAACATCACACAATTCAGTTTATAGCGCGCCGCGACCTGGCGAATGACCCGTCGCAGGTCTTCGGTCGTGGCGTTGGCCGTGGCCCACCTGAGATGGACGCCCCGCCATTTCATGTCCGGCCAATCGCGGATGGTCGTTTCAGGCACGGTGACCGTCCCGTTCGCATCTCGCCGGAGAAGTTGAATCAGGGACTGAATCCCATAGAATGTTCCTGCCGCATCGCTGCCCGCGACCACCACCCCGTCGGGCGTTGAATGCAACACATATCCTTCGGGACCAGGCGAGGCGGGAGTGACATCAAGATTCCACCGCTTCAAGCATGCGGCGGCCAGCGGATTGCGCACGGGCTCGCCCAGAACGATCGCCCCCAGCGCCGAATCGGCCGGCGTCACCGTTCGGACGCTGGCGACGATTCCGAAACGTTCCCGCAGTTCCTGGACCAGCGTGTCCACCCCCGTCCGCTCGCGAGCCGAGAGATCGGGCGGTGCCAGAATCACCACGCCCGGCGTGACCACGAAATGCCCAGCCCCAAGCGCCATCTCTTGCGGTTGCGGGATGATGTAGGGTTGCGCTGGCGACCGCGCCTGCCGCTGCCGCTCCGCCTGCCACTGGCGACAGGCCTCGTCCAGGGCTGTTTGCAGGGCTTGGACGCGGTTCGCGGGGACCGCGGGCAGTTTGCCCAGGAGAGCTTCCGCCTCAGCCGCGCCGACGACGGACTTCAACCCCTGCTCCAGGTCCCGGACAAGAAGACGGGTGTCCAGGTCCGCGGCGGGATGAAACCGCAGCGAGAACGAAAGGCGGCACTTCACCCCCGAATCGGGTACGGGATCGACAAGATGAAAGAGTGAGAAGGTTTGCAGCGGGACAGGTCTCCAGGTCTGGCCGTACGTGCTGCGCAGCAGCCACTTGGGATCGGCGACCCCATCGGTCAAGGATTGCGAGGTCATGGTCAGCATGATCTCCCCAAGGTCCGTGTTCAGAGTGGCCTTCACGAGATTGGGGATGACGGGCAAAGCGCCTGGCCTGGTGTCGTCTACGGTCAAGACGCCGGAGACCGTGCGGACGCTGTCAGCCGCCGCCCCCGCCTCCGCCTCGTATGCGGCGCCCGCAACAAGGTCACGGTTGAGAAACAGTTCAAAGAAGGCAAAACGCGTGGACGTTTCCGGTTTGACTTCATATTCGGTGTCGCAGGTCAATGAATCCGGTGTCAGCACAAAGCCTTGCGTACCGGCACACATGGCGTTCTCAGCCGCCACCACCTCGATCCGCCCGTCGTCTCGCGCCTCGCCCGCAACAGGCTGGATGGTGTATCGCGCGCCGGCCTCCCACTCCCTGGTCTTCCAGCCGGCATTGGCGAAGGAGAGGAAGCCGTCGCGCACAATCGGCAGGCCCTTGTAGTCCAAGCTGAAGTGACCGTCCGTCGAAATGCCAAAGGCCATCTCGCCCCGCCGTACCGACGCCAGCGGCTCAGCGCCGGCGCCCACGCCGGCCCACAACACGCCCGCCACCACAAGCAGTCGCGATATGATACCGGCGGGAAACCGGACCTCTCCATGGTGACCACGCGTGCCCCGCAAGCTGAATCCCCGCGGCAAGCCTGATGCTTGCCCTGGAGGGTGAACGGCCTCGTGAGCCGCGTCCCCCGTCACGCGCAGGAGTTCATCTTGCGCGTCACGGTGAGTCTTGGAACAAACACCCACGAGGCGTATCGGTTCAGTCACTGGAATGTGACGTTCTGTTTCCCTGGCCATCTTTCCCGGACCCTTTCTGTTCCGTGCCGCGGCAGCGTCGGGATGCGCCTTGCTACGGTGCGGGCACGATCCGCTTGTAGGTGCGGCCCTGTTCCAGCCACGCGATGCATTTGCGCCACGCCTCGACCTGGGCCGGCGAGTACGACAGGCCGTCCTTGCGAGGCCCCGGGCGATCCTGGCGAAAAGCCGTGCCCGGGTACACAAGCATGAAAGAGGCACCCGCGTTGACCTGGGTCTGGAAAGACTTCAATATCCCGTCGGGATCCATGCCTTCCTCTTGGCCGTAGCGATGCAGTTCCACCATGCCACCCCATTTCTTGCCATGCCGCAAAGCGGCGTCCTTGACGGTTGCGTAGCGGAGTCCCGACGTATACCCGGCCACCAGATAATCCACATGGGGCAAGGCGCCGAGTTTGTCGGGATTCGGGCCGAGCGCCGGACAGAACCAATGCACCGGATGCGAAACCATGCATCCTTGCCAGTGGGGCAACTTGCCCCACACGTCAAACGCCGCTGACGTGACGGCATCCACCCAGCGCGCATAGAGGTCTTCCCGCCAGTCGTACCAGTACGACCAAAGCGGGCCCTTGGGCCACTCGTTATCCTCGATCAGGCGCTCACGATTGGTGTCGTCAATCCTGATCGCGGGCAGGCCGTCACTGGCCAAACCGGGCGGCACATTAGTCGTGGTCACCGGGAACTTCGCCTGATCGGCAAGTGGATAGCCCCTATCGCGGAGATACTTCCGGAAGGATGCCAGCGATTCCTCGCTATAGGTCGGACTTGTCCAGTAGGTGCTGGCGGTGGCCAGCCAGTTCTTGCCCGGAGAGGCGATCAGCACCTCGTCGACGTAGAACATCTCCATCGGCCCCATCTGCTCAAACAGTCTATGGGCGCGTTGGGCGAAGACTCTCAGGGCTTCCTCGCTGCCGAAGTCCCAGGTATTCCGGTGCGCAACCTTTGCCTTGGGATCGTTGTGAATGATGTCCTCAGCCGTCCGCACAAAGCCGCCGGTCTCGGGGTCCAGCGTCACCCCCAGCAGGGTTTCGCGGTAATCCGGCTCGTTCTTCTTCGGAAAAATCTGCAGCCAGTGGAATCCAAAAGCACTGGCTACCCCGTTTTCAAGCATCATCCCGGCTTTCTTGCGAAGAAAGGCGGTCCGTGACGGGTTTTCGAGTAAATCACCGTACCACGTCGGCGGCGCAGCCTCCCACGACATCGAAAAACCCTGGCCTTTCAGTTCCGCCAGCCGGACGCGGAGGAACTCGTCGTTCATCTCCTGCTGTTCGAGATGGAGAACGCTGCCCAGAATGCAGGTGATGACCGGCCCGCCCTCCGCGGCCGTTCGCGAAGAGGCCCGTTGGCCGCGCTCCCCTTGTTCAACAACACAACTGGCCGCCATGAGCAGTAAGGGGCTCAGCGCCACGCCTTTGCCAATGCATCGTGATAGACGTTTTTCTGACATGACCTATGCCTTTCCGCTGGAATGACACCCGATCCGCATCCGGGGACACCCTCGGTCATTTCGGGACTCCGTGGGCACGTTCCCCTTCGTCGTTCACGCGGCCGCATCGCCTCTCACTTGTCCCGCCAGTACAGCCGCTCATGACCGAGCAGGAAAACCCGGGTGTGCCAGGCGGTATGCCCGTCCGCGTAGACGACGTTAATCCCGCGGTTATGCCGATCCCCGGGGCCGATGGTGGCGATCCCTGTGGCGTACAGATGGCAGTTCTGGAACCAGAGGGCCGCATCGAACACGTCTTTCGTGTCCCCCATCATGAGCGTTTCGGACGGCTGCTCGATTTGCTGCCGCTTGATGCGCGGCGCAAACGAGACTTCGAGGTAACCGAGGTAGTAGTAGTTCCACCCAAACCCGCCAAACGGCTGTCCTGTCGACAAACTCGCCGGCAGCGCGGGGCAACGGAAGGCCGTATCCCGCGCCGGCGAGCAGAGGTACACGCGCGCGTTCCACTCCGTCATTCCGCCAACGGCACTCGCGAGTTCCGGATGCACATACGGCCAAAGCGTGTTGATGTACTGGGCCCCGCCGCCGCCAACGATAAGCCATTCGTCTTTCTCGTCGGCATACATCTCCACGCCGAGGTGCAGTTGCTTCAGGTTGGTCGTGCACTGGGCTTGCTTGGCCTTGAGCTTCGCCTGTTGCAGCGACGGCAACAGCATGGACGCCAAGATCGCGATGATCGCGATCACCACCAGCAGCTCGATCAAGGTGAACTCTCGCCGCATGTGAACTTCCTGCTGCATCGCCGAAGCCTCCTCACTGGCTGGATCGGTTCTCCGCTCTGCCCGTCATGACGCGTCAGTGTAGCCGGGAATGCGCGTGTCAGTCCACGGCGTGTAACCATCCTGGATGAGCAGCCAGGCGTCCGGGTCGGCGGGCGCTTCACACTTGGGGAATAGGCGCCAGCCCTCACCGTCAAGCCCGGCGGTTTCACCGCCCTGGCGCAGGAACTGGATCAGGACCTTCTGCATCTCGCCCTTGGCATGGCGACAGAACTGGACGCTGGCGCGGTTCCGCGTCTCGAGCGGGTCGCGCACCCGGTCGAACAGAAATTCCTTGCCGTCCGGGGCGCTGTAGACGTATTTCCACTCGCGCGACACCGCCATGTACTGCGACATCAGCGCGCGCAGCGCGACCGGGTCCTTGAGGTCCACGCCCGGCAGCGTCTCCGGCCGCAGCCAGACTTCCGCACACTGCGAGAACACGGCCTTGCGGTCCGCCGTGCCGCCGACCACCTGCGCCAGGTCGACGCCGTCGCTCTCGTGCGTGCCGAGTGCCGTCCCAGCAGCCGCCAGGAATGTGGGCGCCACGTCCACCAGACTGACCGGCGCGTCGCAGCGCTTGCCACCCTCGAACCGGCCAGGCTGGCTGACAATGAACGGGACCCGCGCGCAGGAGTCGTGCATGCTGCGCTTGCCGAAACAGTTGTAGTCGCCCAGGTGCTCGCCATGATCCGAGGTGAACAGGACCAGGGTGTTGTCGAGTTGCTTCGTCTCCTCCAGCGCCTGCAGAATGCGCCCGACCTGGAAATCGACGAATGAGATGCAGGCGTAGTAGTAGGCTTTCATGGCGCGGATGAGGTTGAAGTCCAGGCCCTGGTCGCGGTACTTGTAGCGGTTCTGCATCAGGTTGACGTAGGTCTGCAGCGACTCGACGTCCTGCGGCACGTTCGGCTGCGGCATCAGCGTCGGGCGATAGAGCTTGTGCCACGGCGTGGGCGGCGTGAACGGCGGGTGCGGGTGGATGAAACTCGAGAACAGGTACCACGGCGCACCGCCCTTCGCCTGCTCATGGAGAAAGGCCATCGAACGGTCGGCAATCCACTGGCTGGGGTGCAGTTCGGCCGGGAGTTGCGAGACCTGCGGCACGTAGTACATCTCACCACGCACCCCGTGCACTTCGCAGACGTGCCGGTACCCCTTGTCGAGCAGCAGTTGCAGGTACGGGAAGTTCTCCAGGCTGCGACCGCCGCCTTCCGTCTGGCGCTCGCGCGTCTGGAAACCGCGCAGAGCATTGCCGTCCGGAGTGAAGTGGCACTTGCCGACGCCGTGTGTGCGGTACCCGGCGTCCGTCAGCGCGCCCATGAACGTGCGGCGGTCGTCCACCGGCATGCGCTCGTTGCCGTAGCAGCCGGTGCGGTGCGGGTACTGCCCGTAGATCATCGAGCAACGCGCCGAGACGCAGACCGGCGAGGGTGAAAAGGCGTTGGTGAACGCAACACCGTTCTCACAGAGCCGGTCCAGGTTCGGCGTCTTGATGACCGGGTTGCCCAGCGCCCGGATGGTGTCGAACCGCTGCATGTCGGTGAACAGGAGCAGAATGTTCGGGCGCGTGCCCGTTCGACGCTTGGTGGCCATGATGGTTGCTCCTACCTGCCTGCTCCTACTCGCGCTCCGACTCCGCAGAAATGCAGTTTGCCGGGCTGGGATGCGACCGATCGCACCCCGCTTCGGCCGACTCTGTCCGGCGACGCTGCTGGCGCGAAGACGGATCCCCGGCCGAGGGCCTCGGGCCGGGACGGACACAAGGGCACTCTGCGGCGGTCCCAGAGGTCCCGCGCCACCGCCACTCTTCACGCTTCCCGACCGGCGGCGGGGCCGTGGTGCCGCCCAGCTTCAGTTCGGCCGCGAAAATGTGGCTCTTGGACGCCCTCAGTTCGTTCCACATCACCGGGCCATCGAGGCAGTCCAGCAACAGTGCCAGGCCCAACGCGCCCATCTCGTACATCGGCGCGCGGAACGTCGTCAGACGCGGCCGGTAATACGGAAACGCGTCGTCCGCGCCGGTAACAGACAGGTCTTCGGGCACGCGCAGTCCGGCCTCGGTGGCCGCCTCGATCGCACCCAGGGCCGTACTGTCGTTGACGCAGAGCAGTGCCGTCGGGCGCGACTTGCCGCGCAGGATCCGCTGCGCCCGCTCAAAGCCCGACCCGAAACTGAACTCGCCCGGGTAAGCCCTAAACGCCACCCCCGCATCGCGGCAGGTGGCGATCGCCCCGTCACCTCGTCCCACGGCGGCCGGTGCCGTGTCCGGCCCGCGCAGAATCGCGACACGCCGGTGTCCCAGGCTGATCAGATGCCTGGCCAACCCTGCCGCGCCCTGCCGGTTGTCGACGAGCAGGTGCGGGGCGGTTTCGTCACCGACAAACCCGTTCATCGGAACCACGGGCCAGCCCTCCGCGCGCAATTCCCGGATGTACGCCTCGTCGCTCCGCACGGCGCCCCAGATGAGCATCCCGTCGACGGTGCCGCCGCGGAACAGGCTCAGGTGCTTGCGACTGCTCGCAAACTTGGCGTCGCCGCGCACCAGCAGCACGTCCTGACCGCGCTCGGTCGCCGCGGCAACGATTCCCGACAGCGTGTTCGCCAGGTTCGGGTCGGCCAGGTCCGGCACGGACGGCGTCACGCGCCCAAGCGGCGGCACCACCACGGCAATCGTCTGGCTGCGGCGCCCGAACAGGCGCTTGGCGTGGACGTTCGGGTGGTACCGCAACTCGCTGCACGCCATCCAGATCCGTTTCCGCGTCGCCTCGGTCACGGCGACATCGGTGGCGCGGTTGTTCAGGACGCGGCTGACCGTGCTGGGCGCGACGTCCGCCGCCCGGGCAATGTCCCGGATCGACGGCGTCTTCCTGCTGTTCCGCTCATCCGCCACGATGCACCCTCACCCGACAGTCGCTCCATACCCAACTGCAACATGTTGCAGTCAAGATATCATGCCATCGGGGGCAGTGCAAGCTGTCGGCACTTGCCAAACCTGCGTGCGCGCCGGTTCCATTCCGGGGAGCAGTGTGGATCTCCGGCCACGGGGCACGGTCGGCCGTCTTGTATGTAGCGCCCCCGAATTTATGGTAAGGGACGTCGAACAAACCGCCGCCGTCTGACGTCTAACTAAGAGTAAGTCGCTCGGACGGTCCGAACGACAACGTGCAGCGGAAACAGGAAAACTGAGGAGAAAGCGATGAAGCGAAGTCTGTGGGTGATCGTCGGATTGGTTCTGGGCGTGGTCCTGATGGGCAATTTCGCGGGCGCGCAGACCTGCAACCGAAAAGCAGGCGCAGCCTGCCCCATGAAGGCAGGCGCGACATGCGGAGTGAAGGCTGCCACCTGCCAGATCTGCCCGAAGTGCGGTGAGGAGAAGGGTGGCGACAAGTGCTGCAAGGCCGACGCGGTCAAGTGCGAGAAGTGCGGTCTGGACAAGGGCTCGGTGGGCTGCTGCAAGTTCCCGGCCGCGGCCAAGGAGAAGGGCGAGGCCGCCGAGTACTGCCCGACCTGCAAGCAGTTCGTCGCCGATGGCAAGTGCAAGTGCTGCGCGGTGAAAACCGAAGCCCAGGGCGAGAAGAAGGCTGACGCTGAAGAGAAGAAGGACTGACGTTTCGAGTTGTCTGTTGACGCCCCCGCGGAGTTCGTTCCGCGGGGGCGTTTCGTTCTTCAGACCTGTGCAGGCAAGACCACAGAGCGAAAGCGCGGTGCGGCAGGTGCCGGGATGACGCCGTTCGTAGTGGGCTCGCAGTGCGCGGAACGAGGTGGAGCGCCAAGAGCCCATCTGGCGTGTCACGGCGAAGTCTCTCTGCGGAGCCGGGCGTGTTGCGGCGGCATGGCCCGGGGATGGTGTCTTGCCCGGCGGACTGCCGCCGGGACTGCGACACCACTACGAGCGGGACCGCGAGGCCTGTCCACCCGAGGCTGGATTTACCCGCACAGGTCGCTCTTCTTCGCCGTCCCGCGTTGCCCGCCTCACGGCACGGCGGACGCCGGCGCCGCACCGGGCAGCGTGTATTTCGGTCCGGTGTAGTGCTTCTCGAAGAAGCGCAGTAACGAGGGGAGGATCGCCACCGTACTGCCGCTTGCCTGGGCCAGCTTGGTGCTGATCCAGCCGAGTTCGTAATTCTTGACCCGGAAACACTCCTGTGCGACCTCAGCCGGAACTTCGGGTGCACGGGGGTAGGCGCACAGTCCCAGAGCGTAGTGCCGCACCGCCAGGTCCGGCATCTGCGCCGCCGCGTACTCCGTGGCCAGATTCCGGTGCACCACACTGAACCGCTGCCCGGCCTCCGTGGCGAAGGGCATAAACCGCTGCAACACCGCTTCCGAACCGCTGCACCGGCGCCCCGCCCACTCCAGTTGAATGGCCGTCAACCGCGCCAGCGCCTGTTGTGGACGACCGTTGTTGCTCAACGTCACGGCCTCGTTCATCGCCAGGATCAAGTCGCGCCGAAACATGATGCCCTGGTACAGGTCAAACCCGACCAGAGCCAGGCAGGCAACGAACAGGACTGCCGCCGGCGGCCCGAAGTAGTCGGGCGCCGGCGGGGGCTTCAGATTCGAGACGGGGCTCATCGGTTTCTCCAAACTCGCGTCACAGGTTGCAGGCGGCCAACGGACCAAACGGACACATCGGACGGGCCACCCACACACCCACACACCCACACACCCACACACCCACACACCCACACACCCACACACCCACACACCCACACACCCATACACACTACCACTGGACCTGCGTGTCCTTCACCTGCTCGGGGTCGAAGAAGAAGGCGATGTCCGGCGCCAGGGTCTCCACGCTTCCGAAGCTGATCACGCCAAGGGTGCCGTCGATCGAGACGAAAGCCAAGTCCGTTTCGGGGATGGGTGCCGACAGCGCAATGACCACGTCTTTGCTGCCCGGCGTGACCAACGTGACCCGTGCCGCGGGCTGGGCCAGGGCGGTCCGCGCCATGTTTGTGCGTTCGGCGGTGTTCGCCAGGAACACCTGCGAGAAGCCGATCTGCGCCAGGCCCTGGAGGTACTTCTCGACCATGTTTGCGGGCTTGCCGCCCGGTTCCGGCGGCGGCGTCCAGATCGCGAACGGCGCCGGCGGCGTGTGCATGCCCCAGACCCCGGCGCCGTCCCGCACCAGGATGCAGCGATGCTCGCCACGCTCGTACCGGACTTCGAGTGCGGACTCCGCACCCGTTGCGACGGGCGCCAACCCGTCAAAGAGCATCCCTGCAGCCGGGAGGAGACGGCCACAGAGCAGCGCGTCGATGGCGAACAGGTCCGACTCCTGCGGTTCGACCATGCGCAACAGCCGCATATTCTCCGGCGTCGGCACGCCGCTGACCGCAACGGTGTAAGTCTTGCGTTTCGCGGTGCGGAACCGGATCTCGAGCGGCATGCTCCCGGCGTTGGCGGCCTCCATCGCGGTGGCGAGTCGCCGCACGCCGAGGACCGAAAGGGCCTTGGCATACTCGTGCAGTCCGATCGACGAGGCGGCCAGCGACGCGTGCTCGCCCTGCGAGCGCCAGCGGTAACCAATCTCCGCACCGCCTTCCTTCTCGACCGGCATTTCCTGCGACGTGCGCACAAACTCGTAGGTCGCCACCGGGTTCCGGACCTCGATCCAGTCGATGAGATCGCCGTCGATGTTGACGAGGGTCTTCTGCAGGAACTGCTCGCTGGAGGGCGACGCTTCGCACTGCCAGAAACCCAAACTGGCACTGACGTCCATGCCGATCGCACCGGCAACGCCGTCCACCCGCACCTGCTGGCGCTGGAACGGAGCCAACCGCGGGCCGAGTTCAACCGTCAGGCGCCGGCCGCCGCGCGTGGTCACCATGACGGAAGGAACGCCGGCGGGAATGGCGGCGCCCGCAGCGCCAGGCTCGAACGACGCCATGGCCAGGCCGGCCAGGAACTGCCCGATCAGGATCGGATCGGCCTCAACCCCCCGCCGTCCGGCAAAGGCCCAGCGCCCCTCGCCGCCGCGGTTCAGATCGACGGGCCCGTCCGTCAGTCCGGTCACCCGGATCGACGTCACATCGGCAGGCACGACCCGCAACGCCGTGCCGCCGCTCTGCGGTTCGAGGCGCGGCGCCAATTCGAAGTAACCGTAAAAAATCGCCACAACCGCGATCAGCCGCAACCAAGTCTTCAACCGGGGCATGAAGGACGCTCCTCGGGGACGCAGTCGATGAGTTCCGTTCCGAAAAGGTCGAGAGTATAGTGCTGAGGGCCATGCCTGTCAACGACCGCTGAGACGGCGACCGTAATGCGTCAGCGGACGGTTGTACCCCCGTACCCCCGCCCCCCCCCAATCCCAATACCACCGCCGTCAGCCAGTTGTCCACAGGCCCATGCTCCGGCTCCGACGAGCTTGACGGCCCATTCTCGCCGGTGCCTATGGACAACTGGCGGCGGTATCATACCAGTGAAGGGTGAAGCATGGACCCCTGCCACCTTGTGTGGCAGGTGAACGGGTTCGTTGGCTACTACACCGCACCGATCACGGACGCATCACACGTCGGTTACCACGCGCATCCTGTAGAAAGGACGTGCGCATCCGGCTATCTTAGCGTTAACGCGCGTTGGCGCCGACAGAGAACCACAAGATATGGCCGTCGCCTATTTACACAGACTACTGCTCGTCGTCTTGATGCTGGCGCTGCTGGCATCGGTGCCGGCCTTCGCGCGCACCCGGCCAGGCGGCACGGCAGCGGCAACGGACGGCTGGACGTCGCTGTGCTATCTGCGCAAGCCGGAGGGAAACCTGTCGACCGCGGTGCGGTGGAATCCGGACACGGGCGTGCGACTGCGGATCGAGAAACGCGAGACCGGCGAGAGCGTGGTCTTCGATATCTCCGGGACGCGGTTCGCCGCCACGCTCTCGCAGGGAGACGAAGCGACGAGGTCCGCCGCCGCGCTCCGAGTGCATCTCGGGTCATGGTTCCAGCGCCCCACCCGGAGCGCCGCGCTGCTGATCAAGTTCCGCGAGTCGGAGTGGGCGGTGTACGTCGAGAACCAACTGGTTGGCCGCATCGCGGCGCCCTTCCTCCCGCCAGCCACCGTCTACTACCACCCCGCGGGGGCCGAACCCCTGGTCACCGACGAAACCAAGTTCCAGCCGGTCACGCAGGAGAACTTCCAGTCCGATTTCATGGTCGAGGAAGGCGCCCCCAATCCCTTGTACCCGTGGCGGGTCGAGACGGGCGACTGGGCGATTCACACCGCCCTGGACGATGCCATGGCCCGGCCCGAAACGGACAAGAACCGCGTCAAGCAGGTGCCGTTGACAGCGGACAAGAGCCCAAACTTCTACAGCCTCAAGGGTCACGGCACACCGGGCATCATTGTCACGGGCTACGACTTCTTCGACGAGTACGAGTACTCCGCCGCCGTGCAGGTCAACAACGGCGAGGGCGGATTGATCTTCTACCACCGCGACGCCCGCAACTACTACGGCTTCACGCTCCGGGTGCAACCGCCGCCGACAGAAGGCGGCATGCTGGTACTGTGGCGTGTCCGTGATGGGGTCCGCACCGTCCTGGCGCGCATCGCCACCGACCTGTTCATCGACCAGTGGTACCGGCCCATGGTCCGAGTCGAGCCGGATCGGATCCGCTGCCTCCTGGACGGCGTCGAGGTCGCCGTCGTCGAGGAGGACCTGCCCCCGAGCGGCAGCATCGGTTTGTACTCCGACTCAGCCACACCGGTACGGTTCGACGATGTCATCCTGCGCGGTCTGCGCCGCCTGCCGCTTGAGACCGTCGCGGCCATCCACTTCCAGACGCTGGCCATGGCCGGGACGTTCGTGCGGCCCGAACGGCCCTGGCACCGGGGAACGCCGCCCGAGCAGACCGAGCTGCGGCCCTACGTTTTAGGCCGGGCCCAGTGGCTGATGCTCGGCCGGACGCACCACCAGAACACCGCCTTTCGTGCTGAGTTCACGCCGCGCCGTCCAACGTTCGAGATCGGCCTCTACACCGGCTACCGGGGCCCCACGCAACCCGCACTGCGCTTCACCGTCCGGCGCACGAACAACAGCGAGATCTACAGTCTGATCCGCGTCGATCCGGACGCGGAGAGCATTCTGGAGGCGTGGCAGACTCCGCGCCCGCCCGCAGCCGGGCCGGTCACCCTGACCGTGGACGGTTCGACACCGGGCGAACTGCGGTTCTACCGTGACCACCGCCTGGTGCTGGTGCACCATTCGGACGCGTTCGAGACCGGCGCCGCCGGCCTGTACGTCGGACCGGACACCGCAACCACGGTCCGGAATCTCGACTACGACTTTGACCGTCCCGACCGGCACTTGGAGCAACTCCAGCCGGTGGAGGCGTTCCGCAAGGACAGCTTCATGCGGCACTGGTCCGCACCCGAGGGACAATGGGTGGCCGGTGACGGCGGGCTGTGGCACGTCGGCGACTTCCTGGGTGATTTTGGACTGCAGCTCCCGTACCTGGAGGGCGGCGAAGTGCACGCCGGCATCGAGGACGGCAAGACAGAGGGGCCGTTGCGGCTAACGCTCAAGGAGGGCCGCCTGTCGCTGCGCTACCAGGAGCCTGGCGCGGAGCACGCGACCGAGACCGTCGCCGCATTGCCCGTGCCCGCGACGGGCGGCCTGGCCGCTCTGTCGTACACGCTGCACTGTGCCGGCTATTGGACCTGGGTCACGGTGGATGGCGGTGTCATACTTCGGCAACGCATGACCGAGCCGCTCATCGGCACGCGCCTGCGCACCGGCAACTACACGCTTGAGAACATGGCCAACAGTCGCGCAACGCGCGAGCACGTCATCGATGACTCCTTTAACACCGCGCCCTCGTCCTGGATCATCAACGGCGGCACTTGGCAGGTGGTGAACCGCTTCCAGTGCACACCGAGTTGGTCGCACATGATCGGCGAGGCGCCCCAGTCCATGGGCGCACTGTGGAGCAAGTACGTGTTCGAAGGCGACCTCACGCTGGAGTTTTACGCCGGCATGCGCCAGGGCTATTACACGCGTGCCGGCGACATCAATTCGACGATGATGGCATCGACCACCGCGCCGGACTCCGGCTACACGGTCACCTGCACGGAGTGGGACTATAACCACTCGCAGAACGGGTCCACGCTGTACCGGCGCGGCGCACGCATCGACCACAGCGACAAGTACCTGGTGCCGCGACACCGCAAGGGCAACGTGCGCAAGCTGCAGAGCCCGCTGATCGCCGAAGGCCGCCCCATCCACGGCGCCTGGTACTACATCAAGTTCCGGCGCGTAGGGCACAAGATCGAGTATTGGTTCGACTACGAGAAGGTGTTCTCGTGGGAGGATTCCGATCCGATCCCCGCGGGCTTGGTCGGAGTCTGGACGTTCATGAACTCCATGACCCTGGCCCAGGTCAAGATCACCTTTGACCACCTGCGCCCACGGCCATTCGCCTTCCACCTGCTGCCGCCTGAACCCGAGGCGGAACCCGCCCTGCCCCCGACCCCGGCCGCGGGAACCGCCGCGCCGGCGCCAACCGTGGCGCCGCTCGGGCCGCCCGCCGCCAACCTGCGCGTCCAGGCGATGCCTCTGGATGCGTTGGACGGGGCGTGGTGGTCCGTCTCGGACGACGTCGGGCACGCACGTCTGACCCCGTTCCGCATGAACACCGCCGGAGTGCGCATCACCGACCAGCTCGGCTCGGGCTCGATGTACCTGGCCAGCCGCCTGCCGTCGCTGCCGCTGGAGTCCGTGGCCGGGTGGCGGGTGTACATGAAACGGTCGCCTCGCGCACGACTGAACTTCCACTACAGCATCGGCGTTGCGGACTCGGCCGGCAACTATTCGGCGCAGCAGCAGTTCTTCCACCAGATCAACGGCAGTGATTTCTCGCAAGGTGAGTACGAGCTGACCGGCCGCACCCCGCTGCGCGCCTGTCGAGACGCGGACAAGCTCGGGGGCGACTGGGACCTGGTACAAGTCTGGATTCCCTCCCGAGTTCGCGCCCTGTTCGACCGGAACGCTCACGTCCGGATCGAAGGGCTCGGCAACCTGCAACCGGACAACATCGCCTGCGGCATCGGCGGAGCGTTCCCAGGAGACACGTTTGCCGTTCGCGAATTGGTTCCGGTCTTCTACGACGCACCGCCGCTGGCGCTGAAGGACCCCACGGCACCGGCCGTCCACTTGGCCGTGCGTCGCCGCCTCGGCGGGCCCCTGCTCTATCGCGCCGAAGACCCCGGTGCAGTCAATACATTCCTGCGGAACTGCGGCCGGCGCGGACTGAACACGGCCTGGCTTCGCGTCACCGACCCGGACGGCCGCGCCGCCGTCCATGAACTGGCCTGGATCCGGCTCCCGGAGAAGGTGGCGACCGAGTTCAAGTGGCACCCGACGCTTGCCGACACCGTGCAACTCCGCGCACTGGCGGACTATCCGGATCGCCGCTTCGCCGCGGCTGCGATCCTGCTGGACGGCAAAGCGCTGCCGTTGACCGCGACCAACGACGAAATACGGCAGGCAGCAATCCCGCGGACGCCGGAGTACCTGGCCAGCGTGGCACCGGAATTGACCTTCTCCGCGGATCCAGGCAGCGGCGCCGAACCCGGACGTTTGCGCTGGCGCGACCGCAAACCCAACCTGCCCCCCGTGCTGCTGCGCGTCGAGGGTCTGACGCCCTTCTGCGAAACCTTCGAGCCGGACACGCCAGGCGAGCGGGTGCGCATGACCCAGGACGGTCGCATGACTGCGCAGTCTTACGATGCCACTCAAGGCCGTTACTTGCTGACGCGGAACCGCGAATACGAGCAGCGCCTGGCCACCGACTACACGGCCCGGTTCTCGATCGCGGCGTACCCGCTCATGCAGTTCCGCTACCGCGCCTTCGACATGACATACATAACGGCGATGTTCACCAACGGACACTACGTGCGACTGAGCGATGATTACGGTCCGGCCGTCGCCGTCCGCTTCGGAAATGACCTGAAGTTCGACGAAGCCTGGCACTCCTGGCTCGGGTTCGCCAGCGACGCCTTCACGACCGAGCCGTTCGCCACCAGTCGCTTTGACCCCGACGGCCTGCGTCTGGCCTCGTGGGGCAGTCCGGACCAGACGGGGCGCTACTCTCACTGGAACCTGGACGACCTCGTCTTCGGTCCAGCCGTCCGCGCCGCCGAGCAACTGCAGTTCACGCCGCAGTACTGGGACGCGGACGGCGTGGCGACGGTGGTCGTCGCGGTCAGTGCCGGCCCGGCATGCTTTGCGGACCTCGCGGACGCCGCCCGACAGGCACTCGCCTGGACTCGATGCGAACCTGCCAAACCGCTCACGCCCGCGATGACCAGCCTCGCCGACGGGGTGCATCACCTGCTGATGAAAGCGGTGGACACGCGCGGCGTGGAGTCCGCGGTCACCGACGTGCCGTTCCTGCTCGACACTAAGCCGTTGCTGTGTTCGCACGGCGTCGAACCCATGGCCGACCCGGCGTCGAACGGCGTGCAACTCCGCGTCACCTTCGCCAATGACGGCGGCGCGCCGTGGCAGATCGGCAAAGCCAACTTCTTCACGTGTGGCCAGGCTTGCAGTCCGCTGCCCGCCTGGACCAGCCTCTTCCGACATGCGCAGGACAGCGATACGCTCATTCTCAATTACCCGTTCATTCTCCGTGATTTCCTCGACAAGGCAAAGAACGGCGACACGCTCGAACTCGCCATTGACAACATCACGGACGGCGCCGGGAACCCAAGCCCGCGCGTCGCCTGCCCGCTGAAAGTCGACTACGCCTCGGACAAGACCGGGCCAGCCTGGTACGCCACCAGTTTTGGTGCGTCCGTAAACTGGTTCTGGAACTGGGACGGTTGCTGCAACCAAACGGCCGCTTTTGCGCCCGGGTCGAACAACGCGATCAGCGTCATTGCCAACGCCGGGCAGTCGCCGTTCCTGCAAACCCTGACCTACTACGCCAACGGCGAGATCTGGCGCAATGTCGAATGGCGACCGGCACAGCACCCGTGGGCGTCATTCCGCCTCTGCATGCCCGGGTACAAGCCGGACAGTGCGTTGACTCTGCACCTCATGCTCAAGTGCGCCGACGGCAAGGTCTACAGCCTGTCGCTCATTCATCCGGCCCAGGATGTGACCGAACTGAACCGCAGTGTCGAGATCAAGTGGCAACCGGACGAATGGAAGCGCCTCAGCTTCAACGTCCCCGCGCTCCTGGCTGCCGCCGGTGTGGATCAGAATACGATCAACGGCACGGTCGTACAGGCGGTCGGATTCCGCCGCACCAACGCCACACATCAGCAGGCGCTCTGGGTGGACGATTTCTTCCTGCACACGACGACCGTGCCCGGCAACGCGCCGGACACGCTCAAGTGGCAGCCGTACGATGCCAGCGGTGTGGCCGCGCTCGACATCGCCTGCTATAATGAGGCCGACCAAGTCCCATGGAAAGAGAGCCGCACCGAACGCGAACTCGACCTGCGCCCGCTCCGCGCTCGCGCTGACGGCAAGAGCTGGCTCATGTGCCAGGCCAAGGACAAGGCTGGCAACCTGTCGATCCCGTTCTGGATGCCGTTCCCGAAGTGAGTGGGGGACGACTCATGAGGACGTTCGCGCTTCAGGACGGGGCGAAAGGCGTGCTCGGGACTTGGAGCGCGAGCGTATCGCGAGCCCGAAACTGACGTCTCTTTGGAGATGAATCGATACGCTCCACCAACGTGACTCCAGGTGACAAAGGAGAAGAGGCAAATGCAACGTCGCACCGCTCTATCGCTCGTCGTGTCGTCTCTGGTGTGGAGTGCGGCCGCGCAGAACGTCCCGGCGCCCGTGCCGGTTTCCGGGCCGGAACAGGCGCAGTGGCTGAACTGGGTGATTCCGTTGCCGAAGCAGATTGCCATCGGCAGCAAGGTCGAGCTACCCGCGTCCGAGGTCAAGGTGACGTTGCGGCAGAACGCCGGCGACGTCGAACAGAGTGCGGCCGCCGAAGTCCTGTCACTGCTCAAGGCGAAGGCCGGCGTTGACGGCAGCAAGGGCGGTTTCGAAATCCTGATTGGGGCCTGCGACGCCCAAGGCAAGGTCGCGGATGTGACGGTGGCTGATGCGGCGCAGTTGACCAAGCTGCCGAACGCCGAGCAGGCCTACCTCATTCGGCCCGTCGGCGAGAACCGGCTCGTGCTCACCGCGCTCGACGAACGCGGCGTTTACTATGCCGCCCTGACGCTGTGCCAGCTCCTGGAAAGCAAGTTTGCGGACGGCAAGGTGACGATCCCCCTGGCCGCCGTCATGGACTGGCCGGACCTGGCCGAGCGCGGCTTGTGGGGCGGGAACGCGCCCACCGACACCGAATGGATGTCCGCGCACAAACTGAACCTGGCCGAAGTGCACTGCCAGCCCAGCGTCGCCCCGGACGGCAATGGCCACGCCGTCTTCAAGCAGGAACTGATCGAAGCGGGGCGGCTGCACGCGCTCAAGATGGTCCCGATCATTCATCACCTGGATCAACTCGAGGGGACGGACATCTTCCGTGTCTTCCCTGACCTGCGCGGTGTGGGGCCGAAGGCGCGGCTCTCCGACAGCCTGCAGAGTATCTGCTATTCCAAGCCGCAGTCCGCGAAACTGCTGGGCCAGTGGATGACCGAGTTGGCCCAGCAACCGCATGTGACCGACCTGTGTGTATGGCTGAGCGAAGACCCCGGGCAGTGCGCATGCGAGCAGTGCGCGGCCGCGAAGACGCCGCAGCATGTGCTCGAAGCGAAGGCCTGCATTGCGGCCTGGCGCGAGGCGTGTAAGGTCAACCCCGGCATGAAACTGCGGCTGCTGCTGACCCAGGGCACGTACGCGGTCAACGACCAGGTCCTGGCCGCGGCGCCGCCCGAGGTCAACATCAGCTACTACGACGGTGGCCGCACCTACGATTCCTCGCGCGACCCGATGATCTACCCGCTGCTGGAGAACTTCGCGAAAGGCGGCCGCTGGCTCGGCGTCTACCCGCAGCTCATCTCCGCCTGGCGCGTCGTGTGCCCGTGGAGTGCCCCGCAGTTCGTCAAGTACCGCATGACCGAGTTCGTGGACAAGAAGCTCACCAACCTGTGTGGCTATGCCACGCCGAACAACCGGCTGTATGACTTCACCGTTACCGCGGCGGCGGAGTGGTCTTGGAATGCGCACGGCCGCGACGAGCGCCAGTTCGCCACCGCCTGGGCGACACGCCGCGGCCTCAGCGACCCCGCCAAAGCCGCCGAGTGGGCGCTGACGCTCGGCGACGTGGGCTGGGATGTCTACGGCTCGGGCGTGCCCTACCCGCACTTCTTTGGCAATGCGGCGCGCATGATCCATGACCGCGCCAAGCCGGTCCTGGGCAAAGGCATGTACCGGTACTTCGACAGCGAAGCAAAGCTTGAGGCGGGGGTACAGGCGTGCCAGAAGGCCGCCGGCCTGGCGGCAGAGCTGAACTTCCCCGAGATCACCGCCGAGACGCAGGTCATCCGCGGCTACATGACCATGATCAGCGAGATGTACCGCATCGCCGGTTTCGTCTCCCGTACCACGTTGCCGAGCGATGCGGAGCGGATGGAACTGCAGCGCATGCTCACCGCGTTTGCCACCGCCGGGGCGCAGACGTCGGCGGGTCTTAGCGCCTGGGCCGACGCGTGCCTCGCCGGCAGCGGCGGCTCGCGGCTCGGGGACACCTTGGACATCACCGACAAGACGGTCGCGGCGGTCAGCGACGCCCTCGCGCCGTTCGGCGTGCGCAACCCGCTGTTCCCGTTCCTGGTCAAGCAGATCGGCACGTGGCAGGACCGCGACTTCGAGGAGAAGCAGGCGATCACCAAGACGTGGGAGGTGACGCAGTCCGTTCTGGGGCCGGGCACGTACCAGGTCCGTCCCGTCTACACCAAAGGCTGGAACGGGCTGAACACGGGGCGCGTGGCGCTGGCCACCGCTCCGAAGGGGCAGTCCGAACCGCTCACCGTTGTCGCGGAGGACAAACACACGGCCTTCAGCGGCGCGCAACCCAAGGACGACCTGTACACACTGCAACTGCCGGCGTATGACGAGAATCTCGGGTACTTCATCGTCGCCGACATCAACGGCACCAAATCCAGCGACAAGCCGGAGAACCGTCGGGGCTGCAACGGAATCTTCAACCTGTGGAAGGTCCGTCCGCCCGGCGAGGCGGTCCAGGATCTGCCGCTGCTGCCCATGTCAGACGCCGAGAAGTCCCGCTACGCCGGCCCGACCTTCGCCAAGGGCGGCCTGCGCGTGGGCGTCATCCAGGGCGGCTACGGCGCGGAGGCGATGCTCCGTTTTCTGCAGGGCAAGGACGGGCTGGACACGCAGCCCGTCTTCCTGGCCGGGGCGCAGTATTTCAAGACCTGCCAAGTGCTGATCCTGGCCCAGCCGTATGCGCCGGAAACCTTCACTCCGCAGGTGGCGACGCTCCTGACCCAGTTCGTGCAGAACGGCGGCGGGGTGATCACCACCCACAACTCGGTCGGGTTCAAGGGCCTGCCGGTTCTCCTCCCCGAGATCTGCGCCAAGGGCGTCAACAATGTCCGGGACGGCACGTTCAAGGTGCCTGGCGACCACCCGATCACCAAAGGCCTTCCCCAGGGCCAGGCGCTCAAGGAGAGTTACTACGACTACATTACGCTGCAGCCCGGTCCAGCCGCAACCGTGGTGGCGCAAGGCGTGGCAGCGGGCGAGCCGGTGGTCGTCTGCGGCGCGGCGGGCAAGGGGCGGTATGTCGCCTGTGGGTTGGGAGTCTGCATCAACGTCGGGGATGACAAGGACTGCGCCCCGACGCCCGACGAAGGCACACTGTTGGAGAACGCGGTGCGGTGGGCCGGCGAGAGCCATTAGGCCTGGGCCACTCGCGAACGGCGACGAGGAACACCGCAGGTGCTCGGGTTCGGGGTTCGGGGAAGAGGGCTCTGTCTTGTGGTCGGCCCTGGGACAGAGGAACCGCGGAACGCCTGGTGTGGCCGGGGGCCGTAGCCGAACGAACAAGGAGCCACGGCGCAGGGCGATGACAAACGGCCGGGGTTGGCTCCCCGGTCTCTATTCGCGGGTTGGGCCGGGCGGGGACCCGCCGGCCCAACCCGCGAATGCCGTCCATCCGGCGATTGCGCCGCGCAATCGCCGGATGATGAACCGGGATGGGTCCGGGAAGGGCCAATGGTCCTTCCCGGCGGGGGCGCGGGGGCAGAGCCCACGCCCAGCGCGTCAGGACACAGGAGGATACACGTGGCTTACCATCTCCCGCAAGCGGTTGATTTCGAGACGCACAATGCGGCGGTCGCGCAGTTGTGGCAGGACTACGGCAAGCGGTGCCAGGCGCGCGTGCCGGTCAGCATCAACGGCAGTATTCGCAACCTGCTCAGCAACCCGGAACTGAACCGGACCGGGTACACCTTCAAGGATTTCTTCGTCAAAGCTGAAGCGCAGGTCGCCTGCCAACTCGAGTATCAGCACTACGTCCGGCACCATGTGGTCTGCGACCGCGAGATGGGTCTGCCGAAGAACGGCTGGAACCTGTCGCTCGATTTCCAGAACTCGCACGATCAGGCCTGGTTCGGCTGCCCGTTCCTGTTCTTCGGCGACACCGATGTGCCCGACACCGTCGAAGTCCTCAAGGACGATCCGGAGGCGCTCTACAAGTGGGGCGAGCCCGACGCGTTCTGGGGCCGCGGCGATTTCATGAAGCACGCCATGGACATGTACCAGGGGATCAAGGCGAAGTGCGACGGCGGCTTGGAGTTTCACGGCCGCCCGGTACTGCCGCCCACGCGCTTCCCCTGCGGCGGCACGGACGGCCTGTTCACCGTGGCGCTGAAACTGCGCGGCACGGTCGAGACCATGACCGACATGTACGAGAACCCCAAGTACTTCCACGACCTCATGGACTACATCACGCGGACCAGCATTGCGCGGATCAAAGCGCACCGCGAGTGGGCCTGGGACCACGACCCGAACTACAAGGGTGACCGCAAGCACCGCGGCGGCTTCTCGCACGCCGACGACTCGATCGCCATGCTCTCACCGGACCAGTTCAAGGAGTTCGTGCTGCCGTACATGCAGCGGCTGTTCGACGAATTCCACGACGGCAGCGGCTCGCACTTCCACCTGTGCGGCGACGCCACGCACCACTTCCCGTTCCTCGCCAAGCAGTTCAACGTAAAGAGCTTCGACACCGGGTTCCCCGTCAACCACGGCAAGCTGCGGCAGGTTCTCGGCCCCGACATCCAGATCAACGGCGGCCCGACCATCATGCTGCTGCAGGCCGGGAAGCCCGACGCCATCCGCGCCGAGACGAAGCGCATCTGCCAGTCGGGCGTGATGGAAGGGCGGCGCTTCCTCCTCATCGCCGCCAATAACCTGGCGCCCTGCACCCCGGTCGAGAACATCCTCGCGCTCTACGAGGCGGGCAAAGAGTTCGGGAAGTACTGAGGGGGGGGGCGCCGGCCGGAGAAGAAACGGACACAACGGACGCAACGGACCGACGGCGCGGATTCCGCAACCGCATCTGCCGATCTCTGCGGCCTTTGCGTTCTCTGTGGCTATTCCTTGGCGACTTTCCTGAACTTGCCGGGGTCTTTGAAGAGCTCCGGGTTGGCGAGGTTCGCCTGAATGGCCTTCACCAACTCCGCGCTGCTGGTCAGCGTCCCCGGAACCAGATCGGTGTTCAGCGTCTTCAGCTCCAAGACGCCGTCCGCCAGTTGGTAGGCCACGACGTGGTACTTGCGGTCGCTGTCCTTCACCGGTTGGCCGTTGGCGCCGAGAAGCTGGACTTGGACGAACACCGAGTCCCCCACTTTGACCGGATAGCCGCGGAAGTACATCGCGTTCTTCCCCGACGGGTACCGGATCAGGTACTCCGTGTCCGAGTACTTCAGCGCGAGCAGTTGCTCGTCGAGGTTCGGCTCCTTGTTGGCCGCGGCGGCGTCTGACGCCTCCTGCCAGAGCCCGAGCACGGCCGGGTCGATGGGAATGGTGTGGTCGGCCGTCACGGGCACCTCGTAAACACAGCCGCTGATCAGGACCAGAGCCAGGACCAGGACCGGGGCGAGAGTTTTCATCTTCGTCTCCTTCGGATGGGGGGATGGGGGACGTGGCGTTCAGGGTTCGGTGTTCAGTGTTCGGTGTTCGGTGTTCGGGACCGAACCGGGCGGGCGGGGCAGACAGCGCCCGGACTCGTCGCCCACCTGCCAGAGAGAATATGCCTCGCGTGCACCGTGAAGGCAAGGGGGACCACGGACACGTCAGGGCTGTTTCAAGATCTGGCACCACGTCTCGGAAGGCCACGCCTCCGCGCACACCCGGTAGGGGCGGCCTGTCCTCAGGCCGCCCCCCCCCCCGCCCC
>Ga0156402_1402_pt1 | contig 80598 bp, 70 predicted proteins | sample RifOxyA3_FD_108045 | JGI IMG/M metagenome (GOLD analysis project Ga0156402, IMG submission 108045) | Lentisphaerae bacterium RIFOXYA12_64_32 | reverse complement strand
CGGGGACGGGGCAGCGGCTTGGGTCAGGTTCTCCCGGACCGGTGCCGCCAACGGCACAACCGACGCAGCACGGCGCGCGCTGGGCAACGGACCGGCTACCACCCCGGGCAACGGCGCGCCCTGCGGTGCGGCGGCCTCGCGGGACGCGGGAACAGCGGCGGCGGCGTGCAGGCTGCCGTGGTTCGGGGGCGGGACGGTTGCCGCGGTCGGGGACGGGGCAGCGGCTTGGGTCAGGCTCTCCCGGACCGGTGCCGCCAACGGCACAACCGACGCAGCACGGCGCGCACTGGGCAACGGACCGGCTACCACCCCGGGCAACGGCGCGCCCTGCGGTGCGGCGGCCTCGCGGGACGCGGGAACAGCGGCGGCGGCAGGCGGCAGGCGGTCGTGGTTCGGGGGCGGGACGGTTGCCGCAGTCGGGGACGGGGCAGCGGCTTGGGTCAGGCTCTCCCGGACCGGTGCCGCCAACGGCACAACCGACGCAGCACGGCGCGCGCTGGGCAACGGACCGGCTACCACCCCGGGCAACGGCGCGCCCTGCGGCGCGGCGGTCTCGCGGACTGCGGGAGCGGCGACGGCGGCAGGCCGCAGGCCGCCGCGATTCGGCGGCGGCACGGCTACCGCAGTCGGGACCGTGGCAGCGGCTTGAGCCAGGCTCTCCCGGACCGGCACGGCCGACGGCACAACCGGTGCAGCACGGCGCGCACTGGGCAACGGACCGGCAACCACGCTGGGCAACGGTGCCCGCTGCGGCGCGACTGCAACCTGCGGCACGACTGCGGCACTCGCCTCTCGCGGGGGCTCGGCAGCAGCGGGCCGGCCAGGAACGAATTCAGCAAGGCGCACGTCGAGACGTGCCGAGGACTCGAGGCCGGGGCCCCGCGACTCACGCAACGGAACGGGTCGGTGGGTTGCCACTGCCGCATCATCGCTCCTCACCACCGGCCTCAGCGGCTCGGACACGACCGTCTCCGGCATGCCCGGTTCGCGAGCCGGCGCGGTTGCCACACCCGTTGCCAAGGCCGACCCGCGTGCGGAGTCCGCACTGCCGGGAACCGCGGAGAACCGTCGCGCGACGCCGGGACGCGACCCGGTCACCCCCGCCGTGCGGTGTCCCGCCAATGACTCGGCCACGGCCGAACGGTGCGTGGCGGCAGGAATCGTCCCGGTGGCAACAGACTCGGACTGAATGCGGCGCGGGGTGACGGCCAACGGTGTGTTCCGAATGTCGGCCTGGGGGACTGCCGGCACGGAGGGCTGGGCCTCTCGTGCCGCCGTCGACGTTGCACCAGCGACGGCGACGGGTACAGCGGGGCCGCGGCTGGAAGGGCGCAGGGGCCGCACGACGCGCGTTGCTGATTCAGACTCTGTCGCCCGCGGGGTCACGGCGGCCTGGCCGCCGGTCACCGGCGAGTCGGCGAACCGACGGACATCGCGTGCGGACACCGCATTAGCCTGCGGCCCGGGTGCCGCGGCTTGCGGACCGCGCGGAATCGGTGTGAACTGGGTCCCGACAGCGACGGGTTGCGCCTGAGGCACAGGCGCGGCAAGCGCCGCTGCAGCGTCCGGCGCTTGGCGAGGGGACGACTCGCGGCCGTAGCCCGCCCTGGCGGACGCCTCTGGACGCGAAACCGTGCCGAGGGTCGAGCGAGGCACACGCCCCGACTCAGCCATTGTGACGTTCACGGTCGATGGCCGCGCGTCGGACGCTGTCGGAGTCGTGGCGGTTCGCGTCCGCGACTCACGGCGAGGCCGGACCTCGCCCGTCGCGGGGGAGGCGTTTCGGGGTTGCTTCTGGCGGCTGACGAACACGTTGCGGGCGGCGGATGCCGGCGCGGCAGTCCTCTGTGCCTGCTGGGTCACGGGCGCGGCAATCGCAGCGCGGTCTTGCCCGGTTTGCGCTGCGGTCTCCGCAGCGGCAGATTGCCTTGACGGCGCGGCTGGCACAACGACGTCACTCGCTGCGGCCGGCGCCGCAGGCGGAACCGTCAGTGTTCCGACGTTCTCGACCACAGGCGGGCGTGAAACCGAGGCCGGGGTACTGGGCGCTCGTGCCGGCCGTTGCGGTGTCGACGGCCGAGTTGCCAAGGGGGTGCTGTTGTTTGCCATTGCGGCGACCGGGGCAGGAACCGCGTCTCGGGATTCCACCGTCAACGTCCCGGCCTGACTGGCGGCCTGCGGCCGGGCGTCCACCGGAGTGGCGGCGACAGCCACAGGGACATTTTCCGGTCTGCGACCGCTCGGACGCTGGGGCTGAACCGTCCGCCCCGTGTCTGCCGGCTGGAGCACGGCCAAACCGTCCGGAACCGAGGAGTCCCGACGGTCGACAGTCGACGCCGCTCCTGGCGTTTCAGGCCGCGCGCCGGCCATTTCCGGGGACCGGGTGCTGGCGCGTTTCGCACTGGCCGAACGCGACCCGCTTTGTGTCGCTGCCGCGCGGCGCGCGGCGCGCTTGGACATCGGGACAACGCCAGCCTGGGCGCGCTTCGGATCCTCGACGGCAACGGCCGCAGTGGGACGTGCAGCCGTCTGGGTCGAGGCGCGAACTTGCGGTCCGGCGTTCGGGGTGGCTGTTGGGGCCGCCACCGGCGTTGCGGCGCGCGGGCCGGCGTCCCATGCGTACCCCCGGGCCATGGACATCAGAAGCAGGGCTGCGGGCGGCATCGTGACATTTGCATTGCGGTCATGCGCCGTGGCCTTTTCCTTGACCGGTTCAGGCCGTGCCGCCGACGCAGCGGCGGTCCACTCCTGGGCTGGGGCCGGATCAAAAGCGCCCCTCGCCAACGGCTTGCGAGGGCGGAGCACGGGAAGGCCGCCGGCGCCCCCGATCTTCGCCGGGTCCGGGGCAAATGAAGGCGTGAACGTGGGAGTGCTCATGAGGATCCCTTTTCCGAGAGACGCCGGACCACTTCCAGGATGCGTCCGGCCTTCTTGGCATTCTCCGGGTCGCTGTCCTTCAGCATGACGGCGAAAAGCGGGCCGGTAAGTTTTGGCGGCAAGTAAAAGATGACCTGGGCGGCAGCCTTCTCCTCCATCTGCAGCAGCATCTTGGCGCCGTCCTTGCTGTCGGCGCTGGCGATCACCGTGGCCACTCGGCTAGCGTTCTCCTTCTGCTGCGCGTCGATAGTAATGAACAACTTCTGCACCATCTCGATCTTCTTTTCGACCTCCTGCTGAAGCTTCGCCGTGGTGGCGGCCATCTCATCCAGGACCCGGCGTTGCTCGGCAATCTTTTCCCGCTCGGCGGCCAATCTTTCCTTCTCGGCGGCGATCTCGTCGTACAGTTTGGCCGCGAACGCCTCGCCTTCGCGCCGGGGGGTCTTGGCTTCGGTGCTCTTGACCCCCGGCGGCTGAGGGACGTGACCTTCGTCCTTGGCCGCGAACAGGGGGTTCATTCCGAAAGGCAGTTCGCCCGTCGCAAAGGTGTAGCCCATGAGGCTGACGCAGAACGCGGCGATGGAACTGGAAGCCAGCACCACGATGCCGAGGAAGCGGATGATGGTGTCGCTTTTATCCATAGAAGCACATCTCGGTTTTTCCGGGCTAGACGGCCCGTGCCTTCCAATGGGTCATCAGGGTCCCGATCTCGTCCAGGCGCTGTTGGTCTTGACGCCGCGCAGCCAAGGCCCACTCGTCATGCCGGCGCTCTCGGTGCTTCTCGAGTTTGCGGACCTCAACCCTGGCCGCCAGGAGTTCCTGGCGCCGGGTCTCGACGGTTGCCGCCGCGGTAGCGACGACGGCGGCCTGCGCGTCGAGAGCCGCCCGCTGCCGCCCCATGTAACGGTCCCACTGCAACAGGTCGCCCGCGGTCGTCGGGGGCGTCTGAATCCGGGTCTGCAGCGCCCGATGGATGGCGTCCTCGATCTGCCGCTGCCGTTGCCGTTCCGTTTCCAGCCGACGAAGCGCCGCCGCCAGTTCCGCCTGGCAACGCTCTTCTTCCTGGCGTCGGAACGAGAGCACGCCTTCAAGGGTGTACTGAAAACGCTTCATGTCGTCAGGATCCTCTTGAATGCCGCGACCGTCTCAGCCCAGGGGATTGATTCTTCCAGACTCTGACACAGGAACCGGTCCAGTTGCGGTTTCAGGGCCAGGGCCCGGTCCAGTTCCGGGTTGCTGCCTGGCGAGTAGGCTCCGATGGTCACAATGTCCTCGAACCTGCGGTACACCGCGAGCATTTTTCGCAGTTCCCGTGCCAGGGCACGGTGTTCGGCGGACGTCACGTTGTTCATCACGCGGCTGACACTGGCCAGCACATCGACCGGCGGGTAGTGCCCGCGGTCGGCCAGCACCCGCGTCAGCACGATGTGCCCGTCGACGATGCTGCGCACCGCGTCAGAGATCGGCTCGTCCATGTCGTCGCCCTCCACCAGCACGGTGAAGAACGCCGTGATGCTGCCCTTCTCGCTGGTGCCGGCTCGCTCCAGCAGGCGCGGCAGCAAGGCGAAGACCGACGGCGTATACCCTTTGGTCGTCGGCGGTTCACCGGCAGCCAGTCCGATCTCGCGTTGCGCCATGGCATAGCGCGTGACGGAGTCCATGACGAACAGCACGTTCAGGCCCTGGTCGCGGAAATATTCCGCCAGAGACATGGCGGCCTCTGCGCCTTTGACCCGCTGCAGCGCGGGCCGGTCCGAGGTGGCTACCACCACGGTGGTCTTCGCCAGCCCCCTGTCGCCCAGGGATTCCTCGATGAACTCGCGGACTTCCTTGCCGCGCTCTCCGATCAGGGCCACCACGTTGACATCGGCGCTGGAGTACCTGCAGATCATGCCCAGAAGCGAGCTCTTGCCCACACCGCTGCCGGCAAAGATCCCCATGCGCTGGCCGCGCCCGCACGGGATCGCCGCGTCCACGGCCCGAACTCCCGTCAGCAACGGTTCGACGATGCGCGGTCGCGACACGGAGTGCGGCGGTGGACGGCGCAGAGGCCACATCGCCTCAGGCACGGGCGGGGGCAGGCCGTCGAGCGGCCGCAGCAGCGGGTCCAGGACCCGACCGAGCAGACTGCGCCCCACCGGCACGCGGAAGCCCTCATTGGCCGGTTCGACACGGTCGCCACGTCGGATTCCTTCCACAGCCTCCAAGGGCATGATCAGGACGCGGTGGTCTCTGAACCCCACAACTTCGCCGAGAACGGGCGCCGCCGCGGTTGAGCGCGGCCGCAGCGTCACCAGATCACCGACGCTCACGATCGGTCCACAGGACTCCACCGCCAAGCCGGCGAACTGCCGGACCTCGCCGACCGAGGTGATCGTGCGGCCCCGCACGGTGTCGCAGAAGTGATCCGCCAGACCGGTCAGGGGGGCGCACTGGAGTTTGAGTTCTGTCATGATCGGGCCATCGCGACGTGCTGCCTCGCGTTGCCCCCGGGTGGGGTGCGACCCCGCGAGGTCAAGTGTTTCTCAATTCCGTCAGTTTCCCGGAAATCTGCGCCGACAGCGCCTCCAGGCGCACCGGCAGGCTGGCCACAAGCAGTCCACGTTCGGGTGTTTCCAGAACGGCGTCACCCGGTTTCAGTGTCGAATCGGACACGATGGCGATATCGGACGGCAACGCCACTCCCCCCGGCGGCTGCAGCAACGGTGCATCTCCGGGGTGGACACGCAAACGCAGGCCCGTTGTGGGCCCGAGCAGTTCCATGGCCTCTTCCACGGCGCTTTGCAGCAGGGCACGGCGGCAGGGCTCGGCACGCAGGACGGCTTCGGCAATCAGCTGGGCCAGGCGAACCGCCTCTTCGCGCGCTTGTCCTCTGAGGCCGGAGATGCACGCTGACAACGCGCCGGGCAGTTGACGCGCGACCCGGACGTTCTCGGCCTCGAGCTCGCGAACCCGCGGTTCGAGCTCGGCCAAGCTTTGGCGACGCCCCTCATCGAACCCCTTTTGGTAGCCCTCGGGCAACGGTTCCTTGTCGACGTCAGCGCCGTGCGCACCCGTTCCGGCGGTGCCGCGGCGCATGATGACATGCGCCTGGGGGCTCCGGGCAAGCAGGTGGAGCCGTCCCATCCCGGTCTGGCTAGACATAGACCTCGTCCTCCTGTCCGGCATGCAGAGTGATCTCGCCGGCCGCCTCCAGGGCGCGAATGACGTTGACCAGGTTACGCTGTTCCTCCTGCTGCTGACTGAGCTTGACCTTTCCGAGCAACTCCATTTCCTCGAGCAGCGATTCCCGGGCGTGCTTGGACATGTTGTTCGAAATCTTGTCGAAAATGTTCGGGGGCACGCCTTTCAGCGCGATCGTCAGCTTGTCGGTCGACACCTGGCGCAGCACTTTCTGGACGTCGGCATCGCTCAGGCGCACGATGTCTTCGAACGTGAACATCAGGTCGCGGACGGCGGTGGCCTTTTCGGCGGAGACTTCCTGGATCACCTTGAGGAGCTGTTCCTCCATCTCGCGGTCAATGTGCTGCAGGACATTGGCGATGAACTTGGGCCCGCCGAGGTTGTTGGTCCGTTCCCCACCTTTGCTCTTTTTCAGTAGAGAAGAGACTTTCTGCACGAACACCTTCTCAATGCGGGCGGCCGTATCCGGGTCCGCGTTGCGCGCGTCCACCAGGCGGCTGATCACCTCCGCGCGGGTGTCGGTGTCAAGGTGAATCATGATGGCGGCGGTTTTCTTGGGCGGCAGGAACGCCAGGATCAGCGCGGTCACGGCGGGCTGTTCCTTGCTGAGAATCGCGGCGAGGTCTTCTTCGTTGACGTCGGCGATGGCGGCAAACGGCTGGTGCGCGCCCCGGCTCAGTGCCTCCTTCGCTTTGGCATCGCCCACGGCTTCCTGAAGCAGGGCTCGGGCCACTTCCGTACCGCCGCGCGGACTGACCCCTTGCTGCAGGAGGCCGTTGAACTCGCGAAAGACGTTGTCCCGTTCCTCCATGGAGACCTCGGGCAACCGCTGGATCTCCTCGGCCAGGTCCAGCACCAAGTCAACGGGCAAGGACCGCAGAATGCGTACCGCGCACTTGCGTTCCATTCCGGTCAGGATGATGGCGGCTTTGCGCCTGGCATCGGCCTCTGGGTCACTCTTCACGTCAGCACCCGCACCAGAGTTGAAGTGGCTTTTCCGGAACTGCGGCAAGACGCTCGATGGTTCGCGGATTCAAGGCCCGCAAGCCCTGCGCCGGGCCGCCCTGCGATCACTTGGTATTGGATATCCACGTCTGCATGACACCCGCCACCAGGGACGGGTCGCTCTCGACCTTGGCGGCGATCATGTCCGCCGGCCTCTTCACGCCGCCCAGGCTCGTATCGTCGACACGGTCGGCAGTGACGTTGTAAATGTCGGCCGCGGCTGCCGCGCCGCGGTGCAGGTCGTAACGCTCGACCTGGTCGCGGCGGAAGGCCGTGCCGAACAGGTAGTACAGCACCGCCAGCAGCAGGATCCCCAGAACGGAGCGCAACGCCGGCAGCGCCGAGTACTTCTGAATCAGTTCCATGACACGGTCGGCAACCGTGAACGCGCCCGTTTCGGCCGGCGGCATCGTCGGCAGGCGCAGTTCCTGTTCAACCACCGTCACCATGTCCTTGCGGACGCTCTCCACGGCGATGCTGGCCCCGACGGCCGAAGCGACCAGGCGGCGGAAGCCCTCGATCTCCTCCGCGCTGCGCGCCTTGCCGGCCGCGGCGCGAGCGATCGTGACCGCCACGCTGAGACTGCGGATGCGGGGGCCATGGATACTGATGCGTTCGGTGGTCTTCGGGACCGCGTACTGGTTCTCCATCGTCTTCCGGTTCTGACTGTTCACTTCGCCGCCGGCCGCCGACCCTTCGGGATTACGGACGGACACGACATTGGAGCTGATGCCGGTCACGCCGCCGGCCGTCTTGCCGGTCTTGGCGTTCTCCTCCGTGATGACCTTTTCAGACAGCACGACCGACTTCTCGCTGTCGTACGTCTCGACTTGTCGCTCCTCACCACTGAAATCAAGGTCCGCGGTGACCATGGCCACAACCGCATCGTCGCCCGTGAAAGGCCGGAGAATGGCCTCCGCCTTCTCGCGCAGCGACACCTCGATCTGTTCCCGGATCTCCATCTGGCTGCCCGGGTCGGCGGCAGTGGCAGAGTCGGCGCCCGCGGCGCGGGCCAGCAAGCGGCCGTTACGGTCTGTCACCGTGACGTCACCCATCTCCATGCCTTCCACTGCGCTCGCCACCAAGTTGCGAATCCCCGCCACCTGCGAGGGGCTCATGTCGGAACCGGGCTTGGTGGCCAGCAGCACGCTGGCCTTCGGCCGCACGTTTTCGCCCGCCCTGAAAACCCGGCGCTGCGGCAGTACCACGACCACTTTTGCGTCCTCGACGCCGGGGATCTCGCGAATCATGCGCCGGATCTCGCCCTGCAGCGCACGCTGGTAGCCCACTCGCTGCTGCATCTCGGTGAGACCGATCTTGACATTGTCGAACAGTTCCCAGCCCGAGCCCTTGTCCTGGACTCGAATCCCGGCTTTGGCGGCCTTCAGTCGCAGGTCGTTGACCTTCTCGAACGGAACCAGAATGGTGGTTCCCGAGTCGCGCAGACGCACCGGTACATTCTCGTCACGGACCAGGGCGTAGACTTCGGCGGCGGTGTCACTGTCCAAACGACTGTAGAGGACCTGCCAGTTGGGGCGGGTACCCAGGTAGATCAAGACCGCGAGGGCCGCAGCCCCCAGCAGTCCGATCATAATAATGCTGACGCGTTGCGTCAGGCCGATGCTTTTCCAGATTTCGCCGCAGACATAAAGGAAGTTCTCAATCAGTCCGTTCATGGGCTGCTGTACCTCCGGTCCTTTGTCGGCTGGGATTGTCTTTCGCGACGGTTACGCAGAAAGCGGGCCACGCACGAACCATCTCGGCCTGTCAGGCGCAAAAAAGGCGACCCGTGCGATTGAATCCGACCGCGGCACCGCTTGTAGTGGTGTCGCAGTCCCGGCGGCGCACCCGCCGGGCAAGACACCATCCCCGCACCCCGCCGTCGCCACACGCCCGGCTTCGTTGCGAAACTTCGCCGTGACACGCCAGATGGGCTTTTGGCGCTCCACGTTGTTCCGCGCGCTGCGAGCCCACTACGAACGGGTGCATCCTGGCAGCCATGGCGGGCCCTTTTCTCTCTCAGGATTTGCCCGCACAGGTCGTTATCTTCCCCGACCGCCCGGCCGACGACACCAGGCGCCGGTCGGAGTGGCCGCGCGACGGAGTTGTTGTCAGGAAATCTGACATCCGCCATCGACACGTGAGGTCCCGTCGCGACACCTGGACCGCGGCCGACACGGTAGACACCGCGGGGTGCGCTGGTGCGAAAACTGCGTACTCGGCTTATTCTAAGTGGCAGACTGTAAGGTAGACAGACTGAAAACCATAGCGATGCACACCGGCGCGCGACCTGGAGCGTTTGACTCGGCCGATGAAAGGGCCGTCTTGCACCACCGGGGAGCCCGAAGCGTTGACTGGCGATGGCCACCTGGCCTGAAAGCCCACAACCCACGCAACCTGAGTAATTCCTAAGTCTATGAAAGACCCGTTCCATCGGGATCTGACCGCCTACGACGTCCTCGGCATTGCGGCGGACACGAAGCCGGAGGCCATCGCCGCCGCGGTTTCCGCGGCCATCGGGCGTGGCGTGCCGTGGGACATCGTGAGAGCCGCCAAGGCCAGCCTCGAGGATCCCGGGGCGCGTGGCTTGCTGGATTTCTTCTACTACGACGACGCGATCCTCAGGCGACTCGACCCCAATCCCTTGGAGACGCCAGCGGCGCTGGCGGTGCCCAACCGCGCGGAAACCGCAGCCCGCTGGACGGCGCAACTGCGGGCCGGATTCCCGGCTCCTGGGCTGGCGCACACGGTCGGGTTGCTCTGGTACTGGTGGGCTGTGCACCAAGAGTGGCGCCTCATGTCAATGTGGCGCCAAATCGCCATCAAGGACGGCGTCCCCGAAATGCCGTTGAGCCCGCGCGATCTGCTGCTGCAGCTCGCAACCATCGAAGGCCGGGACTGCAAGCCGGGTACGGACACCTGCCGCTTCGAGCGCTGTCCGTGGCAGCGAGACTGTATCCACTCCGCACCCCCAGTGCGGGAAATGTGGTGGAACAGCATCGGTTGCTGGGGGCATGTGCTCGCCACCGAAGGCTTCTGGATGGACCGGTGCAGCGTCAACCGCGCCCAAGCCCGCCGGTTGTGCACTCAGGCCCAGGACCACCTCTTCGCTTGGTTCCGCGCCCCCGCGCAACGGTTTGCCGATCCGGGTTTCTGGCTGGGCACGAACACGGACGGCTCTGCGGCGCAGGGCGCCTCCGCGGCGGCACCGCCCTCCGGGGAGACGGGGGTTGCCGAACCGCCGTTTGCCGTGCCTGCCGCGGCCCTTGCCGAGTTGGAGGCCCTCTATGCATCTGTCGGCGAGGCAGCGGACCGGGAGTTCACGCTCGCGCTCGACATGACCGCGGCGGGACTGGCCCTGAACGGGCACCGGGTTTCCTGCGGCAAACTGCTTCTGTCGCAACTGGGCCTCCTGGAGCGCGTCCGTTCGGCGGTGGAGGCGGAATTCCGCCGCCATCCGGAATCCCTTCCTTTGTCGAGGGTTCGCACCCGGCTTTCGCCGTACGGCACCATTGCAGCCCTGGTCGACAACGGCCGCGGCCAGGAAGCGATGGAGGCGTTGGCGGCACTGCCGCCCACCGAGCAACAGACGCCCGAGATCCGCGGTCTGCGGGCCAAGGCCCGCAGCGTCCTCGCCTGCGCGTCCCTTAGAGATGGGGAGTGGCAACAGGGTTTGAAGGCTTGCGAAGAGGCCTTGGCCGATTCACCCACCGATGACACGCGTCGGCAGATTGCCACTGAGATCGTCGGGGTCTGCACGGACTGCGCCCAGGCGATGTCCGTCTCCAGCCTCGACAGCGCCATCCAGTTCCTGCGTCGGGCCGCCCGGGTGGTGCCGGGGCCGGCGATCGAGCTGGCCTTGGGCAGGTTCCTGGCCCAGCGCGGGCTGCGGCGGCTGGGCCAGATCGAAGCCGATATCCGACAGGGCGGCATGCCGCCCGGCAAGCAGACCACCGACGTACTGGAGGAAAGCATCGCAGACCTGCAGGAAGCCGTGCGGGTCGGCTTTACGGAGTATCAGGAGCACGTCGCCCGCGGCCGGCGTCTGTTGCGCGAAGCCGAACTGGGGTTCTTGGGGCTGCCGCGCAAAATGCAGCAGATGTTGGGCAACGCGTACATCGCCATGGAAAAAGGGAATTGGGACCGGGCCGTAGACCTCCTGCGAAAAGTCCTTGCCAAACTCAGCAAACCATCCGCCGACCCGGTGCGGCGGCACCTCGCCGAAGTGTTGAGCCGACGCGGTGAAAAACGCGCCGAACAGGGAATACGCCTCTTGGGTCTGCGGGACGACCTGTCGCGGTTCTTTGCCATTGCCCCGGACGACAGTCGCCGCGAGGCCATGGTGGAACTCGAACTGGCGCTGGCCGATTTCGCCGAGGCCACCGGCATCGATCCACGCCATGAGGAACGTCTGTGCCGCGCCCGGGGCCGTATTGCCGAGGTGCTGAACCGCGAGCGGCAGGAGCTTGCCCAGGCGCCGCTCGGTGTGTCGCCTGTCCTGCCGAAGCTCCCCGAGGGCACTGGCATTTCGGCGTGGTTTCGCGTCAGTTCGGTATTCTGCTTCCTGGTGATTGTGCTGGCCATCGTCGGGTCCGGCGGCTGGGGCTACCTGATCGCGGTGCTGCCGTTCCTGTTGCTGGTCTTCGTCTTCTTTCTGTTCTTCGTCAAGTAACGGCGGCGCGATGGTGCGCCGTCTCGAGACGTGCAACTGACAACCCTAGTGCATGCCGCGACATGCCACGCGGAGGCGACAGCCGTTGGAGGACCTTGCCCATGGAGCAACAGAGTAACACCGGAGAGGTTAAGCAAACCGGGACCGGACAGATCCAACAGACTGGCACCGGCCAAGTCAAGCTGCGGAAGCCCACCACCGGCATCATTCCGGCCAACGACGAGACCGGGGCCATTGCCGCGGCGCTGGCACCGGGCGCGAGGTTCTACCCGACCTGGCTTCGGCCCAGGGACGGTGCGCACCTGGTCATCCATGCCCTGTTCATCGTGGCGGGAGGCGCCCTTCTGGCCCAGCACATCGGGGCGGTCAAGGGTGACCCGCGCCTGTGGTTTGTGCTTTCGGTGCAGATCGTCTGGTGGGTGGCCGGTTGCGTAAACCAACTGTTCAGCAAGGGCGAGGCACGCCGATTTGTCACGCTGGTGCAGGTCGCCGTCAATCCGTTCTTGATTCCCGTCAGTCTGTCGTTGATCTCAGGGGACGTGCGGGTGGCCGTGGCTGGCAGTTTGACTTTTACGGTGCTGACGGTCATACTCTCCTCCAGACTGGTCAGCGTGTATGCCACCATCTCGGGGATCGTTTTCGCCGTCCTGCAGAAGGTCTTTCTGCAGGAGTGCGGTGAAGCCATGACCGTCCTTGAAACGATCCAGGTAGCCGGGGCCTACGCGGTCACGGCGGGGGTGGCCCTGTTGTGGCGAGTTCTGCTCGACCGACTGGGGAGTTTGCTGACGCGTGCGTCGGGGGCGGATTTGCTCATCGCACAGCAGCAAGAGCGAGAGGAATTGGTGCGGCAGGTGACGCGCCTGGCCGAGGAACGGCAGGCTCTGCACGAAGCGATTGCCGCCCACATCGTACAGATGAACGAGAATCTTGGGTTCGTCAGGTCTGCGGAAGGAAAGGCGCCATGACGGTCTCGGCAAGCGAGGTCCCACCGGCAGCCTACCCGTGGAACGTGGTCGACGAGGAGGCCTTGCGGCGAGTCTTCAGGCATCGTGTTCTCAACGCGGTCGCCGGATTGAGCCTGATGGTCGATGCCATTCGCGAGCGCGGCGCGACGACGCGTCCCGCGCTGCGGGCGCCGTGCGACGGGATGGAGCGCGAACTGGCGGCCATGGCACAGTTGGCGGAAGGCTCTCGGCAAACCGCGAATGCCACGCCGGCACGGGCCGCGAAAGAGTTGTCCACAGGCGTGCTCCGGGACGCCTGCGAGAGGTTCTGTGCCGAACTGGACGGTGTCCGACGGCAGTTGGACACGGCCCGGAGAGGCGGCGTTGACTCATGGTTCGTGGAACGTTGCGATCTGATGGCGATCGAACTGGCTGGACTGGTCCGCTTCACGGCACGCCTGGACCTGCTCTTCGGACCTCTGCCGGCGCCCGAACCGGTGCGGGTCGCCGATCTGCTGGCGAATGCTGCGGAGTTTTTTGCGCACCGGTTCCCTTTGTGCCCGTTCATGCTAAATGGCGACCCCGACAGAGACGGAGTCATGAGCGCGGGAAACCTCTACTGGCTGGCGCTTCAGGAGTTGCTCGCCAACGGCGGCGAAGCGGCAGGACGCCACGGGGCGGTGCAGTTGTTCTGGAAGACAGACGGCGGGCAGACGCTGGCGGTCATCAATTCCGGCGAGCCTTGGGCGTCAGCAGTACCGTCCGCGCCCGTGCGCCCATTTTGTTCCTCGCGCGGGCGACACGACGGTCTGGGCTTGGCGATTGCCCAACGCGCCTGCGAGGCGCTGAAGGTCGAGCTGCGAATTCGGCCGAACCTGCCGGACGCGGTGGTCGTCATGATGGTGGCGGCGAGTTGACCTGCGGGACGGCAGGAACACGTGGCGAGAGGATTCTGGATAAGGTTAGGGGGCGCCCGATGGCTGACACCGCGGTTTCCATTCTGGTGGTCGAGGACAACGTCCTGGTGGGGCTCGGGGTGAAGGACGTGCTGGAAGCCGACGGGCACGAGGTCACGGTGGCCGCGGACGGCAAGAGCGCCACCGAGCAGCTGGCGACACGTGCCTTTGAGGTGGCGATCCTCGACCTGTGCCTTCCGGACGAGGACGGCGCCGAACTGCTGGAACGTTGGCGCCGGGAGTACCCCGGCATGCACGTCATGATCATGACGGCACACGGGGACATCCAGAAGGCGGTCAAGTGCATCAAAGCCGGGGCGTTCGAGTTCCTGACCAAGCCGGTCGAGAAGGTCCTGCTCAAGAACACGGTCCGGAATCTGGCCGAACGCCTGCGGCTGAACCGACAGGTCAACCTGCTGAGCCAGCTCACGCAGCGCGAGACGGCGACTGAACCGAGCCACCGTATCGTGGGCGGCGGGGCCGCGATGCACCAGGCCATGGACCTGGCCAAGCGCGTGGCGTCGAGCAATTTCTCCTGCCTGTTCCTGCGCGGCGAGACCGGGACCGGCAAGAGCCTGTTCGCCAAGGCGATTCACGGCATGAGTCAACGGGCCAGCAACCCGTTCGTAGAGGTGAATTGCTCCGCGCTGCCGGCAATGCTGGTTGAGAGCGAACTGTTCGGACACAAGCGGGGGTCGTTCACCGACGCGAAAGAGGACAAGGCCGGCCTGTTCGAACTCGCCGACAAAGGCACCATGTTCCTGGACGAGATCGGCGACATGGACCTGGCGCTGCAGGCCAAACTCCTGCACGTCCTGGAGGAGAAACAGTTTCGGCGTATCGGTGACTCCAAAGTGGTGAATGTGGACGTGGCCGTGATCGCCGCCACCAACAAGAACGTCGAGAACCAGGTTGCCGCAGGCCAGTTTCGGGAAGACCTTTACTATCGGATTAACGTCATCCCCTTCCACTTGCCCCCCCTGCGCGAGCACCCGGAGGATGTCCCGGAGTTGTGCCGGCATTTCGTCGACATTTTCGCCCGCCGTTTCGGCAAGAAAATCCATGGCCTCACGGACGACGCCATGAGCCGGTTGAAGAACTATAGCTGGCCCGGCAATGTGCGCGAGCTCCGGAACGTTGTGGAGAGGGGATGCCTGCTGACCCAGACCGAGGCCATCGGGACAGATCTGCTGTTCTTCCCCACGCTGCCGGGCGCGGCGATGGCGGTGGCGGCCACGGTGACAGCGCCGCCAACGCCAGCCGGCACGGTGATGTCCATGGCTGACGCGGAACGCCAGGCCATCCGCAAGGCCATGGACGAAGCCCAGGGCAACCGGAACAAGGCGGCGCGCATCCTGGGCCTGCACCGCACGACCCTGTACAAGAAGCTTGCCGAATACGGGATCGAGTGAGGCACGGCCGGTGACGGCGACCGTCACGTCGCAAGCTGACGCTCCTCACCCGTGGCCGGACTTCGCCTCCGACTTGTGGCCGCCCTCTTTCTTCTCCTCGCCGCCTTTGGACTCGCCTTCCTTGGCACGGTCCTTCCTGGGCGCTGTATCGGGGCAGAGCAGGCTGATCACGGCACGGTCTTTGCGACGGACCTGCGACTGCGTGTCGCTGGCCAGCCAACCATCCTCGTTCAACCGGACCCATTCGCCACTGCTGGAAAACGCGTAGAGATCCCGGTTCTTGGGCGCCATCGACGCGCCGTAGGAAGAGACGACAAACCGCTCCGCCGGAAACGCCTGCTGCGCCCGGATGAAGTCGACCACTGCCAGCCCGCGCTGTGCGGACAGAAGCCACGGGGCCGTGCCATTCTCCTGACCCGGAAGCCGGCTGGCGTAAACGTCGACCTGGATCTTGTTCTCGACCGTGGCGAGCAGCCTGGCCATCATGGCCAGCTTCTCGGACGCGTCCTCGGTCAGGGTGTTACTGCCCGGCTCGAAATAGATGCTTCCCGAAACGATCACCGCGAACCGTTCCGACTTGTACTCGCCCAGATCGATGACCGGCTGGAAGAACCCCCCAATCTTGAGCGTGGCGATCTGCCTGTTGAGTTGATCGAAAACCCCGACGTCCGGCGGCGACACCGGCAGGGGCGGGCGGTCGGTCATCAACATCTTCGGACTCGGCGGCTTGCCCTTGCGGACCGTGGCAAAGTCGCGCTGGATGAAATGGTCCCCTTGCTTGCCCTCGAAGCCGCTGCGAATGGCAATCGCCGCTTCCTTGAACTTTTCCATGTTGATCACCGACATCGAATACATCATGATGAAGAACGCCACCAGCAGAGTGATCAGGTCGGCGTAGGTGAGCAGCCAGCGCTCGTTGTTCTCCTTCTCCGCTTCACCGCCGCGGTGCTTGCGCTTGGGGGGTGCTGCCATTTAACCTAGTCTCCGTAGTACCGCCGTCGCGACTTGCTCGCGGGCGGCACGAAATCTCAGACCGTGTTGGAGCGCCGTGTCAGTGACCCGCCGCCTTGCCTTTGCCCGCTCCGCCGGCCGGTTCGTGGAGGAAAGACCGCAACCGGATCTCCAGCACGCGCGGGCTCTCCCCGCCCTGCAGCCCGAACAACCCCTGCAGGACCAGCCGTTTCTCGGCCACTTCGATCTGGCATATTTTCTTCAGTTTGTTCCCTAGTGGCAGGAAGATGAGATTAGCGCTCGAAACGCCATAGAGGGTGGCGATGAACGCGGCGGCGATCGCCGGGCCCATGGTCCCGGGATCCTCCAGCTTCGACAGCATGTGCACCAGGCCGAGGACCGTACCGATGATGCCCAGAGTGGGCGCAAAACCGCCCAGCTTGGTGAAGATCTCTTCCCCATCCTTGTACCACGCCTGCCGCGTCGCAATATCCTCCTCCATGATGGAAAACAGCGTTTCCGCGTCAATGCCGTCGATCACCAATTGAAGCCCTTTGCGCATGAACGGATCCGGCTGTGCCTCGATGTGCGACTCCAGTGCCAGGAGACCCTCACGCCGGCCGATGGTGACCAGTTCAACCATCTTGCCGACCAAGGCCTCCAGATCCACATGGCGACCCTTGAACGGCAGCATAATGTAGGTCTTCAGGTCTTTGACCTCTTCCGTGCTCAGGGTGATCAGGACCGCGCCAAGCGTACCACCAAACACCAGGATGAACGGACACAGAGCGACGAACGAGCCCAGGTGCCCGCCCTCGAGCAAGACCGAGGCGAGGGCACTTCCCCAGCACATCAGCAGTCCGGCGATCGTGATCTTGCCCATTTATCTGGCCTTCGTGTATCGCGCCTTGGGAACGGGCTCCGTTGCGGCCGCGCGGGTTGCCCCGGTCAGCCTTCCGAATCGCACTCAAACCTCTTGCATGACCCCGCGCTGCGGTGCAGGTGTTCGGGTGTCAGATGCAAGGAGGGAAGTTGGAGTTCAAATCCGTTCTGCATTCCTGAAACCCGTCCTTTGCGGCAAATCTCCAGACACATGACTCATGTCCGGGGACATTCACGCAGGATGCATGCCACCGTTGTCCCGCCGCCAGCCTGCTCACATCGGTGCGACCTCACGGGGCGGCGGGGGGGACGGGTGGCGGCGACACCGCCGCGTCCGGCTTGGGCCGCGGTCCGACGACCGCCTCGATCTTCTTCTGGAGGTCCTCGGGTCGGAACGGCTTGACGACGTAGCCCTTGGCCCCCGCCTTGATGGCCCGTATCACCTGATCCTTGTCGGCAACGGAGGTGCACATGATGACCGGAATGTTGGCCGCCTCGGGGATCTGCCGAATCCGGTCCAGCGTCTCGATGCCGTCCATCTCCGGCATGTTGATGTCGCACAACATCAGGTCGATCTGGTAATTCTGTTCTTTGAGCAACTTGAGCGCCTCGGCGCCGTTGCCGGCCTCCAGCACGTCCACAATCCCCATTTCCGTGAGTACGCGGCGTTGGATCTTCCGCATCGTGTTCGAATCGTCAGTGAGGATGATTTTCATGACTGTTTCTCTACGCCTCCGCCATGGATACCCGAATGTCGAACTCCCCGCCCGTCTGCATTCGCATGGGGATCACCACCCATGGAATACCGTGCTGACCGGCCAGGTGCTGGTCCTTCCCCATCAATACCATAGGCAAGCTGATCTTCATCCCGGGAAAGGGCAGCTTCGCGGTGGCGGCGCCGGCCAGGATGTTGAGCACTTCGCCCATCCCGTCGGAGATGTCGGATTCGTCGGCGATGTTGGGATCTCCGACAAAGGCGCCAACCATGGCGCGCGCCACCGGCATCGGCATGGTCAGCAGCACCATGCCCCGCAGCCCACCGGAGAAACCCATGACCGCGATAATCCCGTACGCCGGCAGAATGTTCTTCGCCTCATACGCATCCCCGGCCCGGGTGACGCTCATGCCGCACATCATCTCCAGTGTTTCGACGGTCGCCTCGACGAACGGTTCGTAGTGCTGTTGTTTCACGTTTGCCCTCTCCGCATCTGCCGGCTTTCTGGTTACCACCCGGATGGCACCGATCTTGCGTTGTCGGCACCCTGTACGGCTGGAGCAGACGCAGGACGCGTGCCACCACCGGACGCCGGGATCCAAGACGAACCGGTAAGGAGTCGCCGACATGAGAACTCGAGTACACCGATTGAGCTGGACCTTGCGAACCGCCCTCGTCTCTTCCTTGACCCTTCTATCGTTCAGTGCACGTGCGCTGGAAGCAACCAACCCCGAGGGGGCCAACCCGACCTCGGCAACTCCCCCTGCAGCCACTGTGGCGGTGGCCCCTGACGCCACGACCGCCGCGGCACCCAATCTGGCGGCCTTGCCCAAACCCCAGTCGAGGACGCCGGCAGCACTATTGCAGGAGTGGCGCGAAGCGATGGAGGCATACCGGCGTTCTCTGACGGCCCTGGACGGCGACCGCGAGGGTTTCTCGGCGCCGGCCGCCTCCCCCGGCACCTCAAAGTCGGAGGTGTCGGGTTTCGCATCACCCAGCCTGCTCGCCAGGGTGACGACCGAGGTCCGCAACTTGGAGACGCTCATGGCCGAAACCAGCAAATGGGAGGAGCAGATGGCCCTCGGCACCGCCAGCGGCCGCGCCAACGGGATCCTGGCCCGGGCGGATGCCTTCACGGTGGAACGGCAGTACCGCCGGAAGATCGAGGCGAGTGCACAGAACCTGGCGCGCCTCGTGCAGCAGGTCCTGGCCATGCAAGCGGAGGCGACGAAAAGCGATATGGTCCGCATCGACGAACTCCGGACCCTGCTGACCCTGCTCCCGGGCTCACTTCAGTCGATCACCCCCGGGCCGGACAAGCCGGACCTGGCAAGCTTTGAGTACTACGAGGTGAAGATGGCAGCGGACCTGAAGCAGATCAGCGCCCTGCAGGAAGTGTACGGCGACGCAACCCAGTGGGACGCGCTCTACCAGGCCAATCGCAGTAAGATCGCCGACCCGGCGGCCCCTCTGCCCAAGGGCACACTGCTGGTGGTTCCCAGCCGCCACAAAAACGGGGAAGGGAATCTCTGATATGGAAAACACTCAGACCGTGTCACTGTCGGGGTCAGGCCGAGGCTGTGTGCTGGTGGTGGAGGACGACCGCACCCTCGCGGCAGGTTTGCGGCAGTTGCTGGAAAGCGTAGGGCACTCCGTCCTGAGCTGCGCCCGGGTGTCGACGGCGCAAAAGACGCTGCGCGATCGCCACATCGACCTGGTCATCTCCGATTTCAATCTGGAGGATGGGTCCGCCGAGGACCTGATCACGTGGATGTCTGCACAGGAAGCTTCCCCGCCCGTGCTGCTGGTCTCGGCAGCGTGCGAACTGCCCGGGTCGGTCACGCAGGCACCGATTGTGCGTGGTGTGCTCAGGAAGCCGGCAGCGCCCGAGACGGTCCTCGGCCTGGTCGAGGACCTCCTGTCTGGAAACCTGGTCCGGGCGGCATTCCCGCGTCTGGTCGGCGCTGCCGAACGGAGCCTGCTGCTGGAGGAATGACCCCGGCTGAGATCGCAGCCGGGACAGACGCAAGCCAAGGGAGATGACCCCGAATGAGCCGGATCGGCACAACCCTACGACACGGGTGGTTTCACCTGGTGGCTCTTCTCAGCGCCGCCGCGATAGTGACCCTGGTGATCGGGCAGGCACGGCACATCAAGAGCCGCTGCGACCGGGACGCCGCGGAAAGCCGGAGCCGGTCTCAGTTCAATCTCGCCATGTGGTCGGAGAAGGGCCGCCACGGCCTCAGGGAAGAGGCCCTCAAGCAACTGCAGGCACTGCCGGATGTCGACCTCAGCTCCGGTCAGCGTCGGCAGCGCGACCTGGCCATCGTGGAGTTCCTTTTCAGCCGCGTCCAGGAGCACCTGTCCGGGGATGCCGAGGGCGACCTGCGCCGGGCTGAGCTGCTGCTGCTGCCCATCCTGAAGAGCGACACCGATCGTGCTGTGCAAGCCCGAGTCCGGAACCTCCTTGTCCTGGTCGGGTTCGAGCAGCGAAAGTGGTACGCCACGCTGCAGCGCATCGACTCCCTCTTGGCGGATTTCCCCGAGAGCCACGGCAATACCGAACTGGCACTGCTGAAGGCCATCTGCCTGTCCCAGGTGCAGGATTGCCCCCGCGCTCTGAAGCTCTGCGAGGAGATCATCGGCAAAGCCACCGATTCCGTCCGGGCACGGGCCCACTTGGAGGCCGGCGACGCGATCCTCAAGGGCCTGCGGAACGGCGGCGTGCTCGCGCTGGCACGAGGCCAGAACTGGCCGACCGACGAGAAGGGAGCCACGGCGACGGCCCTACGCGAGGCCAGGGCCCACTACGAGAAAGCCCTGACCGGAATGCCGCCCGGCACCCCCAGCCGCACCTTCGTGCTGAACGGACTGGTCGACACGTGCGTGCTGACCAACGACCTGGACAGCGCCCGGCACTACGCGGAGGAGACCAATGAGCCTCTCGTTCCCGTGAGCGAACGGATCCGGTCGTACCTCCTGATGGCGCAGGTCGAACAGAAATTCAATCACATCCCCGAGGCCACGCGTCTGCTGCAAGCCTGCCTCCAGGAGTTCCCGCAGGAACCCGAGTCGGTCGAAGCGCACTTCCGGTTGTTCGAGCTGTACCGCCAGACCCGAAACTGGCAGGACGGCGCGGCGCTGCTGCATAAGCTGATCGTACGCTTTTCCGACCGAACCACCGCGACACGGATGCTCAACCTGTTTCTCGATTCGCACTCCACGCTGGTTGACGAGATCTGTGAAGGAAACAAACCGACCCACCTGATCGCGTTCCGGGATGTGCTGGTGCAGTTGAAAAGGCAGAGCCCCCCGCTGTGGAGCCAGGTCCACGAGGGCGTGGACTACCTCCTCGGTCTGATGGAGATCAAACGGGGCGAGGACCAGCGGGCGGAGGAAGAGTTCCTGCGCTATCTCACGAACCCGCTCCACCTTGATTTCCGCGAGAGAGTCCTGTTCGACGATCTCCGCTGCGCCGTACGGCTGCAACGCTCCCCGGCGGTGGTTGCCTACCGGGCCAGGCGGTACCTCGCCCGCTACGCCAGTAGCCCCCGTAACCAGGAAGCCCGCCTGCGCCTGGTTGAGGCCTACTTCGACATGGACCTGTACGCCGGCGCCATCCAGGCCGCGGCCGAAGGGGACATGCCGCGGGTCCTGAAGTCAAACCCCGCGGATCCGTCCACGCCTACCCGTGCCGGCTTGGCGTGCGCGGTCCAGACGGCCCAGGCTTACGCCAGGCTCGGGAATGCCGACAAAGCCAATCCGCTCTTCCGCGCCAGCCTGCAGCAGACCCGGGGGATCGAGTTTCCCGCCGCGGCATTCCTGGACTGGGCCGATACCGCAATAGCGGCCGGACAAACGGCCGAGGCCTCGCGACGACTGGAGTTGGGCGTCGACCGACTGCAGGACCCGCAGGCGCGGAGCCGGCTCGAAGTGGCTCGCGACATACTCCATCTGCGGATGGCGCTGCCGGAGGCTGAGACGGAGGCCCTAAAACGCCTCGACGCCCTCCAAGCCCAGGCCGAGAAGGACCCCAAGGCCAGGGCCTGCTGGCGCGAACTCTGCGAAACACTGCTGGACTTCCACTGCACCCGCGGCGCACTGGACCCGGCTACCGCGGTGCTGACGCAGGCGTGCCGCGTCTTCCCGGGCGAGTCCTGGGTCGATGGGTGGCTGAGCCGGCTGCTGCGTCTCAAGCTGGACAAGAGTGACACCGCTGCGGCCGTGACTTGGCTGGCCGGCATTCCGGCAGAGGTCGGCGGTGGAGAAAAGGCGGATTCGCCGACGTCGGGCCTGTGGCAACGGCAGCAGGAGTTGGTACGGCGCGTGGCGCTGCTCTCCGAACAAGTCCGCAAACGGCAGGAAAACGATGGTGCCGGAGGTGAACATGTCGCCCGAAATTGACGCCGAAATCCAGAGTTGCCGGACGCTACTCAACGTGTTCCAGGCCGAGCGGCGTGCCGTCCTGTCGGGGGAAGCGACCGATGCGCGCAGCATTCTGCCGTTTCTGCAATTGAAGAAGCGCCTCCTGGGCGTGCTGGACGCGCACGGCAAGCAGGAGCATGCACAGGCCGGCCAGGACGGGACCGCGGCGCCGGACAGTCCGCAGTCTCGACAGCGGCTTCGCGAACTCGGAGCGCTGCTCGAGCAGTTGCTGGTGATCGATGGCGAGAATGAATTGCTGCTGCGCCGCGCTCTCGGCGGAAACCCGGCCGGTAGCACCGACGGCAGCCGGTTCGCGCGCCGGGACGGCACAGCCAGCGCCTCGCCGGGGGCCGGCATGGAACAGAAGAAGGCCGACAACGTCCATGTACGGCCGGCACGATTCGACACTGTCGCGGCCGGCGGTATGCCGACACGTGGCACTGATCCTGCGAATGCGAAGTTCGCATCCGCGGCCCAACGGCTGAAGTTCCGCTACTTGTGATGGGCCATCTGGGATAAGGGACCCGATATGCCGGAGATCATGCACCAAACGGCGCCCGTGCTTCTGCAGGCGTTCACGCGCTTTCAGGAGCACTGCACGCGGCTTGAGGCCGCCCATGTCGAATTGCGCCGCCGGCTCGACTCCGCGGAACTCCAGCTCGAACAGAAGAACCGCGAGCTGGCCGTCCGGATCGCCCAGATCGGGACGATGAAGGAGCGGTTGTCCGGCGTCTTGGAGTCGATCACCGATTCAGTGCTGGTCGTCGATGAGACCGGGACGGTGGAGTTGGCCAACCCCGCCGCCGCGGCACTGCTCGGGGCCGCGACACCGGGCAGTTCGCTGGAGCAACAGGTTCCCGATATCGACAGACTGTGTCGGAACGTGGCCCCCCGGCGCGACGTGGACTTGAATCTGCAGCGGCCCGAAGGCGAACGCCAGGTCACGGTGACCGTGGTGCCGACCGCGCCGGGTGGCACTCTGCGCGGGGCCCGGGTCATCGTGATCCGCGACGTCACCGAGTACCGCCGGCTCCAGCAGCGCGCGGCGACCACCGATCGCCTCGCCGCCTTGGGCAAAGTGGCGGCCAGCGTGGCGCACGAAATCCGCAACCCTCTGGCCGCACTGGAAGGGTTCGCCCGGTTGCTGCACGCGGATTTGCGGGTCAGCAACCCGCAGAGTCAGCGGCTGAGCGACAAGGTCATCCGTGCGGCCCAGCAGGTCAACGGTGTGGTCTGCAACCTGCTCGACTATGCCCGCGAAACACGCTGCGTCTACCGGCGGCTCGACCTGAGCAGCCTGGCGCGGGATGTCGTGGAGATGCTGGAACCCAAGGCAGACGACATGGGGATTGCCCTGCGGCTGGAGTGCCCGCCGCAACCGGTGGAAGCGGACGTCGACCCGATTCAGATCCGGCAAGTCCTGGCCAACCTGGTGGTCAATGCCATCGAGGCCTGTCCGGTGCGCAACAACGGCGTGGTTGCGGTGAGCGTCCGCGGCGCGACCGACACGGTGTGGGTGGAAATCGCAGACAACGGGACCGGCATCCCGGCGGACCAGCAAAGCCGCATCTTCGAGCCGTTCTTCACCACCAAGGATGGCGGAATCGGCCTGGGGCTGGCGATCTCCCAGAAGCTGGTGCAGACGCACGGTGGACGGGTGACGGCGCAGAGCGAGGAAGGGCGGGGAGCGCGGTTCACGATCGAACTTCCCCGGGAGCAGCGACATGATTGACCGCATCCTGGTTGCCGATGACGAATACCTGGTGCGCCAGTTCCTGGCCGAGGCCATCAGCCGGGAAGGTATCGAGGTGGTTTCCGCCGTGAATGCGGACGACGCCATGACGCAACTGCGCCAACAGGACGTGCAGATGGCGTTCGTCGATCTGAAGATGGGGCAAACCAGCGGGATGGACCTGCTGCGCTTCGGCAACGAAAACTGCCCCGGTGTGCTGTTTGTGATGGTCACCGCCTACGGCACGGTCGAGACCGCCGTGCAGGCCATGCGCCTGGGTGCGTTCGATTTCCTCCTCAAGCCGGTCACTCCCGAGCAGGTGTCGGTCCTGATCGACAAGGCGCGACAGTGGTCGCATCTCAAGGAGTGCCAGGGCTACCTGTGCCGCGAGGGGTTGCCGACCCCGGGGCTTGACGGCTCGTCCAGGATCGTCGGCAGTTCAGAGGCGATGCAAGCCATGATGCGGCTGGCCACGCGGGTGGCCCCGACGCACGCCGCAGTGCTGATCACCGGCGAAAGCGGGACCGGCAAGGAGTTGGTGGCCGCCGAGATTCACCGTCTCTCGGCCCCGCGAAGTGACCGACCCTACATCCGGATGAATTGCGCGGCGGTTCCGGATTCACTGCTGGAGAGCGAGTTGTTCGGGCACGAGAAAGGGGCGTTCACGGGCGCCACCGAACGGCAGATCGGGCGTTTCGAACTGGCGCACGGGGGGACCCTGTTGCTGGATGAAATCGGAGAGATCAAGCCCGCCATGCAGGCGAAGCTGTTACGTGTCCTGCAGGAGTCGGAATTCGAGCGTGTCGGCAGCGGCAAGACCATTCGGGTCGACGTGCGTGTCATCGCCACCACCAACCGCAACCTCAAACAAGAGGTCGAGCGCGGCAACTTCCGGGAAGACCTCTTCTACCGCCTGAACGTCTTTCCGATTCATCTGCCGCCGCTGCGGGAACGGGGTGGCGACATTGCGGAGATCGCCCAGGCCTTGCTGGCGAAACAGGAGCAGAAGCTGCGCCGGCGACTGACGTTCGCACCGGAGACACTGGCCTGCCTGGCGCGCTATCGCTGGCCTGGAAACGTCCGCGAACTCGAAAACGTCATTGAACGGGCGGCCATCCTCGAGGAGACGGAGGTCATTCAGCGGCACGTTCTGCCGCCCGAAATCACCGGGTCGGCGCCGAGTGAACCCGGAGCGGAGTCATTGCCGGCCTTCGACCTGCGCCAGATCGAGAAACACACGATCCGCCGTGCCTTGGCGCACACGCGCGGGAATCGCACCGAGGCCGCACAACTGCTGGGGTTCAGCGTGCGGACCCTGCGCAATAAGATCAGTCAATACCGGACAGATGGCGTGGAACTGGCGAATAACCTCTCACCGGCTTGAACCGCCGGCACCGGAAGGAGCAACCATGGATCCGCTTCGACAACTCATGCTGACGACTCTGGAAGATGCCGGCCTGGGCGTCGAGGAATTCCATCGCGCCTTCCTGGTGTGCAGCGCCCGGTTCGAACATGGAGAAGACGCCCCCGGGCTGGAGGAGTTCCGCAACCTCCTGCCGCGGGTTGCCGAGTTCAGCCGGTTCTGCAACACGCTCAACCAAACCTGCGTCATGATGCTTCCCGACGCTCCATGGGCCGGGGACTTCGAACGGCTGCGGGAACGCTTCAACACCGCGCTCTCGGCGCTTACCGCGGCACTGCAGAAGGGCGATCTGCTGGCCTTGGGCGAGGCGCTGCGCCTGGACCTCTGCCCCGCCCTGCACGCCTATGCGCGACTGTTTACGGACGTCCGCAGTTCGCTGTCTGCCGAAGGACAAACCGCCGAGAAACTGGCCACCTGCCCGGCCGCGTAGAAGGAACACTCCCGATGGCGGATGCCCTGCAAACCAGAACAGCCGACTCGACCACCTACGCACGAAACCTGGATTTCCTGCGACAGCACACATTTCCGCCCACGTGGAGCGAACTGTCAAAGACGCCCGGACCGGCCCCGCACCTCCGCTGCCGCCTGACGGACACCGGCGCGCCCGCGGTGCAGGTTCTGCGACCGGACGGACACGAACAGTCGCTGTTCAGTGCGCGCGATGCCCAGGGCGAAGCCCGACGACTCGTCGAAACGTGGCGCGCCAACTGCAAACCGGCCAAGGACGCCTTTGTCGTGGCCTTCGGCCTCGGATCCGGGCAGCAACTGCCCCTGCTGCTGGACAGCCTCGGGGATGGCGGGACGTTGCTGGTCGTGGACCGGGACCCGGACGCCGTGCGTGCCGTCCTGCAGCACGTGTCTCTGGACGAACTGTGCGGCGGCCGGCCGAATGTAAACCTCTACTTCCTCGTCCATCGCGAGCTGGATCATTTTGTCGATGAGTTTCAGGTGGCGTCCGAGCGATTTCTGCGCCGCCTGAACCTGTCGCTGTTCGGACACCCGGGGGCCCTCCGCACCTTCCCCGAGGCGTACCGCGAGTTAGCCAACAAGATTATGCTGAAAACCCGGATGGAGAACACCGAGAGGAACACGCTCTACGGCCTGAGCCAGAGTTGGTGTCGCAATGCCATTGTCAACCTGCCCGTCCTGATCCGCAATCGCGCGATCAACGACCTGAAAAAGGCCTTCGAGGGGATACCGGCTGCCGTTATTGCGGCCGGCCCGTCACTGGAACAGTCGCTGCCGCTGCTGCGCCAACTGCAGGACCGGATGGTGCTCGTGGCCGTGGGGACCGCACTGAAGCCGCTCTTGGCGGCCGGAGTGATGCCGCACCTGGTCGTATCCGTCGACGGCTGCCCGGATGTGTGGCCCCAATTCCGCGACTTGCCGCCGCTGCGGACCGGGCTGATTGCCGTGGCCCAGACCGACCCCCGCATTCTGGCGGTATTCGAGGGTCGCTTCTTCTCCTTCGACGCCGTGTTTCCCGGGATCGAGCAATGGCTGGCCAGCATGGGCGCCGGCGCGGACCGCCTGCCGGTGGGTGGAACCGTGGCCCTGACGGCCATGGCTGTGCCGCGGCACCTCGGGTGCTCGCAGTGCCACGTGTTCGGCCTCGACCTGGCCTACAGCGACGACGGCACATCGCATGCCGCCAACAGCATTTACCACGGATGCCGCTCCAACCTGAAGGACTTGGTCTCGGTGCCGGGGAACTGGCGTCCGAGCGTCTACACCACGCCACAGTTCGTGCAGTACGTCGAACGCATCGGTGCGTTTGCCGGCGGACTGGTGAAAGACCTGCGGGTCGTGAACGTCAATCCGGACGGGGCGCGCATCGCCAGTCTGGAGGTCATGCACCCCCGGGATGTAGCTCTGAACGGGTTACCCGTCATCCCCGACTTGTGGCAGCGTCTGGAGTCTGGAGGCGGCAAGCCGCGCGGCGATTCGAAGGCCGTGCTGCAGGCCGCCAAGGATATGCTCGTGCCGCTCGATGAAATGCACCGAAACGCCGAGAAGGCAGCCGAGGTCTGTCGGGACCTGATGCGCGACGATCTGCTGCCCCGCGACAGAGAGGACCTCCTGGACCAGCTCCATGCACTCGAGGACAAGTTGCGGGAGGAAACCCCCGCCGGGAAACTGGTGGCCGAGGGACTCAAAGGCGCCACGCTGCGGACTTTTTCCTTCTATAAAGGTGATGCGACCGACGAAAATGCTTTTTCCCAGGCCCTTCTATACTGCGGCTCTCTGTACCGCGACATCGCCGACGAGGCGGCTTGGGTCCGAAACACGATGAAGAACTACGGCAACGCTGCCGCGACGGAACCCGTTGACGACGAAACGTTGGCGGAGATGCCCCTTCCCGAACTGGAATTGGAGACCGCCCTGGCCGCTGGCTCGCGTGCCCCTTGAGTCGGGCAGCGACACGTGGGCCAGGCTGACAACAACGGGGCCGACGACGACGAACAGACGGAACGCCGCGCCAGGCCCGACGGCAAACATACAACCGACGACGATCCGGAGACATGCCATGACGACACAGGTTGCCACCAGCTATCGACGAGTCCAGGCAGGAACCGCCAGCCCGGCGCAGCGCGTGGTGATGATGTACGACGGAATCCTGCGGCACCTGCATATCGCTCTGGAAGCCTTCCAGGGCGAAACTCCGTCCAGGTTCGAAACGATCAACAACAACGTGCAGCAGGCCAAGCTGATCATTTCCCAGCTGCAGCTCTCCCTGGACAAAAAAAATGGCGGCGAGATCGCCTCGACCCTGGACCAGTTGTACGATTTCTGGGTCCGACACCTTTCGACGGCCAACGCCCGCAAGGATCCGGCCCTGATCCAGGAAGTCGAGGAACTGGTCTCCGGGTTGCGGGACACCTGGGCCACCGCCGCTCAGGAAGCGCGCCGACAAGGCATTTGCTGAGGACGCCCATGAGTAACCCCGAAACCGTCGAGGATGCTGTTCGGCACTGGGACGAGGCGATGGCGGCCGTCCAGGCGGCCGTCCACGACGCCGACTACGCGGCTCTCTGCCGGCAGATGCGACGCGTCCGTCTGGCGTTTCGTGACGTGCACCAGCTCCTGGGGCAGCCCGAGGCTGCGTCACTTCCCGCGACGCTGCGGGAACGGCTCCAGGGCGGCAACCAGCGCCTGGAGCAACTGCAGCGCGACGTGTCGGTTTGGCGGGACGACTTGCAGGCCAAGATCGAACAGCGCGCGGTGGGTCGGCGCGTGTCGCGAGCCTATCACCCGAACCACGCCAGCCTGTGCGGACGCGACGTCCGCATCCGAACGGGAAAGGGTCTCGAATGAAAGACGACAAGGCCGCGGTCGAAAAACAGGCGGGGCAGAAGGTCGTCAGCCGGCGGCTCTGCGCCACCGCAGGTCCGTCCGCGCCGACGCCCCGGGCAGGTCGCATCATCCGGAAGTCCACCACCGACAAACGCCCCCGCACCGTCCGGATCATAGGCGGTGACAGCACCGGTGCGGACGCCGGCCCCCCTCCAACCATCATCGTGGAAAAAACCGCGGACGAGATTGTCCGGCGGATCATCGTCAAGTGCCCCTGCGGACGCGAGGCGGAACTGGTGTGCGAGACGGAAGAACCTGCTTAGCGGCAAAGACGGCAGCAGCATTTGTACCGGCCAAAGACGACGAAGGAGCGACATCGGCATGAGAACGTGGGTGCCCAGTTGGATCCTGTTGCTGGCAGCGACGGCGCTGATCGGTGTGTCGGCCGGCTGCCGCACCGCCGGGTCCCGGCAAGAGGCTTCGCCCGTGCTGGGACATACTCCGGTGCTGGTCCTGTTGCCGCTCGCGGATCGGACCGACAATACGGCAGAGTGCTGCCGGCAGTTCGGCGAGTACCTGTACCAGGAGTTCTCGAACCGCTCCGCCGCCCAGGCCGTGCGAGCCGAACAGGTCAGTTCCCTGTCGGGAACCGTCACCCCTGAGAACCTGATCCGCAGTGGCCTTTTCGCCCTTGAGGAGACCGCGGCCCTGGGAAGGTTGGCGCAGTGCGGTTCGGTGGTTGCGACGCAGGTCCTCGAATTCCGGCCCTATCCCCCGCAACTGCTGGCGCTCAAGATCGTCTGGGTCGATGCGGACAGCGGTCAGCTCCTCAACCGCGTCCATCTACGGGTGGACCTGGCCGATCCACGGACCCGCGACGACTTCAAGCGGTTCGTGGACCAGGATGCCTCGGCGGTCAGCCTCATACACTCCCCCGAGCCGAGCCGTTCGTACCTGGAGACGGCACTCCTCAGCCCGCGTCTTTTCCACCGCTTCACCGCGCAGCGCGCCGCGCAGGCGCTGATCGTCCCGTCCACCGTGGCCGCGATGGCAACTCCTCCGTACAGTCACGGCGCCAGCGAGGAAGCGGGTGCCAAAACGGTACCGCAACTAAAATAGTCGCCGCGGCAGCCGATTCCTGTAGGTTATGGAGAGCACATCACCTGTCAGACATGCTTCCGGCGTTGGCCAGGCCGCGTCACCGACGCGGTTTTTCGCGGCACGCCCGCAGGGACTAGCCCCCGGGACCGGAGCGGGGACCGCACCCGTGAAGGTGTCGACACTCGGCCGCGAGGCCGCACGGGTCCTGGCCATGTATGAAGAGACCGACGCCGTCCGCGAACACGCCGTGACCGCGGCTCGCCAACGGCTCACTGACTGGCGCCCCCTTTCCGACGCGCAGATCGGGCGCATCGCCCGCGACCTGCTGACCTGACGGAGACACCCGCGTCAGGCGTTTTCGCTTCACCGCGGCGGCGCATCACAGGTCTTCCGGCCTGCCATTGCCGGCAAAACTGCCGGATGGACGGCATTTTTTTCCCACCCCTGACGTGCCTTGCACGCCGGCATCCCCATCCCAGTGCTTGACACGGTCTGCCGTTTTGCCTCTGGCTCTTTCCCTGCGATCACCCCGGCAACCGGGCCGGACTTGAGTGCCCGTGCCTTGATCGGACGCGGGCACACTTCGTGCGTCCACCTGGAACAGATTTCCGTCTCAGGTACACTCAGCGACGAGGCGACACGATGTCCAGCGGACTCTACAAAATGGTGGGGGGCCTCAACGGCGAGTTGAAGCGCCAGGAGGCCATCGCGCGGAACCTTGTAGGCAGCGCGTTGTCTGGGTACAAGGCCCAACACCTGAGCGGGACCTTTCAGGCCGAACTGGAGACCAAGCTGGGCGAGGCCCAGGGCGGCCAGGACGTGACGGTCGATAGACTGGATACCGACTTCAGCCAAGGCACCCTCATCCAGACGGGGCGAGCACTGGATCTCGCCATCCATGGAGACGGCTTTTTCCGGGTCACCACCCCGGGCGGCCAGAAATACTTCACACGCAACGGACAGTTTCATCTCTCGGCCCGGGGCTCGCTCATCACGCAGGAGGGCTACACCCTCGACGGGAAGAGCGGCCCCGTGACGTTGGACTCCAGAGACTCGGTGGAGAACCTGCGCGTCTCCGAGAACGGGAACGTTTCTGTCATCACCGACGGCGTCACGAAGACCATCGGCCAAGTCGGGATTTACGACATTGCCAAACGCCCCGACCTACAGCGCAAGTCAGCGAACTATTTCGGCCTGACCGAGTCGCGCGACCCGTCCATGTTGAAGGACTCCCGTCTGCTCAACGGGTACCGCGAAGCGGCCAACGCTTCGCCCATCCAGGAGATGGCGAAGATGGTCCAGAGTCTACGCGAATTCGAGATCGGACAGCAACTGGTGCGCATGCAGATGGAGATGTCCCGCGACGAACAGCAGAAATTGGCGCAGTGATGTTGGGAGGACCTACACCATGAATCGAACCCTGTGGATTTCCGCGACCGGCATGGAATGCCAGCAACTCATGACCGACACGATCGCCAACAACATGGCGAACGTCAACACCACGGCGTACAAGCGCAGTGCCGCGCAGTTCCAGGACATGCTGTACCAGAACATGGGCAGTCCCGGCGCTGCGACCGCCGATTCCGTCGCGCCGGTAGGGGCGCAGCTCGGGACGGGGTCGCGAACGGGCGGCATCTCGAAGAATTTCAGCCAGGGCGGCCTGAAGAACACCAGCTCGGCCCTCGATCTGGCACTGGAGGGCGACGGCTTTTTTGAGGTGACAATGCCGGATGGCTCGACCGCCGTGACACGCGCCGGCTCGTTTCACCTGAACGCCGCCGGGCAGGTCGTCACCGTGGAAGGCTACCCGGTGGTCGGGTTTCCCGCCATCGAAACCACGGCCACGGCCATCGACATCAGCCGCGACGGCACGGTGTCCACAACGGTGGACGGCAAGACGTCTTCCAAGGGGCAGGTGCAACTGGTGCGGTTTCCCAGCCCCGAGGGTCTGAGCAGCCTCGGCCACAACCTGTACGCGGCGACCGAGGCAAGCGGCACGGCACAGCGCGGCAATCCGGGCACCTCCGGGTTCGGCACGGTCGCCCAGTATTTCCAGGAGAGCTCCAATGTGGAGATCGTCTCTGAAATGGTCGACATGATCGCCTCGCAGCGTGCCTACGAGATGAACTCGAAGGGTATCAAGACGGCGGACGAAATGCTGCGAATGGTCGCCAACCTCCGGTAGGTCTCTCATGCACTCGGCTGTTGACATGCTTCTGCGAAAGCGGCGCGACACGGCCCGGCGGCGGAACCGGGTCGCCAGCAGCACCCGAATGCGCCACCTGCTCCGACTTCTGAGTTGCGCGGCCTTCCTCGGCGTGTCGGGCACCTGGACGTCGGGCGCCAACGCGAACGAGGACGTACGTGTGCTGCAAGTCCGCGACTGCGTTACGGCGCGGGCGTCCAAGGTCACGCTGGGCGAACTGGTCGTCAACTCGACGGTTCTCGATCCTGTGGAGACGGCTCTGGAAATCCTCGACGCGCCGCCGCTCGGCGGGCAGACACGCCTTACCCTCGTGGAACTCGCGTTCCTCCTGCAGCGGCACCCGCCGCTGCTCGACCTGCAACTGCGCGGGCCCGATGCCATCGTGGTCGACCGGTCTCTGCCGGCGGGCGACGCTCAGAAACTGAAAAACAAACTGGTCGACGCCATCCGCCAAGTCCCGCCATGGGCGTCCTGGAAGATCGATGTGCTGCTCCAGGGCGAAGACGAGCGCAAGCTGGCTGGTTGCGATGCCAGCCTGAACCTCGAGGTCCATCCGCTCGACGGTGGTCTGCTGAGCGGCAGCGTACCCTTGCGTGTCGCGTTCGTCAACGCCCAGGGTACACGCGTCTCCGAGGTGATGCTGAGCCCGGTCATTCTTCGCGAAGTCCAAGTGGTCATCGTGACCAACTCCCTCGACCGCGGCCACGTGCTGCGCAACGAGGACGTTCAGCTCGCGCCGCTGTGGGTGGGCGACCAGAACCGTACGGTGCTCTCCCAGTTGGGCGACTGCGTGGGCCGTGAGTTGTCGCGGCGCATGACCGCTGGCGAGATCGTGCAACCGGGGTACCTGCTCAACCCGGTCTGCGCGCGGCGCGGCGACGTGGTCTGGATCCGCTGCGCCAGCGGCGCATTGAGCGTCAGCATTGCCACCAACGCGCTGGAGGTCGGGCGCCTGGGCGAGCAAGTCCAAGTGCGCAACCCGGTCTCGGGCAAATCGTTCGAAGCCCGTCTGGTGGCGGAACGCCAGGCGGAACTGGACCTCGGGCAAGCGCCGGTACGATGACGGAGGAGAACAGACTCATGCGGTACGCTTTACCGATCCTCGGACTGACGTGGCTCCTGGTCGCCATCCCGCCCCTGCTGGCGGAAGACCCGCAACTGCGCTTGGCGCTCAACATGTACTCCAGCAAGCGTGCCTGGACCGTGGGCGACCTGCTGACCGTTGTCGTGGACGAGCAGACCAGTTCCAGCAAGACGAACGCCCTGGCCACGAAGCGGGAGTCGGCCGCCACGGCGAGCTCCGGGAACGTCATCGGCTATCCCGCGACGCAAAACAACAGTACGTACCAGGCGCTGACGAACTCCAAGGGCATCGCCCTGCCCCCGTACTCGCTGTCCGCGTCGTCGCAGTTCACCGGGTCCGGAAATTCCGCGTCCACCGAGACGCTCCAGGCGACGTACACCGCCCAGGTCGTCGACGTCCTGCCCAATTCCGTGCTGGTTATCCGAGGCGAACGGGTCGTGGTGTTCAACCGTGAGAATATCCGCATGGTCCTGACCGGCATGGTCCGCCCGCAGGACGTGACGGCCGACAACTCGATCATGTCCAGCCAGATCGCCCAGGCGAGCATCAATTATCAGAGCAAAGGCGAAGTGACTCGCGGTTCGTCGCCGGGCTGGTTCTGGCGTCTCTTCGATGTTATCAACCCATTCTGAGGCAAACTACGATGCATCAGATTGTGAGCAAATGGCTGATCCTTGTCCTGATCTCGGGCGCGCTGACCGCTTCCGCCCAGGAGGCGACGTCATTCAAGGTGCGCGTCAAGGACGTGGCACGCATTCAGGGCAACGAGAACCAGACTCTGATCGGCTATGGCCTGATCATCGGGCTTGCGGGGTCGGGCGATTCCGATGAGGAACTCACGCAGCGCACCATCGCCAACTTGCTGCAGAACTTCAACATCACGGTGGACAAGAACAACCTCAAGGCGAAAAACACCGCCGTGGTCATGGTCACCGTCAACATCGCCTCGCCCGCCCACAAGCACGACATGCTGCCGGCCACCGTGGCGTCGATCGGCGACGCCGCGTCGCTGACCGGCGGCGAACTGCTCCTGACGCCGTTGCTGGGGACCGACGGGACAGTGTGGGCCCTGGCCCAGGGCCCAGTCATGACCGGCTCCTACAGCTTTGGCAGCTCGGCGGCAGGCGGTGAAACGGTGTCGAAGAATCATCCGACCACCGGCCGGCTCACGAACGGCGTCAAGCTGCTGCGCGACGTCGGACTGGACGCCACCGACGCCGACGTGCTGACGCTGTGCCTGAGCAACCCGGACTTCACCAGTGCCGCCAACCTGGCCGACGCCCTGAACAGCCGGTTCCCAGGTGCAGCCCTGGCGTCCGACTCGGCGACCGTCCGGGTGCGGGTGGCCAAGGAGTACCTGGACGGGCGGACGCTGGAGTTCATCCGCGAGATCGAGGCGGTCGAATTTGCCCCCGACCAGAAGGCAAAAATCGTCTTCAATGAACGCACCGGGACCATCATCTTCGGCGGCAGTGTCCGCATCTCCAGCGTGGCCATCACCCACGGCACGTTGACCGTGACCATCAAGAACACGGAGACCGTCAGCCAGCCCGGGCCGCTCAGCAGACAGGCGACGACCGAGCGGATACGCGACCAGCAGACGTCGGCGCAGGAGGATCGGCCGCCGGTGATCATGCTGCCGGATGTGACCACGGTCAGCGAGCTGGTCAAGGTGTTGAACGCGCTGGGTGTCACGCCTCGCGACATCATGGTGATCATGCACGCACTGAAGGAAGCTGGCGCACTTCATGCGGAGCTCGTTTCACTCTAGGAGAAACGACGGTGACCATCCTCCCATGCCAGACTCTGCCCGGTCTTGAAGCTCAAGCAGCCACCGGTACGCCGCCACCGGCGGCGGCGGCCGACCGCGAACTGGAACGGATCAGCAAAGACTTCGAAGCGGTGCTCACCGCCACGATGCTCAAGCAGGGGCTCTCCGAAAGCTCGGTGCGCTGGGACGAGGGGGACGAGGACCAGAGCGGCAACACGTTCAAGGAATTCGCTTACGAACAGATTGCCTACGCCGTTGGCCAGCAAGGTGTACTCGGCATCTCGGACCAGATCCGGGACCAACTTCGGAGCCTTAAGGAAGGGGACAGGAATGGTCACGACTCTCGGCACACTGATTGATGACAGCGCCTGCACATCGCTGCCCGAAAAGCTGCGAAACTGCACGGAGGCACTCTTGGACTCGGCGACGCGCCTGCGCGAGGCGCTGATTCACCACCGCACGACGGACATCTGGGAACTGCTGGCCAGACAGGAGGAACAGATGTCGCTTTTGGAGCAGTATCGCCGCACGTGGGTCGACACCCGGCCATCCTCCGCGGCGCTGGAATCCACCGAAACCACGGCGCTCCGGCAGCGAATCCGCGAGTCCCTGCAGCGAGTCCGCGACGTGCACCGGTCCAACTTCGCACTGGCCAAGGGCTTGCTCTCCGCGGTGCGTCGGGCCATGGCGAGCGTGGACGGCGGCATGGGCACGACGGGAAGCGTGTATACGGACCAGGGCCGCCCGCGTTGCCGAAATACATCCGTCATCGTGAATCGCATAGGCTAGGAGACACCCCATGGCCGGTCTGCAAGTCGCCATGTTGACAGGGAAAAACGCGCTCCTGGTGCGGCAGCGCGAGATGAACGTGGTGGGGAACAACATCGCCAACGCCGGGCGTGCGGGGTACCACCGGCAGACTGCCGTGCTCCTGGCGAACCCGTCCGTCGAGGATTCTTCCGGCCAGTACGGAACCGGGGCGCGAGTCGCCCAGGTGATGCGTGATTTCGACGGCGCCCTGGAGACGAACCTCCGCCACGCGATCACGGAGGACGGGTACCGGCAGGTTGCGGCCGAGCAGTTGCAGACCGCCGAAGGAGTCCTGGCGCCCAACGGGACCTCGGCGCTGTCCGAGTCGGTGAGTCGCTTCGCCCTGGCGCTGCAGCAGGTCGCGGCCGAGCCGGAAAATTCGGCCTTGCGCGAAAACCTGCTGCAGGCGGGGGACGCCGTGGCGGAGCAGTTCAACCTCACCCGCGAGGGCCTCACGCGCCTGCAAACCAACATTCTCGACAGCAGCGGCCGGGGTGTGCTGGCCGACAACGTGGAGCAGATCAACGACGTCTCGCAGCAGATTTCAGACCTGAACCGGCAAATTTCGCAGCTGGAGAACCGCCTTTTCAACCCGCAACAGGCCAATGATCTGCGGGATCGCCGCGACGAACTGGTGTCGCAACTGGCGCGGCTCGCCGATATCGAAGCCACGGAGAACAGCAACGGAACCCTGACCATCAGCATCGACGGCACGGCGCTGGTCGACGGCCTGACGGACCCGGAACGGCTCGCCCTGGGCACGGACGGCAGCGGCCTGCCGATCCTGATCTGGCAAGCCACCAGTGCGCCGGTGGTACAGGCCGAGGAGGGCGAGACCCAGTCACTGGTCGACGCCTATGCTTACCTGGAGGCCCTGGTCGGAGACCTCGACAACTTCGCAGACACGTGGAGCAACAGCCTGAACACGGCGCACGCGGCCGGGTTTGACACGAGCGGAAACGCCGGCGGCGACCTGTTCAGCGTCGATGCGGGTACGCACCGGATGGCCTTCCAGCTGACCCGTACGGCGGATTTCGCCGCGGCCAGCGCAGCCGGCGCCGCCGGGGACGGCGGCAACGCCCGCAATCTGTGGCAGACGATGATGGCCCCCTCACCCGCCCTGGACGATCAGCCGCTGGCGGACTACGCCGAACACCTGACCGACACGGTGGCGGCCCAGACCGCCTCGGCCCGCGGGAGTGCCGACGCCGCCAAGGCGGCCGTCAGCATGTTCCGCGACGCAGTCACCAGCAAGAGCGGCGTGAACACCGACGAGGAGATGTTGGCCATGCTGGAGATCCAGCGAGCCTACCAGGCCACCGCCAAATTCGCCGCGACCGCCAACGACATGATCGGCACCGTCATCAATATGGTCTGATCCGGTTCCCGTCTCGAAGTTGAGGAGTCGAAGACATGAAGTCGCAGCAGGACAAGTTCGAAGTCAGCGCCGCCCTGACGCCCATGCCGCTGCCCAAGTCGTATGTGGCCGTAGCCCTGTCGGACCTGAACCGGTCACTGCAGCGGTATCTGACCGCCCTCCGCACGTCCGGGGAAGGTTGGGACGCCGCGCGGGACAGAGGCGCGGGCGGCAAAGGCTGAACACCGCCGCCGGGCAGCGCACACCGCGAGGCCCGGCCTGGCACACTTGGAGATGATCCATGCGTGTATCGGACGTTTCAACTCAGAACCTTCTCCTCAGCATCATGCAGGACAACCGTGCCGCCTTGGCCCGGAGCCAGGCGGCCATCTCGTCGGGGCGCCAGTACCAGATGCGTTCCGACGCGCCCACCGAGGCAGCGCTGGCCTCCCACTTGCAGGCCTACGCCGACCGCGACGAGCAGTGGCAGAAAAACGTCGATACCGCACTGACCTGGTGTCAGGTGACCGAGACGCGCGTCTCGCAGAGCGTCGAACAGTTGCAGCAGGCCCATGAGCTCGTGGTCCAGGCGCGCGACGGCACATACAGCGACACGGACCGCACGCTTCTCGTGGGGCAGGTTGACGCCATTCTCGAGTCCCTGGTACAAACCGCCAACACCACGTACGACGGCAAATACCTTTTCGGCGGCACGAACTCGGCTTCGGCGCCGGTGTCCGTCACCCGGGACGCCGCCGGCAAGATCACCGCCGTCACCTACGCCAATACCGCGCCGGAGTTGCGGACGGCCCAGACCAGCGCCCAGAATACCATGACCTATGGCGCCACCGTGGTGGGGAACGGGACCGGCCTGTTCGTCAATAATCCGGATACGCCGGAAGCGACGGATATCTTTGCCTCGCTCATTGCCCTGCGCACCACCTTGGAAGGCGCCGCCACGCCGAACGACACTCAACTGGATGAGATGCAGCAGGGCCTGAACACGACCATCGCGCGCCTCGTCGACAGCGGGGTACAGCAAACCCGGTTGCAGGCAATCCGCACACGCATGCTCGAAGCCGCACCGGCGGAGCAATTGCGGATTTCGCAACTTCAGGACACGGACTTCGCGAAGGTGGCCACCGAACTGAGCCTCATGCAGGCAACCCTGACCGCTTCCATGAAGGTCATTGGCCGGGGCGCTGGGATGAACTTGGCCGACTACATCTGAGCCCACCGTCCACGCCACGCGCCGAGAGTCAGAAGGGGTACTGACGCAACGGTTGGCGACGCCTTGCCGTTGCGCCTCTCGGGTTGACACCCGCGGGACCGACATGTCCGGCCGAAGCGGTCGCACGAAGGCGGAGACGGTCTGTCCCCCTACCCTCCCCCAACTCTCCACCCGCGCCTCCCATGAAACTGAAGGCGCCCAGAGCCCGCGAGGACGCGGGCGCTCCACGGTCTGGCACGGGGTCTGACTTTGGAGCGCCCGCGTCCTCGCGGGCTCTGGAAGCGTCGTTACCAGTTTCACCTTGGTATGACCGGCCGGTCCGCCGCCCGGGGGGCGCTGACGCGTTACCCCGGCCTCGCAAAGCCGGATCGCCGGGATGACCCCGGAGGACTATATTACATTGCTTGTTGTGGCGTCGGCCGGCCACTGGCCCGCGCTTTGCGCACCCAAGAGAGGAAAGACATGGCATCGACCGCACCCACTAAGCCGTGGCCACCTATCCTGCTGGTGGACGACAGCCCCGAAGACGCCAAGACTCTGGAACTGATCTTACGGCGCCAAAGCCACACCTGCTTCGCAGTGAACGACCCCCGGCAAGCGGCCGCGGCCGTCGAGAAGCATCATCCATTCCTCGTCATTTCCGACCTGCATATGCCGTTCATGAGCGGCCTCGACGTTCTCGGCGAGTTGCGAGGCAAGTTCCCGACCCTCATGGTCATGATCATCACCGGCGACGCCACGATCGAGAGCGCGGTGGCGGCCATGCAATTGGGCGCCTTGGACTACCTCCGCAAACCGCTTTCCGTCCAGGAAGTCAGCATTCGCGTCGAGCGCGCCGTGGAGCGGTATGCACTGTCCGTCGAAAATCGCGAACTGCGCGGCAAGCTTGACGACCGCCGCCGGAAGACCTCCATCGTGGGGCAGAGCCCGGCCATTCTGCGCACCATCGACAGCATCAACCTGGTAGCCGCCAGCGACGCCAACGTCATGATCTGCGGCGAAAGCGGCACCGGCAAGGAACTGGTGGCGCGGGAGATCCACGAGAAAAGCGACCGCGCCGGCAAGCCGTTCGTGGCCGTCGACTGCGTGTCCATGCCGGACCAGTTGATCACCAGCGAGCTGTTCGGACACGAGAAGGGCGCATTCACGGGCGCCAACGAAGAGCGAGTCGGCCTCCTGGAGATGGGCTCGGGCGGCACGGCGTTCTTCGACGAAATCACCGAACTGGGAATGGACATTCAGGCCAAACTCCTGCGTGTCCTGCAGGAGCGACAGTTCCGCCGGGTGGGTGGCCGCAAGCTTCTCGACCTGGAGGTTCGCGTCCTCAGCGCCACCAATCGCGACCCTCAGAAAGCGGTCCAGGACAGCGTTCTGCGGCAGGATCTGTACTACCGGCTGAATGTCATCCCAATCCAGGTTCCGCCCCTGCGCGAGCGGCGCGACGACATTCCGCTGCTCGTCGATCACTTCCTGCACGCGCTGTCAGAACGGCACCATCGCCCCATGAAACAGATCGTGCCGGCGGCCCTGGAAAGGCTGCGACACCATCACTGGCCGGGGAACGTCCGCGAGCTTCAGAATACCGTGCATCGGCTGTTCGTCATGTCTGCGGCCGAGGCCATCGAGGAGGCCGACGTGCAAGCCGCCATGGAGACGCAGCCCACCACCACACAGGATAGCACCGCCCTGTTCAGCCTTCCTCTGAAGGAGGCGAAGCGACAGTGGGCCAAGCAGTTCGAACGCGAGTATCTCCTGCAGCTTCTGGAGGCACATCACCACGCCATCGGGCGTGCGGCAGATGCGGCCGGCGTGAACCGCAAGACCCTGTCTCGTCTCACCGACGAGCACGGCATTCGCCTGCCCTGAGGACGGCTGCGTCGCTCGCCGGCAAGACGAGCCAGAACGTGCTGCCCTTGTCCACTTCACTGTCGACACCAATGCGCCCGCCCTGGGCTTCAGCCGCCAGGCGGCAGAACGCCAACCCCAGGCCGGTGGAGAACTTCGTGCCCGGCCGCCGTGTCTCGAGCTGGCCAAACTTCTCGAAGATCTTCTGGTGATACTCAGCGGGTATGCCGGGGCCGGTGTCGCTCACCGTCAGCCGGGCTTCTCCACGGCTCGCGCTGGCGACGATGCGAATGGTCCCATCGGCCGGCGTGAACTTCAGGGCGTTTCCGAGCAAGTTGGCGACGATGCGTACCGTGATCTCAGAGTCGCAGCAGGCGATGACGGGACGGGACGGGGGATCCCAGTCGACGCGGCGCTGCCGAGCCAATCCTGCCAAACTGTGCAGCGCCTCCTCGACGACCGGGCGCAGGTCGCACGCCTGCAGCCGCAACGGCATCTTCCCGCTCTCCAGACGACTCACATCCAGCACGGCCGAAACCATGTTGGTCAGGCGCGTCGACGCGTCGATGGCCGTTTGCAGGGCCTCCTGGTTATCGCTGCTGAGGTTTTCCGCTACGTCCAGTTGGAGCAGTTCCAGCATGCTGCCCATACTCATCAAGGGCGAACGCATGTCGTGGACGATCATGTGCACCAGGTTGTCGCGCAGCCGCTCGGTCTCCTGCAACCGGGCCAGACTCTGCTGAAGGTCGCGGTTCCGGTCCGCCAGGTCCTGTTGCAGCCAGCGCAGCCGCAGGTGCGTGTGGACGCGCGCCCGCACTTCCTCGATCTGGAACGGCTTCAGAACATAGTCGACCCCTCCGGCCTGGAAGGCACGGACCTTGTCCATTTCCTCCTGAAGACCGCTGATGAAGATGACGGGGATGTCCTGGAGCTTCGGGTTCTGCTTCAACCGCTCGCAGACCTCGTACCCGTTCATCTCCGGCATCATGATGTCCAGCAGCACCAGGTCGGGCGGCTCCGAGTCGGCGGCAGCCAGCGCCGCAGAGCCTTCCGCAAAGACCCGCACGTGGAGGTCTTGCGCCTCGAGCATCTCCGTGAGGACAATGCGGTTGGCCAAGATATCGTCGAGTATCAGGATGTGCGCTTCACGCTTGCCCTGACCGTGTTCAGACATAACCCGGGACTCTCCTTGTTCATGACGCACGCACACCGGAAAACCCCCGACCCCCGCCAGCGGCCGAGCGGCTCCCGCAGCGTCTCCGGCTCCACCCTCAACCCACGAGCCCAAACCCAGAATCGCCGCCATGACGCCGACTCGGATGGCCCTGGCCAATCCCGTCCAGCACGTCTCCTTCGCACGGAGGGCCCAAGTCCTAGGGGGCCCCTGCGATAACGCATGCAGCGTGCCAGGTCCGCCCCCCCGGCCACCCACGGATCGGCGCCGCGGCGACTCGCCATCCTGAATCTGGCACAGTTCATGCGATCAAACACATAAAGGACCACCGGCACAGGATGCGGGCGCCGGAAGTCAAGGAGCCGAGAAACTCTGGAAAAGGAGGACCAGAAGATGATCACGGAACGACGCGTCGGCTGTGAACGGATCGCGGGATGGCGCCTCACGGAAGTCCCTGCGCTGTATGGTCTTGTGATCCGTGAACGTGGCGAACTGATCGAGTACGTGTCCTTCGCCGAAGCGCGGCGGCGCCTGGATACCGCGGCCAAATCGAACAAGGCCCATTCGAGCGTCTCGCGCTAGCCCGGACTGCTGTCGCCACGGGACATCCATGTCCCAACCGCGGCGAGTTCCAGGCCTCTTTGCAGGTGAATAATCAGCCCGAGTTGCCCATGCCAAGTCCGATGCATGCGCATTTCCGGCTGAGGATCCCCCTGCCGCACGGCACCTCGCCCCGCACACCCCAGTTTGACCTCCATGGCGCCGATGCCAAGCCCGCTTCTTCTGCCGTTCAACCGCCAGAACGGCAAGGGTAAATCGGCGACGACAACAATGCTCGTGGCGGGTTACTTGAGTTCTGCAAGCCCCAGTTCGTCCAGGAGGGCGTCGAGCGATATCTTGATGCCACGGCCACGGTACTCCTGGTCCAAGCCACGCATGTGGAGCTTCATCAGCTCCACCAGCTTCCCGCGCAACTCAGGCCGCTTGGAAGCCTGCCGGGGTGTCAGGCCGCCAAGCATTGGGACCGACTCGTCGGGGAAGCGCTCGTACTTCTGACGAAAGAACTGTTCCATGATCTGGCGTTCTGTCTCGGGATCGATTCCGCTCGCCCTGCGCGGCGACGGAGTCGCATCGTGTTTCGGCAGCTCTGCGGCCATTTCCTTGCCCACGTCACGAACCAGTTCGCGCCGCAACTGGAGCATGCTGCCGAAGTAGTCCTTCACGGTTGCTTTCGCGAAGTCCATCTTCTGTCGCGAGAACGCCTCAACTGTCAGTTCATTCGACGACAGGCGTATTGTCCCGACAGTCCCAACACTGCCGCGCTCATCATCACTGCGGAACGCTTCGGGCATTTGGTCCTCCAGCTTCCGCGACTCGCCACGACGCAACCAGTTGTACGTCCGGACGCCTGTCTTGGTGGCTGTCCCTGTGGCACTGGGTTCAAAGTCCGGCTTGGAGTCAAGGATTCGCAGGACTTCTCGGTGGTCACCCTTGACATCGTACACCAGGACACATTGGTGTATGTCTGACCGCCGCAGGATTCCGCCCATCCGCTCGCGGTACATGGCATCAACCCAGCCCTGACACTCTGCGGCATGGGCGAGCAGGTACTGCCTGGGGTCATTGAGTCTTGCGGCTTTCGCCAGCTTCCGAATCCGCTCAACATAGTCCGTGGCCATGATATCCGGGATCATCAGGCACCCGCCGTTTCCGCGGCAGAAATGCGGGTATCGGGTCAGCCAGACCAACAGGCGGGCAAACCGCGGGAGGCCATGTCCTGCCAGCGCAGGGTCGAGCAGCTTCTCGGTGTGTCCGTCAGGCTCGAACATATCCACGACCTCCAGGAAGCGATCATCCACAGTCCGCTGAACTTCAATCACAGTCGGCAGCGAGCCCTCCAGTGTCTTCAGCAGTACACGTTCGTCATTGCTCAGTCCAGGAAACCCCTGCGCCCTCAAGACGTCGTACACGACCTTCCCTGCGGTCGCTGGCTCGTGGAACATCTTCAGGAGCGCAACATTCGCGACCGCGTTGTTGAGACTCGCTCCTGGTTCGTCATCCTTGGCCTTTGCCAGCCGAGCATGTGCTTCGACTGCTTCTCGGAACGCCACATCCCCCAGGTGTCGTGCCACCAGCAGGGTCATCTTCTCGACAACCTGGTTGTCGATCTTCCTGAAGCTGTCGATGGCAGCCGTGCCCAGTGGGTAGTACTGGCATTCTGCGGCACACTCAATCTCGCTGCCGCGTTTCGAGCCGCAACACACCGAGCAGATGGTTCCGCCAAGGGTTGGGCACGGACGTTGCGCGCGTCGACCACAGACCATGCAGTCCGCTTTCACTGCTCAGACCTCCCAATGCAACCCGGCCAACTCCAGGTGTACCACTCTGCCTTAAGGCCACCCCCGCCGCACGCTTTTCCCGTCACACAACTCCACACAACTCCACGGTACCACCGCCTGCGTGATGACGCAAGGCATCCGGAGACACAGAGTGGCACCGCGGCAGCCACCCCTTGGGCGGCGCCCCGTCAGCCATCGACGCCGACACGAAGGTACGCCTAACCACGCAAAAGGGGTTTGTGTTCAGCGCCTTGACGTTGACGCAGGTGTTTCATGCCGGCCCTACAAACCCTGGCGGAAATTGTAATAGCCGCAACGGACCTGTCCCGCTAGATTCCCAGTGTGCACCCGGTGTGTGTGGCAACCCCATCGCTTTCTCGTGGCGACTGACCAGTGACAGAGGGTCATGGGTCTTGCCGGGCATCGAGGCTGGGCGCATATTGTCAGAGCGCGAGACGGATTGTTGGCCTGCACTGTTGCTGAACCACGGGCGCAGTGGGCTTGCGGACAATGAACCGCTGTTGATCGAGGATGGAAGGCGAACACGCCCTTGCTCGGTACGGCGTACCGCCGCCCGAAAAAGGCAGCGTTCAAGGAGACAGCAACATGAGCATGGCAGAAGAGATCGGGAAGCTGAATGAACTCAAGCAGAGTGGAGCAATGTCCGAGGAAGAGTACCAGAAAGCCAAGGAATCTCTATTGGCTAAGAATCAGCCAGCAGGACAGAAGTTCAAGCAAACAGTGGACGGGATCGCAGCCGATGTCAACAAGTGGGGAATGTTCATCCACCTGTCACAATTCTGCGGCTACATTGTTCCTCTAGCAGGCCTGATTGTTCCCATCGTACTGTGGCAGATGAAGAAGAATGACTCGGAGATAATCGATCGACACGGCCAGATCGTGGTCAACTGGATTATCACGGAGCTCATACTAGGCATCATCTTCGGGATACTGTGTTTTGCCTTGATCGGAATCCCGCTTTTGAGCGTGCTGGCAATCGTTGGAATTGTCTTCCCGATTGTCGGGGCCGTCAAGGCGAACAATGGAGAAGTCTGGTCGTATCCATGTTCCATTAGATTTTTCAAATGAAACGAATCAGGTCGAGTGGAGTGATCCCCCCGGCGCGGGCACCCTGGCCCCGCGCTTCTTCCCCAAGGGTACGGCAAGCGTAACACAGAGCTATGCAGAAGGAGAGCGATAGCAATGAATGACACAAACCCATTGGCAGAGGTGAAAGCAACCTTCGCGCTCAGTGACCTCAAGAGGCAGGAACGTCTCCTGGGCATCATCCGGGGCAAACCCGCATGGAAATACTATGCGCTTGCGGTCGTCTGGCTTGTCTTCATCGTATACATTTTCCACACGGAAAAAGCGAATAACATGGTGGGCTTTGCCTTGATCCCTGTGTTGTTCACCATCGCTGGAGCTTATGTGGACTGTTCCCGCAGGATGGGTGCCCTTATTGAACTCATCGGAGAGGAGAACCTTAGAAAACCCAAGACGGATGACAGCAAACAGAATGCATAACGACATGACAACACCCGCAGATTACAGACGGGTTGAGAAACCCTGCAAAACGCTATCCGCATCACCACGAGAGCCTTTTTTGGGCAGAAGAATGTGTGTGTGCATAGCCGTGATGGGCGGGCTTGTTCCGCTGTTTCTGGCAACGGCCAGCGGCAATGACTGGCCGCAGTGGATGGGTGGACCGCAAAACGATGGCGCCTGGCGCGAAGAGGGGATCCTGGCCACGTTTCCCGCCTCCGGCCCCGTGGTGAAATGGCGGACGCCTATCGGCCCTGGATATTCCGGTCCATCAGTGGCAAACGGTTCCGTGTTTGTGATGGATATGCAGAACGCCAAGCCCGATGGCGCCAGTGAACGAGTCCTGTGCCTGGACGCAGACAGCGGCAAGGTCCGCTGGCAGTACTCATATCCGTGCAAGTACAGCGGCGTGGGCTACGATTCCGGCCCCCGCGTTACTCCTGCCGTCGCTGACGGTAGAGTCTACACTCTCGGAACCATGGGGGACTTGATTTGCCTGGATGCAGCCGACGGGAAACTGCTGTGGCAGAAGAACCTTCCCCGTGAATATCAGGTCAAGATCCCAACCTGGGGGTTTTCCACGCAACTGCTCGTGGATGGCCCGCGGTTGTATGGCATTGTAGGCGGCGAGGGTCATGCGGTGGTCGCATTCGACCGGAACACCGGCAAGGAACTATGGCGGGCGTTGTCATCCCGTGAGCCCGGTTATTCCGCCCCGATCGTTCGCACCATCAATGGCAAACGCCAGCTTGTTGTCCGGCATGCCGACGGCCTTGCCGGCCTGACACTGGAAACCGGCGAAGTCATCTGGTCGGCGGCATTCCCGACCAAGATGGGCATGGCAGTCTGCACCCCGGCCGTGTTCGAGGATCGAATCTGCATCTCGGGACAATGGGAAGGCACGGCCATGTTCAAGGTGCGGCCCGACAAGAACGACGCCACTCTCTTGTGGAGCATCAATGCCGGCATCACTCCAGAGGAGACATTCCGGACGGAAGGATTCAACAGTGCCATAGGCACCGTTCTGTTTGACGGCAGTCAGGTGTATGGTGTTTCAATGCATGGCGAACTCTGCGGGCTTGACGCCGCAACCGGCCGCCGCATCTGGACATCGCTCGCACTTACCGGTGAACCCAAACCCAAGGACAAGTGGTTCACGGCCTTTCTTGTGCCGCACAACAAGAACTGGTTTGTCTTCACGGAGAAGGGCGCCCTGCAGATCGCCCGCCTGTCGCCAACCGGTTATGAACTGCTGGACACGGCCCAGCTTTGCGACCCCGACATGGCGGTAGGCAACCGCAAGGTCATTTGGTCCCACCCAGCCTTTGCCAACCGTTGTATCTACGTCCGCCGCAACAGCGAACTGATCGCCTTTTCCCTTGCTGCGACAGAAAACAAGACGCCCTGAATCAGTTTCCCTTGGATCCATTCGGCCTGCTCCACCGGCGTCCCCGGGACCAAGCCGAAGCCGCCAAATGGTACCGCAAGGCGGCGGAGCAGGGTGATGCCAGAGCCCAGTACCACCTCGGTGTCGCATACGCCAACGGCGGCGCCGTGACGCCAGGCGCCTGCGGCCCGCCGCCGGTCCCGTGGCGACACTGTCGGCGCATTCCAGGGAGATAGCGATCAGGCTGACCCGCCGCGACTCTGGGCTGCCACAACCTGGACCGGCCGCTTCGTCTTTGCCTCTTGCGGCAGGTAGCTTACCTTACGTCGACCCTGATCGAGGAGCCGCGCGAACGGCATACCCCCAAGTCGCCAGGGCCAACCTGGCCCTGGCCTCGAGACAGGACACCGACAACCCCGGTTGAAGGATGGCGGCAGTGCGCACAAGAAACATCGCGAGTCTGGCTGTCGCGGCTCTCACTCTGAGCGTGACCGGTACTGGCAGTACACGCTGGCGCAGGTTCCCCCGCTGGCATTCATGCTCGCCAAGGCCAGCGGTCAATCCGTGCGTGATGTGGTTCCGCCCGAAGTCGCCGCGTCAGCACACTGGGCCTGGATCAACCGCCGCACGGACACCGACGCGTTCCTGATGCTGACCTATTCCGATTCCGGGTACGACCGCGGCTTGGGTGCGGATCTGATGCTGTTCTTCGGCGGCCCCCTGGGCGTTCCCGAATACGTGGCGCTGGCCCGCCCGTACGCGGACACCTGCGTCGAGCCGCTGTTCCTGCAATGCGCCCGGGGCCTGCCCGATGGCAATGTGGCGGCGCCCGGGACCAGGACACTGACGGTCTTCGCCGACAGCGGGCACGTGGACATTCGACAGGTCGAGGTCCGAGACGGCATGCGCGTCTACTTTCTGAGCGGGGAGTGGGGCGGCAAGTCGCACGGCGACCGTAACAGTTTCATGCTCGAAGCCTACGGACGAACGCTGCTTCTCGACCGCGCGACCTCCCACTACACCCATCCTCTGCACCACGCCATGGTCGGCGCCGAGGCCCACAATACTGTCGTGGCCGACGACCTGAACCAGGCAGAGAAGCATCACGGCCCGGGTGCCACGCTGCTGCGCGGAGGAACAAGGGCGCTTCGTTCTCCTTGAGTCGGACGCGGCCCCCGCGTGGCCGAAAGTTGGCCAAAAGGTCCTGCGCCGGCTCGTGCATCTGCGTCCGGCCACGCTGGTGATCGAGGATGTCCTGGAGTGGACAAGGCCCGTGGTGAGTCACCAGTTCTGGCAGAGCCACGGCGAATGGCGCGAAACGCCTGACGGGTGGGTGGCAAACGTTGAAGGTGTGGAACTCTGCGCCACCGTCGTATCGGCCGGCGTGACCGTCTCTGCCGCACCGTACGCCATCGACGGGAAGCATCGGCCGGTGCAACGCCTCGATGTGGCGTTGCCGGGGGCAAGCCCTTGACGCAACGTCGCTTCTCCGAGATGATCAGCTATTTCGACATCTACGGGTTGATCAATGCCACGGTGATCTCGCAGGGACGGTACGGGAAGACCCGGGAGATACTGTGGGACTTCAGGAAAGAGCATAGCGAAAGGCTATCGCTGCAACAAGGCTGGACGAGTACGGCTGCGCAAGTGCCGGAGCTGCGGCCGCCGCTGGACGACCGGTTTGGCACCGGCAACGGGGGGCCTCAAGCAGACCGCCCCAGGGGTACGGGCGACGGACAGGGTGTCCTCGCCAGAGCCTGCGCCGGATCTGCCCTGACTCCTTACCGCGTCTCGTGCCGTGATGACCGACGCCGCAAGGCCGGGCCGAGCTCAGACTGCCCCCGGTGCGGCTGGGACGCCAGGGCTGTTTCAAGATCTGGCGCCGCGTCTCGGAAGGCCACGCCTCCGCGCACACCAAGTAGGGGCGGCCTGTCCTCAGGCCGTCCCCCCCCCGGGTACTCACCGCACGCGACAGTCACGAATCTTGAAACAGCCCTGCTGGGACGCGGGCGGACCTTGCCTTTTGGCCTGGCGCCGGCTAGTCTTCTGAGATGGTAGCGGCACGGGGTGAACCACAGCAGATGGTGAGAACCGGTAGATGGACGCAGCGACTCTATCCGCCATCCAAGAGCTTGCGGCACGGGGACGAGAACTCCTCGAGCTTGGTATTGCCGCCGAGACGGCAACGGACTCAGGTTCTCCGAGGGACACTCCCTCGCCTCGCCCCCCATCCCGCCATCCCCCGTCAGTCACCCAGTCCGCTCTCTGCTGGTTGCTCAGGTTGGCGGCGCTCAAGATGCTGGAAGCCAGGGGGGGACCCCAGGAGACCACCTCCCGGGGCCTGGAGTCGTGCGGCTCCATGCGTCTGCCTGGGAACGAGCCAAGTCCGGCGACACTGGCGCAGATAGCGGAGGTGCTGGACGCCGAAGCCCTCAAGGATGCCTGGAGCCCGGGGAACGAAGAGACGCTGGGCTGGATATACCAGTCCTTCCACGAGCCGGAACTCGCCGCGGCTCTTCACAGCGCCAGGGGTTTTGTCTCCAAGATTCCGTCCGGCAGCATCGCCGCTTCCACCAGGCTGTACACCCCTCGTTGGGTTGTGCGGTACCTGGTCGAGAACACGCTCGGGCGCCTCTGGCTTGAGTTGCACCCAGACTCGGGGATCGCCAGAGAACTCGGATACCTCGCCCCCGTTGACACGGACGGCCCCCTCCCGCACCGCGCCAGGCTGGTGCGGGACATCCGCTTCCTCGATCCAGCCTGCGGGACCATGCATTTCGGGCTGTGCGCCTTTGACCTCTTCGTGTTGATGTACAAGGACGAACTGGCGCACGCCGGCCGACCCGGATGGCCAGACGCAGCGTCCGTCAGCACAGAAAGCGAAATCCCGGCGGCGATCCTCACTCACAACCTCTACGGCGTTGACATCGACCCCGTGGCCCTGAGCATCGCGGAGTTCTCACTCTGGTTGCGGGCCAGAGCGCTGAACCCCGATGCTGAGGTCGGGATGGGCAACCTGCTCTGCTCGACCCCGGAACCATTCCTGTCCGACCGCATGACCAGGTTCCTCGGCGCTCTACGCGACACCAACCCCGCTCTTGTTGACGTTCTCACCTTGCTCCGGAAGTCTGTCAGGCGCATGGGCCAGACGGGAGCGCTGTTTCGCTTGAGTGAGGATACCCGAGCGTTGCTGCTGACCAAGTGCTCTCGCTTGGCGTCAATTCGGGGAGTGACCCAACCCGCTGTGACCGGCGGTGGCAAGGAAACGCACCTGCCCGATGCCCTGTGGACGGCCCTGGTCAAGGAAACAGAGCAAGCGCTCGCATCCTCCGTGGAAGTCGGCCCCGACGGTGGGACGGACACGCCAGAGTTCACCCGGCAGCTCTTGATGGCCCTCCGGTTCCTGCGCCTGACGTGCGAACGGTTCGATGTTGTGGCCACCAACCCGCCCTACCTCACCAACCGCAAGCTGGACAAGTCGTTCAAGGACTTCCTCACCAAGGAGTACAACGAGGGCAGGCGTGACCTCTATGCCGCGTTCATGCAGAGGTGCGTCGAGTTTGCTGAGCCGGACGGCCGCGTCGGCATGCTGACCATGCACTCGTTCATGTTCATCACGTCCTACGGCAAACTGCGGGCGTGGGTGCTCGAACGAGCCAGCATCGAGAGCATGGTGCACCTTGGTCCGGGGCTGTTCCCCGTTGGCAACCCGGACACACTCCAGACAACCGCCTTTGTGCTGACCCGGAAGGAAGCCGGCGGCGACTCAGACAACTGCACCGGCATCGGCTTTCGGTTGGTCCGGGAGAAGGATGGTCCAGCCAAGCAGGCGGCGCTTGAACAGGCTCTCTCTTGCCTGATGGCTGGCAAGCAGGACAGCCGAGTGCACAGGTTCACGCCGCACAGCTTCAAGTCGATTCCGGGCAACCCGTGGGTCTACTGGGTCTCCGATGAAGTGGCCACGCTGTTCGAATCGCTGCCCGCCCTCGGACGGGTCGGTTGCCCACGACAGGGCATCGCGACCTCAGACAACTCACGGTTCGTGCGCTTCTGGTGGGAGGTCGGAAAGGACCGGATCGGGTTCGGCATGCCCAGCATCGCCGCCGCACACCGCAGCGGAAAGGTGTGGTTCCCGTACATGAAGAGCGGCGGGTTCCAGCGCTGGTACGGCATGCAGGAACACGTGATCGCCTTCGACAAACCGCACTTCGACATCCTCTCAAAGGTGGGGAACACGCTGCCGAGCCGCAGCTTCTACTTCCGCAGCGGCATCACCTACTCCTACCTGACGGGCGCGCGGTTCAGCGCTCGCCTGTCGCCGGGCGGGTTCATCTTTGACGTGGCCGGGTCGTCGCTCTTTCCAGAGAATATCCCGTTTGTCCTGGCCGTGCTGAACTCTCCCGCGGCCGCCCACTTCCTGAAACTCATCAACCCCACGGTGAACTTCCAGGTGGGTGATCTCCGGCGTGTGCCCGTGCCAAAGCGATCAAGCCAGCGCCTTGAGCAGTTGTGCAACCAGGTCACCGACTTGGCCCGAGACGAATCCCGTGAGACCGAAACATCGTTCGAGTTCGTCGCCCCGCCGCTGTGGCCGAACGGCTTGTCCCACATCCTGCAACGTCGTGACCGAATCGCCAACCTCGAAGACGAGATCAACGAAGAAGTCTGGCAACTCTACGGCATCTCTGCGACGGAGCGGCAACGGATTGAGGCGGAATTGGGTGCCCACGGCGGTTCAGGCAGACCGCGCGCTGACGAGACCGAGTGTCGCAGGGAACTCGCTCGACAGTGGGTCAGCTATGCGGCGGGCATGGCGTTGGGTCGGTTCCTGCCCGGCGTCGACGGCGCCTTGGGGTGCGGCAGATTCCATGGCGAGGTGGCCAGACGGTTGGTGGAGATGAGCAACCAGAGCAACTACCTGGTTCAGGATGCTGAATGCGACAAAGACCTCGCAAAGGTCGTCATCAAGGTGCTGTCATTGGCACTGGGTTCGGGCGAAGCCCGTCAGGTAGTCCTAGCCGCAACCGGGCGGAAGGGCGAATCCGAGAATATCCTGCGAACGTATCTGCCAACGGGCTTCTACAGATCGCATCTCTCGCAGTACAGGAAACGCCCTGTGTACTGGCTGCTTCAGTCCCCGAGAAAGAAATGCGGCGTGTGGGTTTTCCATGAGCGCATGACCATGGCAGCGCTGGCCTCCATCCTGGACGGTTACCTGAAACCAAGGATCAGTGCCATCGAACGGCGCCTGGCGGAACCAGCGGCGGATCGACAGGCTTCGGACAACCGCAGACGGCGTATGCTCCTGAATGACTGTCGGACTTTCGCCGAGAGGATGGAGCAGACCCTCGCCAAGGGCTATGGGCCGCACGTTGACGACGGGGTTCTGGTCAACGCCGCCCCCTTGTGGGAGTTGCTTCCCGCCTGGCAGACCGAGCCGAAGCGGGTCTGGCAGGCGCTTCAGAGGGGCGGATACTCATGGTCGGCGCGGGCAATGCAGGGTTGACCGCAAGGAAATGGCTGAATGCACCAACGGTGCAGGCGACCCGGCACAGGGGACGCTTCTCCATGCCGGGTTGCCATCACTGGCAGGAGGGCTATCCTACCACGGCGAGGATGACCTAATCGACCAGGTGACAGTCCACAGCGCGACCCACACTACTGGGACAGCGCCCAGCCTGCGTCGGATTCCCGCCGCCGGAAATGCAGGAGGCGGGAACCCGGGTTCGGTGGCGGACATGAAGGAGTAGTGACGGGGCGGCGGGCCCTTTGCCACCACGGGGTGGTTGGGGGGTGAGGTATCCTGTTGTGCTGTGTGGAGACGCGGATGAAGAACCCGGACGTAGACAAGGTTGTTGCCCTGGTCAAGGAGCAAACGGGGTACGAGGTCTCCGTGACTCCCGACCCATCCCTTTCGACCAACGTCGCGATGCGCTCGGCAACGGCACAGATGCCGGGCCACATTGTCCTTCTCAATCCCAAGTGTGAGCGGTTCGGCGATTTTCTGGTCGCGCTTCAGTGCGCGATGCTGCTTCTCAAGTGGAGGGACAGGAACCGCATACCTGATTTCATGTTGATCCCGGAGAAGGTGCAGTACTTCGAGGCCAAGGGGAGCAATGACGTCCGAAAGCTCAAGTTGCCGGAACAAACCGAGCGGCAGGACTCATCCATGCTCGTCCAAGGGCTGCTCCAGCAGTTGAACTCGGTGCCTTGCAGCATACTTGGCGGAGAGTGGTGCTACGCGAACTGCCCCAACCTTCGCTCCGAGCAGGGCCTGTACATGGGACTGGAGCTTCGCCAGAACTCTGCCAGCCTCGCTCCGGCGGTTAAGACGCAGACGCCCCGAGACGTCTTCGAGAAGAGCGTGACGATGAGCGCAGCCTATGCCCTGTGGTGGAGTGACCTTGGCGGGGAGCACCTTGCTCCGCTGCCGTATGAGTCACTGGGCTACACCAAGGGCGGCCGCGAACTCCTGGCTCTGCTCCGTGCCATCCCGAGCGACTCGACGACCGCCTACGTCGACGCAGTGAATGCCTGGGCCGGGCACCTCCAGTTGGGGCCGTTGGTCGAGTGGCGGTACAGGAGAGGTTAGCACGATGGACCCGTTCACGTTCAAACTGCGCCTGAGCGATTTCTGCCTCGATCTCCTGCCGATTGACAAGCAGGTGCTCACGGGGAATCGCCCCCTGCTGCGGGATTCGGTGATGGCGTACTTCACCGAGCGTTTCAAGGGGCTTGGCGGCGAGTCCAGAGTCGTGGCCACAGATGAAGAGGTGTCGGTGACCTGGACACCGTGCCGTATGGCAGACACCGAAGCCCTCGTCAATCAGTTGGTCGATATGCTGACCGCCGGTGCGTATGATACCGCCGGACCGTTCCTGAAAGCTCTTGCTGTCAACTGTCCCGACAACCACACGGTCCACTACAACTACGGCATGATGCTCAGTGACCAAGGCAAGCTGCCCGAAGCCATTGACCACCTCAAGAAGGCGGTTGCGTTGGAGCCTGAATCGGCAAACGCCTGGAACGCCCTGGGGATTGCGCACCAACGTCAGGGCGACAGGGCAGAGGCGCAGAAGGCCCTGGAGGAGAGTGTCCGGCTTGACCCGGAGAACGGTTACACGCTGCGCAACCTGGGTGGCCTGCTTGCAGACGCAACACCCGAGAAGGGGCTTCAGTACCTCCAGAGGGCGGCCCTGCTGCTGCCGCAGGACCAAGCCACCCAATACGGCTACGGGCTCTGCCTCGCCAAGACTGGGAAGACCGAGGAAGCGGACCGCGTCCTCATCGCCGCCATGGGGCTTGCCCCTTACACGAACATCGCCGAGCTGTGCAGGAAGGCACGCCCGAAGATCGCCCATGAGAACATGCGCTCCAGAGCAGGCGGATCGGCACGAATGGACGTTGTGCTCTACTGCGTTGCGGCGTTGGAGAAGATCAGAGAACTTGGAGTACAGCGGTTCCAGCCCATCGCGTTCGAGATCGCGCTCCTGGGCCGGAGCGGCCTGGACATCAACGACCCGGCTCAGAAGTACACTTTGAAGAGCCTTCCGGGACAGTTCTCCGGTATGCAACTGGTGTCGTACATGTACGTGGGGTTCAAGCATATCGCGTCCGAACAGGATGCGGGGATTGACCTGTCCCGCGAATATGAACTGGCGCAGAAGATGTTCGGCGAAAAGGGCGCGTAGGCAGTCGGTCTGTCACGCGGGTCGCATCAGGGGACTTGACGTACTGATGACGGTTCGTGATTTCTGCAATTGGGTGCAGGGGTGGCCTTGACGGTCTCATTGATCATCTACCGGCCAACGCCTGCTTGCCAAGACAGTACCACGGCACAGAGTTCTCACCATGACACTGCAAGAGCTTGTCAAGAGAATCCGCGAGTTCAACGCCGCCAGGGATTGGGATCAGTTTCACAGTCCAAAGAACCTCGCCATGGCATTGAGCGTTGAGGTCGCTGAGGTCGTTGAACTGTTCCAGTGGCTGACCGAGGAGCAAAGCGGGGATCTCCCACCCGGCAAACGGCAGCAACTTGAGGCGGAGATCGGGGACGTGCTGATATGCCTGCTGATGCTCGCCGACAAGTGCGGGGTAGATCCCGTGGCTGCGGCGGAGCGGAAAATCGTCACCAACGACGCGAAGTACCCTGTGATGAAATGTAAGGGATCGGCGGCGAAGTACAGCGAGCTGTAGCGGTACCGCCCGTCGTGTGCGTCTTCAAGGCACCGGGGCAGATGAGTTCGACGGCCAGCACGAGCGTGCGCCCTGTCTGTTGAGCCAGAGCTGGTGGTCGGGGTTCGACGTGTCAGTGCGGGTGCTCAGTCGCGGGTTCATCGTGCGTTGGCCCTTCCGGCAACGCACCAGGAGTCTTGGCGAAACTGAAACGGCCGCCCTGCATCAGGACGGCCGTCTATCGCCCGGGATTTGAGTTCGGCGGCCCTTGGCCGTCCGCACATCCCTCCCGGGACCGTCGGTCCCGAAGGCAGCCTCCGTGGGTTCCCGTCCCCGGTTGGCAGAGCCCGCACCACTGCAGACTCATCCCTGATGCACCACTGCAATACGCCCCGTCTCCGTTCAGCGCACCCCCCCGTGTGCGTCATAACGGGACCTGCCGGGTCACCTGGGCGCGGCATTGCCAAATCACCCGTTGTGTCTATAGTCTCAAACATGTACTCCGCCGTGCCAGCGGCGCACAGGGCTCGACATCCGGGTGGGCGCTCGCAATGGACCGTCAGACCGTCAACGCGTACGATGCCAAGGCTGCGGAGTTCGCCGCAACCTACGCGGCTGCTGACGTGACCGGACTGCACCGGTTCCTGCTCCGGCACCTGCCCGCACCGCCCGCCCGTGTAATCGAGATCGGCTGCGGCATGGGGCGCGACGCCGCGTTCCTCGCCCGCAAGGGTTACACGGTCACGGGTGTTGACGCTTCGGCAGCCATGATCAAAGCCGCGCAGTCCGCACACCCCGGCCTTGCGGATTCCGCAGGCTTGCGGTTCGCGCAGTCCGACTTCCCCCTGCCCGCGGGTGCACCGCCGTTTGAAGGCAAGTTTGACGCTGTGCTCGCCATCGCCGTGCTCATGCATGTCCCGGATTCGGAACTGTTCGAGTTCGCGTTCCAGGCGCGCGGCCTGCTGGCGGACGGCGGCGTGCTGATCCTCGCCGCCAGTACGAACCGGCCTGGACTCGACGCGGACGGCCGCGACGGCGCCGGACGACTCTTCCGCGAACGCCCGCCCGCCGAACTCAGCCTGCTCTTCGAACGCCTCGGCTTCCGCCTCGTCGACCGCCAGGACGACGACGACAGCCGGGGCCGGCCGGGCCTGCGCTGGCACACGCTGGTCCTGCGCCTCGACGCCGGCGCGGGCACCCGCCCGGTCGACCAGATCGAGACCATCATCAACCGCGACAAGAAGGATGCCACGTACAAGCTCGCGCTGCTGCGCGCTTTGTGCGATGTGGCGCAAAGCCATTACCGCCACGTCGAATGGCACCCGGACGACACCGTCAGCGTCCCGCTCGGCCTGCTCGCCGAGAAGTGGCTCTACTACTACTGGCCGCTCATCGATACCGCCGACGGCCTCTTCATCCCGCAGAAACGCGGGCTTGAAAAGACGAAGCCCATCGCCTTCCGCCACCAACTCTCCGATCTGGCCGCGCATTTCCGGAATCAGAACGGCCTCAGCGGGTTCCACGCCGCCTACCAGGCGGAAGCCCTCGACCCCACCGCCAGGACGCTGACCGATGCGGTCCTGAACAAGATCGCGAACACCATCGTGGTCGGCCCGGTCACGTTCGCGAGCCAGGGCGATTTCACGATGGACAACGGACCACGCACCGCCAAGCGCCGCTGCACCACGCCGTCCGGGGTGCTGGGCGCGTTGGGCCGGGTCCATTTCCGCGCCGACGTCTGGCGCGAACTCTGCCTGGTCGGGCACTGGATCGGCGAAGCCATCATCCTGCGCTGGGCGGAATTGACATATGAGATCTCCGAACGCGGCATCCCCGTGCATCTCGTGCTCGAACGGCTCCTCGTCAAACCCGAAACCGAACGCGATGTCCAGGCCGCCCGCGAGCTGTTCAGCACCCTGACGGGACTTACCTGCGTTTGGACGAAGGTGCCGTTGGCCGACCGGGAGTTCGACGTCGACCATGTCATCCCGTTCGCGCTCTGGCACAACAACGATCTGTGGAACCTCGTCCCTGCCGCACGCACGGTCAACAACCAGAAGCGCGACCGACTCGTGACCCGCGACACGCTGCTGGGCAGCCGGGAACGGCTCATCCACTGCTGGCAGGTCCAGCGCCACGAGAGACCGCAGCGTTTCGATGTCGAGGTCAACCGCACACTGCTGGGCCGGAACTACGCGGAAACCAACTGGGAACAGCCGGCCTTCGCCGCCCTGGTCGAGGCCGTAGAGACGCTCGCGGTTCAACGCGGCGTGGACCGTTGGGCCCCGGACGCCCCGGCATCCTGCCGCCGCGCCGCTCGCGCCCGAACCGCGTCAGCGCCTCCCGAGTGGCGGACCGCCCGGCCATGCCGACACGAAACACCGCCGGAGCATCTGGAGCGCGAGCGTACCGCGAGCCGGCCTTTCATGGGAGTCGCACCGTCTGCGGAGTCCGCGCCCGCGACCGGCGCAATGCCGCCCCTCATCGTGTTCCCCGACCTGGCCGACGACGAACCGTTCCGCACCGCGCTGCCGGTGATTGCGAACCTCGCCGCCGGCCCGCTCCAGGCCGGCTTCCAGACCGCATCCCTCGACGACCTTGAGGACTGCGCCTGGGTGCGCGTGCCGCCGCGTGTCGCCAAACCCGGGCGCTTCGCAGTGCGCATCGCCGGCGAGTCCATGTCCCCAACTCTGCACCCTGGCGACCTGGTCGTGTTCGAGTACCACCGCACCCCGCGCGCGGACGGCCAGATCGTCATCGTTGCAGATTTCCCCACCGACGCCGCCCCGGGCGACTGCGCCGTCAAACGCTACCGCGCCGCCCCGGACACCTGGCGCTTCACGTCCGACAACCAGGCATTCCCCGACGTGTGCATCCCCAAGTCCACACGCCCCGCCCACCCCATCCTCGGCATCGCCGTGTGGAACCTGACCCGGGCCAGTCGCGTATAGCCCCGCCCGCAACGGCCCGGCCCGGCGCATCCGTCCCCGCTGCCAGCCTGACGTTAGCAAGATTCCGGCGTGCTCGCATGAATTCCGTTAACGAAATCACCACGCACGCTATGATTCACAATTAGACTTATCTCCAATGACTTGACTTACGCAGACCCCTGGGTAACTCCCAGGTGACGTAGACGCGTTTCTCGTCGAGGAACTTCTTCTCGAACTCCCCGCGACTGCCTGCGCGAAACAGCCAGAGTGCCATAGCCTCTCCCCTCTCAGTTGAGTAGATGTAGAGTCAGCCGCCGCTCTACGTTGACGCCCCGTCGCCGTCGATCGAGATCAGCCTGCCGTCACGACGTCGGCCACCGAGTTTGCCACCAGGTACTGCGCTGGGGCTTCGCCGATCTGCAGAGCGCGGAAGTGTGCCCTGCCACACTCGATCTTGGCGTGCTCCTTGTCGCGCAGATCATCAGCGAACAGCCCGCTCTTCGTCTCGACGACAAGGTACAATTTCTCGCCCCCGTCCTTCTCCACCAAGACTGCCCAATCAGGATTGTACCTACCCAGTGGCGTCGGGACCGTGAACCACCCGGGTAGCTTGGCGTACACCTTGATCGCTGTGTTCTTTTCGAGCTGGTCAGCGAAGGTGGCCTCGATGTCGGAATCGTAGACCACCTGCTCGTAGACCGACTTCTCTGCAACCAGCAGGTTCTTCAGATAGCCCGTCAACTCCTCATTCTCGAACAGTTCCTGGGCGTAGTAACACTCGTCACCCAACCGCTGGTACTTGATGCCGTCCACCAGGGCCAGGCGCTTGCAGCGGTTGATCGCTTCCCCGGCCAGTTCGATGAACTGCTGCGGATTGCGCCGGAAATCCTCGAGTCGCAGGCTCCCTGTCAGGATGCGGTGGATACTGCGACGGGTCAGGTGTGTGCGGTCCTGGAGTTCGGTGAGCAAGTCGGGGAGCTCGATGCCCCCCTCATCCAAGACAATAGTGGCGGCCCCGGCCCGCTCGGTCGCCTCGACACCCGCTTTACCAATGGCGATATCGGCCTTGCGCCATTGCAGCCGTGTCTTGGCAATCAACGGCGCGTCGCGCAAGGCGCGGGCACAACTTTCGACCAACTTCTCGTTGTCGAACTGCACGCGGTAGGTGGTCTTGTGCTTGATCCGTCCCCACAGAGCTTTGAAGTCAGGGCTGTCCAGCACCGCCCGGCGCGGCCGCACCTGGCAGCGTTCGTCCGCGTTGCGTATCTCGAGGCGGCCGGCAGCTCTGCGCAGGATCTCGTAGATCTGGGCAGACTGCGGCATGAACTGTTCTGGCAGCGTCAGCGTCTTCGCCTTGAGCGCTGTCCGCAGCACATCCTGTATCCTGCCCTTGGCGTCCACCAGATGCTGCGCCTTCAGGTATTCCCACAGCGCTTTGGACTGCTCGAAGCCGAGCGGGGCGGTCTTGCCGTCGGCGCCCGTGACCGTGACCGCCGCGAACTGGTGCTGCTCGACGACCCCGAATCGAATGCCCGTATCTTCCTCGATCTCTTTCTGGAGCCCCTCCGCGAACTCCTCGAAACGCTCGGTCGCGATCACGGTCAGGGTGTTGACCTCGAACCCGCGCACCCGCAGCCCCTCCTGGTTCACGCACAGGCGCAGACCCCGGCCGATGGTCTGCCGGCGTTCGCGCTCGGTGCGGATATCGCGCAGTGCGCAAATCTGGAAGACGTTCGGGTTGTCCCAGCCCTCACGCAGGGCCGAGTGCGAGAAGATGAACTTCAGCGGCGTGTCGAGGGTGAGCAGTTTCTCCTTGTCGCGCATGATCAGGTTGTAGGTGTCGTCGTCGGCCTGCGTGTCGCCGCGGGTGTCCTTGAACTGCTCGACCGTCCGGTTCCCGACCTTCTTTCGGTCGATCGAGAAATAGCCACCGTGCACCTCTTCGGCCGCGTGCGACAGGTCAACCTCCTTGAACAGCGTGTCGCGATACTGCGGCAGGTTGGCGGCGCGGCGGTACTCCTCCTCGAAGATGCGCGCGTAGTCGCCTTTCACGGCGTTCCCGTCGCTGTCGTATTGGCGGTACCTGGCGACCTCATCGATGAAGAAGAGCGACAGCACCTTGATGCCCTGGGGCCGCAGGCGCAATTCCTTGTCCAGGTGCTCGCGGATGGTGCGGCGGATCATTTCGCGCTGCACCGCCAGTGCATCCACGTCGGCCCATGCCTCGCCTGGCCGGAGGAAATGCTCCCCGCCCGGCACGCGCAGCTCCATGTACTGGTTGCCCTTCTCGACGCGGATCACACCGACGCGGCAGTCGTGGTACACCGCGCGCCCGGCGGTCAGTTCGAGGTTGTCGCCATCCTGCACCGTCACTTCCTGGCGGCGGACTCCGCCGGCAGCCTGCACGTCCAGCTCGACCCGGGCGGAGACCCCGTTCCGTCTGTCGCTCTTCACGGACAACAGGCGTACGTAGGGTCGGTTGAAGGCGCCCTCGACCGTGGCCGCCGCCACCTCGATCTGCTTGACCAGCCGCTTCTCGTAGGCATCGACCGCATGCAGACGGTAGACCATGTGGTGTTTGTCGACATGTGTCGCCGAGTAGCGCAGCGTGCACAGCGGGTTCATCCGGCCCAGGGCCTTCCGTCCGCGACCGTCGATCCCGCCATCCACGCTCTGCGGCTCGTCAATGATCAGGATCGGCCGCGTTGCGCGGATCAGGTCGATGGGCTTCTCGCCGCCGGTCTTCTCGCTGGCGCGGTACATCACGTTCTTCGACTTCTCCCGCCGGCGTGCCTCGTCCGACTCCTCGACCGCCGCCGCGTCCTCGTCGCCGAACTTGTTGATGGCACCGACCGTGATCACCATCACCTGTATCTGCGGGCTGGTCGCGAAGTTGCGCACCTGTCCGAGCTTGGCCGAGTCGTAGATGAAGTAATCGAACGGCACCCCCGCGTACAGCCCGCGGAAATGCTCCTCGGTCATCTGCAGCGATTTGTAGACTCCCTCGCGGATGGCAACGGACGGCACCACGACCGCAAACTTGGTGAACCCGTACTGTCGGTTCAGCTCGAAGACCGTGCGCAGGTACACGTAGGTCTTGCCCGTGCCGGTCTCCATCTCGACCGTGAAATCGCCCGACACCAGCCCGTCGGACGGTGGCAGCCCGTTAAGGAGTTGAATCTCACCCAGGTTCGTGAGCAGTTGATCGTCGAGCAGCGTCAGTCGGTTCCCGATGCCCAGGTCGCTCGCCAGGCCGGGCAGGAACTCGCCGCCCAGGGCATCCTTGGTGACCGTGAACTCGGTCCGGCACGTCTCCTGCCCGCGAAACAGCCCGCAGACCGCCGCGATGGCCTGAAGCTGATAGTCGAGATTCGGTTCGAAATGGAGTTTCATTCGCGGTCCGGTTCCTTGGCCTTGTCCCGGTCAGTCCGTCCTGCGGTCCCGGCAGCCGTCTCCAGCAGACGCTGTTCGCGCATGAGTTCGGCGCGCAGTTCCTTCTCCGACGGCAAGACCAGTTTGTAGCGACTGGCAAACAGGCGTTTGTGTTCGCTCAACACCGAGTAGCGCACAACGGTTGCGTCCTTCCGCGCGCAGAGGATGACACCCACGGTTGGGTTGTCTTCCGGGCCGCGCCGCAGTTCGTCGTACATGCGGACATACATGTCCATCTGGCCGATGTCCTGGTGCGTGAGTTCGTCGGTCTTGAGGTCGAACAGCACAAAGCACTTGAGCAGGTAGTTGTAGAACACCAGATCGATGTAGAAATCCTTCGACTCCGTACTGATCCGTTGCTGCCGCTCCACGAAAGCGAAACCTTTGCCGAGTTCGAGCAGGAACGCCTGCAGGTTGGCCAACAGAGCGTCCTCCAACCTGGATTCCAGCAGTTTGCCGGTATCCGGCATGCCGAGGAACTCCAGCAGAACCGGGTCGCGGACAAACTCCCTGGGTGAGGCATCGGCCGTCGCCGTCTTTCGGGCGGCCTCTCTCCGAACCGGCACGCGGTCCTTGCTGGCGAGCAGCCGCTCGTAGTAGAGGGTCCCGAGCTGGCGCTCCAGCGCGCGGGTCCCCCAGTTCTGGCCGGCGGCCTCGTTCATGTACCATTCGCGCGCCTCGGCATCGTTCACGCGAAGCAGCAGGCGATAGTGCGTCCAGCTCAATTCAGGACGCAGTGCGTCTAAATTCGGGAAGAGCCGATAGAACTGGCTCATCTTGTAGAGGTTCGAGGCATCGAATCCCTTGCCGAACTCCGCTGTCAGGCGTTCCGCCAATTGCGGCAGCAGTCGCGCCCCGTACGCCGCGCGTTCGGCCCCGGCCTGTTCGAACTCGGCGATATGCCGCCCGACCTGCCAGCAGGTGCGCACCTGCACGGTGTCCACCGCACGCAGCGCCTGCCGCCGGGCGTCCTGGATCAGCGCCCGCAGTTGTCCCAGCAGCGCGGCCAGCCCGGATGACGGCACAGGCTCCGCGCGTTGTCGAACGAGTTTCCCCATGACGCTCACTGTCTCCTGTCGCCCAGCCGGGTGCCCATGGCGGCAAAGGCCTTGGACAGGCTGGTGCCGCCCTTGAACGCAAGAACGTCCTGCCACGGGCTGTCCTGGAAGAGGAGGCCGAGCACCCAGCAGACCCAAAAGTCCTTCTCGACAATCGCTTCGTGCACGCGCATGGCTTGCGCCGCGGCACGGAACAGGTCCCGCCGGTCTCGCTCGGGAAGGCGGGCCACGTCACGCATGGGCCGCTCCCTTCGCGAAAGCCAGACCCCGGATGATCTCGTAGACCCAGGCCGTGACATAGCGCGCCTCGCGCAGTGCTCGCGCCAACTCGGCGGGACTGAACTCCGACCGCAGCCTGGACACGACCGCAACATCGACGTGCTCTTCTCCCAGCGCTTTGAGTGCCTGTACCAGCAGCGCCGTCCGGGGTGAGAGTCGCGCCGTCTCCTTGTTCGCCCGGTGCCGGAACACCAGAACGCCGCCAGACCACGGGGTCTCCCGCGACGGCCCGTCGCTGAAGTACTGCCAGTGGGCCGGAACCTGCGTGGACAAGCCCAGCAGGTTCAGAGCAGTCTGCCCTTCCGGCACGATCGTCCAGCCGTGCGCACGGGCGATGGCGCGCGCCATGGCATCCGGATCGGGGCTGGCCGGAGCCTTGAGCAGCGCGCTGTGCTCGGGATAGTCGTAGACACCACGGCGGAGGCGACGGATCGTGCCCGCCGCCGCCAGGCGACTCAATACCTGGCGCACGGTTTCGTGGCCGGTGAGGTCGTGGAAGTCCTTCGGCGTAAAGGCATGACCCCTACCTTTACCATATATCCGCGCAAGTATCTGTTGTGATGCTGATTGTGACATAGTAGACGCACGTCGAGTGTCACGAAAACTAGCATCTTTCCGTGACAAGACAAGTCCATTGCGAGAAGTGGCTGCACGTCCCGCCCAAATCGTGACGCACCGCGTCACGAATCTCCCGCCCGATCTCCCAGCAGGTGCACACCTGCACGGCGTCCACCGCGCGCAGCGCCTGCCGCCGCGCGTCCTGGATCAGTGCCCGCAATTGCCCCAGCAGCGCGTCCAGCCCGGATGACGGCGCAGGCTCCGTGCGTTGTCGAACGAGTTTCCCCATGACGCTCACTGTCTCCTGTCGCCCAGCCGGGTGCCGATGTCCAGGTCTCTCGCGCATCCCGGCAAGACCGCGCCGCCCAACGCTCCCTTGGTGACCGTGAACTCCGTCCGGCACGTCTCCTGCCCGCGGAACAACCCGCAGACCGCGTCGACGGCCTGACAGTGATAGTCGCGATTCGGCCCGAAGTGGAGTTTCAACGTTCTGTGGCTCCCTAGTCACTCATTGCCTTCGCAGCCGGGCAACCACGCCGGACATTCCCTCGTAGAAACCGCACTGTCGGCACACGGCCTTTGTTTGGCACCGCTCTCCGGCCCCAAGAAGGCAACCCCAGAATACCGGCCCGGAGTCTGTGCAGCCTGCCGCGCGCTTGATAAGAGCGCTTCCACGAGACCGGGCAGGAAGTTGGTTTTCAGGTCCCAGCCAGGAAGTCGTATACCGGCCCTCCGCTGCCTATGGATCTGAACTCATAGTAGTTGACGCGGGACTTCAGCGGAGCGAACTGCTGCCGTATCATCTGGTACAGGCGCTCGTCGCATGTTGAGATCACGAATTGGCGCGGGACGCCACTGTGGCCAGTCAGCAGTCCGCGAATGAGTTCGACGAAAGCGTAGGCGTTGAGGTCGTCAAAGTGAGTGACCGGGTCGTCCAAGAGTACGGGGGCAAAGGACGACCAGGTCTGTGTTGAAGCGATGGCAAGGAACAGGCTCAGCATCAGTACCTGCTTCTGAGACTCACTGAAGAAGTCCGTTGGAACCAACTCCTTCCCTGCTCTGTCAACCACTGCACGAAGGTTGCCTTCGGAAGACTGGATATGCAGTTCGCCGAAACCGAATACCGGGCGGAGCCGTTGCTGCAGGACAGAAACGGTGGGGCCAAGGCCAGTTGTGTAACCGTCAACAGCGGCCGAGCGCGTCCGGTCCAGCACCCCACCGATACTCACAAAGCACTCCCTCCAGCGCCCGCAACGAGAAATCTCCTGATCCAACGCTCTGATCTCGTCGGTACGTTTACTCAATTCCGCCTCGATGGCCACTAGTTCCGCAGTCCGAGCAGAGGCCATCAGCATCTGCTCGATTGCGTTGATCTCGGCTGTCGTGGCGTCGCAAGTGGCCAGCCTCGCCGCGGCTTGGGCCCGTGCCTCTCGGAGTTGCTCCGGTGTTGAGTCCATGGGAAGACCATTCCTGGCGAGCGCCTCCTCATGCCGCGAAACTCGCTCCCTAATATCCGTCTCATCTCGTTCCAAGTCCTGTAGGGCAGACGCCGACTTGGCGAGCGACTCACTCATCTCGACGACCAATCTTTCTTGCTCCTTGAGTTTGGCTTGAGTTCCTTCAGCTCCTCGTGTCGCATCGTCAAGCGTCTTCCCCAAGGCAGCGATTCCTCCCGGCAAGTCCAGATTGTCAGGTTGCAGCAAGATCCCCCGCCTCTGTGCCTCATTGCGGAGGCCCTCAGTCTCCCTCTGAACTTGGCCGAGACCATTCTGCGCGCTACTGATCGACACATTCAGAGCAGCCACGGCCCGCTCCAGCGCGGCCCCTGCCTGCATCACGCCATCACGCTGGGCCTGGAGGGCAGTGACCCTCTCCTCAAGCGACCGGGTCTGTTCCTCTTCCGCGATTACTCTGCGCTTCACCACTTCCCCAAGTTGGTCAAAACTAGTTGGCAGTTCGGCTGCCCGCAGCCTGGCCTCGAAATCCGCCGACAGAGCGCTGAGTTTGTCTCGTTGTTCCTGTGCCACGCGGATTTCCGCCCCCAGTCGCTCTTCCTCTCTTGCCAAGGATTGTGCACGTTCTGCGGACGTTGCCACGTCCTGCCTCAGCCGCTCCGAGTTGGCTGCCGCCGACATCTGCTCATCTGGAACTCCTCCGGTTCGCGCGGCAATGGCGGCGAGCAAGCGTTCTCGCGTACCGAGATCTGACCCGCAGGTGGGGCATGTTGCATCTCTGACGAATTCGGCCACCTGGCCTAAGATCGCCGCGAGCCTAGCCTGAGCGGATGCGACTGTCCGCAAGTGCTCATCCGCCTTCCTTGATAGCTCTTGAGCCCCCTCTAGCTGCTCCGAAGTGAGTTGTCTCTGCCTGGAGTTCTCATCCCTGCAGTGCGACAGCTCGCGAAGCATCGCGTCGTTCCGGGCCAGTGCTGTTCGCCAGTCATTCCAAAGAACCGCATTCTCGGCCACAACCCGAAGCGTCGCGAGACGGGTACGGGCTTGGTTCAGCAGGGCAACATGCGCTGCCGTCGCCTCCTCGATCTCGCGACGATTGCGGCCAGATTCGGCCAGATTCCGCCGTGCCTCATCCATCTTCGCCCGTTCAACTGCAAGCACCGAGGTGAACTGCTGTGTGCTTCCGTCTAGAGCTGTAAGCCGTTCACCAGCTTTCGCCAGCCATGTCAAGCCCTCCTGTTCCTTCCGCGTACGCTCGATGGCATCGAGCGTTGCGTCGTAGTGCTGCCGTAGATCGCCTGCCGCCTTCAACAACGCAGCCCGGTCACGGCTGAGGGCGGTGACACCGGCCCGAGACTCGGCCAAACGCGCCTGCACTCTTGGCATCTTCTGCTTCGCAGCAAGCGTTTCAGGAAGACGCGACTCGATCTGCCCGACCTCGGCAACCAGCGTCCGCAGGCGTGAACTGGCCCCCACGGCCTCGGTTCGCCATTCGCGCACATGATCTGCCGTGAACCCGTCAGGAGCGCAGACCGTTACACCCAGGACCACGCTCAGTCCTTTCGCGACCGCAGCAGCAGCTCTCCCTATGGCTTCCGGCGATCCTGCATCCTGCAGCCCTGCGCGAATCTCACTGCGCATCTCTTCCATGGTGCGGAGTTTCTGGGCCGCCTCATCCCGCTTCGTTCGCAGCTCTCCCCCGCGTCGTGCGACCACATCGGCAACTTGGCAAGCCTTGCGGCTGCCGCGAACATAATCCTCGAGCGCAAGCATTCTGGCCACGATATCGGTCTCAAGTTGTGAAGAGTCGCGGAACTGGGCAAGAAGGGCTTGGTAGTCCTGACCAAAGAGGTGGCACGAACGGAAAAGTCGCTCCAAGTTTTCCACTCGGTCAACGGTCTCCGAACCCTCCCCACACCCGAGCCACTGCAGGAGGCCCTTGCGGTCCGTAGGCGCTTGGTCAACAGTTGCCCTGTCCCACCTGTCCCCCCGACGGATTACCGCGGCGGACTTGCCCAGGCATTCCCCGACCGTCATTCGGACTTGAGTCTCCCCCTGCGCGTCCAGGTGTCTGACAAGTTTCAGGGGAGTCGGGCCTCTGCCGGCCCTCGATGCGAAGCGCCCCAGCCTCCCAGTGCAGGCAAAGTCAATCGCATCAAACAGCGAGGTCTTCCCCAACCCGTTCGGGCCGTAGAGCACCGTAAGATCTGCGCTCAAGTCGAAAGAATGGCTTCCCCTGTACGCCCGGAACTCGCTGACATCCAGAGAGATGATGCGTTTGCCAGAAGAAGCGGATGAGGGCCACTCGGACCGCCTCAGGGCTACCGCCTCAGCAGTTTGCACGGTTACCGCATCTCTCGAAAGGCATGAGTCTGCGATGGCGTCCTCAGATGATCGGGTAGATACAAGGCGATCCGCCAGTTCGGCACTGACCCCTGAGGCCCGAAGCAGGTCCTGCGCCGCAACAGGTCGCCCCAGACTCACGGTGTCAGCCCGATCGAACGGCACGAATGGCAACCGTAGGAGACTGCGCTGAAGTCGCTGAGGATCAAGCTCCGCCTGGATAACGAACTTGCGGCAGAACCGGGTGTCGCCCTCGACCGATATCCAGAACTCCTCGTCCTCTTCGGCAAGCGCAATGGGGCAGAAGACGAAAGCCAGCGAAAGGGGGTCCCATTCCCGTACGTGGTTGCGGTAGAGGCCCATGAAGGATTCGTACGTGTCCTCATAGGTCTTGCGTGGCGCCCCTCGGTCACCGACCACAAAGCCGGCCAGATCCTGGGTGCCCGTGACCAGGAGCATACCAGGGGGCGGCTCTGTGGTCCGGGCGATGTGCCAGGTAGGACCGCTCAGGCTGTTCGCGAGACAGGTGCTCAAAGCCTGATAGAAGGGGTCGGTTTCCTCAGAGGACTTCATACAGCTTATCCTCGATATCTGTCGGGCTGTTCCCGTCTATGAACCAGTCGAAGAGCTGCCGGTACCCCACGTGTCGCACATTCGACTGCGGGTTTGTGAACGAGGCGGGCTGCCCCTGCGTCGGTTCAGGCGCGTCGGTGATGGAGCGTACGGTTCGGGGGCACACTGGGTTATTGTTCGCGTCGCGTGTGACCAGAAGCACAGGATAGCGCGGGAGCCGGGCCCGGTTGCGCCTGAAGTGATCAAGGCAACCCGCATGCGAGCGTCCGCACACAACTGCGAGGTCAAAGAGACGATCACGCGCACGGCCGCTTCCATGCAGGTCTCCCTCACCAGGCGAGAAGGCACCCCCAACCGCTGCTATCGCGCTGGCGTGGATCGCAGTCGCGAGCGCTTCCTCCTCCGGAGTTGCCCAGTCATCAGGGTCGGACCTTCTCTTGTGCTCCTCTTCCTTGTCAGGCACGCATGACGCCAACAGCGTGCGGCTCTCAATGCTGTCCGATGGGAGGCAACGCCACGCATCGATGACCTCTTGCTGCCTCGTCACGGCCGCAGGCATCAACGGCGACGCGGCGCTCCCATCGTCCAGCGACCGCAGTTCATCAAGGCAATCGAGTAACCACTTCACACTTGCCGGGACTGGCCCAGCGGGCGCTCTTGCATCCTCGACCGGGCTCAACGGGTGCACGGAGGGCATGTCCACTGGCGGCGCTCTGCCAGCCGCGTCGTGACGCGCGTACTTCGGTACCCTGACCCGCATCGAGTGAATACACGGCCCCATCTCGCGGAATACGACATCCTGGCAACGCATGAGGATCTCGGACTGGCGCAGACGTTTGGGAGCGTAACAGACAGTCGCTGGTCTGTCCCCGGTGCAATCAAAGGTGTCGGGATGGAAGACGACGGAAGAGAAGCCGAAACTACCAACTCGCGCCCGCCGCGAGGGACTGGCGCAGTTCGCGTGAACGACAACTCCATCGCGGCGTTCCACGAACGGGTGATTGCCAGACAGGAAGAACTCACTTGTAGCCGTGAGAAACAGAGAGTGGCACGGTTTGTCGTTGCACTGTGGAACGAATATCCAGTGAAGAGGGTTCGGCGTGCCGGCCTCCTGCCATCTTGCGTTGAGACCAGCCAGAACCCGACCCAGAGCAGACTGGCCGCCATCCTCACCAATCCAGTCAAAGCAGATCAGGCAGAGGAAACGGCAAGGGTAGGAGTCGGGCTCGTATCCTCCCCGAAAGACATACACTCCCTGGCCGGTCCGCATTGCCCCAAACCGAACCTGTTGCTCCAACCATGCCCGCGTGAGCTTCGGTTGCACGAACGCCCGAACCGACCCTGACGCCTCCTTGACCCAGACAACGCAGCAGTTCACCCACTGGTAGGTAGAGACGTGTTGCGGTTCACTCCCAGAGATGGGGTCGGAAGGACGCAACAGATCCCAAACGGTCTTGTATGTGTCGCGGCCCAGTCCATCCACTCCCGCTATCACCACGCTGTTCGCATGCCATGAGTCACTGCAGACAGCCTGGTGAACAACCCTCACGCCCTCGAGGCCAGGCAGCGAGTACTCAGGAAAAACCGTGAAACATGCACGTTGCACAGAAGCAATCGCGAGCGTTCGGTGCACTGCGTCGCACTGAGGGACAACCTTCGCCGGCAACCAGCAGTAGGGTTGGCGGTCTAGCGCCATCTCGACCAGTGGTTGCATGAGCACCATCGGGATTGCAGCCCGCGGAAACACCACATCGAGCGCGACTTCCCTCAACTCGATTGCCGTGCTCATGGTGCTGGCTCCCTCCGCCGTTTCTTGCCAGGTGGCAGCCTGACAATCGCCGCCAGTGCCACTGGAAACTGGCTTCTGAGCCGCGCGGCCAATGCAGGATAGTTGCGGTCGGAACCAACAACTTCTCGGTCGAGGACAGCGACGTATTTCCCCGCATACCCTCGGGCCAGTTCCTCGTAATGGTCCTCAGCCCAAGCCATATCAGGATGTACCCGGCCTCCTTCACAGCATTTCGTCCGGCATTCGCATGCTGCGGACAGAGACTTCAGCAGGTTCTCAAAGATGTCGCTCCCGTCCGCCGGCTGCTTCGCCAGGTAGTCCCACGCGCCGAGACGCATCACCTCGACACACACCGACAACTGCGGCCAAGCGGTCACGACGATCGTCACGGGGGACTTCCTGGCGAGCTTATCGACGATTTGGAGCCCTTCACGCCCTGTTACGCCCATGACCATATCCGTGACCACCACATCGAACCGCTCCCTGTCGAGCAGATCGACGGCCTCTTTGTAGTTGCCAAGTCGCTTGACCTCGTATCGTCGACAGCGATGCACAGGCTGCCCTGATAGATGGTGCGGCTCAGTCGGACCGGTTCTACGCTCTCGACGAAGATGTCGGCGATCGGGACGAGGCCACGTGTCCCTTCCGCAAGATCGAGGTGCAGTCCGTCGGCACCGATCTGAAGCACTTTCCTGTAACTGATTACACGCATCACCGAGTTCCTAAACCTGCCTCATGTCTCCAGGGCCGGGATAGGACCCCGCCCACGAGGAGTAGCGTGAGTTTCTCACCCCCGCCATTGCCATGCAACGTATTAGCGAACCCTCGGCTCTCCGTCTTGACATGGTATGCACTCCGGTAGCCACATTGGTCGCTGGGAAATCCCGGCATTCCCGCTGTTACAGACTCCGCACGTTGTCTACTCCGTGTTGCTCAAGTATCGCCGCGAGATTGGTCTTGGCGACGTCGTCGGGGAAGGCGCTGTCGCGGAAGACGCAGGTGCTGTCGCCGGCCGGGGCGAGTTCCTTGTGCCAGGCGATTATGCATTGGGCCAGGGGCTCGACGTCCTCACGGGTGATCTCGGTGGCAAGGCAGGCCATCAACACGCCGCCGCCGATACTGTGCACGGTCAGGCCGTCCTTGCCCTTCTTCTTCGCGCCTTTGTCGGCCCGCGCGATGGTTCGCGTTCCAATGGGCACACAGAGGTCGAGTCCGAGTTTGAGCAGCAGTTCGTAGAGAATGTCCTGTTCGGTGCGGTCGGCTTTCAGGTGCTCGACGTGGGCTTCGAGGGTGTCAGCGAGCGCGCCGGCGGCCGGGTCCCAGGCGCGGATGTTGCTGGAATCGAGCTTGAAGACGCGGAAGCCGAGGTCGAGGGAGGGGCGAGTGACGGGTGTCGAGGGTCGGGCGTCGGGTGCCGATTCAGCAGTTCCTCCGGCGGTCCCTGGCGTTGCGGCCTGGGCAAACAGGCTGGTCGGATCGGCGGCGGTGCCTGCTGCGGACTTCGCGGCGGCGGCCGCCACATTCTCGCGAATCTTCTGTCCGGCGCGACGCAGGCGTTCTTTGGTCAGTTCGGCGATGGTCAACGGCTTGCCCAGTTTGGTGCAGAAGTCGGCGGCGGTCTTTTGGTCCCTGTTCTCAGGATCGAGCGGCTCGGGAAGTTGGACCAGGATGTAGCGGCGGTTCCCGCCATCGGCCGCGTTCTGGGCCATGACCGCGTGACCGGTAGTGCCCGAGCCGGCAAAGAAATCGAGGACGATGTCGCCGGCGCCCGCCACCTGTTCTGTCACTTTGCGCACCAGCTCCACTGGTTTCGGAAAGCTGAACACCTCTGCCCCAAAGAGTGCCCGGATCTCCTCAGTGCCGTCGGCCGTATGCATGCCCTCAATAATGCTTCGGAATGCGATGAACTCCGAGTTCATATCCTTGCGGAACTTCTTCTCTCGTGGTCGGCCCTCGTCTCTTGTCGGGAAGAGTACACAGCCGTCCGCTATGAGCGCCTGCATCTTGTCGGGAGCGTACCGCCAACCGGTGGCGGGGTTGGGTGGGAAGCGCCGCCCGGTTCCAGGCTCAACGATGTCGTAGTGCAGGTTCGGTCGCTGGTCCCGTGTAGCAAGACCGAGCAGACTCCGGCTCATCCAGTCACCCCGTGGGTCGTTGTCTGGATTCGAGAACTTGGACTCGTCACGCTCAACGCCACGCACAGAGAACCCGGAATCCCGTGCATAGCACACAAGATACTCATGGTCGGTCGACACGTTGGTGACAGCCCTTGCGTCGGTGAACTGCCGTGAACGCCAGACGAACTGCGCAATGAAGTTCTCCACCCCGAAGATATCGTCGAGAGCAAGGCGTAGATTCGCCGCTTCCGAATCGTCACAGGAGACGAACAGCGCCCCATCTTGAGTCAGCAACTGCCGACAAGTCCGCAGCCGCGGGTACATCATATTGAGCCAGTCGGTATGGAAGCGGCCGGAGGCCTCGGTGTTGGAGGTGATTTTGCGGCCGCCCTCGACCTGGCCGGTGAGTTCGAGGTAGTTGCGGATATTGTCCTGGAAATCGTCGGGGTAGACGAAATCCTTACCGGTGTTGTACGGCGGGTCGATGTAGATGAGCTTGACCTTGCCGGCGTAGCTCTTCTGCAGGAGCTTCAGGACTTCGAGGTTGTCGCCTTCGATCATCAGGTTCTGGGTGGTGTCCCAGTCCACGCTGTCCTCGGGACACGGACGCAGCGTGCCGGCGGAGGGGCTGAGGGCGAGCTGGCGGGCGCGACGTTTGCCGTGCCAGTTGAGCCCGTACTTCTCGTCGGCATCGGTGGCCGTGCGGTCCCCGATCAGGCCTTTGAGCACGTCCACGTTGACCGCCGCACCGTTCGGACCCTCAGTGACAATCTCGGGGAACAGCGCTTTGAGCTGCGCGACGTTCGCCGCCACCATGTCGGCCGACTTCGTCTCAGGATCGGTTGAGGTCAACTTCCGCATCATTCCATTATTCCTCAAAGCCTGGCGCGGGCGGCGTTTCTGGCGGCTTCGACCCGCTTGAGTTCCAGGTTCAATTCCACCTGCCGTGGAATCTGCTTTTCCCGGCCGGCGGCGGCGCGGAGACGCACGATTTCCGCATCGAGCCGTGCGATTTCGCGTAGGTCTGCGCGGCATTGTGCAGCATGCTCCCCTGTGCGACCGGCAACAAATGTACCCGTGAGCCGCGCGGTATGCAATGCGGTCATGGTGTCGATCCAGCCCTGGTACAGCGCATGCAGCGTAGTGCGCGGCTGGCGCAGGAGTGCGAGCGCGTCCAGGAACGCAGGCCAGTGTCGCGCGTCCGCCGACTCGTTCCACTCAACGGCGATCACCTCCCCGTCCAGCACCGTCTTGCCAGCCTCGTTCTGCGCCCAGCGTTTGTGCACGGCGGAGAGGCTAACGGTGCCATCATCACCGCTGATCAGGAGGACCGGGTAGGGAATGGCACGGTGCACGAGTTCGACGAGACGGTTGCCCCTCGCCTTGGGGCGGAGTACAAGCCGGAGCACAGCGATTTCGAGGTACTCGCGGGTCACGTCGCAGTAAGTCGGCACGCCAATGGTTGTCGGCTTGAGCGCGGCCAGCCATCGTACTTCCTCGATGCCCTCGTTGATCTGGCGTTTGTCGCCGGCGGTCGGCGCACCGTTCTCCACCAGGAGCGTTTTGGGCACGCGCTGGTCCACGTACGCCTCGCGCGGCAACGCCAGGGCCTCGATGACGGTGGAAGCGGTCATGTACGCCGTCTCTTGCCTTCCTGAATACGAACCGCACAGGCGGCCAGGAAGCCGCAGTCGCTGCATCGTGTCGTCTTGGGGTTCAGCCACCGCTTCACACCAAAGCAACCGGGCTGGCAGGAACCCATGCGCGGTTGAGGGGTCAGGCGGTAGGCCACGTCCTGAAACCACTTCCCGGTCTGTGGCAGATCCAGCGCTGGCCCTTGAATGGAACTCCCCCACCGCTCGAGAGCTGCCCCCAGGATGTGCAAGGCGCTTGCGGGCCCGCCCAGAAAGCTCACCCCGGCCATGATTGCGACGCCAAACTCGACCCAGAAGGTGCCGTCGCCATCGCCCACATGGGATATCTGCACCTGCACATCGTCTGAGGAATTCAGACGCAAGAACAACTCGGTCAGGGCGTCGCGCCCCTCCTGAATGCACGTCCTCTTATCCTCCGGCGTGAATGGTTCATCTCCGGGCTTCTGAAAGCGGAGAGTGAAGACCGCGAAGTCGACTGTGGACGGACTGGGGTGAACCGCGGTCTCCGCTGCCAAGACGACCAGAAAGGCCAGGACTTCGAAGTCGTTGATGCCGGCAAACTCGCCTTTGAGCACATGCGTGCCCCCGGGGCGGAACAGACTGGCCACGGAGCGCTCCTCAGTCCTGCCCACAACGGAGCCCACGGCGGCGGCGAGCAAGCCTTGCGCGCGCTGCATATCCGCCCCGTCCCGCGTCGCTCTGTCGAACTGGGCACAGGCGACGGCGTCTGGCAGGTCGCGCCCGACGCAGACCCGTTTGAGGCGATCGAGAACGTGCTTGGCCTGAGGGAACGATAACAGGACATTCCCGTCCTCACCCATATGCATGAGATAGTACGGGGCCATTGGATAGCCCGGCTCGAAGGCACGTTGGGCCGCGTCACCCTCGGCCCGAAGGCAGAAGATGATGCCGGGAGGGACTTCCGCTTCGGTCGTTGTGGTGACCGCGTACGTGCCGAGGGGCAATGCTTCGAGTACCCCGGGGTGGGCTCGGATGAACTCGGCCAGGTCGATGCGGAAATCGGTGAAGGTCAGGTCGGCAATGGACACTCCCGTCGACAGGTCTTCCAGGTCGATGACCGCGTCCTGCAGTTTGAGCAACTGTTTGCGGCGGTACTCCAGGTCGTTCATCTGGTTGCCCGACTGCTGCTCGATCAGGTTCTCCTCGCCGGTGGCCGAGATATCCAGCAGCACCATGCGGCCGCTCACCCGCTGTTCAAGCTTGATGTACTCCTCCAACTCCATGTTCGGCCAGAAGTTGACGAGCTGGACTCGCTCGTTCGGGGAACCGATGCGGTCGATACGGCCGAAGCGCTGAATGATGCGCACCGGGTTCCAGTGGATGTCGTAGTTGATGAGCCAGTCGCAGTCCTGAAGATTCTGGCCCTCGGAAATGCAGTCGGTGGCGATGAGCAGGTCGAGTTCGCCTTCGTCGGCGAGTTCCTGGGGGCGTTCCTTGGACCGTGGCGCGAATGCTGTCAGGACGGAGGCGAGGTCCTTCCGGAGGCCGGGCAGATTGGTCTGGTTACGCCCCGTACCGGTAACGAGAGCGGCGTGCATGCCGTACTCGGACTTGGCCCAGGGCGCGAGCTGGTCGTAGAGATAGTGCGCTGTATCCGCAAAGGCGGTAAAAACGATCACCTTGCGGTTGCCGGGATTGATCGGATTCTCGCACTTGTGCCGGATCACCTCGCGCAGGGCGGCGAGTTTCGCATCGCGCCCCGCGTCCACCTGGCGCGCGGCAGCGGCGAGCGTCGCAAGGCGGTTGCGGTCCTCGATCAGGTCCTGCTTCCAGCGGATACGGTCCACGTCTTTGAGCAACACCTTGACCTTGCGTCCGACAAGCAGGCTCTCGAAGGCCGGGTCGTCAATGTCCACGTCCTCGATCTCGATCTCCTCTACTTCTTTGGCGTGCCGTTCGATGCGCGCCAGCGTTGCGTCGACATCGTGGAGTTGGCGCTCCACAGTGAGCGCGAATGACGTAACGGCACTCTCCATACGCTTGAGGACGTTGACGCGGAGCAGATGGATCAGACTCTCCTCGCGGTCGACCTGTCGGAAGAAGCCGGTGCCCCCCTTGACTTCGGTGCTGTATTTCCTGTCATAGGCCGCCTGTTTGTGCGGGAGCACGTACCGGAGGGGCGCGTAGGCGGCGAGGTTAAGGCGACGGATCTCCTGGTTGATCTTGCGGATCGACGGGAACCGACCCGCGTTGTCCACGTCAGCCTTGATGTTGATGGGCTTGAGGCGGTCGGGGAAACGGCCGGTCTCCGAGAGGCCGTAGTACTTCTCAATGTGCTTGCGTGAGCGGGCGATGGTGAGCAGGTCGAGCAGAGTGAAGTAGTCGAAGCCCAGCATCTCGACCAGTCGTGCCGGCGTCCGTTCGGACTCGTCGAGGTCGAGCCAGCGGTTGAACTGCTTCTGGGCCAGTTGCGTCGTGTAATCGATGCTGCCGATGCCATGCTCGGCCAAGGCCGTGTCGTTACCCTCAGTGGCAAATGCGATCTGGTTCCGCAGGTCAGCCATGCGATTATTGACCGGCGTGGCCGAGAGCATGAGCACGCGGGTCTTGACGCCTTCCTTGATGATCCTGCGCATCAGGCGGTCGTAACGGGTTTCGCTGCCCACACGAGGCGTCTTCTTGTTGCGGAAATTGTGGGACTCGTCGATCACGACGAGGTCGTAGTTGCCCCAGTTGACGTTTGCCAGGTCGATGTCGCCTGACAAGCCGCCGTCGCGAGACAGGTCGGTGTGGTTGAGCACGTCGTAGTTGAACCGATCGGGGGCAAGGCAGTTGCGACGGTCGTTCGCTTTGTAGAGCGTCCAGTTGTCACGCAGACGTTTCGGGCAAAGCACCAAGACCCGATCGTTGCGTAACTCGTGGTACTTGATGATGGCAAGGGCCTCGAACGTCTTCCCCAGTCCGACGCTGTCCGCGATGATGCAGCCGCCAAAACGGTTGAGTTTGTCAATCGCGCCAACGACACCGTCGCGCTGGAATTTGTAGAGTTTCCTCCATACCACCGTGTTGCGAATACCAGTGGCGGACTTGACGACGCGCTCCTCGTCGAGCGCATCGCCGCGGTCGCGGAAAAGGTTGTGCAGAATGCACGCATAGACAAGAGAGGGTTCGCGATGGGCCGCCAGCGATTGCAGCATGTCGGTCAGCGTGGCCTTGGCGGCCGCGTCGCTGGGGAGGGCCGCCCACTGTGCGTCGAACCACTGACTCACCAATGATGCTTCCTCGGGGGTCTCGGATGCCTGGATCAGACTCATCGGATTGCCAGGGGTAAGCCCGAGTCCATCAGTGCTGAACGCAACTGAGCCAAGAAGCGCGCGCAATGGGCGAGCACTCGCATCGCGCAGGACGAAGGCCCCCTGCGGAACCGGACCCATGGCGCGCCGTACATCTACCTTGTGCCGAATCCACTGGGTCAGGCATTTTGCGAGCCAACGCGATTGCAGACGGTTACGCGCGGCGCGGTCGGCGGTTCCCCCAAGAAGCCCAAGGTCAGCCGTGGCCGGTGGCAGGAGAAGACGGCATTGTGCCGGCTCGCCTGTCTCCCGGATGAGTTCGGCAAACGCGAACAGCGAAAGGACCGGTGTCACGAGATCGAGCTGGTGGCCCGATGTGAGTTCGGCGCGAACAAGGTCGATGACCCGATCGGTGCCTGTGTTGCGAACGAGTCTCATGGGGACGTTGCCTCGTCCGCTTGCTGTGGGGTTGTCCGAGCCGATGATGCAGAAGAACCACGGCCGCACGGATTGTCGGGTCTCGCCCAGAACCGCACTTCCGGCACGGACTCGTGCCGCTTCTCACGGTCTGCCAGTAGATTGGCGAACCTGCCGCATTGTTTCGCCACAGCCCCTTCTTCCGCAGGCAGGGGACGATTCCCTGTAGACGACGCAGCCCCCGCGAGGCGCGGGCAAGCTGAACACAATGGCTCAGGACTACTTGGCCCCTCAACCTGCAGTGCCTCCGTCCCCAGTGAGCATTGGGGGAGTGCAGGCACGTCAAATGATACACGACTGCGCCGAAACAGCAAGCCCAGATTCCTGACACAGCGTCTTCGCCCACCGGGTGGAAGGGGGGCTCGGGGGCGGGGCCGCACTGCCAGGCGGCACCGGTTCGCGTGCCAGCTCATGCCATCCTTCCTCTCTTCAGTCCAGCTTCGCCAGTTTTCGGACCGTTGCGAATCGCGCCGCCAGGTCGATGCCAGTCACCATGTGCAGTCCCTGGCTCCTGCCGAACACCTGCGCATTCAGTTGGGCAAGAACGTGAACGAAGTACCGGCAATCGAGGTTTCCCTCAATCGCCTCGAACAGGTTCCGGTTCTTGCTGTGAATCCTGTAGGTCTTCGGGTCATACCAGACGCCGAAGTACTGCCGCTGCGCGTATCCCTTAACGTTCGTCCGTTCGACTTGTCCGTCGGCAACGTGGAAGAGCTCCTTGGTGATCCCTGAAGGGTTGTCCCCGGTGAGGTAGCAGTCGGTGAAACGCCACACGGCGGCCATGATCAGTTCGGAATGCTTGTCGATGTCAGCGCCGGCCGTGGCGAAACAGGAGTGGATGAAGTTGGCCCGGGCCAACTTGGGAACTTGGCCACACAGCGTCAGCGCCTGTCGGTCCTGGAGTCCAAAATCCGCTTCCAGCAATCTTCTGGGCGTGGACGACACTGCCGTTGCCCCTTGACCGCCCCCTTTGGGTGGCGCCGGGTTAGGCAGTCGTGACGGCGTCGTTTGCTGGGACGCTGCCTGCGGCGCAGTTCCAGCGGCCTGAGCCGCTGTGCGCGGTTCGCCATCACGGCCGAGGACTCTCAGAATGGCCTGACGGATGCTCGCCGCCGTCTCTCCCTTGCCGCGCCGCGTTGGGTGCGGGATGACCGCCGTGCGGATCCCCTCCCGCGCAACCGCCATCCGCGCAGACTCGAAGAACCCCTCCTGCCCCTTCATCGCCAGAAAGATCACCGCGTCCGGTCGCAGTATCCGAGCCAGAGGCACGAGATGCTCCTCGACGCAACGGTTGACAACGGCCGGGACCGGCGGCGTGTTGTCGCGGGTTGGGCAGAGACAGACGTCCGTGAAGGCAACATCCTTCCATCCCGCCAGACCCGCACCGCTGAACAGCGCCTGCCACTTCGCGGTCCGGTTCCCGCTGCCACCCCAGACTTCGTCGGTCTCCCAGTCGAATAGGGCCTTGGCATCGACACGGTCATGGTACTTCCGAAGGCGCTCTCTCTGGTGCTCCCACTTGGTGTCCGAGTACTTCCCCGGGTTCACGCCGACATAGAGCACCTTGGTCGGGGCCTGCAAGTAGTTTCGACCGACGAAGCCCGGATACGAACCCAGTGTTCCCGGCTCGAACCCGAGTTTCTCGCGTGTGACCCATTCCTCGATGTGCGCCTTGAGGTTGGCGTCTTCCTTCCGGCACGTCGATTGGTTCCCGCAGGCGCATGCGGAACGGAGCCACGTTTGCAGTGACAACGTATCCATTAGGCACCTCCCTTGATATCCACGATAGCCCCCCAACCAGTAAGGTCAAACGTAGTCACACCGTAGCGCATTCACAGCCCATCGCTGTCGATCAGGACACGGCCGTGCCGATTCCGCTCCAGCCACCAGTAGGTGAAGTGCTTGGACAGCCAGCTTGCCGCTTTCTCGGCGGCCAGGTCGCGATTTCGCGACGTGTACAGCACCGGGATGCCGAACTTCGCCTCGATGGCGTCCAGGGTGCCGCAAACCGCGTTGGGATGCGCCTCGGTGCAGAGCGCAGGGCGTCACGCAGGACGGTGTTCTTGGGGTGGCTGGGGTCGAGCACGCGCCGCAGCGGGTCCGGGGGCAGAAGCCCGCCCGCGGAGCGGATGCTCTGGAAGTCGGCCGGGCGCTTCATGGGACCCCTCCGACGATCTCCCAGTGGCCGGTCTTCTTGGAGCCGATGCGACGAATTCGGTTCTGTTGCTTCAGCTTCTGGATGTTGCGTTTGACCGTTGCTTCGCTGACACCCAGCCCCTGCGCCAAGGTCCGGTAGTCGGCTCCCGGACTGGCCGCTATGGCCTGCAAAAGGTCATTTATCGGGTCCCGCCGACCCGATAAAACAACGCCATGACCCTTTATCTGCCTTGCCACCGCGCCCGTGTCCGTCGGTTCCGCAGCCGTCGTCGGCTGACGTTGAACCGTTGCGGTGAACAGGCAGCCATCCCGGTCGTCGGTGAAAGCGATCTCGGGCCACTTCTCAGCCCAGCGGGACAGCCGTTTTGTGGTGCCAAGAAAAGGCTGTCCCGTATGCCCGTACTCCCTGGCCTTGAGCAAGCGTAGCGCATCGAAACACGCGACGCAAGCTGTTGCGACGCACGCGGATTATTCACGAGATCGTCAGACGTGAGTAATCCGGGTTACTGCCGGCGGGCGGCATTGCCGGTCGCCGGCGTGGAACTGCCGCTGTTGACCCGCAGCTCAAGGGCCCTCAAGCTGTCGAGGACTTCATCCCACGTTGGCACCGGTCCGAAAATCATCCCCTGCATTTCCGCATAGTCGGCACGGAGCGCCGCCACACGCGTTTCCGGCGGCACAAGACGCAGGCTTCCCGGTCTGGCGGTCTGGTAGTTGGCCCACCCCGATCGAAAGAAGACCTGCTTGTGTGCCACAACCCGCGCCAAGAGGTCCAACTGCCGCAGCGCGCTCTCCCCGATCGGGTGTCGGAACAGTTGGTAAAGATCGTAGTAGTGCCGTGAGGTCCGCTCCGCCTTTGTCCCGGGATCTGGCCGGTGGCACTCTGCGTGCAGCAGCGTCACTTTCTCCCAGAACGTGCGCACCGCTTCGAGGGTGTTCACCTGGCATGAGGCAACCGCAAAGGCGGTGGGAAGCACTTCAGCAGCGTAGGGCGTGACAGCATACATGCCGCTGGGCCACGAGTCGGACCGCGCCCCCAGTTCCAGACCGAGTTCCTTTCGATCGAACGACAGGTCAACATCCTCCGAGAACCGCTCGATGGCGTGGAAAGACTTGGAGAGCGACGTGCCGCCCTTGAACAGCAGATGCAGGGGCAGGCCGGCCGAGAAGATGCGCTTCAGGCACCAGCATACCCAGAAATCCTTCTCCATGATGGCCGCCGACAGACCGGGTCGCCGGCTGGCTGCCTCCTGGAAGAGATCGGCACGGTCCCCGGGCGAACTGCGAGCGATGTGTTCCACGGTTACTTGTCTCCGTCCACCGTAGATATCTGCGTCAGTATCGGCCGCATCCAGCCCACGGCGTGCCGGATGTCTCGACCGAGCCGCTGCCGGTCCTGGGGCGGGATTGTCGCCCTGAGTCTCTGGACTACGTCGGGCGTCACCCCGGTGCGTCCGAGGTAGCGCAGAGCCTGGAAGACAACCGCGCTGACCCGGCCGCTCACGGCCATGGTGCGCGGCGACGCGTGCCGGAAGACCAGTGTCTGGCTGCCAATCTGGATCTGCCTCTGCGGCCCGTCCGTGAGGTAGATCATCTTCGCCGGCACCTGGGTCGAGAGCCCTAACGCGTTTGCTGCCAGCGCCCCGGTCGGAATGAGGCGGCTGTCCGTCCGTCGCGCCACGGCCTTGGCCACGGCGTCCGGAGACGGACTCAGCGTCCCGCCCAGCGCCGGGTTGACCCGCGGATAGTCGTAGAGCCCCCGGGCGATGCGGCGGATCGCGCCTTGCCGGACCAGCCGGCTGAGCGCCTGGTCCACAGCCGCGCGGCTGCCGAGGTCCACGAAGTCGGCACTGCTGAATACAGTACCCCGCCCTTTGCCATGGATCCGTGAAACCAGCTTGTCAGTAATTGGATGCGACGTTTTCATGGGTTTCTATTGTCAGAAAATCATATCGGTTTTTCTGACACTAGTGCTCGTCCGCCACAAGTTCCCCCGCAATTCTGGACTATGGACAATGGACCATGG
>Ga0156402_1432_pt1 | contig 81398 bp, 30 predicted proteins | sample RifOxyA3_FD_108045 | JGI IMG/M metagenome (GOLD analysis project Ga0156402, IMG submission 108045) | Lentisphaerae bacterium RIFOXYA12_64_32 | reverse complement strand
AAGCGACTGGACATCCCAGATATGGCAAGCCAGCAGGCCGTTATTTGCGCCCGCCGGCACTAGGCCGTCCCCGTGCGCGGCAGAGAGGAAGACCGGTGTGCCCTTCGGACAGGCGGCCAACCGGCGTGCCGTGATGTCGCGGATGGCGCCCCGGTGGTCGGTCGAGACGTAGTTGAACTCTTCGATGTGGCGATTGACGAGCAACTGCGGCTGGTCCGTCGGCGTCTCGCGAGCCCACTCCAGCTCGCGGTCTTCGGGGTAGCTCCAGATCAGCCCGTCAAAGTGCCGCAGCGCCCGTCGCGCTGACTTTGTCCTCAGGCTCTCGAAGCCCAACCGCTGCACAGTCACTCCGGACGGTTGGCGGGGCGGTCGCAGCACCGTGCGGTCACTGCCGATCAACGCCACGGTACGGACCGGGCCGCGGGCCGTAACCACCGTCCCCGCACCGCGCCGCGCCGCCAGCACACCCTTCCGCACCAGACACGCGACCGCCCGGTCCATGGTCGCCCGGGCGACATGGAAACGACTCGCCAGTTCGGTGCGCGTCGGCAGAGCCGCACCCGCGCCAAAAGCGCCGGCTTCAATCTCAGCCAGCAACCTCTTGGCAATCATCTGGTACCGTTGTTCCACGCGTCCACCACCGAAATGACTTGATCATTTAATCAACTGAAAATATAACTTAGTCATAATAACCGAAATTGTCAAGGGGCAGGGGGCGATGACGCATTACGTGCGCCGTTCAGCGTTTGGGCACTGCGCGGGCGGGAGGCGGATCCGGGAGCTGTTGCCGCGGCGGAGGGGTGGCTTGCGGCCCCTGTCCCTGAGTTGCTGGCCCCGGCCTGCGATTCAGGCTGGGCAAGGCACGGGGGAATCGGCTCAAGGCCGCAGTCGCTGTCTGGCGCGCCTCGCGGTACCGGTCCGTCAGAAGCAGTGCGGCTTCCGGGCTGGCTTTTGCCTGCCGGTACACGGCCAGCAGGCTGAACATCTGGGCCGACTGGCAGGAGAGGGCGAAGCCGAAGTCCAGGCAGTGGTCCCGGAATCCGCCGAGGTAGTCCTGCGGCTTGGGCAGGTACATCGCGGAGGGCGCATCGGCCTGGGCCTGAAGCTGGAAAGCCAAAGTTGTCTGGAGATCGGCCACAATCTTGTCGGCCGCGATGTCACGGTCATTGTCGTGGAGCAAGCGGGCGGCCGTGGCGAGGGCCAGAGCGCGCTGAGCCGCGAGGGTCGCCGACGGGTGACTGTTGATGCTGCCCAGAAAGTCCGGGAACGGGAACCCCCAGGTCTGGGAGGCCATGATGGCCAGGGCAATCCGTTCCGTGGTCGTCACCAACTCCGGATCGCGGTCGTAGGTGAAGACACTGTCCAGGGCTCGGACGAACCACGCGTCCTGGGGCAGGGCGTCCAATTCCCGCTTCCCCACCTGCTCGGCCCGCAGCCAGGTCATGGATTCACGGGCCGCATCGAGGAACACCGTCTGGTTGGTCTTTTCATACATGCGGACAAACGCGACGATGGCGACAGAGGCCCCGGTCAGCGACATGGACGGGTCAATCTTGCCGGACGGGTATGAACGGCCGCAGACCAGGACTCCGCCCGGTTGCCGCTGCCGCAGCAGATAGTACCCGAGGCGCGTGACGTGCTTGCTGACGTTGGCGTTGCTGGCCAACTCGCCATACTTCAGCAGGGCCAGCAGGGCCATGGCATTGGCCTCCAGGGCGGCCTGCCCGTCCTGAACCAGGCAGGCCGCCTTGCCGTCCGCCCCCGATGGTTTGAGGCAAGCCAGCAGCGCCTGCAGGGCGCGTCGTGCGCCCCCCAGGGTTTCCGGTCGCTTGTCGATCTCGTAGAGCTCCAGCAGGGCCAGGGCCGCGGAGGCCTGGTCGGAGACCGCGACGGTCTCCAAACTGTCCGCCTGCCATTCCGGGAACCGCACCGCGAACAGGCCCTTGTCGTTGCACCACTTGACGAGGAAATCACCGCCGTGGCCGGCCGCCGCCAGAAGGACGTCGGGAGTCAGGTCTCCGAAACAGCGGTGGCCACGGAAGAGCGGCTCGACACGGGTCCCGTCGCAAAAGTAACTTTGGCATTCGAACAAGGTCACCCACTGTGGGCCGGAAAAGGACGAAATACTGCTCCATTTCCCCAGCTGCGAGAACTGCTCCGCCACCGTGAACAGATCGGCAATCCGGTGCACGAGCAGGTTGCCGTGCGGGTCGACCAGTTTCCAGCCCACAAGCTGCTCGGGCAGGAACGCAAAGCCGCTCTGAGGCGCGAAGGCGATTCCGACCAGGCTGGGCATGGGAATGGAGCTCTCGCGCGTGACGAAGTCGCCGGTCGGATAGGCGTACTGGACGACGTCGACCTTGAGCCAGCGAAGACTTGCTCCAGGCATTCCGCTGGTTGCCACGTTTTGGCACGCGCTCTGAACGGCCGCCGCCAGGCCGGTCCCCAAACCGAAGAAGACCCGGGCGGTCGCCTCGCCGTCGCTCCATGACAGGAAGACGGCGCGTGGGGCGCCGCTGGGGTCCAGGCGGGCCAGCGCTGCGGTGTCAACGCGACCTGATTGCAGATTCGAGTAGATGGTTCGGCACAGAACGTCCGCGCCGGCGGTGTCCAGGGCCAGCGGCCCGGTGATGGCGTCAAACCACAGAACCGGCGGAGCCGCCGTCGGCGCTTGGGGCTGGGCCGGTTTTTCGGCCCCGGCAATCGGTAGACTGCCCCAAAGCACAAGCACCGTCCAGACGCATGTTTGAAGCCACCTGTGCATGGTGTGACAAATCCTCTCTTCCGTCCTGCCCGGGAGTGACTCCCACGCCGCCAGTGTCGAAGACAACGACGCTCTACTGTATAACCTTGCACGGCGAAAACGAGTCCCGTCGACCCGTGTAAGGTAATGCGTCAGCGCCCCCCGGGCGGATGCGCCTGGTCATATCAAGTTGTTACTCCTGCGTTTCCGCTTGAGTACCGCCTTTCAGGCGGAAGTGGCAGCGACGCTTCAGCGAGCGGGCGCACGGCGTTGCCATCCGCACGCGTGTCGACACGCGAAGAAAGACGCCACGACGCGGGCATCCCCTGCACGAGTAACACCAACGTATGATCGGCCGGTTCACCGGCCGAACGCCGCTGACGCATCATCACGTTTGCCAGGCGCTGGGTTGTCAGGACCGCCGCAGGGACCTATTTTAGAATGTCGGAGTCTGACTCCATCACCAGTGCTTCCGGCACCCGGCCGCCTTGCGGCGACGGCGTCGGAGAGCGGTCCTGTATTTCCATTCATGACGTGTATCGAGGATGCAACGCAGCATGAACCGACGACTTCTACTGGCGAGCAGCATCGGTGTGGGCGTGCTCATGGGAGGGTGGTTGATGAGAGCAGGGGCGGGTGAAGCGGCGGCGTCTGTCCGCGAACCGGCGGTGCAGGGACAGTTCTACCCGGCGGACAAGGACGAGTTGGCCCGAACCGTGGACGAGTTCCTGGCCAGGAAACCCGCCAATACCGTTCCCGGCCGGATTCGCGCCCTCATCTGCCCGCATGCCGGCTACGTCTTCTCCGGCGCCGTCGCCGCCGAAGGTTTCCAGCAGGTGCCCAAAGACACGAACCGCGTCGTGATCCTGGCCCCGTCGCATCACCTGGGCATGCGCGGGGGCGGCTCGATCCTCGACGTGCAGGCGTTCCGGAACGCCTTGGGAGACGTGCCGGTGGCGCCCGCCGCCCGGGAACTGCTGCAGAACTGCCCGTTTTTCATGAGTATCCCCCAAGCCCATGCCGCCGAGCACTCGCTGGAGGTGATGCTGCCGTTCCTGCAGCGCCGCCTGGCGTCGTTCTCGCTCGTCCCAATCGTGCTGGGGCAGGACTTCGATACTCGCGCCATGGCCGAGGCCCTGGCGCCACTGGCCGACGATCCCACAACCTTGTTCGTCGCCAGTACGGACCTGTCGCATTACAACCCCTACGACCAGGCCTGCTCCATGGACCGTCAGACCGTGGCCACGATTCTGGCCATGAAGCCACAGGACCTCACCCAGGAACAACTGTGTGGCCGCATGCCGGTCAGCGTGCTCCTCGAACTGGCGAAACTGAAGGCGTGGACACCCACGCTGGTCGACTACCGGAACTCCGGCGACACCGCCGGAGACAAGACGCGGGTCGTCGGCTATGCCTGTATCGCATTTACGGCATCGGCGCCGGCGACTACGGCCGCCGTCCCGCCCGAGACCACCGTTGCGGCGACGGTGACCGCGCCGCCGCCGCCGGAGGCGCGACGGCCCGATCCGGGACAGACCGCCAATGAGGAATCCCAGGGCGGCCTGCTCTCCGGCGCGGAACGGTCCGTCCTGCTCGACCTGGCCCGACGTTCGATCGTGGCGAAACTCAAAGGCGAAAGCCTGCCGAAACTTCCGACGTACTCCGACGTGCTGCTCCAAAAACTCGGGTGCTTCGTGACTCTGCAGAAGAATGGACAGTTGCGGGGCTGCATCGGCACCATCTACCCGGTGTATCCGCTGGCGCAGGCAATCCAGCAGAACGCCCTGAGCGCCGCCTTCAACGATACCCGCTTCTCGCCGGTCGAACCGGCGGAAATGGAACACATCGACGTCGAAATCAGCGTGTTGACCCTGCCGGTCGAAGTCAAGTGGCAGACTCCCGACGACCTCCTCAACCAGTTGTTCCCACGCCTGCACGGCGTTGTCCTGTCCCAGGGCCCGCGGCGCTCAACGTATCTGCCGCAAGTGTGGGACCAGATCCCGGACAAAGTGCAGTTCCTCACCCAGTTGTGCCTCAAGGGGGGCATGCCGAAAGACGCCTGGCGCGACCCGACAAAGACCAAGATCGAAATCTACGAAGCCTATGTCTTCGGCGAGAAAACGACCCAGGCGCAGTAAGGGGAGAAGTCATGCGGCGCTGAGCGCGGCCCCATGGGAGGGCAGGGGGGCGGAGTACCGCTGCCACGGGATAGCCCCGTGGTTTCGGAAGCACGCATCTGGAGTTTTCCCACCGGCCCTGAACGAGGATCCGGACCTCACCGCGCGACCCTCAGATCACGGTCTGCAGAAGGCAGAGAGGGCGTCCTCCTCGTCCCGATCGACAGGCCAAGCCGGCGACATTCCCTCCTCCTGCCACGGGCTAGCCCCGTGGGCTTGGGGCTGCGCACCCCGAGTCTTCCTAACCCGGTTTTGGAGTCGTGCGGTACCATTGCCGGCGGAACCCTCCCCCCAGACAGCCAGCCCCCCGCTGTCCCGTCCCTCGCCCCTCACCTTGCCGCCGCCGACGTGCTGCGGCGAATGACCAGGCTGGTCATGATCTTGGTCTCCAGTTCAGGCGGGTCGCCGCGCATGCAGGCCTGCAGATTCTTCCACACCGCCTTGGCAATCACCTCGCGCGGCTGGTCAATGCTGGACAGCTCGAGGTCGGCTGAGAGCTGCGAGTTGCTGAACCCGAGAACCGAGACGTCCGCCGGACAGGCGATGCCGCGGGCACGCAGGTACCGCAACACCCCCGAGGCAATCGTGTCATTGCCGCAGAACACGGCCGTGGGCCGTTGGGAGCTCCCGAAAAGCTGCTCCGCGGCGTAGTAACCCCACTGCCGACTGTACTCCTTGAGGCGCACAAAACCTGCCGGAACGCTGCACCCCGCGCCCTTCAGTGCCGCCACGAAACCCGCCAGGCGCTGCTGACTGGTCTCGTCGCCCTGCGCGCCGATGTGCGCAATGGCACGGTGCCCGAGACTGAGCAGGTGCTCGACCCCGTGCCGGGTCCCCTCAACGTCGTCCGTGATGACGTACGGGATCGGCACGCCCGCAATCCGGCTGTCAAAAAACACCGCCGGAATCTCAAGGTCGCGGTACGCTTCGGCGCAGGATGCGTTCGGCGCCGCGGCCAACCCACACACGCCCACCGCATCGAAAAACTCCAACGCGCGATGCTCACGCTCGGGGCTCCCGTGCGAAAGGCACACGACGGGCGCTAACCCAAAGTGCGCCATCCGACTCTCCAACTCCGTAATGATGTCGTAGAAAAAACTCTCCGCATCCGGAAACAGAACACCCACCAGGTTGGTGCGACGCCGACTCCGCGGACGCCGGCCCACGTAGTTGCCGCGGCTCGGAACGGCATGCACCAGACCGCGCTGCTCCAGATTCTTCAATGCCTTGCGGACCGTCAGGTGGTTGACCTGGAACTGCGATGCCAGCCGCTTCTCCGGCGGCAGCACATCGCCATCCTTCAAACCCTGGGCCGCAATCAGCCGCAGAATCCCCGCGGCCAAGTCCAGATACTTGGGTGTGGTCGTCAATGATGGCGTTTTCATACTGATGAATATACCGGTATGCTCAGTGGGATGCAACGGGTTCGTGAAAAAAAACGATCCGTGCGGGCAAATCCTGAGAGAGAAGATGACCCGCCATGGGCGCCAGGATACGCCCGTTCGTAGTGGGCTCGCAGCGCGCGGAACAACGTGGAGCGCCAAGAGCCCATCTGGTGTGTCACGGCGAAGTCTCTCTACGAAGCCGGGCGTGTCGTGACGGCGGGGGGCGGGGATGGTGTCTTGCCCGGCGGGTGTGCCGCCGGGACTGCGACACCACTACGAACGGCGCCGTGGTCGGATTTACCCGTACCGGTCGAAAAAAAAACAACCAGAGCGCTGGACTAACCAAGTATATCGGTATAGTTTAGACCGTAACGGCAGGTCCTCTCCCGCGCTGCCGCACCGCGGAAACCGCGGGGACGCGAGAAAACCGATGCCGACCGCACGGCACAGAATGACCAAGGAAGTTACGATGAAGAAGAAGCCGAAAACCACCGTCGTGTTCGGGTTCGATATGGAAACGGATATCGGGTCCTGGACGCCGTTCTACGAAGGGCTCCAGAACGGGACGCCCCGGATTCTGGAGTTGCTGGACAAGCACGGCATCACCGCCACGTTCTACTTCACGGGCGACAGTGTGCGCAAGCATCCGCAGACCGTCAAGGCGGTACAAGCCGCCAAGCACGAGGTGGGCTGCCACACGCTCTTCCACGAAACCGTGGGGGACTCGCTGTTCGACATTCCCGGGATGATGCCGCTGCTGCCCGAGGAGGTCGAGAACCGCCTGAAAGTAGCCACCGAGTGGGTCGAGGAGGTCAGTGGCGAGCGGCCCGTGTCGTTCCGCGCCCCGCGCCTGTTCGGGTCCACGACCATGGTCAACGCGCTGGACAAACTGGGCTACGTGTCGGACGCCTCTCTGCCCATGTACTATTACAAAACCATGCTCGGCCCCTACCATCCGAGCCGTAAGGACTGGACTCGGGAAGGCAAGCTGAAGATTGTCGAGTTGCCGAACTTCGCAGACCTGTCGATGAAGTCCAAGGATCCGTACGGTCGCGACCTGGACCAGTGGCCGCTGTTCCGCACCGAGGGCGCGGCGCCGCTGATGAAGCACATCCGCAATTTCATCACCTATTGCGCCGGGCGCGACGTTGACCCGTTCCTGTGTTTCTACTTCCATCCGTGGGAGTTCTGGCCGATGATCGAGGGCGACATCCACTACGGCGAGGGGGCTGTCCGCCCCGACCCGTTCATCATCAAAGGGTGCGGCGATGTCGCGGTCCGGGAGTTTGACAAGTTGGTGAAGGAGTTGAAGAAGGAAGGCGCCGAATTCCACCAGGCCCAGCAAGTTGCAAGGAGCATGTCATGAACAGCATTCCAGTCAGCGAGTATCGGGATCGGATCCGCAGGTTCCAGGCGAACATCCGCAAGGCAGGGCTCGACGCAGCCCTCGTCCACGGCAACGAGTCGGACTTCGCCAACGTCCGCTTCCTCACGGAGTATTGGCCCACGTTCGAGGCGGGCGGCGTGTTCGTGCCGGCGCGCGGCGAGCCGGTCCTGATCATTGGCCCCGAGAGCCTGACCTACGCCCAGGGCCGCAGCGGCAAGATCGTCAAGAATATCATGAAGATGGTCGAGTACCGCGAGTCGGCTGAGCCCGAGTACCCCGGCATCCCGGTGGCGCACTACACTGACGTGGTGAAGAAGGCGATCCCGGGCGGCAAGCTCAAGAAACTCGGGCTCGTCGGCTATTCGGTCATGACGCTGCCTGTCTACACCAGCCTGCAGCGCGAACTGCCCAAGGTCGAACTGGTCAAGGCGGACGATACGCTCATATCGTTACGCATCATCAAGAGCACCAACGAGATCGCACTCATGCGCAAGGCGTTCCAGGTCAGCGAGATGGCGGTCGATGCGATCCTCGGCGAGATCAAGCCGGGCATGACGGAGTTCCAGGTCATTGGCATCGCGCAGCGCGAAATTTACAAGCACGGCGGCGAGTACGAAGGCCACGCCCTGTACTGCTTCTGCGGCCCAGCCACGAACAACGCCATCTCGCGCCCAACCCACAACAAGATCAAGAAGAACGAAGTCATCCAGCTCAATATCGGCGCCCGCTGCGGCGGCTACTCGTCCAGCGTCGGCATCCCGATCTCCATCGGCAAGCTCCCGGCGCGCAAGCACCGCCTGGTCGAGTTCGGGCTCGAAGCGCACTTCAAGACCATGGAACTCATGAAAGCCGGCAAGCCCGCCGCCAGCGTCGTCAAGGAGTACGAGCAGTTCGTCGAGAAACGCGGCTTCCGAAAGTACATGCTCTACGGCCCCTGCCACGGCATCGGCATGATGGAAGTCGAACGGCCGTGGATGGAGTCGACCTCCACCTATGACCTGCAGGAAAACATGACCTTCCAGGTCGACACCTTCTTCTACGATCACGACTTCGGACTGCGCTGGGAAAACGGCGTCCGCGTCACCAAGACCGGCGTCGAAAAACTGTCGAAGAAATACATGAAGCTGGTGACGCTGTAAGCGCGGAGCGAGGAGCACGGAGCGCGGACCCGAACCCTCGATTCCCTCGATTCTCTCGACTCCCCCTGAACCCCGGCGCGCCCGCAACACAAGGAGCATCCCCCATGAAAGCCGCGATCACCGACGGCAACGGCAACGTGTGGTGCCAGGACGTGCCGATGCCGCAGCCTAATGAGTACCAGTGCCTCTGCAAGATGCTGGCCGCGGCCACCTGCACCGGCACCGACCAGAAGCACATCAAGAACGGACTGCCCTGGAAGCAGCAGTACCCCGGCGTGCTCGGGCATGAGAGTGTCGGCCGCGTCATCGAGGTCGGCAAGAAGGTTCGGAACATCAAGCCGGGCGACGTCTTTCTCCGGCCCACCGCCGTGTACAACGGTCAGAAGCTGGGCGAGTTCACCTCGCTCTGGGGCGGGTTCGCCGAGTACGGACTGGTCACCGATACCCAGGCGTGGATCCAGGACGATCCGACCTGGAAGCCGCACGGCTACATGCAGTTCCAGATGAAGCTGCCGTCCGATATCCTCATGTCCGCAGCCGACGCGACCATGCTGATCACCCTGAAGGAAACCGCCGGATTCGCCGCCAGCGTCGGGGTGCGGTTGTACAAGTCCGTGGCTGTCCTCGGGGCCGGTTCCGTGAGCCTGTGCATGAGCCGGTTCGTGAAGGTGTTCGGCGCCGACCCGCTCATCGTCGTCGCCCGCCGCGACGCCCAGCTCGAGTACGCCCGCAAGATCGGTGCGGACTTCACCGTCAATGCCGCCACCACCGACATGGTGACGGAAGTGAAGCGCCTGACCGGCGGCAAGGGCCTGGACATCGTGTTGGATACCACCGGCGACATCCGTTTGGCCAAGGCCGCTATTCCCATGCTCGCCCCGGACGGCAAGATCGCGCTCTACGCCACCTATGAGTTCGGGACCAACGTCAAGGAGCATATCCCGGCAGAGCACCTGGCCGCCGGCGCCACCGGCGAAGTCCCGTCGCACGAGTACATGCTCGACGCCGTGCGCCTCGGGCTGGTGACGCTCTCCGACTACTACTCGCACCGCATGCCCCTGAGCGAGGTCAAGAGAGGGTTCGAAATGCTGCACGACAAGACGGCGTTCAAAGTCGTATTCGACATGGAGAACTGACATGAAAACCAAGGCTGTGATCTTCCCCAAGGCCGACACGTTTGAGTTCGGCGAAGTGACGCTCCCCGAACCCGGGCCGAGCGATGTCCTGCTCCGCTCCGTCGTGACCGCCATCTCGCCCGGCACCGAGCGCTGGATCCTGCGCGGCAAGCACCTGGGCTCGAAGTTCCCGTGCGTCCCGGGCTACCACCGCATCAGTGTCGTCGAGCAGTGCGGCAAGGACGTGCCCGGACTCCAGGTCGGCGACCTGGTCTACGGTGGCGGCGGCCGCTGGCAGGAAAGCCACATCGCCTGCCTGTTCGGAGCCCACACCGGTCACGCCGTGGCGGACTGGCGCTCGGTCGATTTCATCGATTCCACCATGCCAAATACGCTGGACCTCGAATGCATGGCGTTCACCATCGTCGCCGGCGTCGCCAATCGCGGCATCCGCTTCTGCGAGGTGCACGACCACCAGAAAATCCTCATCATTGGCGCCGGCTTCATCGGCATCTGCGCCGCCCAACTCGCCGGCCTCCGCCGTGCCCAGGCCGTGCTGATCGAGAAAGACCCGGAACGCGTCGCCTGGGTCAAAAATATCGTCGGCCCAGTCTTCTGCACGGACGACGAAAAGCTCGAGGCCAACCTCCGCGGCGTCGCCCCGGCAGGGTTCGACCTGATCTATGACACCGTCGGCCATGCCGCGACCACCGACGCCATGGTCAAACTGGCCAAGCCGCAGGGCAAGCTCCTGCTCCAGGCCCAGTACTTCGACAAGGAAAAGTGCGCCGTCGACCTCGACCAGATCAAGATCCGCGAACTGACCTGCAAAACCACCTGCGGCATCGACAAGCAGGACTGGATCGACACCATCACCAACATCCGGCAACGCCGCCTCAGGATCGCGCCCCTGATCACGCATCGGTTCAACGCCGACGACGCGCTCAAAGGCTACGAACTGCTCCACACCGGCAAACCCCTCAACATGGGTATCGTATTCCACTGGGATGCACCGAAAAAGTAGCGCCAAGACCAAGAACTGGCACGGGGGCTGACTTTGGAGCGCCCGCGTCCTCGCGGGCTCCGGAAGCGTCGTGGCCCGTTTCACCTCGGTATGACCGGGCGGTACGCCACCCGGGAGCCACTGACGCAGTACTTTCGACGCAATGCACACGGTTGCATTGCGCCGGGGACGAATGTATGGTATAGTCATTGCGTTGAGAAGTGCGCCTCTGCCCTGACGGCGGGCGACACCCATGACGCCCCGTTCGCTGGCGAAGGGTGGAAGAACGGAACGCGAGGTGTGCACCATGACCACGTGGCAAACGCCCGGACCGTCGACGGCGCCGCGCGGCTCAACCGGCCGATGCGGCTCTCGGGCGGAACGTACCTCCGCCTGCCCCCGCGTTCGTTCGGTTCCCCTCCTCGAACCTCTCGACAAGCCCACGGCTCATTCGTTCACCCTCATTGAGCTGCTCGTCGTCATCGCCATTATTGCCATTCTGGCGTCGCTGCTGCTGCCGGCCCTGGCCCAGGCCAAGGAGAAAGGCCGCCAGGCCGTGTGCAACGGCAACATCCGGCAACTCGGTGCCGCGCTTCAGCTTTATACCGACGACAACGGCGAGGTCTTTCCGCCATTCGGCATGGAGTATCACAAGAACGGCGGCGGGCCGGCGGATAACCGCTGGTGGAACGATGTGCTGAAACCCTACGTCTCGAACAACCTCGATGTGTTCAAGTGCCCCTCGGACCCCAAGATCACCACCGCCTATGGCGTGAACTACGACACCAATGACTACGGGGGCTTCCGCTACGGCTATCTCGACCCGCCCGGCGTGTTCAAGCCCAGCAGGACGTGGAAACAGATCGGCCAGCCAGCCGAGGACTTGGCCATCACCGATGCCACCAGGATCTACGTCTACAACCTCAAGACCTGGGTCCCCGTCCTGAACCTGGACGGGGATGACTTGGCAGACAGTCATGACGGCGTCTGGAACGACGGCGCTGGTCCGATGTTCAACGGCGGCGCACCGCGACGGCACTCGAACGGTTCGAACTGCCTCTTCTTCGACGGCCACACGGAGTGGGTCATGTACCGGCAGTGGTATGCCAAACTCGCGATGTGGGATATTCGCCCTGGGTTCTAGACCGACCAAGCCCTGAGTCGGGATGAATACTCGCGATGGACGACTACGAGCCCTGCAGTGGAGGATTCCGGACATGCACCTCACTCAGCGATCGGCAACGGCATGGGCCGACGTCAGGATGAAGTTCACCCTCATCGAGCTGCTCGTCGTCATTGCGATCATTGCCATCCTGGCCTCTATGCTGCTGCCCGCCCTGGCCCAGGCCAAGGAGAAGGGGCGCCAGGCGCTGTGCAACGCCAATCACAAGCAGTTCGGGACCGCGTTTGGCGTGTACCTGAGCGAAGCCGACGACTTCATGCCGCCGTTCGCCGATACCTTCCCTGTCCCCGGCGGCGGCGTGGACAATCATCCGTGGTACACGGTCATCAAGCCCTACGCTGGCAGCAGCAATGAAGTCTTCCAGTGCCCTGCGGATCCGAAGCTCCCCAACGGCATCGGGGTGAACTACGGGGTCGGCAAGATCGCCGGGTTCTGGTACGTCTGGCGCACCGACTTGGGCACCTACACCCCATCCTGGAAAATCTCCAAGATGACGCGGCCTGACGCGCGCCTCGCCATGACCGACACTGCATACCACTACATGTACAACCTGACCACATGGAGCCCTGATCACGACTTCGATTCGGACGGCGCGGCTGACAGCGATAACGGTGTCTGGACCCTGGAAGACGAGATGTTCAACCGTGCCAGACCTAGACGGCACTCGGGCGGCGCCAACTGTCTGTTCTTCGACGGCCACACGGAGTGGAAGAACTGCCGCCAGTGGTTGGCCGACGTGGACATGTGGGACTGCCGCCAGTGAGCCGCGGCCGCGACCAGACGCCACTCGAATGGCTCCAACTGCCTCTTCTTCGACGGCCACACCGAGTGGGTCATGTTCCGGCAGTGGCTCACGAACGAGAAGCTGTGGGACTGCCGCCCGGGACACTGAGCCGCCGCGGGCCGAGGGACGAGTGTCGGGGGACGAGTGTCGGGGGTGGGGTGGGGTCCCGCCCAGCATGGGTGCATCGGTATTGCCCCTGCCACGGGCTTGCCCCGTGCCCCGGTCCATTGCCGCATGCGCATTCGGGAATCCCGTGTTCTCCTCCTGCCACGGGCTTGCCCCGTGGTCTCAGCCCCGTGTCGGGCACATCTCGTCACCTCCCCAGTCCCCAATAGCGTCCGGCACTCCTCCCTGCCCCTTGCCCCGTGCCCCTTGCTCCCTGCTCCCTGCTCCCTGCTACTCATGCCGCAGCGCTTCAATCGGCGACAGGCGCGCCGCGCGCGTCGCGGGGTACAGACCTGAGATCAGGCCCGTGACCAACGCGATCCCGAACGCCATGACGATCGCCGAAAGCTTGATGATCGTCTTCATCCCCGCCGCCGCGCTGACCACTTTCGGGATCGCCAGCCCCAGCCCGATGCCTACCAGCCCGCCCATGAGCGAAAGCACCAGCGCTTCGGCCAGGAACTGCAGCGCAATGTCCGTGCGCGTGGCGCCCAGGGCGCGGCGAATGCCAATCTCGCGCGTCCGCTCCGTGACGCTGGCCAGCATGATGTTCATGATACCGATGCCGCCCACCAGCAGGCTGATCGCCGCAATACTGCCCAGCACGATATTGAAGATCCGCGTCGTCGCCTCCGCCTGCTTCAGCAGTTCGAGCGGGATCACGATCTCGAAATCGTCCTGGCGGTGGAAGCTCTTCAGCATCGTGCGGATGGAGTTGGTCAGGGGCAGCACCGCCGCTTCGGTGGGTGCCGTCAGGGTCAGTTCGTGCAGTTCGACCTGTTCCCAACTGATCGATCCCGTCGCTCGCCGGACCAGGGTCTCGCCGAAGCGGCGGCTCGCCGCAGTGAGCGGGATGAAGACTTGGACCACCTCGCCCTGGCCTTTACGGCCATTGCCGTTGCCGCTCGCGGCTGCCAGGTTCTCCACCACCCCGATCACACTGTAGCTCTGCGAGCCCAGGTACAGGTCCTGCCCGATCGGCCAGACCAGGGGGAAGAGCTGCCGCACGGCATTCTGATCCAGGATGCAGACGTTCTGAACCCCGCGGATGTCTTCCGCCGTCAGGAACCGGCCCGCCGTCAGCCGCAGCCCGGAGTTCTTCAGGTACCACGGCACCGTTCCGACAATGCGCGCCGGGGCCTTGACCGCCCCGCGCCGCGCGTCCTCCTGGATCACTCGGGACGGAACCTGAACCTCGATTTGCGGAAACAGCAGGTGGATGCGCTCCGCGTCGTCGTAGGTCAGGCCGTACGTCACCATCCGCTTGCGGCTTTCCGTCGCCGACCCGGACGACTCCGGCTTCCGCGCCTTGACGATGATGTTCGTGCTGCCCAGACGCCGGATCTGCTCGCGCGCCTCGAAACTGGCCCCCTCGCCAATGGCCAGCATCGAGATCACACTGCCCACGCCAAAGATAATCCCCAGCATCGTCAGCAGACTGCGCAGCTTGTGCTCCATCAGGCTGCGGCTGCCCAGAGCGCCCATGCGAACCAGGTTGGAGAAGGTCAGAGTCACGTCGTTGGCTCGTCCTTCACAACCAACCCGTCCGCCAACTCGATGATCCGATGTGCGTGCTCCGCAACCGTGCGCTCGTGCGTCACCATGATCAGGGTCCGCCCGGCCTTCGACAGGCTGTCCAGCATTCCGATGATCTCCTTGCCGGTACTGGAATCCAGGTTCCCGGTCGGTTCGTCGGCGAAAATCAGGTGGGGTTCGTTCGCCAATGCGCGCGCAATGGCCACGCGCTGCTGCTGCCCGCCCGAGAGCTGGAACGGCCGGTGCCCCAACCGATGGCCGAGCCCGACGGACTCCGCCAGCTCGCGCGCCCGTTGGCTCCGACGCCGCCCCTCCCAACCCAGGTAGAACAGGGGCACCTCGATATTCTCTACCACGCTCAGTTGCGAAATCAGGTTGAACGACTGGAAGATGAACCCGAACTTCTCGCGCCGCAACGCACTCAGTTGCTCATCGCTCAATTGCGCTACGTCCGTCCCTTCGACGGCATAGACGCCCGACGTGGGCAGGTCCAGGCACCCAAGAATGTTCAGCAACGTCGATTTCCCCGACCCGGACTGCCCCATGATCGCCAGGTATTCGCCACGTCGCAGCGTGAACGAAAGGCCGCGCAACGCCTGCACCTCATCCTCACCCATGAGGAACGATTTGGTCAGCGCCTCGAGACGAATCACTTCCGGTGTCGGATGCTCTGCCATAAGTAGCTAACGCTCAGAGTCTTGCAGTATCTATCGATCCCCTCGATCCCCTCGATTCTGTCGATTCCCTCGACCCGCCCCCTATTTCTTGCCGCCGTTCTGCACCTTGCCGCTCTGCGCCCCCGGTTTCGCGTCCGGGGCCGGCTTCTCGTCTTTCGTCTCTCCCCGCGAGGCCAGTTCGGGCGGATTCATCAGAATGACCTCGCCTTCCTTCAGCCCCTCCGTCACCACCACAAACACCCGATTGCGCTTCCCCACTGTGACCGGGACGCGGTTGCCGTTCTGACGGTAGCAGTAGTGATTATCCTTCTCGTCCGTCGCCACAGCCTGAATCGGCACGTACAGCACGTCGTTGAGCGTCTCACACAGAATCTCCACCGTCGCCGTCATCCCGGGCCGCAAACCCACGTCCTTGTCCTCAATGGTGATTCGCGTGTCGTACACCTTCAGGTCCGGGTTCCACCACCGGTTCTCCGTGTTGGGCACGGCGCCTTTTGTGGCCACTTTGGCGGCGAGATTGCGCCCGGGCAGCGCGTCGATCTTGACCGTGGCCGTTTGTCCCGGAGTGATCTGGTCGATCTGCGCCTCGTGGATCTTCACGGTCACCACCATCTGCGCCAGGTCCGGAATCTGCAGCAGCGTCTCCTTCACCTGCACCTCCGTCCCCACCTTGATCGGCGGCCGCTGGTCCCACGGGTTCCGCGACTGGTACGTCACCAGACCCGGCTTGGTGGCGCGGATGGTGCACTTGTCGATGTCCTTCTGGGCCCGGTCCACTTCCTCCTGAACCCGGATGAACGAGCCCTGACGCGAATTGAGCTGCGCCTGCGACTGCGCCAGCTTCGAACGCGCCACACCCTTGGCCCGGTCCAGTTTCTCGCGCGCCTCCAGAACGCCCGACCAGGCGCGCTGGAACTCCTTGACGAAATCGTAGCGCCGGAAAATGTCCAGCTTTGACTTGGCCGTCTCCAGGCTCAGTTCGCGCCGCCGCAGCGCCAGCGCGTCTGAGTCGCGCTCGTCGGCCGTCACATAGCCGCGGTCGAACAGCTTCTTCGTCCAGTTCAGCCGGTTCTGCGCCTTCGAGTACTCTTCCTTTTCCAGTTCAATCTCGCTTTGGTACTTACCCAGATCCTGCAGGGCCTGGCCGCCGAAACCCGGTTCATCCGGCAGCGTCGCGATGTCGGCCGGCGGCGTCGCGGCGTATTTCTCCGCCAATGCGTCCCCCGCTAACTTGCGCAGGTCCGTGATCGCAAACGCCAAGGCCAGTTCCGCCGAGCGGATGTTGGTCTGGTTCTCGCTCTCCTGGATCAAGACCGCCTCCTGCGCCTCTGTCAAACCCGCCTTTGCACTCTCGAAGTTGCTCTGCTGCTCGCGGAGTTGGGCTTCGAAATCGACCGAATCCAGCTTGATCAGCACCCTGCCGGACTTGACGTCCTCCTCGGTGATCGTCGTCCCCTCGGAAACAACCTCCAGAATCCGGGCCGGCTTGCGCGTCTCGCACACGACCGAGACCGACTCAGCCGCCTCAAGCTGGCCGGCTTCGCTCACCGTGATCTGGAGCTGGCCGCGCTTCAACTCGAAACTGTCCGACGACACCGAGTCCTTGCTCCCCGAGCACCCCGCCGCCAGCACCAACAGACCCAATGCCGCCAGCACCAGCAACCCCACGAACTGCGGACTTCGCACCTGCGTACTTCGCATCGACTTGCTCCTCACTGCCCAACCCCGGGCCGGGTTGCGGCCAGGGACCGGCGTTCAGCGCTCGGAGAACCGACCCAACGGACGCTCGAGCCAGGGCGCCGGTCCGATCTGTCTCCCGTCCTATCCGTCCTTTTCGCCCGTTGGGTCCGTTTCGTCGGTCCCTCACCCGTTCCCCACTCACTCACGCCCCCCCCCACTCACATACCCACGCACTTCCCACGCTCTCTCACCGCGCCGCCGCTGCCGCCCCCACCGTCAGTGCCGGCGACCACAACGTCTCGGGTTCCGTCGGCAACTGTTCCAGGTCGTAGAGCAGTTGCAGCCATGCCAGGCGGTGATTCACCAGCGCCTGGACGTAGGCGTCGCGCGCCCGGGGCAGGGCATTGCGCGCGTCCAGCACGTCGCGCATGTCCACGCGCCCGGCTTGAAACAGCAGTTCGGTACTCTCGCCGCGCCGCCGCGCCAAGTCTACGCTGTTCGCCTGGATCTGTGAGTTCTGTTCGGTTGCCTTCAGATTGCGCCAATCACCGAGCAATTCGGCGCCAATCTGATCGCGCATTCGGTCCAGCGCCCGGCGGCGCTGTTCCAGCCGGATCATGGCGGCGCGCAGATCCGCGGTTTCGGACGTGCGATCCAGAGGCAGTTCACCGCTCAGGCCGGCCGACGCCGCGCCTTCCGACCAGGCGATGTCGCGCAGTCGCGAGTCCTGCGGGCTCGATGCGTTGGCCGAGAGCGTCAGGTCGAGCTTCGGCAGCATCGCATTGCGCGCAATCTTCACCGCGCGCTCCGCATCTTCGACTTCGTTTTGCGCGGTCACAAAGTCCAATCGGTCTCGCAGCGCGGCAGCGATCGCCGCATCGCAGGTCATGGGCGGCGTGGGCAGTTGACCCTGCATCAGTACTTCCAGATCGGCGCGGTCCGCCTCAAGCACCATCCCCAGCGGCAGGCCCAACTGCTGCTTGAGGCCGTCCAGACTCGCGGCATACGCCTGTTCCTGATTCACCAGCGCGACGTTCGCATTCAATTCGTCCTGCCGCGCCTGGTCCACCTGGAACGCGGGAACCCGGCCCGCCTCGGACAGAAACTCCGAGCGCTCCCGCGCCGCCCGCGACTGCTCCCAGTTCTGCCGCGCAATCGTCAGCGACTCCGCCGCCCTTAACACGCCGTAGTAACTCCCGGCCACGTCCAGCACCAGGCGCTTTCGGGCCCGCACATACGAGCGCAGCGCGTACACCAGGTTGCGCTCCGCACGGGTCAGGCTTTCCCGGGCCACCAGGGGCCCGGCCCCAGCCAGCAGCGGTTGAGTCACGGTCACGTCCACCAGCGACTGCACCGACACGGACCGGTCGCCGCTCAAGTACCGCAGCGTGTTCAGCGCCGCCGTGGAGGAAACCTTCGCTCCGGTGATGAGACGGTGGCTCAGACCAGCCTCCCCATCGCCGGTCAGCGTGCTCTCCGGAACCGAGAAGTCGCGGCTCAGCAGCCCCGAAACGTTGTGCGACAGGTTCCACTCCCATTCGTGTGCCGCGACGCGTAACGACACGGCTGCCAGGAACAGTGCCTCGCGGCTCGTCTGGTAGTCGCGGTTATGCCGCGCCGCCTGCGCCAGCGCCTGGCGCAGGTTCAGGTGCAGCGGCGGTCCCCCCTCCGCACCGGCGGGCGCTTCGTACAGCTTCAGGTCGATGCTCTCCGGGGCAAGTTCGGGGAATTCCTGGCGCTGCGCCGCCTCGATGTACGTCGCCGCCTGCCGGTCGAGACGCGCCAGACGCCGCGCCGTCGTACAGCCCATGCCGCACAACAGCAGCACGGTCAACCCCAGGTTCTGTGCCCGCCTGACCAAGACTCCGGAACTCCTTCTTCGGGCGCACGCCGCTCCGGCCCCACACCGGACCACCAAGTTACCGCCTGCCCGACACACAATCCACCCCGCGGACAGTCTTTTCGCCGACCCCGCGCCGTGCCCCGCATACTCCGCCCGTTTCGTCACGCTCTGTCCGTTGGGTCCGTTTAGTCCGTTGGGTCCGTTCTGTCTTATATGGAGAACGCACCACGACGGTGTAGATTAGAGGTTCCGCAGTGAATCAATGCGCGGGACGCCGTGCCGAGCCGCCCGCGGCGTACAGGCACAAGGAGACTGGAAGAATGACCCAGGAAGGGCAGATCGCCCCGGACCCCGGCGTGGACCTCACCGACATCCGGCAGCAACGGCTGCACAAGTACGAGCAGCTCGTGACGGCGGGAATCCCGCCGTACGCCGGACGCGTCGAAAACCGCACCACCATCGCCGAAGCACGGCGGCAATACGCCGGCGCCGCCGAAGGCACGGAGTTGCGCTTCTCCCTGGCCGGGCGCCTCATGGCCAGGCGCGATATGGGAAAGTCCATCTTCGCCGACCTCCAGGACGACAGCGGCCGACTGCAGCTCTACGTCCAGAAAGGGCGCCTCGACGAGACCGCCATGCAGTGGTTCAAGGCGCTGGACATCGGCGACATCATCACCGCCGATGGCGTGATCTTCACCACCCGCATGGGCGAAGTCAGTCTCAAGGTCGACAGTTTTCGGCTGCTGGCCAAGAACTTGCGCCCGTTGCCCGAAAAGTGGCACGGACTCGCGGATACCGAGCGGCGCTATCGTCAGCGGTACCTCGACCTGATCTGCAACGAGGAGGCCCGAACGCTCTTCCGGCACCGCGCCGACATCGTGCGGCGCCTGCGCCGCTTCCTCGAAGAGCGTGGCTTTATGGAAGTCGAAACGCCCATGCTCCAACCCCTGGCCGGCGGCGCCGCCGCGCGGCCGTTCCAGACCCACTACGCAGCCCTCGATATGCCCATGGTCCTGAGAATCGCGCCGGAACTCTACCTCAAGCGCCTGCTGGTCGGCGGATTTGAAAAAATCTTCGAACTGAACCGCAACTTCCGCAACGAAGGCCTATCGCGCCGGCATAACCCCGAATTCACCATGGTCGAAATCTACCAGGCCTACGGTGACTGCCGCACCATGATGGAACTGGTCGAGGACCTGATCACAACCCTGGCCCAGGACGTCTTCGGTACGCTCAGCCTGCAGCACCCGAACGGAACCGTGATCAACCTGCAGCGGCCCTGGCGCCAGGTCGCCTATGCCGAACTTGTCCGCGAACGCATGGGCCAGGACTGGTTCGACGTCACACCCGAGACCCGCCGCGATCGCGCCCGGACCGCGGGCCTGGAGATCACCCCGGAAATGTCCGACCTGGACGTCACCCACGAAGTCTACGAGAAGCGCGTCGAGCAGACCCTGATCCAGCCGACATTCGTCACCCGCTTCCCGGCCCAGCTTGTGCCCCTGGCACGACGCTGCGACGATGATCCCACCGTCGTCGATGTCTTTGAACTTGAGGTCAATGGCCAGGAAATATCGCCCGGATACTCGGAACTGAACGATCCCGTCGACCAGAGACGGCGCTTCGAGGAGCAGGCCCGGACGGCCGGCGCCGAGGCGGGTACGGTGGATGAGGACTTCCTCGCCGCCCTGGAGCATGGCATGCCGCCCGCCGGCGGCATGGGCATCGGCATCGATCGGCTTATCATGCTCCTGACCGGCGCCGAATCGATCCGCGATGTCGTCCTGTTCCCGCAAATGCGCCCGCCCGCCCGCAGTATCTAGGCGCAGCAACGTGTCCGAAGATCTCGAAGATCTCGATGGTCTCGAAGATCTCGAAGCGTCCGACAAGTCCGGCCCGACGCCGCCGCGACGGCCCACGGACGAGCCGGACCCAGAAAGGAACGACTCATGCCGAAACTGGTCATCCAGGAAGGATACCGGCGCACCAGCGAATTTCACATCCCCAAGGGCGACACCACCATCGGTCGCGGTACGGACAATGACCTGGTGCTGTCCGGACGCGGTGTGTCCCGCCACCACGTGCGCATTCGCCGTACGGCCGATCAAGTCTCGGTTTCAGACCTTGGCAGCCGCAACGGCTCCTTCCTCAACGCCGCGCCGATCCTCAAGGAGACGCCCGTCAAACACACGGACGTCATCCAGCTCGGCGAAGTCGTGCTGCGCTACGAGGAAGTCGACTACGGCGACGCCGGCCCCGAGGAGGTGGTCTCCGCCGCCGATACCGTCCCGTGCACGTTCGGGATCGAGCAGTTGCAGACCATCGTCAAAAGCGTTCAGACCAATATCCAGAAAGTCGTCAAAGGCAAGGACGACGTCATCGCCCGCGTCATGATCGGACTGCTCAGCGACGGGCATATCCTCATCGAGGACGTGCCCGGCGTCGGCAAGACCATGCTCGCCCAGGCCCTGGCTAAGTCCATTCGCACCGAATTCAAGCGTATCCAGTTCACCCCGGATCTGCTGCCAACCGACATCTCGGGCGTTAATATCTACGACGACAAGACCAAGGAGTTCACCTTCGCCCCAGGCCCGGTCTTTGCCAATGTCGTGCTGGCCGACGAAATCAACCGCGGCACGCCCCGAACGCAGTCCAGCCTCCTCGAATGCATGTCCGACGCCGTGGTCACCGTCGACGGCGTCGGACACGTGCTCCAGAAACCGTTCTTCGTCATCGCAACTCAGAACCCGGTCGACTTCCACGGCACCTACCCACTGCCCGAAGCACAACTCGACCGCTTCCTCATGCGACTGCGCATGGGCTATCCGAGTAAGAAGATCGAAGAGGAAATCCTCACTACCCAGGTGGAAACCCACCCCATCAACACCATCTCCTACGTGGTCCGAGCCGGCGATATCCTCCAGTGCCAGGCCGCCGTGCGCACCGTGCACGTCTCCGACGCCGTCAAGGATTACATCGTGACCCTGGTCAACGCCACGCGCGAGCACCCGGCCTTCGCCTACGGCGCCAGCCCCCGTGCGTCCCTGGCCCTGATGCGCGCCAGCCAGTGCCTCGCCGCCATGGACGGACGTCACTTCGTCCTGCCGCGCGATGTCCGCGATCTGGCACGAGCCGTTCTCAGCCACCGGTTGCCCCTCAAACTCCAGGCCCGCGCCGAGTGGGAAAGCTCCGAGCAGGTCGTCGACTCCATCCTGCCCCAGTTCCCCCTCGAACGATGGGAGAAAACCTGATGCATCCGGAAGCGCGAAGCAAGGATCCGCACCCTCGATTCCCTCGACCCCCTCGATTCCCTCGATTCTCTCGACTCCCCCAACCCCCCAAACCCTGAACCCCGAACCCCGAACCCTTCCCCCACCCCCCCCATGCCCCTAATTTGGCCAACATCTCGAGGATGGTTCGTCCTGCTGACCGGACTGATGTGGTTCCTCATTGCCGTCGTGAACCACATGCTGTTCCCGTTCATCTTCGCCTGCGGCGCGTTCGCACTCGCCCTGGCCAGTTTCTGCGGCACCCTGGTGGCGCTCAGCGGGGTCAGTGTCCGCCGCGGTCCGGTGGGTGACGCCGCCACAGGACAGACCGTGGCCATGCCGCTGCTGGTCAAGAACGAACTGGACCGCCCGCGCCAGCCCCTGGTCGTCCTCGAGCATTGCCCGTTCGCGCTCGAACAACCCACCCGTACCGTCGTCGAGTCCCTCGACGCTGCCGAGGAGCGCGTCGTGCAGCGCCGCATCCTCGCCATGCACCGGGGCGAGTTCGAACTGAGTCGTATCTTCCTGCGCAGCGGCGACCCGGCGGGCCTGTTCTGCCAGCAGCGCTCGTTCCGCTGCCCCAAGAAAATGGTCGTCGTCCCGGGCACCGAACCACTGCCCGATCTCAGACCGTCGCTGCGCTACTCCATCCTCACCACCGTCGGCAGCCCGGTCAGCGCCGCCGGCATCAGCCAGGACTTCTACGGCGTCCGCGAGTACAACCCAACCGACGGCCTGCGCCACATCCATTGGAAGAGCAGCGCCCGGTTCCACCACCTCATGGTCCAGGAGTACGAACGCAACGCCGTGATGTCCGTCGCCGTTCTCCTCGACGCCGACGAACGCCACGTCAGCAGCCGCGACATCGGCTCGAACCTGGAGTACCAGATCCGCGCCGCCGCCAGCATCTGTACCCACATGGCCGGACTGTACTGCAGCCTCTCCTTCGCCGCCGGCGGCCAGAGCATGACCCTCATGCCGACCCGCCTGGCCACGCAGGCCTTGCAGGAAATCCTGTTGCAGTTGGCCGTTCTCAAGGCCGGCCCGATCCCGGTCGATCGGGTCGCGTATGACCTGGCCATGCGCCTGCCCCGCAACACCGTTGTCTATTGCCTGACACTGGATACCGCCGACCCGGCACGCGACGCGCTTCGGGTGCTCGAGCAGCAGGGAATGGGAGTGCGCTGGTTCTGCGCCCCGCCCGAAGCATTCCCGCCCCTGCGCCCCATGCCCGACCCCGCCGCGCCCGCCGCCGAAGTCGCCCCGCGACGCCGGGTCTCAGGACCAACCCAGCCGTCCCTGCTCCACCGCGGCATGGGCCTGGCTCGAGCCCTGACCGGAGATTGATAGCACGGAGGAGAAAGTGTTTAGTCTTCGACACATACACCCTCGATTCCCTCGTTCCCGTCGATTCCTTCGACTCCCCCGAACCCCTGAACCCCTGAACCCCTGAACCAACCATGCCACTCCGTCTGGAATGCACATACCTGGCGCTGTACACCATCAGCGTGATGGCTGGCCTTTGGCAGAAGGGCCAACCCACGCTGACCCTGTGCATTCTGCTGGCGCTCTTCCCCGTCGCGCTGGTCGCCCGATTGCCGCGGCGCTTCGTGCCCGCCTGGTTCTGGCAGGTCCTCCAGGGCCTGATCGGCGTCGGTGCCGCAGCCTGGGGCTACTATCGCTTCCCCGTCGTCGCTCTGGACCTGGTGCTGGTCGAGTCCACGGCCCTGTTCGGGTTTGCCCTCATCATCGCCGGACTGCAGCACGAGTACGGGCTCCTCGCCATGATCGCCTTCATCCTGGTGGGCTACGGCGGCATCACCCCCAGCCGCTCCGTCTACCTGCCTGCGCTCATCCTGTACGGCGTGTTCGCCATGCTCATCCTCTACCAGACCCGCACCTCCTGGCTCTCCGGCGATCCGCGCCAACCCTGGATCACCAAGCGCCGAAACCGCGCCGACTGGCTCCACCCGGCCTTGCACTTCCTGGGCTTCGTCACCTTCTGCGCCGTCATCATGACCTTCTGCCCACTGCCCCAGGGCCGCTCCGTCGGCGTTGTCCCCGTCTCGTTCGAAACCACTCAGGAACAGGAATTCCCCATGCTCTGGCGCAACTGGGTCGGCGCCGCCTACGGCTCGACGCCAGCCCAGGACGCCGCCCTCACCACCAACGACGGCAACATGCCATCCATGCTCTCGCGTGATGCCGACAAGGTCCTCGATGCGGATTACGGCGAGAAAGAGTTCGACGCCCGCGAAGGACTCGGCAGCGGCGCGGCCATGGGCCAGGACCTCGTGTTCCGTGTCCGGGCCCCAGCCAAACTCTACTGGCTCGGACAGCTCTATGACAAGTATGACGGCAAGGTTTGGCAGACCTCGCCGCTGCTGAAGCGCGAGCAGGGCCCCCTCGACCGCCCGCTCTTCCCCTACGCCCCGAGCTGGCAACGTATCCCCCAGTCGTTCTCCATCGAAAAAGCCCTGTCGCGACGCCTGTTCGGCGCCTTCCGCGCCTACCAGTACTCCTGGGGCGTGGGCATCCCCGACCCGCGCCTGGCCGGTTCCGCACCGCCCCCGGGACAGCGGTTCTGGACCTGTCACACCTACGGCGCCACCATCATCGGCCCCAAACCGGAACTGCCCTGGCGCTACACCTGCCAGTCCTCTGTCCCGTCCGTCTATCCGAACGCGGTGTGGCAACCCAGTGCGGGCGCGAAAGGCGGCACGGGCGCGCCGGGAACCCGGCGCCTCCCCGAACTGCGCGACTCGGACAAGGCGCCTTTCCTCACCCTCCCCAAAGGCGTGATCTCCGAACGCGTCCAGAACTTGGCCCGCGACATCACCGCCAAGACGCCGACGCCACTGCAGAAAGCCCTGGCCCTCCGCGACTGGCTGCGCGCCAACTGCAAATACAACCTCAACACCCCGCCCGTCCCGCCCCATGCGGAGGTCGTCGACTGGTTCCTGTTCGAGAGCAAGGAAGGCTACTGCCAGCACTTCGCCCAGGCCCTCACCGTCATGTCCCGCGCCGTCGGCCTGCCCGCTCGGCTGGCTACAGGCTTCTCGCCCGGCAATTACAACGTGCTCACCGGCTGCTTTGAAGTCTACGAGTACCACGGGCATGCGTGGACTCAGATCTTCGTCGAACACTGCGGCTGGCTCACCTTCGACGGCGTCCCGCCCGGCCAACTCCAACTCCAGACAACCCCGTCCCTGGTGGGCAGCTTCATGGACCCGTTCGGCGACGAATGGTCCGCTTTCCCCCCCGAACTCGCCATCCCGCGCGCCCAGTCCCCCGCCGCTGCGGCCGCCGCCGCCGCCGCACAGCAGCAGGCCCAGACGCCACAGAAGCAAAGCGCCGTCTCGGCCGCCTACGACAAGGTGTACCGCCGCGCCTCAGCCGAAGCGCCCACCGTGGCACCCACCCCCGCAGCCTTGAGCCGCGCCGCCGCCGCCGAAGCCAAGGATTGGCTCAAAGGCAAAATCCAGCGTGTGCGAACCGCGCTCACACAGTGGCTGAAGGCCTTCAGCGGCCGCCTCAGCGATACGGCACGGAGGATGCGCGAGTACCTCCGAAATCTCGGCCCCGGCGTCTGGGCGACCGTTGCCGCCCTGGTCGCATTGGCCGTCGGGCTGTTCCTCAAACGCCACGCCATCCGTCGGCGCCTCGCCGAGTGGCGGTGCCGACGACGCTGCGCAAAATTCTGGGCCGCCCTCGAACAAGGCGCCGACCCCGACCCGGGGCGCGTCGTCGCCCAGTGCTACGCCCTGACCTGCGAACTCCTTCGCCAGGCCAGGCACGAACGGCCAGTCAGCCAGGATCTGCTCGAATACGCCCAGACCTGTGGCGCGCGCGATCCCGCACTGGCGGCCGACCTCAGCCTCATCGCAGGCGCGTTCGCCCGCTATCTGTACAGCGGCGCCCCGATCGGCAGGAGCGAATCGGAAAAAACTCTCCTCGCCGTCACCAACCTCCGCGACCATGTGCTGGCGGGACTGCGGGCGGCAGGCTGAAAGTGCCGCTCCCGGGGCGGCCATGCGCAGGCGACACTACCCCCCCCTGCCACGGGCTTGCCCCGTGGATGTCGCGCCGCCCGTCGCAGGCTGCCGCTGCACACATCCTGGCATTCGCATCTCCCGTCCCCTTTGCCTCCTCCCTGCCACGGGCTTGCCTCGTGGTCTCCGTGTCGAACCTCGCGCTGGCCGTGCATACATCTTGGCATTCGTCCCCTCTGTCCCCCCTGCCACGGGCTTGCCCCGTGGTCTCCGTGTCGAACCTCGCACTGGCCGTGCATACATTTTGGTATTCGTCCCCACACCACTTGACGCGCTCCTCCACCCATGACAACTTTATCACGGCGGCACTACCGCCCCGTGGCGTCCTCATAGGAGTCGCACCAACATGATCATCGGTATCGGCGTCGACGTGCTCGAGGTCGAGCGCATGCAGCGCACGATCGACCGCTACGGCGACCAGTTCCTCGGTCACGTCTTTACCGACGAGGAACGCCGCGAAGCCCCGACGGGCGCCGGCAAAGCCGCCTACTATGCCGGACGCTGGGCCGCCAAAGAGGCCATCGCCAAGGCCCTCGGAACCGGCATCGGTCGCCGCTGCGGCTGGACCGATATCCGCGTCCTGCGCGGCCCGGACGGCCAACCCCAGGTCACCCTGCACGGGGTCGGCGCAGCCACCGCCTCAACCTTGAAAGTGTCCCGCATCCACATCAGCATCAGTCACGAACGCAAACTGGCCTGCGCCTCCGCCGTGGCCGAGAAGGACCCAACCTGACGCGCCGAAACGACCATTCCGAAGTTTTATTTGCAATATACTAATATATGTATGGATTTAGCCCGAAAAAACAGTCCCCGCAAGGAAAGGTCCGGCAATCGCCACCGGCTTGCCCCGTGGGTGTCGCGCCGCCCGTCGCAGGCTGCCGCTGCGCACATCCTGGCATTCGCATCCGCCGCCCCCCCCCTGCCACGGGCTTGCCCCGTGGTCCCCGTACCGGGACATCGTGGACTGGCGCCACATGCCCCTCGACATTCGTACCCGCACGTCCCCCCCTGCCACGGGCTTGCCCCGTGGTCTCCGTGTCGGACATCGTGGACTGGCGCCACATGCCCCTCGACATTCGTACCCGCACGTCCCCCCCTGCCACGGGCTTGCCCCGTGGACGTTCAGAGATCGACCACCATCATACCCAGCCACAACGCGACGGCAGCCGAACACAACCCGCCACATCCAATCCGTCCGTCCGGTCCGTTTGGTCCGTTTTGGTCCGTTTGGTCCGTCCCCCCCCCTGAACCCCTGAACCCCCGAACCTCCCCATGAACATCCACCTCATCTGCACCGGTACCGAACTGCTGAACGGTGGCACCCTGAACACCAACCTTGCCTTCATCGGCGAGGTCTTGCGCCGTGATGGCTACGCACTGCGCCGCGAGGTCTGCGTCCCCGACGGCGCCGCCGCGATCGGCGCGGCCGTGCGCGAAGAACTGCAGCACGCCGACCTCGTCATCACCATTGGCGGCCTGGGCCCCACCTCGGACGACCTCACCCGCGACGTCGTGGCTGACGTCCTGGGCGTGAAACTGCACCTCGACGCGACCGTCCTCGCCACCATCGAGGCGTACCTGCGGAAGCGCGGCGCCCGAGTCACCCCCCAGTCCGCACGCGTCCAGGCCATGGTCCCCGCCGGCGCCACCGTACTGCCCAACCCCAACGGCACCGCCCCCGGGCTCTGGTGCCCTGCCGGCGCCGGCAGGGCTGTCGTCATGCTGCCCGGCCCCCCGGTCGAACTCAAACCCATGTTTGTCGACGCCGTGCTCCCGTTGCTGCGCCAAGGCTGGCCGCCCGAACTCTGCAGCGCCTCAATCCGTGTCTGCGGCGTCCCCGAACCGACCGTCGCCGACGCCGTGGACCGGATCGTCGCCGCGTGTCCCGGCGTGACCCCGGCCTACTGCGCCCGCCCCGGCCTTGTCGAAGTGCATCTGACCGCCCCACCCGTCGCCATCGCATCATTGGCGGACGCCGAGCGGCAGGTGCGCAACGAACTGGGCGAAGCCGCCCTCCCGCCCGGCTGCAGCGGCATGGTCGAGGCCGTTGGCAACCTGCTCCGCGAGCGACGTTGGTCGCTGGCCACCGCCGAGTCGTGTACCGGCGGCGCCCTCGGCGCCCTGCTCACCGACCGGCCCGGCGCCTCCGACTTCTTCCGCGGTGCTCTGGTCACCTACGCGAACGAGTGGAAAACCGCGCTCCTCAGCGTGCGCCCCGAAACACTCGCCCAGCACGGGGCCGTCAGTGCCGCCACCGCCGCGGAAATGCTCGACGGCCTGCTGTCTCGGCCCGATGTGGATGCCGCTATCGCCATCACCGGCATCGCAGGACCCGACGGCGGCAGTGCGGAAAAACCCGTCGGGCTCGTCTTCATCGGCACCGGCGTCCGCGAACACCGCCGAGTCCAGCGGCACCTCTTCCCTGGCAGTCGCGAGACGGTTCGACAACGCGCCGCCGCCGCCGCACTCAACCAGTTGCGCTTTGACCTGCTACATTACCCCTAGCCCGTTGAGTCCTTTTGGTCCGTTGTGTCCGTTGTGTCCGTTGTGTCCGTTTCCCCGATGCTCTCGAATATCTCGATTATCTCGAATCCCTCTTCTCAACGATTTGACAATATTACTAATAAACGTATGTTATATCTCAAACCAAGCGACCCGAACACCACCGTACCAAACAACAAGGAGAGGCGGGATGGCAACAAAACCGGATGAAACCAAAGCGGCGGCAACGGCGCGCGAGCGCAATCTTCAACTGGCCGTTGGTCAGATCGAAAAGGAATTCGGGCGCGGCGCCATCATGCGTCTCGGCGACCGGGCCCACGAGGACGTGCCCACCATCAGCACCGGCGCGTTGTCTCTCGACATTGCCTTGGGCATCGGCGGCCTCCCGCGCGGGCGCGTAATCGAAATCTACGGCCCCGAATCCTCGGGCAAGACCACCCTCTGCCTGCACGTCGTCGCCAACGCACAAAAGGCCGGCGGCCTCGCCGCCTATATCGATACGGAACACGCCCTGGATCCCACCTATGCCGGTATCATCGGCGTCAACACCGTCGACCTGCTCGTCTCGCAACCGGACTGCGGCGAGGATGCCCTGAACATTGCCGAAACCCTCGTCCGCAGCAATTCCATTGACGTCCTCGTCATCGATTCCGTCGCCGCACTCGTGCCGCGCGCCGAAATCGAGGGCCAGATGGGCGATTCCCACGTCGGACTCCAGGCCCGACTCATGTCCCAGGCGCTGCGCAAACTCACCGGCGCCATTGCCAAGAGCCGCACCAGCGTCATCTTCACCAACCAGATCCGCGAGAAGATCGGCGTCATGTTCGGCAACCCGGAAACCACCACCGGCGGCCGTGCCCTGAAATTCTACGCCTCCGTGCGCTTGGAAATCCGCCGCATCGCCACCATCAAAGCGCCGTCCGGCGAAGCCTTGGGCAACCGCACCAAAGTCAAGGTCGTCAAGAACAAGCTCGCCCCGCCCTTCCGCGAGGCTGAGTTCGACATCATGTACGCCGGTGGCATCTCCAGGTCCGGGTCCATCCTCGATGTGGCCATCGACATCAAGGTCATCGAGAAGCGCGGTTCCTGGTTCTCGTTCGAGGACCAGCAGATCGGACAAGGCCGTGAGCAGGTCAAGAAAGCCATCGAAGACGACGAGGGCATGGCGCAACGGCTCCTGGCGCGAATCCGCGAAAAAGTCAGCGCCGAGGGCGTGGCCGTCGCCGCCAAGCCATCCCCTGTCGCCGCCGACAGCGCCGCCGCTGCGGACCCCGCACCGCCCGGCGAGGAATAGGCCAAGAAACGGGAGGAGTGCCGCCGTCATTGGAGGCGTCGTCGGCAGGTTGCGCATGCCACGGGCTTGCCCCGTGGTGTGGAAGTCGTGTCCAAGAGGCGTCGTCGGCAGGTTGCGCATGCCACGGGCTTGCCCCGTGGTCCTGACGAACTTAGCGCTACGCGCAACGGGGGTCCATTGTCCATTGTCCATAGTCCATGCAGCACAGTAACATGTGTAGCATTTCCGATACGTTAGCAAGATCGTGGAGTTCCGTGCCAACCGCCACTGTTTCTCACCGACGCCGGCCTCACGGTGGCGGTGAAGGAGATCGATTCGGCCAAACGAGACGAAAAACCACGCCATTTCTCCCGGCCTGCGGGCGGGCCGCCATAAAAGGCCGCCCGCAGACCGGGAACAGCAACGTCACCGGGCGGCTCACGGCACCCCAGCTTTGGAGTGAACCCGCGAAAGGCCAGGCTCCACCCGCGCACGCCCTGCCAGGCGCCCATTGCACAGAACGAAGAACCACGAAAATCGCGGATCGCACCACGGAGGACCGACGCATGACACCCCTCGGATTCATCGGTGCCGGGAAAATGGCCACCGCCATGGCCAAAGGCCTCATCGAGAAAGCGGTCCTCACGCCCGCGCAGATGCTGGCCGCCGAGGTCCTCCCCCAGGCCCGCGCCGGGTTCACCGCCGCCACCGGAGTGCGCTGTGTCGAGGCCGCGACCGACGTCGTCGCCGCCTGTGACGCCGTCATCCTGGCCGTCAAACCACAGGCTGCGGAGGCCGTGTGCCGGCCACTGGCGCCGCTCTGCGCCGGCAAACTCATCATCTCGATCGCAGCCGGCATTCCGCTCGCGCGCCTCGCCGCCTGGGTCCAGACCGAGCGCCTCGTACGCGTCATGCCCAACACCCCGCTCATGGTCGGCAAGGGCGCCAGCGTCTTCTGCTGTGGCGCCAAAACCACTGAATCCGACCGCGATTTGGCGCGGCGACTGCTCGGCGCTGCGGGAATTGTGTTCGAACTCGCTGAAAACCAATTGGATGCCGTAACCGCATTGAGCGGTAGCGGCCCAGCCTACATCTTCGAGATGATTCAGGCCCTGACCGATGCCGGCGTGGACGCCGGACTGCCTCCCGACATCGCCCTGGAACTGACCGCCCAGACCGTCGCTGGCGCCGCCGCCATGGTCCAGGCCCGGCTCGGAACCCCCGACGAACTCCGCACCGCCGTCACATCGCCCGGCGGCACGACCGCCGCCGCCCTGGCCGTGCTCAATCAGGCGCACTTCCGCACGCTCATCCGCGACGCCGTCCGCGCCGCCAAACGCCGCTCCATCGAACTCGGCCGGGGCGGGTGAGGGGAGGCGGGGGCGGGGTCCCGCCCAGCATAGGTGCATCGGTATTGCCCCTCCTGCCACGGGCTCGCCCCGTGGTCCCAGCCCCGTGTCCGGCGCACGTCATCACCTCCCCAGTCCCCGATCGCGTCCCGCCTCACGCCTCACGCCTCACGCCTCACGCCTCACGCCTCACGCCTCACGCCTCACGCCTCACGCCTCACGCCTCCCTGCTCCGCGCCCCGCCCGCTTGACCTTTCCGCCTCCCGCGGTAGCTTTATCTCGTTCGTCTGTTGGGTCCGTTTAGTCCGTTGGGTACTTCACCCCGAACCCCGAACCCTGTCGCCCCCAGGAACTCACGCATGGAACTGCAAGGCTGTTACACCGCGCTGGTCACCCCGTTCCGGAACGGAAAGGTCGATCTCGAAGCCCTGGGCCGTCTGATCGAGGAGCAGATCACCGCCGGCATAGACGGACTCGTCCCGGTCGGCACCACCGGCGAGTCGCCCACGCTCGATTTCGAGGAGCACCAGGACGTCGTCCGGTTCACCGTCGAAACCGTCGCGGGCCGCTGTCAGGTCATTGCGGGTACCGGCGCCAACTGCACCGCCGAGGCGGTGCGGCTTACGCGTCACGCCGCCTCCGTCGGGGCCGATGCCACCCTGCAGGTCACGCCGTACTACAACAAGCCCACCGCAGAAGGGCTTTACCGGCATTTCGCCGCTGTGGCGGACGAGGGCGGGTTACCCGTCGTTCTCTACAACGTGCCCTCGCGCACCGGCAAGGAAATCGACATCCAGACCGTCCATCGTCTGGCCCAGCACCCGCTCATCGTCGCCATCAAGGAAGCCGGCGGCAGTGCGGACCGCGTCAGCCAGATCCTCAGCGGTTGCGGCATCACCGTCCTCTGTGGCGACGATTCCCTCACACTGCCCATGATGTCTCTGGGGGCCACCGGCGTCATCAGTGTGGCCTCCAACGTCGTCCCCGCGGATGTGACCAACATGGTGCATGCCGCTCTCGAGGACAACTGGGAGGAGGCGCGCGACCTCCACTACCGCCTCTATCCGCTGTTCCGTGACCTGTTTGTCGAGACCAATCCCGTCCCGGTCAAGGCGGCCCTGGCCATGCTCGGCAAGATCGCCGAAGAGTATCGCCTTCCCCTCTGCCCCATCAGTCCTGCCGCCCGCGAGGTGCTCAAGGCCGCCATGAAAGCCGCCGGCCTCGCCGTGTGAGGCCCCCGCCACGGGTTCGCCCCCGCCACGGGCTTGCCATTGCCACGGGCTTGCCCCGTGGTCTGTGGATTCGGCATATACCTCGGCCACGCCCCCCCCCAAAAAAAGCGACCTGTGCAAGCACATTCGGCCTCGCGTCGCCAGGCATCGTGGCACCGTTCGTAGTGGTGTCGCAGTCCCGGCGGCAGTCCGCCGGGCAAGACACCATCCCCGCTGCCAACGTCACGCGCCGGATGGGCTCTTGGCGCTCCACTTCGTTCCGCGCGCTACGAGCCCACTACAAGCGAGCATATCCCGGCCTCCACGCGGAGGCCCTCCATGGGGACGTGCTTGCACAGGTCGAAAAAAGAGCGCGCCCCTCGTGTCGCGAAAAACGCCACGACACCGCATCCACGCGTGGAAAGTTCTGGTCGGGGCGGCGAGATTTGAACTCGCGACCTACTGGTCCCAAACCAGTCGCGCTGACCAGGCTGCGCTACGCCCCGAAATGAAAAAGCGTCACAAGCAGACCCATAAGATAGCCCGCCAATCGACGAGTGCACGCAGCGCGATTCACGTAATGCCCCAGCGCCCCCCGGGCGCCGGCCCCCCGGTCATACTTCCGGCTGCAACTCGCTTCCTTCCGCGCCGCCACTGCCCTTGCGGCCGTGGAGCGACGATTTGGGAAGAGGGCGCGGCCGCCCTCTACCCCCAAACAGTCAAGAGCCTCGCCCCCCACTATTTGCGGCCTTCGACGTCCGGCCTTGGCCCTTTTCCCCATGTTCTATTCCGCTAGTCTTTTTTGTTCCGACCGTCTTGCAATGGAAACGGCGACTGATATAATGACGTTGTTACGTGATCGGAAGATGGCGGCGCCAAGGGACTGTCGCTATCAGGGAAGTCGGACTGGAAAGTGCCGATTCGCGTAGTAAGCACTGAAGAACTATTAGGGAAATTAAGACTCCGACGCATCACCGAACGACCGGTTTCACCGGCGGTCGGCGTGTGATTGAAGGTGCTTTGTGCACGAGTTCCGACTCGTGAATTCGGACGGAAGGGTCGGAAAGAAGAGTCTGCGAAGGCTATCCGGAGTATCACTTCTGGAGTCGCCCCCGCGGGGCACGGGGAACTAGGAGGACAACATGTCGACAGTCCGCTTGATCAATGCACTTGCCAGCCGACCCGGCCGCGTTGCACGTGTCCTCACCGCAGGACTCCTCGGACTCAGCCTGTCCGTCCTGGCACAGTCCGTCTCCGAAAAGGACGTCGACGCAGCAGCCGCTGCGGCCAAGCAGACTGAAGCGTCACTCAAGGACGCCAAGGCCAGCCTTGCCAAAGCCCAGAAAGCGCAGGCCAAGAGTCAGGACCTCGTCAAAGACCTCCAGGACGACCTGGCCGCACTACGCGCCAAGCTCGCCAAAGCGTCCGACAAGGACAAACCCAAGCTGACTACATCTGTCCAGAAGACAACCGAACAACTCGCGGCCGCAACCGCTGACAACGCCAAGGCCCAGGCAACTGCCGCCGCCGCCCAGACCAGCGCCGGAACGCTCCAAGCCCAAGCCGATCAGGCCCGTGCCAAGGTCGACACCCTCCGCGCCCAGGCCAAGGCCGCCGCCGCGCAGCAGGACAAGGCTGCCGACGCCGCCAAAGCCGCCAAGGCCCAGGCCGAGGCTGCCGCCAAAGCCGCCCGAGCGCAGGAAGCAAAGCGCACCGAAGCGCTGGCCGACGCCGCCAAGCAGGCCAAGGCTGACGAAGCCAAACGCGCCGACGCCGCCGAAGCTGCTGCCAAAGCCGCCCGAGCGCAGGAAGCAAAGCGCACCGAAGCGCTGGCCGCCGAGAAGGAACGCGCCGCCAAGGCACTGAAGGACGCCGAAGCCAAAGCCAAGGCCGAAGCCGCCAGCAAGAAAGAACAGGAAGAGAAGCTCCTTGCCGAAACCAAGGATGCCGACAAGGAAATCGCCAAGGCCGAAAAGAAAGTCGCCGATGCCCGCGAGGATGCCGACGCCGCGCGCAAAGCTTACGACAAAGAACAGGCCGCCGCCGAGCAGACCAAGGCCATCGTCCGTCAGCGTTCCAGCGAGCTGGTTAACGCCGTTGACCCCAAGGCGCGCAGCGCCGCCGCCACCGCACTGAAGCGTGCCGAGTCCGACGCCACCAGCCAGGCCGCCGATGTCCAGAAGGCACAAGAGAAGCTGACCCAGGCACAGCAGGAACTCGCCGCAGAACAGAAGGCCGTCGCCGCCACCCAGTCCCGCGCCGCCACCCTCAAGGCCAATTCCGCCCAGATCCTCGCCGCCCGCAAGCGCGCCGCTGAAGCCGAGGCCGCTGCCGAGGCCGCCCGAGCGCAGGAAGCAAAGCGCACCGAAGCGACGGCCGCCGAGCAGAAGCGCCTCGCGAAGCAGCAGGAAGAAACTGCTGCGGTCGCCGCCAAGGCCAAGAAGGAAGCCGACGCCAAGGCCGAAGCCGCCGCCGAGGCCGCCGCCAAAGCCGCCAAAGCGGAGGAAGCAAAGCGCGCCGAAGCGACGGCCGCCGAACAGAAGCGCCTCGCCAAGCAGCAGAAAGAAGCCGAAGCCAAGGCCAAGGCCGATGCCGAAGCCGCCGCCAAAGCCGCCCGAGCGCAGGAAGCAAAGCGCACCGAAGCGCTGGCCGCCGAGCAGAAGCGCCTCGCCAAGCAGCAGAAGGAAGCCGAAGCCAAGGCCAAGGCCGATGCCGAAGCCGCCGCCAAGGTCGCCAAAGCGCAGGAAGCGAAGCGCACCGAAGCGGCCGCCGTCGCCGCCCCGGTCGTAGCGACCGCCCCCGCTCTGGTCGCCGCCGCACCTGCCGCGCAGCCCGCGGCCGTGGCCGCCCCAGTGGCCAAGGCCACCGAGACCGACGCCGAAGCAAAGAAACTCGCCGAGCAGGAGAAGAAGCTCGCCGAAAAGCGCGCCAAGGACGCCGCCCAGGCCCAGACCCGTGTGCAAAAGGCAGGCGAAGGCGACGCGCGCGCCCGCGCCAAGGTCGCCCTCGAACAGGCGACCAGGACCGAAGACGAGGCCTCGCTCAAGGCCCGCCACGCCACTGACATGCGCCAAGCTCAGGAAGACCAGATGCTCGCCAAGATCCGCCCCTTCACCGAAGCCCGCGATGCCGCCGATAACGACATGCAGCGCCACAAGCTGGCCGCTGAAGAGTCCCGCAAGCAGGCCGAGGTCGCCGGCCAGAACCGCGCCAAGGCCCTCGAAAAGATCGAAACCACCAAGAAGTCCGAGGCCGACACACTCTCCAGCGCCCTCTCCGAGACCGACTCGCAGAAGCGCGCCACCGTTCTGGGCCAGGCCCTCCAGTTCGTCGAGGAACGCAAGAAGGCCGAGTCCGAGGCCACCGCCTTTACCACAACTGAACAGCAGGCCCGCAATCGCATCACCGACGAGTTGAGCGCCGCCACCGCCGCCCAGGCCGAACTCGAAAACGCCACGCGCAAAGAAAACCTTGCCAAGGCCGCCGCCGAAACGCCCGAGCTCGCGGCCGCCCGCAAATCCGAGGCCGACGCCTTGGCCGTCGCCAAGTCCGCCACCGAGACCCGGCAACAGGCCGAGGCCGAAGCTGCCAAGTACGGCATCGTCATCCCGCGCAAAGCGGTCCGCGAACTCGCACCCGGCGAAGTCGGCCCCGGAAACGCCGGGCCCTGGACCGTCAAAGAAATCTCCGACGAACCCTCACTGCAGGGCGGTCAGAAACTCCAGACCCCCGACGCCGTCGCGGGCGATGTCGCCGCCGCCGGCAAGCGCCTCACCTTCGATGTACCCATGATCAGTGGTGATAAAGAGATCGTCGAAAAACTCCCCGCCTGGAAAGAGTGGGCCGACCACGTCACCTTCAACCCCGTCTCCCCCGAGGAGATCAACGAGTTCCACGGCAAACTCACCAAAGCCCTGCAAGAAGAAGGCTACGTCTTTGCCAAGGTCGTCTTCCCAACCCGCATCTGGTCCTACGGCATCTTCCTCGCCAAAGTCGATTGCGGCCCGCTCGGAACCATCACCGTCAAGGGCAACCGCTACTACAGCGCCAAGCAGGTCATCAGCTCCCTCCAGCACCAGGACGGCGACCGCTTCAACTATGCCCGAATCCATGGCGACCTGTTCGACCTCAACAGCCAGCCCGATATCGCCATCAATACCAAACTCAAGCCCGTCATGCAGGACGGCCGCCGCGTCATCAACGCGGAACTCGAAGTCGACGACAGCCTGCCCATCCACGGCGCCGTCGAAGTCTCCAACACCGGCACCGATGCCACCGACGACTGGCGCATCCGCTCCACACTCCAACACCTCAACCTTACCAAACACTATGACGTCCTGACCGCCGACTGGATCACCACCCCGGACTTCACCGAAATCAACGCCTGGTCCGGCGGCTACTACCTGCCCCTCGGCGACGTCTACAGCCTCAGCCTCTTCGGCGGCTACTCCACCTCCAGCCTCGAAGACGTCCTGCCACTCCTCGATATCCGCGGCAAAGGACACTTCTTCGGCGGACAAGTCACCAAAACCCTCACCGACACCGCCAAGTACCGACTCCAACTCTCCGGTGGCTGGATCTTCCAGCACTCCGAAACCGAACACGAACTGGCCAGCATGGACCTCGAAGACCGCAAAGTCGACATGAGCATGCCGCAGGTCACCCTCGGCTATGCCTCCAAAACCTTCGACAAACTCGGCGGCCGCAACTTCATCAGCAATACCATCATGGGCAACTTCGCCGGACAGTTCGGTAGCTCCGAATCCGAGGTGTTCAACTCCGAAAGCGAAGCCTATGCCGATGGCGACTTCGCCATCGACCGCGTCCAGATCGCGCGCTTGCAGCGCTTCTTCAGCGGCGAAGACGCGCCCGGCAAATGGTCGCTGTTCATGAAGGCCGATGGCCAGTTCACCTCCGATACGCTCCCGCCAGACATGCGCAAAGCCGTCGGCGGCGCCAATACCGTGCGCGGCTACACCGAAAGCGAAGCCGCCGGCGATCAGGTCATCGCCGCCACCCTCGAATTGCGTACCCCGCTCTTCCATAACTTCATCCCGGGCCTCAAGAAAAGCGACGAGTTCCTCGAGGCCAACCCCGAAGCCTGGCAGCGCCATCGCCTCCAGTTCATCGCCTTCACCGATTACGCATATACCGACATAAACACCCCGCGCGCCGGCGAAACCAGCGGCGACACCTTCATGAGCGGTGGTGTCGGACTCCGCATGGGCCTGACCAAGTACTCCCAAGCGCGCTTGGACTACGGCTACCCGTTCGAAAAAACCACCGAGAATACACCGAGCAGCGGCCGACTCCACCTGAGCCTGCAACTGCAATTCTAAGTAGGCCCCCCGCATACGCATAGCGAGTGAGGCGAGTGCAACGAGTCGAACGAGCGGAGCGGACCCGTCGCCCCGCAACCAAAGCAGAGCACTAACGGATTCACATACCGGTTCCTGCGGATACGCACAGGAAAGGGATCCAATCATGGCATCGAGCCCCGAACACACGGCCAAGACCATCAATCCCATCAATCATATCGTTCGAAAGGAGACACGCATGAAAGGGATTCGCCGCAATCCGCGTATGACTCCACTCCTCAAGGCCGCCAGTGTGCTGGTCAGCTTCCAAATGCTGATCTGCCCGTTCGGACGCGCCAATGACCTGCTCCCCTCAGGGGCTCAGGTCGTCCACGGCAATGTGGCCATTGGCACCAGCGGCAATGCCATGACCATTAACCAGGCCTCCGGCCAGGCTATTGTCAATTGGGAATCGTTCAGCATTGGCGCCGGCTACGGCGTCACCGTCAACCAGCCGGGCGCTAACGCTGCCATGCTCAGCCGCGTCGTCGGCGCTGATCCCAGCCAGATCCTCGGCGCGCTCCAGGCCAACGGCATCTTCTACCTCGTCAACCCCGCCGGTATATACTTTGGTAAAGACGCGACCGTCAACGTCGCCCAGCTCATCGCCTCCACCCTCAACATCAGCAACCAGGACTTCCTCGCCGGCAACCTCAACTTCTCCGGTGACAGCACTGCGGGCGTCACCAATGAAGGTACCATCAACGCACGCATGGCCGCACTCATCGGCAAAGACGTCACCAATACCGGCGTCATCAACGCCGCGCAGGCCGCACTGGTCGGCGCTAATCAGGTCAGCCTCGGCCGCATCGCGGGCGGCGCGCTCTCCGTCGATATGTCCGGCATCATGGGCGACGTCATCAACTCCGGCACCATCAACGCCAACGGCGCCAACGGCGGCCAGGTCGTCATGGAAGGTAACCGCGTCGGACAGTTCGGCACCGTCAACGCCGACGGCATGACCGGCGACGCCGGCGATATCAAACTCTACGCCACCGACACCGTCGCACTCAGCTCCAACAGCGTCACTACCGCCAACGCACTCACCACCGGCAACGGCGGCAACGTCCTCGTCGGCGTCTCGGATGGACCGGGCACCGAACGTGAACTCGCAGATGCCACACTGTTCCGTCCCGGGGCCGTGATCGAGGCCAAGGGCGGCAGCATCTCCGGTGACGGCGGATTCGTCGAAGTGTCCGGCGACTACGTCGAGATCTATGGCAATGTCAGCACGCTGGCACCGCATGGTGACACCGGTAGCTTCCTAATCGATCCGAACAACATCACCATTGGCGGGTCGGGTAATGTGAATATGGGCGCCGGACCCGGATTCACATCCACAGGCGACAGCGCGGTACTGACGCCCGCAACGCTGGTGGCGTCACTTGCCGGTGCGAATGTCACCGTGTCAACGAACACCGCCGGCGCGAACAACGAGTCAGGTAATATCTACGTCATCGAGGACGTCACGGCACCCGCGGGCGGCTTCGACCTTACCCTCACCGCCCACAACGATATCGTCGTTTCCGCGGTCATCGACATGAGCGCCGACGCTGGCGACCTCACTCTCAGCGCCGACCTTGGCGGCGTAGGCACCCAAGGCGCCATTATCATGATCGGCGGCTCACTCCAGATGGGGACTGGTGATCTGCTACTCGTCGCTTCCACGGGCGTCGGCTCGCACGGCAACCCGATCCTGACCACCGGTGTTACGGATATCGCCGCCTCGACCAACACCGGCGGCATTTTCATCCGCAACGCAGGTTCGGTGCTCAGTACCGCCACCGTCGGCGCAGTCTCGGGCCTGCTGGCTCTGTCCGGCGACATCGAAGTGGACAACTCGCTCGGCATCACCGTGACCGCCGGCAACCCGATCCTGGCGGCGGGCGGCGTGGCGGGTGATGATGTCCTGGTTACCTCGGGTGGAGCCCTCACGCTTCAGGGCGACATCGTGGCGACCCTCATCACTCTTGACATCAGCGGCAATGTGACTGACAGTGGCGGCTCGCTCATCGCCACGGACCTCAACATCATCGGCGCCGCGGATGTCGGCGCGTCGGCCCTCGCAAACCATGTCCTTACCCAAGTTGGCACGTTGAGCGTCAGCGGCGTCACCGGCAACGTCTACCTGGACAACAGTCTGATGGGGGGTGCCGAGGCCCTCACCTTGGTCGACGTTACCGTCCCCGGGGACTTGTACATTCAGGACACCTCCGCCACGGACGGCACGAACGTCGCCATGTACGTCGGCAGTGTTCGCGCCGGCGATGAAGTGCGACTGACCGTGATCGACACTCAAGGCGCAGGCACCAGCGCCGCCATCCGCAGCCTGGTCGCCGCGGACGGCGTCGATATCGCGGCGGCCACCCTCCGGATTGTTGATGCGGAAGTGGTCGACCTCGATACGCAGGTCACGCGGTTCGAATACAACGTCACCAATACCGACGACGCAGCGCTCTCGCTCAGCCTCCGCAACGAAGGCGACCTGACCATGGTCACCAGCGCGCCGCTCACGGCCGTCGCTGGAGCCGCCCTCCATACCGTCAATGTCTCAGCCACCGGCGACCTCACCATCGATGGTGGTGCGCTTGACCTCAGAAACGGCACCAACGCCAGCACGGCCACGCTCACCTCGACCGGTGGCGATCTTATTCTCAGCGACGAAATCCTCCTCGATACCGCTGGCACCACCGTAATCACCCTGTCCGCCTCGGGCGCCATCGTGGACGACGACGGCGATACGGCCAATGACCTGCTGGCAGATACACTGGTCATCTCGCGCGCCGGCGCCGTCGGCACGGACGCCGCGCTGCTCTATACGCAAGTGGGCCGGCTCGATGTCAGCAATGTCGCCGGCGATGCCTTCATCTCCAACGCCGGCACCCTCAACCTGGCGACGACCGACGCCCTGTCCGGCGGCCTCAGCATCACCACCACTGCCGGCGGCGTGCTCGATGTCAACGATACCATCAATGCCGGCGGCGCTGTCAGCCTGAACGGTGCGGGCGGCATCACCCTGTCGACCGACGTCACGGGTGCGAACAATGTGACCTTCGGGAGTCTTCTGACCTTCGACAACGGCGCCTTCGCGACCCGTACCATCACCAGCAGCACGGGCAATATCACCTTCACTGGCGCGGTTGCCGCGGGCAGCGGGGAAGCCCTTGTCGTCTCCGCCGCGGATACTGCCACCTTCTCCAGCACGGTCGGCGGCGGCGGCTCGACCCTCGGCGCCCTCACCGTCACCGCCAAGGAAGCCCGGCTCGGCGGCGATATCAGCACGGAATCCGCCGCAGGCACGCAGGACGTGAATTTCCGCGACACCGATACCGTCGTCATCACCGCCAACGTCATCATCGACACGGATGCCACCGACGCCGGGACCGCGGGTGACATCTTCTTCGGCCCGAACTCGCTGGTCCGCCAGGACGCGCCTCCCGGCCCGATCACCCGCTCGCTCACGCTCGATGCCAACGCCGCCACCGACGGCGATATCGACTTGGGCCGTGTCGACATCGGGGGAACCCTGACCATCCGCAACGCCGCCGATACCCTCACGCTCTACGGCAACATCGAGACGGATAACACCATCACCCTCACGCCCGCCGACGAAGTCGTGCTCGCACGCGACGTCACCATCACTACCACCGACGCCGCCGCCAATGTCGTCATTGACACCGACCTCCAGGGCCCACGCGCACTCACCATCGATGCCGGCAATGACGTGACCCTCGACATCACGACTGAACTCACCGGCCTCACCATCCTTGCCGATTCGGTCGACTTCACCAATACGGTCACCGTGCCGGGCTCGATCTCCGTCACCAGCACCGACGCTACGGCCGACGCCATCCACCTCCAGGCAACCTCGACGATCTCGTCCACCGCGGGCAGCGTCAACTTCAACGCCACAGGCGGTGGCGGCAGCACGGTCGACGGCACCCTGGCCGCAGGCGCAGATCTGGCTGCCGCGGGCAACATCAACTTCACGGGCCTGCTGACCCTCGCCGGCGCCCCCGTCCAGATCGATTCAACCAACGGCAACATCGACATCGACGGTGACGTGCAGGGCGCGCAGACCCTGACCCTCAATGCTAATAACGGCGACGTCTCGTTCCTGACCGTCGGCGCCGGCCTTGCCGATCCGACCAGCCTGACCGTGAACGCCGACACCGCCACGCTCCGCGGCAATATCGACATCGCCGCAGGCGGCGTCAGCCTCACCGGCGTCGGACTTACCACCATCGCGGCCGCCACAGTGGACATCGACACGGTCGACGGCACGACCATCGCCCTCGGCGCCCTGGCCGGGAACAACCTCACCATCTCGGCGGGCACCACCGTCTCCTTGGCCGATGCCAACATCGCCAGCCTCACCATCGACGATTCCACTGGCGTCACCTTCACCGGAAACTTCAACGCTCTCAATGACATCAACGTCAGTACCAATGCGGCCGTGGACGCCATCACCGTCAACGCCAGCCGCACCGTGGCCGCGGGCCGCGCCCTCACCTTCGATGCGCTCAATATCACGACCAACGCTGGGTCCGTGGTCAGCGGCGACTCGGTTACCATGAATACCGCCGGGCTTGCCATCAGCCTCCAGGGCAGCGTCAACGGCGGCAATGGGCTGGTCGACTTCCAGGATCCCGTCACCCTCGCTGGGAATGCAACTGCGTCCAGCCAGAACGGCGGCGTCCGCTTCCAAGGCGACCTGCAAGGCGCCAACCAGTTGACGGTGAATGCTCTTAACGGCACCGCCACGTTCAGTACCGTCGGCGCTGGAGTCGTGGACCTCACGGCCCTCAATGTCAACGCCGACGCCGTCTCGCTCGGCGGCAATATTGACCTCGATGGCCCGATCGATGTCGACGCCAATACCGTCACTTGGACGGCTGGCGGCACGGTCGATACCACCGGCGGCGGCGCGGCCGCCACGCGCTTCATCGACTTCGGCACCGCGCTCATGAGCGGCAACGTCGCATTGCTCCTGACCGCCACTGACGGCGCGATCACTCTTGGCACGGTTGGTACGGACACGAATAGCGTCGAGGTGGTCACCACCGGTGCCACCACGCTGAATGGCAACATCACCGTCGACGCCGGCAACATCGACCTCGATTCGGCCACCAACGTCCGCCTCGGCGCCGACGTCACCATGACCGCTAGCGCCAACGTCCTGCTCAATGCGGTCAATGGCGCGCACTCCCTGACCATTGATGCTGCTGACGTGGATTTCGACGCGGCCATCGGCGCACTTGTCCCGCTCACTAGCCTCGATATCGATGCGACCTCCCCGCTCGCACTGGATCAGGCCATCACCGCCATCGGCCCCGTTGATATCAAGGCCACCGGCGGCGCCAGCGACATCACCGTCACGCAGCCGATCCTGGGCGACGACGTCGAACTGACCGCCGGCCGGGACGTTATCGTCATGACGAACCCGTGGGACAATACGTCCGGCGGCATCTCCCTGACCGCGGCCAATAACGTCGACATCCGCGCCGGCGCACCCGTCACCGGTGAAGATACCGTAAATATGCACGCCACCGGCGGGAGCGTCTTGCTCGCCGACAACGTCACCTCGGACCTCGGCCATGTCGCCCTGCGCGCCGATGCCGGAGCCGTCACTCAGACCGCCGGCACCATCAACTCCTTCCTCGGCACCACCATCGACGCCGGTGGAATCGTTACCATCCTTAATACTGCCGTCGGCGGCACCCTCACCATCGCGCAGGCTGGCGCCATCAATCTCGGTGCGGGCGGCGCGGGAAGCATCCTGGCCGACGGCGACATTGTCGTCGCCTCGGATGGCGCCCTGACCGTCAACGCGGTCACCGTACGCTCGGTCGGCGGCGACCTCTTCCTCGAGTCCGACAACGACGGCGCCGGCGCCGAGGCGCTCACGCTGACAGCCGGGACTCTCCGCGGAAACCAGGTGGTCCTGAACTCGCACACCGGCACAACCGTCATCAACGCCAACCCCACCAACATCGATGGCGACATCGTCTTCCAGACCGCCGCCAGCCTGGGGTTTGGTGCTGCCGTCACGGCACAGGGCGATATCGACGCCTCCGCCATCACGGGGAACGCCACCCTGAACGCCGGGTCCGGCACCTTCACGAGCACGACGGGCAACGTCAGCTTCGGCGGTGACATCAGCGGCGGGCAAGCCCTGGCGCTGAACGCTGCCGCGGGGAATGTGGCCCTGTATACGGTCGGCGTCGCGGGTGTCGACCCGACCGGCCTGACCGTCACCTCCCAGACCGCCACCCTCAACGGCCCGACCATCACCACCGACACCGCTGCCGTCAACTTCAGCGGCGTCAATGGCACGGTCACCCTCAATGACGACGTCACCATCACCTCGAATGGCCAGAACATCACGTTTGACACCACTGCCGTTCAGGGACTCGCCGACCTGACCCTTAACACTCGCCTCGACGGCGGCGCTGCCGGACCTGCGGGCGACACCTTCGGCGATGTTACCCTGACTGACGGCCAGATCGCCAGCCTCACCATCACCGACGGCGCCAATGCCGGCGCCAACGACGTCATCTTCAACGGCGACTTCGTCGCCACCGGACCCATCACGGTCCGCATCGCCACCGCCGATGTGCCCGGTCTCGACCCGGGGTTGGTCACGGTCGCGGCTGACGCCACCGTCCGGGCCGGCGGTCCGTTGCAGTTCCTCGGCGTCGACAATACCGCGGCCCCCTTGAATGACGCCGGCGTGATGATCCAAGGCGACGTCGTCGGCAACTTCACGATCTCCATGCCCGGTGCGGTCGAACTGCAGGCGCCAGCCGGCGGCACCGCCTCCTGGGAAGCCCTCAATGCCGCCGACAGCATCACGATCCGAGCCGACAACGACAACGACGGCACCACCACCGACGTCGTCAACATCGGCACCAATGCCCTCGGCGTTGCTGGCGCCGTCAGTGTTGCCGCCGTTGATGGCGACATCTCCATCGCCGGCGTGAACGTCAGCATTGGGACCGGCGCCTTGCACACCGCCGACGTCACCACCAGCGGCAGCGGCAACGTCACCATCGAAGTCGTTTCCGCCGGCAGCGCCGCCGATGCTGACGGCGAGCGCTTCGTCACCCTCGGCGCGCTCGGCGGCATCACCAGCGGTGGCTCCGTCACCATCAGTCGGGCGGCCGATGCCGCCCCTTACGGCGAAGCGCGTCGGATCGATATCGGCGGCAACGGCATCACTGCGATCGGCAACATCGCTGCCTACGCCGACGATGTCATCGCCATCACTGGCGACGTCGAGAGCATCGCCGGCAGCACCACCTTCGGCATCACCGGCACCGATGACACCATTGCTGTCAATTTCCAGGTCAGCAACAGCGCCAACCTCATCGGAAATGACGTCAACGTCACGGTCGGCGACGCCGTTCAAGCCGCTCTGATCGACTTCATTACCGCCAGCCACAACACGCGCGGCGGCTACACACTCACCGTCATCGAAAACACCGTTGCTGGACACGACGTGCGCATCCGCGCCGGCCTCAGCGGCACCGACAGCATCTCCATCACCGCCGACGACATCAGTGTCGAAGCCGGGAACCTCACCACATTTGGAACCGGCAACGTCACCCTCGACGCGGACGACGTCATCAATCTCAGTGCCCCAGTCACCAGCGCTGGTACCATCTCCATCGACAGCGACAACACCGCCGGTGGCCAAGTTACGATCAACACCGCCACCATTACCGCGCTCGGGAATATCACCATTAACAACGACATCACGGATACCATCGCTCTCGACACCAGCACCACCATTCGGAGTCTGACCGGCGACGTTACCATCGGGGGCGATGTCGCGGGTGTCGGCGCCGACGAAGACATCACCATCGTTGCGCAAGCCGGCAGCGTCACCGTGGCCGCTCTCGGCGATGGCACGCGGGTGCGTAACGTAAATATCGACGCGGGCGTGTTGCTCACACTCGACGGCGACATCAACACCAACGTCGGCAACGTCTCGCTTCAGGACTCGGCACGCATCGCCCTGACCGACACCGACGCCAGTACCAACCTGACGATCGACACCAACGGCGGAAACGTCACCTTCGCGCTCGATTCCAACACCGATGGCGCCGTGCAACTCGTCATCAACACGGACGCCGCCGGCGATGTCCAACTGGGCGTGATTGGCGCGACCACGCCGGTCGCCGGACTCGAAGTTACCACCAATGGCGGCACCGTTACCCTCGGCGGCAACATCAGTTCCACCGAGATCGTCGACCTTGAAAACGGCGACGTCGCCGACATCAACCTGGCCGGGAACGTCCTTATCACCACCACCGGCGACAACGTTACCCTCGGTACCGACGCCACCGACAACCTCGACGGCGCGTACAGCCTGGCCATTTCCTCCGGCGCCGGCCAGGTCGACCTCGGCCGAATCGGGCTCACCGCCCCCGTCGCCTTGCTCGATGTCGATTCAACCGGCCAGGTCAACCTCTGGGGCAGCATCAACTCGGTCGGCCCGGTCCTGTTCGGCGGCGCCTCCAACGTCGACATCGGCGCAGCCGTCACCGTCACGACCAATGACGCCAACATTGACCTGTCCGGCGGCGCCGTGGACGGCGGCTTCGACCTCATCCTCAACGCCGGGGCCGGCAATGTCGTCCTGGGCGCCATGGGCCAGGTCGCGGTCCTCGAAAGCCTCCAAGTCATCTCGACCGGCACCACGGAACTCGGCGGCAACATCACCAGCAACGGTACCGGCGCGGATGGCGCCGGCCTCGACTTTGACCAGGCCGGCACTATCGCCCTCAGCGCCGCCACGGCCCTGAACTCCACCAACAACGCGATCGAACTCGATGGCGGTTCCGTCGACGGCGCCTACGCCCTGACCGTCAATGCCGGTACCTCCACCGCCACCTTCAGCGCGGTCGGACAAAACGCGCCGCTCGCATCCCTGACCGTCCAGGCCGATACCAGCATCACGCTCAACAACAACATCGCCACCACCGGCGCCATCGACTTCACCAACGCCAGCGCCGCACTCGGCGTCTACGTCACCCTCAACGGCGATGTCGCCATCGAGACCGTCAACGGCGCCATCGACCTCTTTGACACTGCGGGCAACTCCACCATCAACAGCGTTGCCAATGGGCAGTATGCCCTGAACCTCGACTCTGGCAACGCCACCATCGACCTGCCACTCATCGGTAACCTGGCAACGGGCGCTCTCCGCTCCCTGACCGTTCAGGGCGGCAGCGCCGTCAACGCCGTCACGGCCAACGACAACATCACCACCACCACCGGCGGCATCAACTTCAGCGGCGCGCCGAATGTCGACCTGACCGCTGCGATCACCACCCTGACCAGCACGACCGGTGCGATTGACCTGACTGGCGGCGCTGTAGACGGCAACGTTGACCTGGTTATCACCTCGACCAGCGGCGCTGTCAGTCTCGGCGCCCTCGGCGCGGCCGGCACGCTCAACCACGTCGATGTGACCACCAGCGGGCCGACCACCCTCTATGGTAGCATCACTACCGACGTGGCCGGCGCCGCGGGTGGCGTCAACTTCAGCAACGCCGACGTGGTCAATCTGGCCAACAACGTGACCATCACGGCCAACACCAACGGTGACGTCAACTTCAGCGATAGCCCGATCAACGGCGACTACGCACTGATCATCGTCAACGGCACGGGTACGGTCACACTCAATGATGTGGGCCAGGCCGTGCGCCTCAGCCAACTTGATATCACCAACAGCGCAAGCCTGGCAGGAACTGGTGTGGTTCTCCAAGGCAATGTCGCCGCCGATGTAGTGACGATGGACACGGTGACCGGCAACATCATCCTGTTCGACGACATCGCCATCGCGACCACCAACTCCAACCTCAATCTCGGCAACGTCACTGACATCTATGCCACCGACGCCGGTCTCCAGGGCCTCACCCTCAGCACCGGTTTCGGTTCCATCACCCTCGGCACGGTCGGTGCGGCCGTTGGCGGACGCCTCCAGTACCTCAACGTCGCCAACTCCACCACCGGCAGCGTGACCCTCACCCGCAACATCACGGCGGATGGCATCACCATGGCCGGCCTGGCGGGAGGGGTGCTCGTGAACGACGGCGTCGCAGCCAATGACCGCACCATCACTCTGGATATCTCCGGCGGCGCTGGCAACCTGGACCTGACTGGAACCACGCTCAACCTCAGCGCCGACGACAACCTGACCATCACCGCTGGTACGTACACCGCCACGCTCGGCGCCATTGCCGACACCGGCTCGGAGGACGTGCTCACCGTCACCAGCACCGCCAACACCGCCAGGCTGATCCTTACCGACGACCTCGGCACCAGCGTCACGCCGCTCGGCACCCTGACGCTCGGCGGCGGATTCACCGGCACGACCATCATTGCCGACGACCTGGGCATCTACGTCCAAGACGCTGGCATCGACTTCAGCAGTGGCACGATCCAGGGCGCCACCCAGGGCGGCGAGGATCTCATCGTCAATGCTGGCACCCAAACCTTGACCTTCGGCGCCATCGGCTCCACCACCCGCCTCGGCGACCTGACCGTGACCACCACCGGCCTTACTACCTATAATGGTAACGTCACGGCTGGCTCTCTCACGCACACCGCCGCCGGCGCCATCACCCTCGGCAATACTATTACCATCGACACCGCGGCCGAGAACGGCGCGGTCGACATTCAGAACGCCGCAGGGATCATCAATGCCACCGTGGCCGGCACCCAGGGCCTCAACATCAACGCCGGCAGTGGTAACGTCACCCTCCAAGCCATCGGCACCGGCACCGCCCTCGCCAGCCTCGACGTGAACTCGACCGGCACCACAACCCTCAACGGTAACATCGACACACGCGGCGCCATCGACTTCAGCGGCGCGACCCACGTGACCATCGCGGCCGGCGGCGCCTACGACTCGACCGACGGCGGCGCCCTCCCCGCGGGCGGCAACGTCCTCTTCAACGGCGGCGCCGTCGACGGCGCGGTCAATACCGTCATCAACGCCGGCCAGGACGCCACCGTCACCCTCGGCAACCTGGGCCAGAACACCGCACTCCTGTCCTTGACCGTCACCGCGGACAGCGATTCCGACGCCACCGGCGGCTTGGTCCTCAATGGCGACATCTCCACCTCCGGCGCGACCGGCGTGGTCCTCAGCGCCGCCAATAACATTGACCTGACGCACGACGTGCGTATCCGCACCACCGCGAATGACGGCCCGATTACGTTCGGCGCCGGCGACACGCTGGACGGCGCCTACGCGCTGCGACTCGACGCCAACGGCATCGGCGACGTGACCCTGAGCGAAATTGGCACCGCGACACGCCTGACCGCCTTGACCATCACGGGCGATGCGGTCGCGCTCTCCGCCGCCGACCCGGTCGCCGTGGCCGGCCCCATCGCCATCACCGGCACGGGCGCCTTTACGCAAGGTGACACGGCCGCCACGATCACCACCTCCGGCGCGTCCGGTAACGTGAGCATCGCCATGGGCACGAGCATCGATCTGGATGCGGCCGTGGTCGCCAGCGGCAATGTCATGATGGACGCAGGCACAACCCTGGACGTCGAAGCCGACATCACCGTTACGGACACCGACTCGATCGCCTTGAGCTCCACCGGGGCCATGACCGTCGGCACGAACGTGGACGACACCGACCTGCTCTCGGCCACCGGCGATATCGACCTGGAGAGCGCGATCAGCATTACCGTAGGCGACGCCGACAACGACGCGCAGATCACCACCACCGGCGGCGACGTGAAGGCCAATACGGCCGGGGCCTTCGTCCTGGGCAGCAATCTGCTTAACGCGATCGTCTCCGGCGGCGGCGTGTCCATCGACCCGACCACCGTGAGTATTGGCGGCGCCGGGATTACCGCGGTCAATGATATCCAGGTGACCGCGACCGACACGGTCACGATCAACGCCACCACGGTGACCAGCACCGGCGGCAATGTGCGGATCGAGGCGGACGACGACGCCAACTCCGACAGCGACTTGACCCTCACCGCCGGCACCATCCGCGGCGACACGGTCACCCTCCTGGCCAACAACGGCCGCGTCATCCTCAGCGCCGACCCGAACAACACCCTGGGCAGCATCGTCGTCGGCCAGTCCGACACCGACAGCGACGGCGCCTACGGCGTGCAACTGAACGCCGCGTTGCTCAGCGCTCGCGACAGTATCGACCTGAGCAGCATGACCCGGCCCGTGCAACTGGCGACGGTTGCCGCGGTGACCGTCCAGTCCACGACCGGTGACATTACGTTCGGCGGCGATATCGTGGGCGCCGCGGCGAACACCCACACCTTGAACTTGGATGCGGCCCTGGGAACCGTCACGCTGGTCACCGTCGGTGCCGGCACGGACGTGGACGCACTGGACGTGAACGCCGTGACCCTGAACCTCGGCGGCAACATCGACACGGATGACACGATCGACTTCACCGGCGTCCGCGACGTGGTCCTGACCAATGATGTAACCATCGACGTGACCACGGCCGATGTCGATGACGCGATCCTGTTCAACGGCGCCCAGACCGTCGTGCGCGGCGCCCACAACCTGACCATCAACGCCATTGCGAACACCGCGAACGTGAGCTTCGGCGACGTGCAGGAACTGACCCTGCTGGACGTGAACAACGGCCAGGGCGTGACCTTCAATGGCCTGGTCGATATCCCGGGCAACATCCAGGTCACGGTTTCGGACGAAGTGCAGAACGTTGCCGCCGCGACGATCACGGCCGGCGGTTCGATCGAAATCAGCACTGCGGACTTGGCCGAAAACGTCAATGTCGACGCGGCGATCACCGCCGGCACGACCCTGAGCCTGACGGCGACGCTGGGCGACGTGACCGTGGACGGTGACCTGACCTCCGGCGCCGGCATGACCCTGAGCGCCGCCGGTGCGGCAGGTGACGTGGACATCAACAACGCCTTGACCGCGGACGGCAACCTCGGCATCACCTCGGGCCTGACCACGACCATCGACGCACTGGTGCGTACCACCAGCGGCGGCACGGTCACCATCACTAACGGCACCGGACTGACGATCGGCGTGACCGGCGACATCAACGCGGACGGCGCAGTGACCCAGAACGGCGCCGGCGCCGTCTGGACGGCGGGCGACATCACGACCAGCGGCGACGGGGTCAGCATCGCGACGGCGGTTGTTCTGACCGGCCCGGTCGCTGTGAGTACGGCCGGTGGGAATATCGGTTTCGGCAGCACGGTTAACGGCAATCAGGATCTGACCATCGATGCGGGTGTCGGCACCACCACGTTCAGCAACCTGGTCGGCGGGGATGCGGCCTTGGGTGACGCGGTTGGTGCAGCCATCACCATCAATTCGCTCGGGTCAACAGTATTCACCAACACGGTCGAAACCCAGTCAGGCATCGTCCAGGGCGACGGCGGCACGATTACCTTCATGGGCGACGTGACCGTGGCGGCCGTGGGCGATACGAACAGCAATTTCCGGGGCAACGTCGTCTTGGACGGTCTGACCTTCACCAGCGGCGATGCCATTACCTTCGGCAACGAGGGCGATGACCGCGTGACCCTGTCCGGGGCTGCGGTTACCGTGACTACCGCCGTGACCGGCACGGCCCAGACCTGGAACGCCGCGGTCGACGGGGCCCAGGCCCTGGCAGTGACCACCGGCGCCGGCATCCTCACGATCACCGGCGACATGGGCAGCGTCACGCCCCTGACCTCGATCGCCCTGACCAGCAGCGGCCAGACCTACCTCGGCGGCGATATGACCACGGACGGCGCCGCCGGCGTGGACCTGAGCGCGGCCGACAACATCGACTTGGTCGGTGATGTGCGCATCCGCACCACCGCGAACAACGGCCCGATCACCTTCGGCGCCGGCGACACCCTCGACGGCGCCTTCGCACTGCGCCTCGACGCGCAGGGCATCGGCGATGTGACCCTCAGCGAAATCGGCACCGCCACGCCGCTCACCGCACTGACCATCACCGGCAACGCCGTGGAGTTGCAGGCGGATGACCCGGTCGCCGTGGCAGGCCCCATCGCCATCACCGGCGCGGACGCCTTCACCCAGGGCAACGCGGCGGCCACGATCACCACCACCGGCGCGTCCGGCAACGTGAGCATCGCCATGGGCACGAGCATCGATCTGGATGCGGCCGTGGTCGCCAGCGGTAATGTCATGCTGGATGCGGGCACCACCCTGGATGTTGAAGCCGACATCACCGTCACCGACACCGACTCGATCGCCTTGAGCTCCACCGGCGCCATGACCATCGGCACGGCCGTGGATGATACCGACCTGCTCTCAGCCACCGGCGATATCGACCTGGAGAGCGCAACCAGCATTACCGTAGGCGACGCCGACAACGACGCGCAGATCACCACCACCGGCGGCGACGTCAAGATCAATACGGCCGGGGCGTTCGTGCTCGGCAGCGAGGCGCTCAATGCCATCGCCTCGGGCGGCAAGGTCTCCATCGACCCGACCACCGTCAGCATTGGTGGCGCCGGGATTACCGCGGTGGACGACATCGCCATCACGGCCAGCGGAACTGTCGGGATCAACGCCACCACGGTCACCAGCACCGGCGGCAATGTGCGGATCGAGGCCGACGACGACGCCAACTCGGACAGCGATCTGACCCTGACCGCAGGCACCATCCGCGGCGATACGGTCACACTCCTGGCCAACAACGGCCGCGTCATTCTCAGCGCCGACCCGAACAATACACTCGGCAGCATCGCCTTCGGCCCGTCGAATACGGACAACGACGATGTCGACGGCAACGGCGCCTGGGGGCTACGGATCAACGCCGGGACGCTGACGGCCCGCGACAACATCGATCTGACCGACATGACGCAGCTCACCCTGATCACCACCAACCTCGGCATTACCTCGACCACTGGCGACATCCTCTTCGGCGGCGCTATCGAGAACGACAATGTCGGCGGCGACGACCTGTCCCTGACCGCGACCAACGGCAACATCCTCCTGCGTCAGGTCGGACGCAGCGTGGCCGGTGACGCGCGTATGGGCAACCTCACCGTCGCCAGCAATGGGACCGTCACTCTGATGGGCAGCATCGATACCGACAATAGTGCCGGCACGGACGGCGTGATCGACTTCTCGGATGCCGTCAATGTGGTCCTCGGCGCCAACGTAACCATCAATACGACGAACAATGTGATCAACAGTGCCGATCCCGACGGCGTTGGCGCCGACATCATCTTCGCCAATAACATCGGGTTGCCCGACACTCCGCCGGTCGTCAACAGCCTCTCCGGCCACTACGAACTGACTCTCGACGCCGGGACCGCCAGCGACATCTACTTCGACAACGTCACTGAACTCATGGGCCTGACGGTTAACGACATCGAGGCCCCGGGCCAGATCGGCGCCAACAATGTCTACGTCAAGGGCATCATCGCCATCCCCGGCGACATCACCATCGTTGCCACCAGCGGCGTGACCATCATCAACGCCATTATCGACGATAACTTCACCTTGACCGCCGGCCGCATCGTGATCGGCCCCAGTGACGGCATCGTCGTCACCGGCGACCACAACATCACCCTGACCGCCACCGGCCTCGGCGTCGCCGCAGACGATGGCGATATCCTCATCGGCGCACTGGTCATGTCCTCCACGGGCGACATCACCATGACCGCCGACGACGATATCGTGTTCTACACCGCGGGCGGCCAGATCCGCACCGCCGGCACCGTCAGCCTGACCGCCAATGCCGGTACTGGAGTTGGTGGCCTTACCGTCGGCCGCGGCATCATCGAAGCCAACGGCGTCGCGGATGCCCTGGCGGAAATCTACGCCGGCACCCTCACCATGACCGTCGCCAACGGCTTCATCGGCCAGGCCGACCACACCGCCCCCATCAGCGCGTTCAGTGCCGCATCCGGGCTCGAAACCGATACTGAGGCGGTCCTGACCGCCAGTGTTGGCGCGGCCGGCGCCGGCGATATCTACATCTCCGACCTGAACGACATGTACGTCGACACCATCACCACAGGCACCGGCGATGTAACCCTCGTGGCGGGCCGCAGCATCAATGACAACGCCATCGATACCACCGCCGACATCTTCGGCGACGATATCACCCTGATCGCCGCTACCGGTATCGGCAACGTCCTGCCCCTCGAAATCGACTACAACGCCACCACCGATTCCATCACCGCCACGTCCGCGGCTGGCGACATCAACCTCCTCAACCTCGCCACGGCCAATGCCAGCACCATCAACCTGACCACGGGCGTCGGTGACATCACCTTCGCCCAGACCGGCAATGTCGCTTTGAGCGTGACGTCCGCCACGACCACCGACGGCAGCATCACGATCAGCAACGTCGGCGACGACGCGGCCGCGGATGTCCTCACCCTCGGCACCATCACCGCGGGCGGCGGCGGCGACATCACCGCCTCAACCACCGGCAGCGCCAACATCAGCGTCGAGGGCGCCATCACTGCGACCAGCGACCGCGCCAGCCTCAGCACCCAGACCGGCAGCATCACGAACACCGCCGCCAATACCATCACGGCCGGCGATATCGTCCTGGCCACCACCACCGCGGGTGACATCAACGTCCTTACCTCGACCACCGGCTCGACCATCACGGCCAGCACGGTTGGCGTGGATGACGACATCGCCATCACCAACGCCTCGGCCGTCGAAACGACACTTATCGCAACCACCATCGGCGCGGGCTCTGATATCGCCTTCATCCAGAACGGCGTCGCCGGAACCACCGGCACACTGGTGGCCGAACGCGTCACCACCTTGGACGGCACCGTCCAGATCACCGCCACCGGCGGCGACATCATTGCCACCCTGGTCACGGCCGGCGGCACGAACAACTTGGACCTGACCACCACTGCCAACGGCAACATCGGTCTGGGCCGCGTCTCCGCCGCCGACGCCATCGTCAACCTGACCTCCGATGGCACCATCTACGGTGCCATTGCCGATCAGGTCAACGTCACCGCCGCTACCCTGGTGATCGACGACGCCGACAGCGTCGGGGCCGCCGATGAGGCCATCAACACCAACGTCGACACGCTCACCATCACCGGCGTCAACGGCGACTCCACCAACGGCGACGTGTTCGTCCTCGAGGCCGATCCCGACCTCAGCGGCCTCACGGTCACGACCGCGGTCAGCGCCGACGGCCTGATCGACATCCGCTCCACCGGCGACATGACCGTCACCGGCGCCGTCACCAGCGGCGCCCACAACGACGTCACCCTGGCCGCCACCGATGCCAGCAGCAGCCTCAACATCCAGGCGGTCGTCACCGCCAATGGCGAGGGCAACATCAACGGCATCGCCGGCCTTGACATCAACATCACCGGCACCGGCCGCTTCACCTCTACCGGCGGCGACATCCGACTGACCGCCGGACACGACCTGCTCCTCGACGGCACCGGCGCCAGCACCCCGGATATCCAGACCGCCTCCGGCAGCATCTTTGCCGATGTCGGCAATGACGTCGTCATCTCCGCCCTCACCTCCGGGTTCAGCGCCGGCGACCTCGTCGACCTCAACGTCGGCAATAACCTGATCGGCACCGGCCGCGCCAGCCTTACCAACGATATCATCTCCGCGGAGCTCATTGTCCACCACGTCGAAGGCATGGACGACATCAATACCACCGTCGACAACATCACCGTCCTGGATTCCGATCACGTCGGCGAACTCTCGGTGCGCAGCCAGGCCACCATTCATGAGATGACCGCCGACGGCGTCATCGAAATCTACGTCCGTGGCAGCTTGCTCGCCGTGGGACGGATGACCAGCGGCTCGTCCATCCTCATCGACGGCGCCGACAATGCGAACAACACCGGCGTCTACTCGCTCAACAACGACTCGATCATCGTCGCCCACTCCCTCACCCTCCAGAACCTCGCCGAGGTCGGACTCATGACCCAGGTCCGCGAACTCGCACTCACCGACATCGACGGCGTCCTCGACCGGCTCGACGAAAGCTACGGCAACGGCACTCCTGAGGTCAACGGCACCAAGATCGTCAACACCGGCGCCCTGCAGATCGGCATCGCCGGCACCGGCGGCATCAGCGCCGACATGGACCATGTCGACATCACCGCTGACGACACCATCACCATCACCCAGACCATCGCCACCGGCGTCGCGGGCAGCAATGTCTCGCTCACCAGCACCGGCGGTAGCGTCAACCTCAACAACATGATCGGCGACGGCATCACCGTCCAGGGCGGCGGCACCGTCACCATCACCGCCGACCAGGGCATCTCGTTGCTCGATACCATCACCACCACCGGCGCCGGCAGCGTCACACTCACCGCCGGCGGCGAAATCACCGATACCAACACCGCCGCGCTCGGCATCATCGAGACACCGACCCTCTACATCCTCGGCGCCTCGGCCATCGGCAGCAGCGCTGGCGACGGCGCGTTGGACATCGATGTGGATACGCTTTACATCCACGAAGACACGCTCCCGCCAGATGGCATTCCGACCAGCACCGTCTCGGTCGTGGCCGGCGACTCCTACATCCTCGAAAGCGACGGCCTCACCATCGCCGATGTCAATGTCGATGGCGGCTTCACTCTCACCTCCACCATCGGCGCCATCACCGTCGGAACCATCGACACCAGCAATGACCAGGTCACCGTCGTGGCCACCGCCGGTGCGGTCGCCGTCGATGCCATCACCGCCGGCACCGGCAATGTCACCGTCACCGCCGGCGGCGGCGCCATCACCGACAACAGCCTCCTCGAGGCCCCGGTCAACGTCAGCGGCGGTCTCGTTACCCTCACCGCCACCACCGGCATCGGCGCCGCGGGCGTCGCGGACTTCGACACCACCGCCACCCAGATCGACGCCAGCGTCACCGCGATCGGCAATATCGTTCTCCAGGAAACCGACGGCGTCGAACTGCTCAACGTCGACACCAATGACGGCGCCATCACCATCACCACGGGCGGCGACACCGTCATCACCGACGTCCAGAGCTCGACCGACGCGGCTGCGAACGGCATCACCATCACCGTCAACAACGCCGGCAGTGACGCGGAAATCGGCCTGATCACCATCGGCGCCGGCGGCGTGGACGCCACCCTCGGGGACGTGAGCCTCACGGTCGCCGGCAGTGTCACGGATGCCAACGACAACAGCCTCATCACCGCCGACGACCTGAGCATCCAGACCACCGGCGGCATCGGCAACTCCACCAGCCTGGCCATCAACACCAGGGCCATCAGCTACGCCAACATCAACTCGACCACCGCCGGCGACATCTACCTCAACGAGACCAACGCCATCAACATCACCGACCTGACCATGGGTGCGGCCCTCGGCAGTGTCTGGCTCCAGGCCGGCGGCACCATCACCCAGTCGGCAACCGGGGTCATCAACGCCGGTACCGCCGCCGTCAACGACGGCAATGTGACCCTGATCACCACCGCCGCAGGGGCCGGAAACGTGGTCATTGACGAGATCACCGCAGGGGCCGACAAGGTGACCATCACCAGCGGTGGGACCATCACGCATACCGATGAAGACGGGCTGGACATCACCGCCGCAATCGTCGACTTGGACGCGGTCGGACTCATCGGCGGCGCCGCCGAAACGAATGGCCTGGACCTGAACTCCGCGACCACGATCACTGCGGACACGACCGGAACCGGCGGCGTTATATACCTTGATAATACCGCGGTCACCAACGTCACGGCCAACTTGAACACCGCTGGCATCGGCGGTAACAACGCCATTGACTTCGACCAGAGCGGCGGTGTCGCACTCACCGTCTCCGCCACCACGGCTGACGGCGCGATCAACGTGACCGTGTACGATGCTGGCGGTTCACTGACCGCCCGCAATGTGGTGGCCGGCGGTACCGCCCGGAATGTCACCCTCACCACCGATGCCGCCACTCTCGGCGATATCAACGTCGACAACGTCGTCGCCCTCGGCGATACGGTCCAGATCAACTCGGCCGCCGCCATCGAGGAGAGCAACAACGACGTGACCCCGGACATCACTGCCGCCATCATCGACCTGAATGCGGTGCTGGGTATCGGCAACGACGCGCAGCTCGAAATCTCCGGCCAGACCCTGACCATCGACAGCAGCGCCGGTACCGAGAACATCAATGTGGATAACGTCAGCGCCACACCGGTTACCGTGACCACGCTCACCGTCGGGGTTGGCGCCGGCAGCATCACGTTCGATCAGACCGGCGGCGGCAGCGTCACCTTCACCACAGCCACCACCTTCGACGGCTCGATCAACCTCAGCAACGAGACCGGGAACCTCACCGCCACCACAGTGACCGCTGGCACCACCGGCAATATCACCATCACCACCTATGACAGCGGTGATGTTTCCATCGACACCCTCACCGCGACCGACGACATCGTCACCATCACCTCGGCCGGCGACATCGATGACGATGTGGCCGTCGACGGCACCGACATTACCGCCGCCATCATCAATCTGCTGTCCGTGAACGGTATCGGCGCCACCACGCTCATCGACACCAGTGCGGCGACCATCACGGCTGCCACCACCGGCACGGGCGCGGCCAGCATCGACATCAACAACGCCATCGCCGCCACCGCAAACCTCGCCACCCAGGGCGCCGGCGCCAACATCACCTTCGACAACACCGGCACTCTGACCCTGAACAACGCCGTGGCCAGCGGCACCGGCAACGTTGCGGTCACTTCCACGGCAGACCTCAACGTCGTCGCGGCTAACGCCTTGGTCACCGCCAACGTCGCCACGCACGGCGCCGGCACCATCACCCTCACCGCCGACAGCCTCAACGCCGGCACCGGCAACGTCAATATCGGCACCACCACCAACGCGACCGTCAGCGCCGCCGACGGCACCATCGCCATCGATGGCGTCAATGTCACCCTCGGCAACCTCGGCTTCGACGGCCGCATCGTCACCACCGGCGCCGGCAACGTCACCATCGACGCCAACACCGCCGTCACTATCGCCAACACCACCCTCGACGTGTCCGGGATCGACGCCGGCGGCAATGTCACCATCGGCGGCAACACTACGCCGCTCACCGTCGCCATCAACGGTACTGGGATCGACGCCGACGGCAACGTCACCATCGACGCCGTCACCAGCGTCACGGTCGGACTCCTGACCACCGACCTGGCCGACATCACCGCCGGCGGCGATGTCACTATCGGCGCCACTACCAGCCCGCTCACCGTCACCGTCACCGGCACCGGGATTGAGGCCGTGCGCGACATCACCATCGACGCGCTCGACACGATCACCGTCAACTCGCCGATCGAAAGCACCAACGGCGCCACCATCGTCCGCGTCACCAACGCTGACGGCGCCATCGGCACGATCAACATCGCCGCCGACGTCGGCGGCGATAACGTCCTGATCAGCGCCTCTGACACCACGGCCAACACCGCCGTCGTCAATGTCACCGCCGACACCGAAAACACCATCGGCGGCACCACCATCACCGCCAATGACGGCACGGTCAATGTCGCCGCCAACGTCACGGCCGCCGACTACCTCGCCATCAACGCCGACACCCTGGTCAACCTCAGCGCCGGCGACGCGGGTGGCAGCCACACGCTCCTCGCCGAACACAACATCGACATCAACGGCCCGGCCATCATCAACGGCCTGACCGCCACCACGCTCACCGTCACCAGCCAGACCGGCAACGTCCGGTTCGCCGCCACCCTCGACGACGACGCGGTCGCCGCCATCCACAACCTCGTGGTCAACGCGCCCAGCGGCCTGGCCGACTTCAACAGCACCGTCGGCATCGTCACCCCGATCAACAACATCGTCATCACCGCCGAGGACATCGAGTTCAACGGCAATGTCACCGCCACTGTCAATATCGATATGAGCGGCAGCGGCACAACCACCCTGGCCGTGCCCGTCACCCTCACCGCGAACACCGGCAGCGTCAGCCTCAGTGACGATCTGATCGGCGCCTTCAACCTCACCGTCAACGCCACCGCCGGCAATGTCTCCATCAATGACATGGGCCAGGGCGGCCCGGCCCCGACACAGTTGATCGTCGATGCCAACACCGCGACCCTGAACGGCGACGTCACGGTTGCCGGCCTGGTCACGCTCGAGGACACCGTGGGCACAACCCTGGCAGTCACACTGCTGAACGACAGCACCATCAACAGCTCCGACATCGTCGGCGCCACCACCATCGACCTCGACGACACCGTCATCGACGGGCCGTTCGCACTGGCCGTGTCCAACGTCAATGGCCTCATCCGCCTCGGCTCCATCGGCCAGACGAACCAGTTGCGCGCGTTCAGCGCCATGTCCGGCGACAATGGCATTGACCTCACCGCCAACGTCCGCGCTGACGGCACGGTCAGCCTCGAAGCCGCCGGCGCCGACGGCATCGACCTCGAAGCCACCCTCACCATCCAGTCCGACCTGGACGACATCGTCCTCGCCGGCCCGGTCGACGCCACCACCGCCGGCGTCGAAGCCCTGACCCTGACCGCTGACCACGGCACCATCTACGCCGAGTCCATCGGCACCAATGTCCAGGTCGGCACGCTCGACTTCAATGCCGACGCCGCCGAACTGGCCGGCGACATCACCGCCAACCGCGTCAGTACCGCCGATGTCGGCCTCACCACCCTGGCCGCAGATGTGACCATGACGGTCACCGACTCCGCCGCCGGCGTCATCGACCTCGGCGACCTCGACGGCACACACACCCTGACCCTGATCGCCACCGGCGCCGCGTCCGGGATCCTGCTCGACGGCGGCAACATCGGCGCGCTCGCCATCACCGACGTCGGCACCAACGGCGTCGTGTTTGCCGAAGCCTTCAGCACCACCGGGAACCTGACGGTCAACATGGTTGGCCTGCTCGAAGGCATTGACGGCAACGTTCTGGTCAGCGGCCCGCTGAATGCCGGCGGCAACCTGACCCTGGTCACCACCGGCACCGGCGCGGATATCACCTTGGATGCCGGGACCACCGCCTCTGGCGCCGTCACCCTGACCAGCATCGACATCCTCGACATCAACGCCGCCGTCGTCGCCGGCACCTCCATGACCCTGACCAGTGGCGGCGACTTCACCGACATCCAGCTCGGCGCCGACCTCCAGGCCGGCAGCGACATCCTGATCAATGACCACCTGCGCATCGATACCGATGTGTCCATCACCAGCCTGGGCGGCAACGTCACCATGTTCGCCGGCCAGGAGATCAACGCCCTCGCCGTCGGCAACGACGCCGTCATCACCGGCGACACCGTTACCGTCCGCGGCATCGGCGTTGAAGGGACCCTCGCTGACCCGGACATCACCATCGACGCGACCAATGTCATCTTTGACGGCCCGGTCTTCGTCGCCAACCTCCTCGACGTGAACGCCGGGTTCGCCACCGCCACCGGCACTGCCGGCGCCTTCACCAGCACCGTGGTGGGCGGCGACCTCGACTTCGGCATCACCCCGATGGACGGCAACGTCGACTTCACCTTCACCGCCGCCACCGACGGCCAGGTCACCCTCGGCGCCATCGGCCCGAGCGCCAACAGCGTCACGGTCGACACCAGCGGCCTCGGCGGCCGCACGACCCTGAACGGCAACATCGTCGTCGACAACGGCAATATCGACCTGTCCGCCACCGAAGTCGTCGTCCTCAACAACGACGTCATGCTCCAGACCACCGGCGGCACCGGCGACATCCTGCTCACCGGCGGCGCGGTTGACGGCGCCTTCAACCTCACGGCCTACGCCAGCAACGACATCTTTACCGATGGCATCGGCGCCACCATCGCCCCGACCGAGATCACCATGACCGCCGCCCGCGAACTGACCGTCGGCGACAACATGACCGCCGTCGACCTGATCGACCTGACCGCCAACGCGGTCGCCGGCGCCCTCGGTGCAGGCTTTGACTTGAACATCCTCAGCGGCAACCTCACCGCCAACCTGGTCAACCTCACGGCCACCAACCAGGACGTCATCATCGACTCGGCCCAGGCCAACGGCGCCGGCAGCACCAACGTCTACGCCGGCACCGATATCGACATCAACAACACCATGAGCGCGGATGGCGACATGGCGTTCGTGGCCGGCCAGAACATCATGATCGGGAACAACATCACGGTCGATGAGGACTCGCTCATGGCTTTCGACGCCGTCGGCACACTCACCCTGGCCGACGCCGCCGTGCCTGCTACCCTCCAGGCCGAGGACGGCGACATCAGCATCAGCGCCGGCATCGTTCTCATCGGCGATGCGGGCAACGCTAACCGCGCCGTTGTCACCACGACCGGCATCGGCGACATCTCCGTGCGCAGCACCACCGGTAACGTCGATATGAACACCGTCGCCAGCACCGAGATCATCTCGGGCGGCGAACTCCGCATCGACTCGGCCAACGACGTCAATATCCGCGGCCAGCGCGGCATCTCGTCCCAGGAAATCCTCCGCGTCACCGCCACCGGCGACATCGTCCTGGACGTCATCAGCGCCACGCGCGGCATCCGCTCCGAGAGTAACTGGGTCGCCCTGCGCGCCGGCACGGACGGCACGGGTGTGATCAACCACATCTCCGGCCTCATCTACGGCTTCCTCGGCGTCAACATCAGCGGCTCCACCGTCACCATCGGCCCAGTGACCAGCGATGGCGACATCTTCATGGACAGCACCGGCACCCTGACCATCAACGGTGTGATCATCGGCGCCGGCGACATCTTCATGGACAGCGCCGATAACATGGCCATCAACTTCTCCGTCACCGGCGATGGCGATATCTACGCCACCTCCGAAGACGCCATGAACATCGCCGCCCCGATCACCAGCATCTCCGGCGACGTGCGCCTCACCGCCAACAACGCCATCGTTGACGATTTCGACGCCACCGACGACCTGACCATCGGCGCCAACGTGGTCGGCAATAACGTCCTGTTCCGCCTCGCCGACGGCAGCGCGGCGGACAACGGTGAGGACATCCTCCTCAATGTCGACCTCAGCAACACGAACGAAAACGGCTCCTACACCTTCGTCACCGAGAACGCCGGCCAGGATGTCGTCCTCGGCGCCGCACGCACCATCACCACCGACGGCGGCGATGTCAGCTTCATGACCGCCATCACCGAAACCGCCGCGTCCGGCCTCATGATCACCACCGGCGAGGGCGATGTCCGCCTCGAAACCGTTACGTTCACCAACGACGGCGCCGGCCTCGAGGTCGTCTCCACCGGGACCACCAACCTGTTCGGCAACATCACCACCGCGGACGACATCGTCGACTTCGACGCGGCCGCCAATGTGGTCCTGGGCGCGGACGTCACCATCGACACCGGCGCTGCCGGCGCAGGCGACATCCTCTTCTCCAACGCTGGCGCCAACAGCCTGTCCGGCGGGTTTGACCTGATCCTCACGGCCGGCACCGGCAATGTCACCCTCGACAATGCTACGCAACTCACCAGCCTGACCGTCGCCAACGGCGCCGCCACCGGCGCGACCAACGTCACCTTCAACGGCGCCATCGACATCCCCGGCGCCGTCCTGGCACGCGCCATCGCCGCCATCGACGTCAACGGCCTGCTCGACAGCGGCAATGACGTCACCCTCGTGGCCGGAACCACCATCGCCACCAACGCCGCCGGAACCATCGTCGCCAACGACGACGTGACCCTGGACGCCGGCACCACCGTGACCACCGCCGCGCCGATTATCGCCGGCGACCTGGTCAACATCGACGGCGCCACTGGCGTCACCATCGGCGGCGACATCGAGGCCGACGGCCTCGTCGACATCAATGCCACGGCCAACAACGTGACCATCGGCGCCTTCACCGTCGCCGGGGACGGCGTCAACCTCACCGCCGGTACCCTGATCGCCCTGACCAACACCACCCTGGACGGCAAGAACAACAAGGTCGACGTGCGCAGCGCCGTCACCATGGAAGGCTCGATCACCGTGGTCAGCGACAACGGCGATGTCGACTTCGACAGCACGATCGTCGGCGTGGCCGGCGGCACCGACGATGACCTCACCGTCGAGGCACTCAACGGCACCGTCAACTTCGCCAACTCTATCGGCGTGGCGCAGGAACTCCGGTACCTCACGGTCGCCGCTAACCTGATCGATATGAACGACCTCGCCAACGTCGGCGCCGCGGGCGCCGGCAACGAGGGCGTCACCCGCCTGATCTTCAACGGCGACGCCCAGCTCGGTGGTGACATCTATGCCACCACCACCGTCCTGCTCGACGAGGGCGACGTGACCCTGACCGACGACGCCATCCGCACTATCCAGGTCACCGGCCTTGGCGGCGCCATCACCATCGTCGGCGACGTGAATGCCGACGCGGACAATAGCCGCTCCCTCGTCCTGATCACACCCACCGCCACCGGCTTGGTCACCCTCGGAACCATGGGCGAAACGGGCATCAACCCCGAGTCCCTTACTGTCACCGCCAACCAGTTGATCCTCAACGGCGACCTCAGCATCGACGGCAACGTCGACCTCGACGCCGCCACCACGACCACGGTCCAGCGCGACCTGACCATCGACACCACCGCGGAAGCCGGTGCCAAGACCATCAGCTTCGCCAACATCAATGGCACCAACGCCCTGACCGTCATGGGCGGCGCACTCGCGACCGTGAACCTGGGCATCGACGGCGGCGCGATCGAGGCCATCACCCAGCTCACCGGCCTCACGGTCGATGCGGCGACTCTCATCAACGTCGACGCCACCATCAACATGCCGGGCGCCGTGAGCCTGTCCGGCCCCGTGGTCCAGGACGCCACCATCGGCGGCACGGAAGCCCCGGCTTCGGTCCTGGTCGACGGCATCCTGGCCATGAACGCCGACATCACCGCGGTCAACGACATCACCCTCAACGGCGCCGTCACGCTCGGCGTCGCCGCCCGGACCGTCACCTCGACCGACGGCAACATCGACATCAACGCTGACGTCAGCGGCGCCCAGAACCTGACCCTGTCCGCCACGGACGGCAATGTCTCGCTTCAGACCATCGGCGAAGCGGTCGCCGGCCTCGACGCCACCGACCCGACCCTGCTCGATGTCAACTCCGACAGCGCCGACCTCAACGGCAACCTCTCGATCGCCGGCAATATCCTGCTCGACGGCGTGGGCCAGACCACCCTGCAGCAGGCGGTCGTCATGAGCACCAGCGCCAATGGCGATGTGACCCTCGGCGCGATCGACGGCCAGAAGAGCCTGACCATCACCTCGGACGGCATCGTCACCCTCGCCAACGGCGACATCGGCAGTCTTATTATTAATGACGCGGACGACGACGGCGTGGCCGCCGGCCCGGCCGTCAACTTTGCCGGCAACTTCGCCACCTCCGGCGGCGTCACCGTCGGCACCAGCATCGACGGCGACCTGTTCGTGACCGGCACCATCCAGGCCGGCGGCCCGGTCAGCTTGACCACCACCAATGCCGGCACCGCCGGAATCGGCGATATCCTCATCACCGGCACCGTCGCCGGCGACAGCGTGACCCTCGCCACCGACGACGCGGACTTCGTCCAGCTCGGCGGCGAAGTCAATGCCGGCAACGGCCTGGTCGACATCCAGGACGACGTGCTCCTGACCGCCGACTCCATCGTCTCGAGCGCGGACGGCGACGTCGACTTCGACCAGACCGTCAGCGGCGCCCAGAACCTGAACGTCAACGCGCTCGGCGGCACGGTCAACTTCCGGAACATGGTCGGCACCCCGACCCCGCTGACCTCACTCGAGGTCCGCGCCTCCGATACGGTGTTCGCCAACACGGTCATCGTGGCCGCGGGCGGGCTCCTCGTCGAAGGCTTCGGCGGCACCACCACCTTCACCGGCAACGTCACCAGCGGCGGCAACATTGAGATCAACGACAACGTCGTGATCGCCGGAACGCCGCTGACGATCAGCACCGCGGCCGCCAATGCCGATATCCGCATCCTCGGTACCGTCAACGCTGCGGCCGCCGGCACCCAGGCCCTCACCCTGGCAGCCGGGGCCGGTGACATCATGGTCGAAGACTCCATCGGCGACACCGCCGAACTCGCGAGCCTGACCATCACCTCCACTGGCATCACCGAACTGAACAACGAAGTGCGCACCAGCGGCGCCATCAACCTCGCCGGCGTCGCAGCCCTGACCCTCGGCAGCAACGTGTCCATGGTCAGCAGCGCCAGCGGCGCCATCACCCTGGGCACCGCCATCGCCGACACGGTGAACGGCGCGTTCACCCTGGCCGCGCGCACCGGCGGCACCATCACGGTCAACAGCACCGTCGGCGCCGTCGAGGCGCCCGTGGTGATCGACCTCAACGGCGGCACCTTGGTGACGCTGAATGGCGCCGTTACCGCCGCCGACGTGCTGACCGTCAACGGCGGCATCGTCAACGCCAACTCGGTCCTCACCGCCGGCACCACGGCTGGCATCACCGGCACCACCATCAACCTGGCCAACGGCTCGAATGTGATCGCGGACACCGCCAACATCACCGGCACGACCCTGGTCAACATCACCGGCACGCAGAACAACACCGCCGGCGCCACAACCTACAACGCCCCGTCCACGGTCGTGAACGGCGCCGGGATCACGGTCTCCGCCCTGGACGACCTGGTCTTCAACGGCCCCCTCACGGTCTCCAATGCGGCTGCCGCCAACACCATCCTGTCCCAGGACGGCGACGTGGTCTTCAACGGCCAGGTTAACCTGGACGTCGACACCGAGATCGAGGCCACCAACGGCAACATCGACGTCAACGCAGCCATCGAGGCGGTCACTGGCAACGAAGACCTGACCCTGACCGCCCCGGACGGCACGGTCTACCTCCAGACCGTCGGCGCCGCCACACGCATCGGCGACCTCGTCATCAGCTCGGACGCCGCGGAACTGGCCGCTGACATCATGGCAGCTACGGTCACCACCACCGCCGTCGGCCTGACCACCATCGTCAATGACCTGACCATCGACGCCAACGGCGGCGGCGGCGCGGTCGTCATCAACCTCGGCGACCTCGAGGGCGCCAACCAACTGACCCTGCGCGCCACGGCCGCGGGCAATGACGGCGACATCACGGTGCGCGACGGCGACCTCAGTGCCCTGTTCATTGACGATTCGCGCCATGTCACGTTTGCCGGCGACATGGCCACCCTCGGCGACACCACGGTCGACACCGCCATCACCGGCACGATCACGGTGAACGGCTCCGTGGGTGCCGTCGGCGCCCTGACCTTCGTCACCGCCGGGACCAACCTCGTCGACGTCATCGACATCAACGGCGCCGTGCGCGGCGCCGAGGGCGTCACCCTCACCGCCACCGACGGCAACATCGCCATCGACGCGGCCGTCCAGACGGTCAATGCCGGCGACATCGTCATCACCGCCGGTGACAATGTGAGCATCGGCGCCGTCGCCAATGCCTCCGTGACCGGCGGCAGCGGGACGGTGTACATCGACTCCGGCAATACCGTCACCCTCGGCGGCGCTGGCGCCGTCCGCGGCGAAATCGTCATGAACGGCAACGGCGGCGTCATTATCGACGCCCCGGTCGCCATCAATATCGGCGCCACTGCGGGCGCCGACAACTGGTCTGGCATCGATGCCGGCTATGTGGCCCTGGGCCAGACCGTCACCCCCAACACCATCACCATCGGCAGCCCCAACGCTGGCGCCGAAGTGTTCGGGATCATGTCCGCGTTTGACACGGTCATGACCGCGACAGATACGATCACCCTGAACCTCAGCGCCGACGCCCTCGTCGAGAGCACCACGGCCAACGTCACCATGACCGTCAACAACACGGACGGCGACGTGGGCACGATCAATATCGCCGCTGACGTCATCGGCGAGCTGGTCACCATCACGGCGTCCGATACCAGCGGCGCGGTCGAAACCATCAACCTCATGGGCACGGACAATACCAGCGGCTCGACCATCGTCGACGCCAACGACGGCACGGTCAACATCACCGGCGTCCTCACGGCCCTGACCGACATCGACCTCAACGGCGACGCCAACATCAATATTGGCGCCAACGTCACCGCCGGCGACGACGTGCGCGTCTACGACCGCGCCCGCCTCACCAACACGGTCACCGTCGAGGGCGCCGCCGGCGATGTCACCTTCTTCGCCACCGCAACCGCCGATGCCGCCGGACGCGACCTCACCGTCAATGCCGGCAAGACCGCCACCTTCCACAGCCTCACCAACGTCGGCGGTGCGTACATCGACGACGTCACGGTCAACGCCATGAACGTCGCCCTCAACAACACCGCCGCCAGCCAGATCGCTGGTGCACTCCTGGTCACCGGCAGCAACGGCACCGCCACCAACGCCGGCCTGGGCTTGATCGCCGGCGGCAACGTGACCATCAGCGACAAGGACGTGACCGTCAGCGGCCTGCTCACCTCCACGACCGGCACGGTGACGCTCACCGCCGAAGACACCCTGAATGCCACTGCCGCCATCACCGGCGTCAATGTCGACCTCAATTCCGAGACCGGCGGCATCAGCTCGACCGCGCTGATTACCGCGACCACCGGCTACCTCTACGCGGACGCGGCCGACACCGTCACCCTCGCCGCGGTCACCACCGGCGGCGCCATCGACGTCGGCCAGCACGGCGGCGTCCCGAACGGCCACATCACCTTCAACGGCACCGTGGCCGCGGGTGGCGCCATCACGGTCGACGGCAATGCCGACATCCTCGTCGTCGGTGCCATGGACAGCGCCTCGACGGTCAACATTGACGCTGGTAACCTGCTGAGCGTCAGCAGCCCGATGGGCGGCACGACCATCACCCTGAACGCCAATGGCGCCATGCTCATCAACGGCACCGTCACCGCGGACGCCGGGTTCGTCGCCATGTCCGCGGACGACGACGTCACCATCAACGCTCAGGTCAGCGCCACCACCAACACCATGATTGGCGCCGGCCTGAACCAGACCATCAATGCCTCCATCCTCGCCGGCGACAACATCGGCATCCTCGCGGGTGGCGATATCACCATCATGCCCGCCAGCGACATCGTCATCCAGTCGGCCGATGCGGCCGCGGATGGCGGGACCATCACCCTCGAGGCCGGTGGCAGCATGGCCATCTCCTCCGAGAACGATGGCGCCACCACCATCACCACCGACGACGCCGGCGGGACCATCACCCTGCAGGCCGCGAATGTCCTGGAGTTGACCGAAGTCACCTTCGACACCGACGGCGCCGGCAGTGACGTGAACGTCGGGTCCGGTTCCGAACTCTACGTCACCGACAGCACCTTCGGCACGGCCTTGGATCGCGTCAACGGCAGTGTGACGATCGGCGCCTACGAAGCCGCCAATGGCGGCGAAGTCTGGGCCGACTACCTCGAAGTCAACGGGACCGACATCTATGCGGCCGTCGACATCTCGTTCCTCTCGGATACCGCGTCCTACTTGTCCGCCGTGACCGCCAACGCCACGAATAGCATCTTCGCCGACGTCACCGCCGGCCCGTTCGCGGCGGAGGACACGCTGATGACCGCTGTCAACGGCATGATTGGCATCGCCGCCACCACCGTGACCATTGACGGCGACAGCAGCCTGGTGGCTACGGACGCCGACGCCGACAACAACGGCAGCGTCTCGATCATCGCCGAGGGCGACATCGACCTCAGCACCACCCTGACCGTCCCGACCAACCTGATCGTCAGTGCCAACAACGACATCACCATCGCCTCGAACAGCGGCGACATCACGCTCGGCACGACGGGCGGCGCCTCGGGCAGCATGACCTCAACTGAGGGCGACATCGACCTCAGTTCGGGTGGCAATACGACGCAAGTCACCGGCACCATCACCGCCACCGCCGGCAACGTGACTGCGGTCGCGCTCGGTGACTACGTCCAGGCCCCCGGCACCGCCGTCGCCGCCGGCACGGACCTGGCGGTCGCCCCGGTCAGCATCGACATCACCGGCGCCAATGTGGTTCTCGACACCCTCACCACCGTCGACGGCGACGGCAGCACGGTCACGGTCACGGCCACGGGCCCGGAGGGCGACATCACGGTCTCCGATGTTGATGCCGCCGCTGACATCACGGCCGACAACGTCGTCCTGACCGCCGTCGGCAGCATCGGCAGCGACCTGAAGTCGGGTGGCGTGGCGGCCCCGATCAATATCAGCAGTGCCGAGCTCATCGCTGCCAACACCACCGGCAAGGACGCCGTCATCAGCCTGACCAGCACCAATGCCAACGCGGTGGTCCTCACTGCCTCGACGCTCGGTGAGAATTCGGACATCTACTTCGCGCACATTGACACCAATACCACGGACCTCAGCAATCTGCTGACGCTGGCCAGCGTCACAACCGTGAATGGCGACGTCAACGTCACCTCGAACGTCACGGTGGATGCGGTTGTCGTTTACGCCTACGACAGCGACAGCCTCAACGGTCCGATCAACGGCATCGAGGACGATGCGCACAGCATCAGCATCACCACCAGCGGCGCGGATATCAATACCTTTGATGTCCAGGCCGATTACGACGTCGTCCTGACCACGAATGGCGGCGACATAGTCATCGGCGCGCCTGGCATTATCGCCGGGAACGACGTGATCATCCTCCCGGGTGGCGGCACCGTGATCATCGGCCCGCCGGGCCCGGGGCCGGTTGTGCCCCCGATTGTGACCAGTGGCGACGTGGTCGTGTACCAGGCGGGCGATATCCTGCTCAGTGACTTCGCCATCGACGCCGGCGGGAACGTCACCCTGACCTCGACCCAGGGCTCCATCCTGGAAATCCTCGATGCCCCGGGCCCGGACGTCGGACCCGCGGAAGGCTGGAACATCAGGGCTGGCGGCAACATCACGCTGTGGGTCGGAAACCACATCGGCAGAATCGATCCGTCGGAAGGCGGCCCAGACCCGCTCGACGTCGTGGCCGGTGGCACCCTCTCCGTGGGTGCGTTTAACAACTCCCCGAACTTCCCGGACCGCTACGACGACTCGTTCTGGGCCTTCATCCGCGGCAGCTCGGGCGACGACAGCATCCACTACCTCGGCGGGCCGGGTGGTACACCGCCGGGCATCATCGAATGGAACGGCATGGCCTGGGGCGGCCCGGAAACCGCACTGCTCGAACTCGGCCAGGGCGAGATGTTCATCAGCGAAATGCGCGCCCAGGAAGCCCGCTACGAGAAGAACGTCTGGAACTTCGGGTTCCTCTACTTCCCGCATATCTGGGGCTTGATGGACGAAGTCCCGGGCAGCATGTCGATCGAATGGATTCTGGACGGCAAGGGCACCATCCAAGGCCTGCCCGCCGGCGTAGGCCCGACCGAGATCAACATGAACGACCTGGACAACACCTTCAGCTACAACAAGTAGTCTTTGGAGCGCCCGCGTCCTCGCGGGCTAACGCAGCACCCAAGGCCGGCCGTGCCCCCCGCACGGCCGGCCTTCTCTTTCCCCCTCCGCCCCACTGCCTCCGCCAGTGCCCCTCCGCCAGTGCCCCCCCGCCAGTGGCGCGGGACCTCTGGGACCGCAGCAGGGTGCCTCGGGGCCGTCCCGGCCCGAGTCCCCCGCCCGGCCCCCGGGCGGCATCCGGAAGAACCAATGCGTGCGGATGCCCGCCCGCGGTACCCCGGAGAGACCGCATGCAACCTCGGTCCGAGACGGACCCGAGGGCACCCTGCTGCGGTCCCGGAGGTCCCGCGCCACTATGCGTGCGGAGAGTCGCGCGCGGTACCCGGAGAGACGGTACGCAACCTCGGTCCGAGACGGACCCGAGGCACCCTGCTGCGGTCCCGGAGGTCCCGCGCCACTATGCGTGCGGAGAGTCGCGCGCGGTACCCCGGAGAGACCGCATGCAACCTCGGTCCGAGACGGACCCGAGGCACCCTGCTGCGGTCCCGGAGGTCCCGCGCCACTGTGCGTGCGGAGAGCCGCGCGCGGTACCCGGAGAGACCGTATGCAACCTCGGTCCGAGACGGACCCGAGGGCACCCTGCTGCGGTCCCAGAGGTCCCGCGCCACTGACCCGCGCCACTGCCCCCGCCGCTCGTTGGCACAAAACGTGCAAACGGAAACAGGCAGGTGCCGCAACCAACCTCCGCGGCGCGCGGGTATGCGCACGACGCAGTAAGGGATGGGCCATGTGGAGGGTCCGAAAGCGAGGTCAACCGGAAGGCGTCATTCCTGTTCGTCATCCAGCATCATAACTCATCAATGACAAGGCATTTACACCGGCAAGTTGCCCCCAAACACAGTCAGATCACGCCGGTCAGCAACCACCACAATGTGGTACACGTTTTTTCTTCGTGCTTGTGTTTTCATGTACTGATGCAGTATAATACTGGAGATGGTTGCCGATTTCTTGAATGTTAGAATCTGAGAAACACAGCGGCGACTTTTCTCCAGGTTCGGTCACAGAGCGCCACACCGAGTGGCGAATTCAGTGACCGCATTCTGCGGTTGTGTCTCTGTGTGGATAGATCCATAGAAATTGTTCGTAGCGTGGGTAAGTAGCGCCGCACAGTGGCGCGGGCCAGTGGCGCGGGACCTCCGGGACCGCAGCAGGGTGCCTCGGGGCCGTCTCGGCCCGAGTCCCCCATCCGGAGCCCAAAATCGCAAAGGAATACTGGTTGCTAGGTTGTCAAGTTGCTAAGTTGCTAAGGACACTCCCCCCCTTAACAACCCAAACAACCCAACAACTTAACAACTCAACAACCCCGAACCCCGAACCCTTGAACCTCCGCACATGAACATGATCGAGACAATCCGCACCTTCGTTTTGCACAGCCCGTTCTGTCCGTTTGGCATTTGTCTCTCGGACGGGGCCAGCATACCGGTTCGGCACCCGGAGATGATCGCCCTCGACCCGAACGGGCGTTCCGCGATCGTCTACCGTGATGATGGCAGTTTTCAGATCCTCAACCCGCAGCAGATCACGCGCGTCGAGGTGACCGTCAACGCGTGAATCCGGATGTAACCGCAAAGAAACGCAAGGACCGCAAAGGAATATCTGGTTGCTAGGTTGTCAAGTTGCTAAGTTGCTAAGGACACTCCCCCCCCTTAACAACCCAACAACCTTGAACCCCGAGTTGTCAGGTTGCTAAGTTGTTGAGTTGCTAAGTTTCCAGGCTCCCCCTCAACAACTCACTGATCACTGATCACTGATCACTGATCACTGATCACTGATCACTGATCACTGATCACTGATAACTGATCACTGATAACTGATTACTGATAACTGATAACTGACCAGACTAGAACATAAGGCAAACCAAAGGAGGCTACCCAGTGAAGACCAGAATGCAGAAGTGGCTGGCAGGAATCGTCATGGCAGGAGTCGGATTGGTGACGTGCGGGGACGCAGCGGCGGCAACCCTCACCCTGTTGAGTCCGAGTGCGGGTGGCACCTACAACGGCACCATCAACTGCCGCGCCTACAAGAGCCCCGGGAACGTGAATAACACGTTCTTTGGGTACAGCCTTCTGGCCCCGTCCACAACGATCAGTTTCGCGGGCAATACGATCTCGGGGAGTTTCACGGGGTGCGGTTTTACCGCCGTGGCGCCGAATAACACGCTCTATGTTGCCGGCAGCACGAGCAATAACGGGAGTTACACAGTAACCGGCGGTAACTTCACGACGACGATCACCGTCTCGGTGGGGCTGAATGCAGAGTCTGCCGGCGCCTCCGTGCTGTTGTGCCACGACATCGGCAGCGGCGGGGCGGGCTCCACCCCCACGGTGAACTGGAACTCGCAGGACGCGGTGAATCACCCCCTGACCGCGAACCTGAACAACAGCCCCGTCTACATCTCGGCCATCAACAATCCTGGCGCCGGCAATTGGACCTCCGCGTCTCCACGCTCGATCACGGTGAACAACAAGGCCTCGATCGCGTTTTCGCTCTCGAGCAGTCAGGCGACCGAGGGCAATTCGGGCACGACTACGCACTATGTGGCCGTGAAACTCACGGTGCCCGGCGGCGCGACACTGGCCAACCAAGTCGATTTCGTGGTCAGCGATGCCGGCGGCGGCACCGCCGCGTCCGGTGTCGACTACACCGCGTTTGGGCCGGTCCCCAGTTACTTCGCAAGCGGCTCGGCGAATAACTCGACGGTGACGGTTCCCCTTATTGGCGTGGACATCCTTGGCGACACGACAACCGAGTCCGACGAGACGATCAACCTGTCGCTGGCCTTGGCCGGGGGCGAGACAGACGCCGCGCTCGGCACCCAGACGACGCACCAGATCACGATCCCGAACGACGATGTGGCGCCGTACGTCACTGCAATCACCCGCTACAACCCCGCGACCGAGACCACGACCGCCTCGCCAGTGGTGTTCCGGGTCACGTTCAACTCCGAGGTGCAGAATGTTGCCGTCGGCAGCTTCTCCATCGATGCCCCCGGCGGCAACCAGGCGGGTGCGACGATCGATTCGGCCGTCGGTTCGGTGGGCGGTCCCGTGTACTTCAGTTCGTGGGACGTGAGCGTGACGCCCGCCAGCGGCGCCGGCTCCGCCGGGCAGTTGAGCATCGACCTGAGCACGATCGGGACCATTCAGGATTCGAACACGACCTTGCTGGCGTCAACGTTCACCGCCGGCCAGTACTACAACATCAACCAAGCCCCGGCCGTGAACCTGGATGTCGGCGGTCCGACCACACCGGACTATACGGCAGCGTTCACCGAGCAGACGCCGGTGAACATCACCAACAGCCTAACCGCCACAGTGACCGACGCCGACAGCACGAACCTCGCGAGCATGACTCTCACGCTGACGGCACGGCCGGACGGGAACGGCGTCGAGAGCCTCACCGCGAACACGGGCGGGACATCGGTGGTGGCGGCCTACACCGCCGCGACCGGTATCCTGAGCCTGACCGGCAGCGACACGCCGGCGAACTACCAGACCGTGCTGCGCACCGTCCAGTACGCCAACACCTCAGAATCCCCTACCACGACCGACCGCACCATCACGGTTGTGGCCAACGACGGGTTCAGCAACAGCACCACCCGGACGGCCACCGTCACGGTCACACAGGTGAACGACGCGCCGGTGATCACCAGCGACGGGGGCGGTGCGGCGGCGGCGGTGAGCGCGGCGGAGAACCAGACGGCGGTCACGGACGTGAACGCCACGGACGCAGACGTGCCGGCGCAGACGCTGACGTACTCGATTTCAGGCGGTGCGGACGCGGCGGCGTTCTCGATCGTTGGTGCGACGGGCGTGCTGACGTTCACGGTCGCGCCGGACTTCGAGAACCCGACGGACCTGGGCGACACGGCCGGGAACAACACGTACGTGGTCGAGGTGACGGTGACCGACGACGGGGCGCCGAACCTGACGGACGTGCAGACGATCACGGTGACGGTGACCGACGTGAACGATCCGCCGGTGATCAACTTTGTGAACGGGGATGTGTTGACCTATGATGTGGGTGCGGGCGCATTGGCGCTGGACCAGAACCCGCCGGCGGCGGCAACGGTGACGGACGTTGACAGCCCGGACTTTGCCACGGGCACGCTGACGGTGGACATCACCGCGGGTGGTGACACGGCAGAGGACGTATTGGGCATACCGACGGAGGCCTTGGCCATCGGTGCGGTGCAGACCAGCGGCGCGAACGTGCAGTATTCGAGTGACGGCCTGGGGTGGACGACGATCGGCACGTACACCTGGACGCCCGGCACAGGCGTGTTGCAGGTGACGCTGAACGCAGCGTCGAACACGACGAACAGCGCCGTCCTGATCCGGAAGATCACGTACACGAACACGGACATCGTCAATCCGACGCCCACGGCGCGCACGGTGCGCTATACGCTGACGGACGGGGATGGCGGCACGAGCAATCAGCCGACGGTGACGGTGAACATGGTCTTCGGCACCATCTCGATCACTGGGCCGGCGACGATCATCGAGGGTGACTTCTTCAGTGTGCAGCTTGGCCTGGACAACGCCGCCGCACGGCAGGGGTTGTTTGTGCAGCTCACCTACGACCCGCTTGAGGTTGAGTTCCTCGATACCGAGTCGGATGCGGTCACGACCTTGGGCGGCCGCGTGACGGGCACCGTGGAATGGGCCGACGACAACAGCGGCACGGCCTACGTCTGGGTGATTGACCCGCTCGGCGAACCCGTGATTGCCGCCGGGACCGGCGATATCCTTGACGTCCGGTTCAAGGCCAGGATAGCGAACTTGGGCGCCGATGTGACGGTTACCGTGGCGAGCGCGACGACGATTGTCACCAGTGGCGATGCGGTCAACGTTGCCGGCACACCCGCGAATGCCGTCATGGCCGTGGACGTGAAGGAGGTCGTTGGGACCAGTGTACTGAACATCAGCGGCGCCGCGAACGCGCGAGAGTTCAACTGGGTCGAGATTCCGGTCGTGCTCACCTATCCTGCCGCTCTGGATGCGTTGTTCTTCACGGTCACTTACGACGCCACCCAGGTCGAGTTCCTGAACAGCCAGGTCGATGCCGTCGAGCGCAATACCGTGGGGACCGTGGCGGCGGACGCGACCATCTCCTGGGTGGATGACGATGCGGGGGAGGTCTCGGTGTGGATCGACAAGCGCGGTGTGGCTGGCGAGGCGATCGCCATCAGTGCCGGTGTGGAGATCGTCAGCCTGAAGTTCAGGGTTAACCTTGGCGCCACCTTGGGCGCAACGGGCGTGAACATTGGGCGCACGGTGGCGTTGCCCGAGGCGACCCCGACCGACTCGAAGGACATCGAGACGCAGACCGAGCCGTACACGGTCACGGTGGATACGCAGCGCATCCCGCTCGACGTGGACGAGAACCTCGTCGATGTTGACGGCGCGGCGGTGGCCGACTTCGTGGACGGGCTGCTTGTGTACCGGTTCCTGAAGTACCGGAACTATCTGGATTTCATTCCGGTTGTCCCGGCCGCTACACGTGCGGCGCTGGGTACGGACATTCCTTCCGACCGCGAAATCGCCGCCAATATCGAGGCGCTTGGGAACGACTTGGACGTGGACGGCGCCGGTGCGGGTGTGCCGGTGGCGGATAAGGATGGTGTGTATGTTTTCCGTTACCTGCTGTTCGGGCCGGGCTTCGATACGGTACCGGCCGGCCATACGGCGAATGAGGCCACGGTTGACGGCTACATCGACACTACGGCCTATGGTGCTGGCCCCAACCAGGGATTGGACGACCGGGCGGTGGATGGCGATCCTGCTATTCTCGCGACCTGGGGCACTACGCCGGCCGGGGCACTGGCGGCGAATACCACGCCTATTGTGCTGCAACTCAGCGAGTCGCTGCGCCGGGAGGTCGGGGGCGCACTGATTGCGAACTTTACGAATGCGACCGAGACATACATCACGGTTGGTGGCGCCGGCGCCGCGGCGTATGCGGCGACGGTGGACGCGAGCAAGCGCAGTGTGACGATCGTCCCGACCGGGACGTGGGGCTCGGGTGCAATAGATGTGACCTACAGCGTCGCCGCTAACGGGGTTCAGGACGTGGTGCCGAACGTTACCGGCCAGGCGGTAGTGAACTACAGCAGGCCGTAAGTCCCCGCGCGGCGGAATGTCTGTGAGTCTGAGTCTGATGACGCCCCGGCCTCGAGCGCCGGGGCGTCTTGTTTGGGAGCAGGTAGGCCAGCCGTGTCCCCACGGCGGCCTGCGTCGGTAGGTGTGTCGGTGCGTTCTGCCGTGGAACACGGGCTTTCTTTCGATCTGTGCGGGTAAATCTACAGAGCGAGAAGGCTGTGCAATGGGTGCCAGGATACGCCCGTTCGCGGTTGTGTGCAGCGGCGGGCAGTGGCGCGGGACCTCTGGGACCGCAGCAGGGTGCTCGGGGCCGTCCCGGCCCGAGGCCCTCGGCCGGGGATCCGTCTTCGCCCAGGCAGCTTCGCCGGACATGCCGGCCGGCGCACCCCGCTTCGGCGCGGGATCTGTCTGCGTGCGGCGCACAGGCAGGCGCGCCGAGCCACCGCGCGCTCGAACGCATCCCAGCCGGGGCACGCCATTTCTCCGCGAGGGCGGATCTACCCGCGCGCTGCACAAGTTGGGGTTTGGTGAAGCGGGCACTGGACTGTGGCAGCGTGAGTGGTTTGATCACTGGTCGCGCGCGGCTATGCAGGACGAGACTCTTGTGGAGTATATTCGTCAGAGCCCGGTCAAGGCCGGCCTGGTCAAAGATTGGCGTGATTGGCCGCACCGGGGCTGGTAGGCCAAGCGTGTCCCCACGCTGGCCTGCGTTGGTAGGCCAGCCGTGTCCCCACGGCGGCCTATTCGCGTCGCCAGGTGTGCAGGTGCGTTGTGCGATGGACGTGGCTGTCGGTATTGCGTGGTTTAACACGAAGCTGTAGCATTACGGAGGAACGCACCGAAAACGCCGCCGTGGGGACACGGCTGGCGTACTGGCGGACACGGCGGGTCTGGTAGGCCAAGCGTGTCCTCACGCTGGGCTATTCGCGGCGCCGGGAACGAGGATATGTCGGGACTTCGGAGCAAGGCATGTCGAATGGTATCTCATTCCTGAGCAGGGCATGGACCGTCGCGGTCTGTTCCGCCATGCTCTGGTGCTTGGCGGCGCCGGCCGCGACGCACGTATCCATTCCGACCACCTATATTCCCGAGTCCGGCGCAACTCAGACGGTGACGCTCAACCTGGCCTTCACCGGTTCGGATCAGGACTTGGGATACCTGCGGGTCAAGGTGCAGTTCGACGCCAGCGCCGTCAGTTGCAGCCCCGAGACGTTGAACGCGGTGCTGACGAGTCACGCCAACCTGCCGGGCTTGTTTGGGGCCAGTGTTGCGGGGAATGTTATCACGTTCACGCTCGCGGGGATGGGCGATGCGGCCGTGTTGCGTGACTACACGGGGCCGCTGCTGACCTTCGACCTGCAGGCAGGCACTGCGCGCGGCGCGTCGGCGTTGACCTATACGCAGATAACCGCCACGAAACTGGACTTGGTCACGCCGGACACGGTGACGTGGGAGGCCGGCAAGGTGACCGTCTGCCAGAACGGACTTGGTCCGGTCATTCTCTCGCCGCCGCCGGGCACGTATGACGTGGCGCAGAGCGTCACCATCGAGTGTTTTGGTGCGGCCGCGGTCGCCGGGATGCCGACCGGGATCCGGTACGACTTTGGCGGGCCGACGACGGACTACACGGGCACGCCGGTCGGTGTCGATGGCGACAACGGGCAGACCGTGAATTTGTTTGTGTTCGCGCTCAATCCCGCGGCGGAGGCGGCAGGGAATCCATCGTTCCTCGATGCCTACTACGTGTTCGACAAGGCAGGCCCGAGCGCAACGACCATTGCGCGGGTCACGTCGAGTCCCACAAACGCGAGCACCGTCCGCTTCACGGTCACGTTCAGCGAGGATGTGCAGAACTTCAACGTGCCTTCGGACCTGATTGTTACGAAGACCGGAAGTGTGGCGTCTTCAGGCGCCACGATCACGGGCGGGCCGCAGAGTTACACGGTGGATGTGACGGGCGTGACGGGTGACGGCACCATGACGCTGGCGGTGGCGACGGGTTCCGATGTCAAGGACTTGGCCGGGAACGCGTTGTTCTCGAGCGTGACCAGCGGCCAGATGGAGCTCGACCACACGTCGCCCCAGGCGAGCACGATCACGCCGGTCACGCCGAGCCCGACGCCAGCGACCACGGTGCAGTTCACCGTCCACTTCAGCGAGAGCGTGCAGCGGTTTGACGCCGCCGCGGACCTGGCCATTGCGGAAACCGGCGGGCTGACGCACTCAGGTGCGACGATCAGCGGCGGGCCGCAGGACTACACCGTGGACGTGACCGGCGTAACCGGCAACGGAACCCTGACGCTGGCGGTGAGTACGACCTCCGACGTTGCGGACCTCGCCGGAAACGCACTCAACTCGAGTGTGACCAGCAGCGCCGTGACCGTGGACAACACCGCGCCGGTCGCGCTGCTGTCCAACACCCCGCCCGCCCTGACGAATGCGACCGCGATCGCGGTCACGGTCGGCGGCACGGACGTGACCGCGTACAAGTCCAAGCTGGACGACGGCGCTTGGAGCGCGGAGACCGGCACCGGCACGGCCATCACCGCCTCGGGCCTGGCGCACGGCGCGCACACGCTCTACGTCATCGGCCGCGACGCGATCGGGAACTGGCAGGCTGAGGGCGCGGCCACGCCCCACACCTGGACCATTGACACGACTCCGCCCAACCCGCCGGTCGTGACCGGACCGGCATCGCCGACCGACAATCCGCGGCCGGAGTGGACCTGGGGCTCGGGCGGCGGCGGCGGGGCGGGTGTCTACCAGTACCAGATGGACGGGACCGGCGATCTGGCCTGGTCCGCGGCGACCGGCGCCACGAGCTACACGCCGGATGCGGACCTCGCACCCGGTGATCACGCCCTGTACGTGCGCGAACGCGACACGGCAGAGAACTGGTCGAGTTCCGGATCGGCGTCAGTGACGATACGCTGGGCCGTGACCGTGACGCTGAAGCCGGGCTGGAACCTGGTCGCGTTCCCGAACACGCCCGTGGCCGAGGATGTTGCGGTGTTGCTCAGTCTGGTGGCGGCCGGGCAGGGCTGGGCCTGGGACGGCACGGTCTACGCGCCGGCGACCACGCTGGCCGGGCAGGTGGGGTATTGGTTCCTGCGTCACGGCGATGAGGTGCAGGTCACGGTGCGCGGCGAAGTTGCGAGCGCCCCGCCCGTGCTGGCGCAGGGCTGGAACCTGATCGGCGTCTCGGCGCGCACCGCCGTGGCGGATGTGGCGACCCAGGTCTACCGCCCCGTGTGGGGCTGGGATGCCGCAGCCGGCCGCCTGGTCAAGGTCGAAAGTGACGGGTTCCTGGAGCTCGGTGTCGGGTATTGGCTGTGTTCCGCCGCCGCCGTGCCGTTGACCGGGTTCTGAGGCGCCGGACAGTGGCGCGGGACCTCCGGGACCGCAGCAGGGTGCCTCGGGTCCGTCTCGGACCGAGGTTGCTTTCTCCCCGCCCCGCCCCGGTTGCGGTTCCGGTTGAAACGCGGAAGAACCTGTTCTTCCGCTGCTGGCTGACCTTGTCAAGCTCTCTGACGAGGAAAAGTGCGCCTTGCCGGAGGTTTTCCTCCCGTACTCCGCGGCCGGAAAAAACGCGGCCCCCCAGCGAAAAAAGACTCGGAGCGGGCTTGACAGCGCCACCGCCCAAGAGCGCTCGCCGCGGGGCAGATTCGGGAAGGCAAGAATGGCAGTGGGGTGATGGGGTCGGGCGTTGCGAGGCAGGTCCGGGTTAGGCGCCGGTGGCAACGCTTCCGGCCGGCCATTCTTACCTTCCCGAATCGTTCCCAAGATACTCGGGCGGTGGCGCTGTCAAGCCCTACGGCCCCTCGCTTGTTTTCGCCGTGGCCCCCCGCGTTTTTTCCGGCCGCTGTGCGTTGTGGTCTGTCGTAGATTCTGCTCCCGGTGCAGAGCCATACTGGACCCTGCCGCCCGCTGCGGGCTCTGGTGCTGGCCGACGCGCGGTTCATGAAGGCGTTCGCCGACGCCGGAGCGCAGGCGGTGAAGGAACTGATCGCGGAGTGGCGGCCGAAGCAACGGATCAAGGTCGGGATCATGTCGGTGCTGCA